>Ga0302322_100001938_pt1 | contig 17299 bp, 14 predicted proteins | sample Fen_T0_2_FD_203757 | JGI IMG/M metagenome (GOLD analysis project Ga0302322, IMG submission 203757) | Peat permafrost microbial communities from Stordalen Mire near Abisko, Sweden - Fen_T0_2 | ecosystem: Environmental > Terrestrial > Soil > Wetlands > Permafrost | place: Sweden: Abisko... | reverse complement strand
CTGCTCCGGCGACTCCAGCCGGTTGACGACGTACTTGTCCTCGAGGATGTCGTGCAGGGAGCGGCCGCGGTCGTGCTCGCGGATCACGTATTCGGCGACCCGATCCTCGTCGGTGGATCGCTGGAACAGGAACGAGAACATGTCCTTGAATGCCATCACCAGCATCCTATCGCTGCCGCGTAGGCGCCAGACGCCGAACCGGCGGGCACCCGCCGGTACCGGGATCCGGCCGGGGGACGAGGTGGTACGGTCCTCGATCATGCAGATTCGCGTAGGCCACAGCCCCGATCCCGACGACGCCTTCATGTACTGGGCGCTGACGACGGATCTCGTCGATCTTCGCGGCTTCGAGTTCGAGCAGGTGCTCGCGGACATCCAGACGCTCAACCAGTGGGCGCGCGCGGGACGGCTCGAGGTGACGGCAATCTCGCTCGCCGCGTACCCGTTCGTGCAGGAGGACTACGCGCTGCTCCCGCACGGTGCGAGCATCGGTACCGGGTACGGGCCGATCGTCGTCTCTCGCACGCCGGGTGAGATCGAGGACCTGCACGGCAAGGAGATCGTGATCCCCGGTGCGATGACGACGGCGTTCCTGACGCTGCGCCTCGTGCTCGGCGCCGACCTGCCCTTCCGCGAGCTCCCTTTCGAACAGATCCCCGACGAGGTCGCCTCCGGCCGCGCCGACTACGGCCTCCTCATCCACGAAGGTCAGCTGACGTTCTCGGACCTCGGCCTGCACAAGGTGCTCGACCTCGGCGAGTGGTGGCTGCTCGAGACGGGCCTGCCGCTGCCGCTCGGCGTCAACGTCGTGCGGCGGGACGTCGACCGGCTGGACGACCTCTCCGAGGTGATCGGCGAGGCGATCCGCTGCGGGCTCGAGCATCGCGACGAGGCGCTCGAGTACGCGCTTCAGTTCGGGCGGGGCATCGACGAGGCGGTCGCCGACCGGTTCATCGAGATGTACGTGAACGAGCTCACCGAGGACTACGGCGACGAGGGCCGCGCCGCGGTCTCGGAGCTGCTGCGCCGCGGCGAGGCCATTGGAGCGTTCCCCCGGCCGGTTCAGCTGGACTTCGTGTAGCCGGCGCGACCCTCCTTCCGGAGCCCCCTACTCCTCGCTGAACACGATCTCCTGTGCGCCCTCCCAGAGGAACTTCTTCCCGAGCGCCCGCAGGTTCTCGTTGCCCTCCACGATCGTGGCGAAGTGATTCCCGGCCAGTTGGCCCGCCTTCGAGGCGAAGTTCACGTAGCCGTACGCGAGCAGGATCTCGGTCTCGGAGACGCCACCCGGGTAGAAGACGAGCTCACCCGGGCTGGGATAGCAGGTGGCGTTCTCGGGGCGGAAGCCGAGGTCGAGGTCGCCGAAGGGGATCCAGCCGCCTTCGCCGCTCCAGCGGACGTGGATGATGCGCGACTCGAGCGGCAGGAGCGTCCGGAACGCGGCCACCGTGTCCGGGGCGTCCTCCTCCTCGAGTCGGGCCGTGAACGTGAACCCACCGGCGGTGATCTTCAGCATCTCGGTGAACCTACTTTCCGGTCGACGCGCCCTGGGTCACCCAGGCGACGACGAGGGCGCGCTCTTCGCTCGTCATGCCCGTGAGGTTGCCGAGCGGCATCGCCTTCGCCGCCACGACGGACTTGATCTCGTCTGCGTGCGCCGCGATCTGCCCCGGCGTCTCCAGCACGATGCCGGCCGGCGGGCTCGAGAAGCCCGGCTGCGACGGCGACTGCGCGTGGCACGGCGCGCAGCGCGCCGCGACCACCGGCGCCACCCGGGAGAAGGCCACGGAGGTCGTGCCACCGCCGCTCGCCCCGTCGTCCGGCTTGATCGCCCAGGCGAGCAACACCACGGCGATGACGCCGAGCACGGGCAGCGCCCATACCGTGCGGCCCTGGTGGCGTAGGTTGTAGAAGACGCGCGAGAGGGCGCCGAGCAGCATGATCGCGATCAGGACGAGCCACGCCTGCCCGGCGCCGTAGGCGAACGCGAAGTGCCCGGCGAGCATCGTGAACAGCACCGGTAGCGTGAAGTAGTTGTTGTGCACTGAGCGCTGCTTGGCGACGATCCCCGGGGTCGGGTCGGGGTCGCGCCCGGCCTTCTTCGCGTTGATCAGCTCCCAGTGGGCCGGAATGATGTTGAAGAAGACGTTCCCGGCCATGATCGTGCCGATCATGGCGCCGACCTGGAGGAAGGCCGCTCGCGGCTGGAAGAGCTGGCCGCAGCCCCACGCGGCGAGCGTCGTCAGCAGCAGGATCAGAACCCACAGCGCGATCGCGCCGTTGCGGCCGCGGCCGACGAGCAGGCGGCAGAGGACGTCGTAGGTGACCCAGGCGACGACGAGGAGCCCGGCGCTGATCGCGACCGCCTCCCACGAGCTCAGGTCGGCCACCGAGCGGTCGATGAGGTAGGCGTTCGCGTTGAAGTAGTAGAGGACCACCATCAGGGCAAAGCCGGAGAGCCAGGTCGTGTACGCCTCCCACTTGAACCAGGCGATGTGCTCGGGGAGCGCGGGCGGGGCGACCTTGTACTTCTTCACGTGGTAGAAGCCGCCACCGTGGATCTCCCACAGCTCGCCGCCGACGCCGTCGCGTACGTCGTCGGCGCGCTTCGGCTCCTCGAGCGACTGGTCGAGCAAGACGAAGTAGAACGAGGCGCCGATCCAGGCGATCGCGGCGATCACGTGCAGCCAGCGGATCAGCAGGTTGAGCCAGTCCGTCCAGTAGGGGTCGAGGAATGCTGAGACGGCGCTCATGCCCGCTGCCACCGGTCGATCGCGATCGCGACGAGCTCGTGCAGCGCCGTCTCGAGCTCCTCGCCGGTCGGGTTGCCGATCCGGCCCTTCAGCACCTCGAGGATCTCGGCCTTGGGACGCCGGTTGACGAAGACGACGAAGCGAAAGCCGTGCCGTGCCTCGTACTCGGCATTGAGGCTGGCGAGCTCGGCCAGGGTCTCGGGATCGTCGTCGCTCCCCTGCTCGGCCGCCGACCGCGCCGAGAGCCCCCTTCCCTGGCCGATCGCCGGGTGCGCGGCGAGCACCTCGTGCTTCTCGGCGTCGGTGAGCCCGTCGACGACCTCGAGCGCGTGCGCGAGCGGGTCCTCACGCTGCGCGAGGAGCTCGACGAAGCGCGTCCGGCCCTCGAAGAGCCCGGCCAGCTCGTCGGCGCTCAGCTGCCGCGGTAGCTCGCGCACGAGTAGGGGGAGACGAGAAGGGGCACGTGGTAATGGCCGTCCGCGAGCTCGACCTCGAGCTCGACGCGGCGGAAGAACGGCGACGGTGGATGGAAGACGAGGCGGTAGGTGCCGGCGTCGAGGGACTCGGCGAGCCGGGCGCGTCCGTCGGCGTCGGTCTGCGCGCTCGCGACGGACGCGTCGCCCTGCAACAGCTCGACCGCGACGCCTGCCGCGGGCCGCCCTGCCGCGGTGTCGAGCACGTGGGTCGAGAGGGAGACGGTCATGCGGTGAACGCTCGCGCTGCGGCGCGGTGCGCCTTCGCGATCTCCGTCTCGTCGGCATGGACGAGCGCGCGGTCGCGGACGACGACGTCGCCCCCGACGACGAGCAGGTCGGGCCGCTGCGGGCCGGCGAAGACGATGCCGGCGACAGGGTCGTCGGCGCCTCCGAGCTCGAGGCCGTCGACGCCCCAGACGGCGAAGTCGGCGCACTTGCCCGGCTCGAGCGAGCCGATGTCGTCACGGCGCAGCACGGCGGCGCCGCCGCGGGTGCCGAGCCGGATCGCGTCACGCGCCGTCATCGCCGCGCCGCCGCCGCGGCCGCGCGCGACGAGCAGTGCCTGCTTCACCTCGAGGAAGAGGTCGCTGCGCTCGTTCGAGGCGGAGCCGTCGACGCCGAGGCCGACCCGGACGCCCGCGTCGAGCATGTCGCGCACCCGGGCGACACCGGCGCCGAGGCGGAGGTTGGAGGTGGGGCAGTGCGCGACACCTGTGCCCGAGCCCGCGAACTGCGCGATGTCGTGCTCGGAGAGGTGGACGCAGTGGGCGCACCAGACGTCGTCGGCGAGCCAGCCGAGCCGGTCGAGATACTCGACTGGGCGGCAGCCGTAGAGCTCGAGGCAGTACGCCTCCTCTTCGAGCGTCTCGGCGAGATGTGTGTGGAGCGGCAGCCCCAGTCGCCGGGCGAGGGCGGCAGACTCCTCCATCAGCCGGCCCGTGACCGAGAACGGCGAGCACGGCGCCACCGCGAGCTGGACGCGGGCGCCCGGGCCGGGCTCGTGCAGGAGCGCGGCGAGGCGCGCGGTCTCGGCGAGCACTGCGTCGAGCTCCTCGACGAGCTCGTCGGGCGGCAGGCCGCCGTCGGAGACGCCGAGGTCCATCGAGCCCCGCGAGGCGACGATGCGGAGGCCGATCTCGCGGGCCGCCTGCACCTCGGCCTCGATCAGGCCCTCGCGGCCCTTCGGGAACACGTAGTGATGATCGAAGACGGTTGTGCAGCCGGAGAGCGCGAGCTCGGCGAGGCCCGTGCGCGCGGCCGCGTACTCGGACTCGGCGTCGATGCGTGACCAGACTGGATAGAGCGTGCGCAGCCAGGTGAAGAGGTCGGCCTCCTGCGCCCGGGTGCGGGTCAGGGTCTGGTAGAGGTGGTGGTGGGTGTTGACGAGCCCGGGCGTGACGACGGCGCCCTTCAGGTCGACCGTCTCGCCGGCGTCCGGCTCGGGCCCCGCTCCCACGGCGGCGATCGTCTCGCCCTCGACGAGCAGCCAGCCTCCGTCGTGCTCGCTGCCGCCGTCGTCCATCGTGACGATGACGCCGTTTCGGTAGAGCGTGCTCACGCCGTCCCCGGATGCGACTCGCGCTCGCCCGCCTCGGTCTGGCGGATGAAGTCGACGTTCTCCCAGAACTCCGCGATGGTGGCTGCGTCGACGTAGCTCATGCCGCTGCGGAGGCCGCCGTGCAGCTCCTCCACGATCTCCGCCACTGAGCCGCGCAGCGGGAATTCCATCTCCTCGCCTTCGGCCACGTACTGGTCGAGCGCATCGCCACGGCCTTCGATCGCGAGCCTCGCGGCCGCGGCCGACCGCGAGGCCATGCCGCGGTAGACCTTGAACAGCTGCCCGCGCCGGCGTACGACGTCGCCCGGGCTCTCGACGCGGCCTGCGAAGAGGCTACCGACCATGACGGTGCTCGCCCCGGCGCCCATCGCGGTCGCGACGTGACCGGCGCGGCGGATGCCGCCGTCTGCGATCAGCGGCACGCCTGTCTCGCGCGCGGCGGCGGCGCAGTCGAGCACGGCGGTCAGCTGCGGCACGCCGACGCCCGCCACGAGCCGGGTCGTGCAGGCGAAGCCGGGGCCGATCCCGACCTTGACCGCGTCGGCGCCGGCTGCGACGAGGTCGATGACCCCGTCTCGCGTGGCGACGTTGCCGGCGACGACCTCGACGGTGGGCCAGGCCGACTTCAGCTCCCGCACCGCCTCGATCGCGGCGTCCGCGTGCCCGTGCGCGATGTCGAGGACGAGCGCGTCGACCTCGGCGTCGATCAGCGCCTCGGAGCGAACCAGGTAGTCGCCGCGGATACCGATCGCCGCTGCCACGCGCAGACGCCCCTTGCCGTCGCGGGTGGCGCGCGGGTAGCGGTCGGCGAGTGAGAGATCGCGCAGCGTCACGAGCCCCGTGACCCGGTCGTCCGCATCGACGAGCGGCAGCTTTTCGACCCGATTCGCGGTCAGGAGGCGCCGCGCAGCTTCGAGCTCGATGTTTGGGGCCGCGGTGACGAGCCGTTCGCGCGGGGTCATCAGCTCGTCGACCTTCTGACCGTCCTCGCCCGCGAGCATGTCCCGCGCCGTGAGCAGGCCGAGCAGCCTCTGCTCGGCGCCGACGACGACGAAACCGGTGACCTGGAGCCGGGCCGCCTCCGCCCGGGCCTGCGCGACCGTCTTGCCGGCGTCGATCACGTAGGGCTCGGCGACGACGTGCGTGAGGTAGCGCTTGACGCGGCGTACCTGGGCCGCCTCGTCCTCGACGGGGAGGAAGCGGTGGAGGACGCCGAGGCCGCCGAGCTGGGCCATCGCGACCGCCATCGGCGCCATCGTGACCGTGTCCATGTTGGCCGAGACGATCGGCACCTCGAGCTCGATCCCCGGCGTGAAGCGCGAGCGGGTGGTGACGTCCTGGCGCGAGCGCACGCGTGAGCGGCGCGGCACCAGCAGGACGTCGTCGTAGGTGAGGCCCGTCCTGATCTCGCTCATCCGCCTACCTCGAGCGGCACGATCTCGAACCGGTCGACGTCGACGAGGCCGCGGTCCGTGATCTTCAGCGACGGGATCACGGAGAGCGCCAGGAAGGCGAGCGTGAGGAACGGCGTGGCGCCGGTCCAGCCGAGCGCGTTCGCCGCCTCGTTGGTGGCACGACTCGTCTCGATCACCTCGTGGAGCGGCGCGTCGGAGAGCAGGCCGGCGACGGGTAACGGGCACTCAGCGACGACGCGGCCGTCCTCGACGGTGACGATGCCGCCGCCGATGCGAGCGAGGTGGTCGACGGCGAAGGCCATGTCCTCGTCGGTCATCCCGACGACCACGAGGTTGTGGGCGTCGTGGGCCACCGAGGAGGCGAGCGCGCCGCGGCGGAGCCCCGAGCCCGAGACGAAGCCGAGCCCGATCCGGCCCGTCGCGAGGTGCCGCTCGACGACCGCGATCTTGGCGAGGCCGGCGTCGGCGTCGGCGACCGCATGACCGTCGACGACGACCGGCTCCCGCTCGAGCGACTCGGTCACGACCTGGTCCGGGATCAGCCCGATCGCGCGGATCGTGGCTCCGTCCGAGGGGATCGCGAAGTCCGACGGTGAGACGGGCTTGACGCGGACGGTCTGACGCACCCACTCGGGCACCGCCACGGCGGGCACGTCGTCGATCGGGCGGCCGCGCTTGAGGACGAGATCGGGCATGAAGCCGACGAGGTCGGGCAGGAGGAGCAGGTCGGCCTGGTAGCCGGCGGCGACCGCCCCGAGGTGGTCGAGCCCGTGCCACTGCGCAGGGTGAAACGACGCCAGCAGGAGCGCGTCCTCGGGCGTGACGCCGTGCGCCACCGCCTCCCGCACCATCCCGTTGATGTGCCCGTTGTCGGCGATGTCGTCGGGGTCGCGGTCGTCCGTGCAGAAGGCGATCCGATCGGGGCCGTACTCGAGCACGAGGGGGAGCAGCGCCTCGAGATTGCGCGCCATCGACGCCTCGCGGATCAGCAGCCACATCCCGGCGCGGAGCCGCTCGCGGCCCTCCTCGGCGGTCAGCGCCTCGTGGTCCGAGCGGATCCCGGAGGCGGCGTAGGCCTGCAGGCCCTTCCCGAGCAGGCCCGGCGCGTGCCCGTCGACATGCTGGGCGCCTTCGAGCTCGAGCTTCGCGAGCTCCGAGGGCAGGCCGTTGACGACGCCGGGGAAGTTCATCATCTCCGCGAGGCCGAGCACCCTGCTGCGGCGCATCAGCGCCTCGAGGTCGCCGGGGCTGAGCGGCCGGCGCGGCGACTCGTACGGCGAGGCAGGCACGCAGGAGGGTGCCATGAAGTAGACCTCGAGCTGCAGGTCCTCGGAGGCGTCGAGCAGCCAGTGGACGCCGTCGGAGCCGAGCACGTTCGCGATCTCGTGCGGGTCGGCGACGACCGCCGTCGTGCCGAGCGGCAGCACGAGGCGCGCGAACTCGTCGACGAGCAGCTTCACCGACTCGAGGTGCATGTGGGCGTCGATGAAGCCGGGCACGACGAAGCGGCCCGTGGCGTCGATCACCTCGGCGCCGTCGTACTCTCCGATCCCGGCGATGACGCCGTCGGCGATCGCGACGTCGGCGTCGAGCCACTCGCGCGTGAAGACGCAGAACACGCGCCCGCCGCGGACGACGGTGTCTGCGGGCTCGTCTCCGCGGGCGACCGCGAGCCTTCTCGAGAGATCACTCACTCCCGCGAGCGTAACGCGTCCGCCGAGTACGTGTGAGAGAGGGACCCCTCGAGCAGTGCGCCAGACGGTGATTCGCCGATCGGCGTATGGAACAGCCAGGAGCTGCTGCGCCTGCGCCTAGCGGTGATTCGCTGATCGGTGTGTTAATCCATGCGCTTAATGGTAGATTAGACCGATGGCCCGCCGTTTCACGAACCCGTTCCGGTACGGCGACCTCGCGCTGGACGAGGCGTTCACGGACCGCGAGGCCGAGATCGCGGAGCTGACCTCGGACATCGCGAACGGCCAGAACGTCGTCATCTTCGCTCCGCGGCGCTACGGGAAGTCCTCGCTCATGTGGCGGGTGGCCCAGGGGCTGGTCGCCCGGGGGGACGTGCTGATCGCGCAGGTGAACCTGATGAAGACCCCGACGAAGGAGCAGCTGGCGGAACGGCTCGCCGCCTCGATCTACGACGACATCGCCACGGGGCTCTTCAGGGTTCGGGAGCGCCTCCGGATCTTCCGCGGGCTGCGGATCACGCCGACGATCACGATCGACCCGGAGGACGGCTCGCCCACGTTCGGGTTCGACGCGGGCGCACGCAAGGAGGACATCGACGCGACGCTCGAACGTCTGTTCGAGCTGCCGGCGAAGCTCTCGGCCGACAGGGACGCGAGGGCCGCCCTCGTCTTCGACGAGTTCCAGCAGATCGTGGACATCGACCCGCGGCTCCCCGATCTCATGCGCTCGATCTTCCAGGAGCAACCGGAGGTGGCGCACGTCTACCTCGGCAGCAAGCACTCGATGATGACGCGGATCTTCAACGACGAGAACGAGCCCTTCTGGCGCAGCGCGAAGCAGATGGAGCTCGGCGTCATCCCCCCCGAGCTCTTCGGTCATTTCATCCGCTCCCGGTTCGAGGAGACGGGACGGGAGATCGCGGACGACGTGACCGAGCAGATCCTCGGCGTCACGCGTGGCCACCCGTACGGGACGCAGGAGCTCTGCTACGCGATCTGGGAGGTCACGGACGAGGGCGCGGTCGCCTCGGACGCGGAGCTCGAGGCCGGCCTCGGCCGGGTCCTGCGCGGCGAGAACGCGCACTTCGGCCGTATCTGGGAGAAGGCGTCCCGGGGTCAGCGAACGACGTTGCTCGCGCTCGCCCGGGAGCCGCTGCGTCCCATGGACGACACCTACCGCCGCCGGCACAAGCTTCCCGCCCCGTCGACCGTGCAAAAGGCGCTCGAGACGCTGGTCGACGACGAGCTTGTCCTGAAGGAACGGCCCGGTGACTACCGGATTGCGGAGCCCTTTCTGAAGGAGTGGATCCTCCGGTACGAGGCCTGACGCCGAGGGGTGAGACGTCAGCCTCGCCCGCCTTGGGCGGCACAGGCAGCGCTGCCACCCGAGCCGCCGGAGCGGATGAGGCTGAAGGCTCATCCAACGCGGTGCACGGGACTCACTCCGCCACGATCCGCGTCCCCGTCTCTCCGGCCAGCGCACGCTCGACGTTCTCCGGATCGGTGATGATCGCGGTGCCGCCGCCGCGTTCGAGGAAGCTCACGACCGCCTCCATCTTCGGCGCCATGCTGCCCGGCAGGAAGTGCGTGCCCTCGGCGAGGTACTCCTTCGCCTGCGACAGCGTCATCCGATCGAGCCAGCGCTGGGTGGGCCGGCCGAAGTCGAGCGCGACCTTCTCCACCGCGGTCGTGATGAGGAGCAGCTCCGCCTCGATCTCGTTCGCGAGCAGCGAGCAGGCGTGGTCCTTGTCGATCACGGCCGCGATGCCGGTCAGCTCGCCCTTCTCGTCGGCGACGACCGGGATGCCGCCGCCGCCGACCGAGATCACGACGAAGCGGTTCTCGATCAGCGAGCGGATCGCGTCGACCTCGACGATGCGGATCGGCTCGGGGGAGGGGACGACCCTGCGCCAGCCGCGGCCGGCGTCCTCCTTCACAGACCAGCCTTCATGGTCGCGGCGCCGCATCGCCTCCGGCTCGTCCATGAACGAGCCGATCGGCTTCGACGGGGCCTGGAAGGCCGGGTCGTCCTTCGACACCTCCACCTGCGTCACGACGGCGACCGCGTGGCGGTCGACGTCGAGCCGGTGGAAGTCGTTCTCGAGGTTCTGCGCCAGGGCGTAGCCGATCGCGCCCTGGCTGTCGGCGCCGCAGACGTCGAGCGGGACCTCGTGCAGCTCGTGCGCGGCCAGCTCCGAGCGGCGCAGGATGAAGCCGACCTGCGGGCCGTTGCCGTGGCCGATCGCCACGTCCCAGCCGTCCTTGATCATCGAGGCAACGTGCCAGCAGGTCTCGCCCGCCGCGATGTACTGGTCGCGCACCGACTGATGCTGCTTGTCCTTGATCAGCGAGTTGCCGCCGATTGCGACGACGGCGCTCTTACGGCTCATGCGAAGCCGCCCATCGTCAGGGCCATCAGCGCCTTGCCGGTGTGCATCCGGTTCTCGGCCTCGTCGAAGACGACCGACTGCGGGCCGTCGATGACCTCGTCCGTGACCTCACGGCCGCGGTCGGCCGGCAGGCAGTGCATGTAGAGCGCGTCGGGCGCCGCGAGCGACATCCGGCGGGCGTCGCAGATCCAGTCGGCGAACGCGCCCGACTCGGCGAGTGCCTTCGACTCGTCGCTGAATGCGTCGAGGCGGCCCCACGACTTCGGGTAGACGACGTCGGCGCCGCGGAAGGCCTCGTCCATGTCGTCCATGAACGTGATCGTCGAACCGGCCTCGGCTGCGGCGGCCTGCGCTTTCTCGATCACCTCGGGCATCAGCTCGAAGCCGGGCGGATGGGCGATCACGACGTCCATCCCGAAGCGAGGGAACAGCGTCGCGACGCCCTGCGGCACCGAGAGCGGCCGTGCGTAGGAGGGCGCGTAAGCCCACGTCATCGCGACCTTGAGGCCGTGCAGGTCGTCGCCGCGGTGCTCCTTCAGCGTCATCACGTCGGCGATCGTCTGCGTCGGATGGTCGATGTCGCACTGGAGGTTGATCAGCGGGACGTCGGCCCACTCGGCCACCTGTCGCATCCACGCGCTGCCCTCGTACGGCGCCAGGTCATGTCGGATCGCGATGCCCTCGCCGTAGCGGCCGAGGATGATCCCCATGTCCTTCGGGCTCTCGCCGTGGGAGACCTGCGTCTTGTCGGCGTCGAGGAAGATCGCGTGGCCGCCGAGCTGGGTCATGCCCGTCTCGAAGGCGTTGCGGGTGCGCGTCGACTTGTCGAGGAAGAGCATGTAGAGCGTCTTCTGCGGAAGCAGCAGGTGCGACTTGCCCGCCTTGCGCTCGGCCTTCAGCTCCATCGAGACGGCCAGCACCTCCTCCAGCTCCTCCACGGTCCAGTCGATCGTCTCGATGTAGTCCTTGCCGACGAGCGCCTTCTTGACGGCGGCCCGGTCGGTCATCGTGTGGCCTTCCATGGTTCCCTTCCTTTCAGAACTGTCCGTTGGCAAAGACGTCGATCATGGCGGGGACGTCGTCCCCGAGCGGGTAGAGCACCGGGCAGGTGCAACCGTGCTCCACGTACTCGCGCACCTTGGCGCGGCACTCGTCCGGCGTGCCCGAGGCGGTGATCAGCTGCACGACCTCGTCCGGGACGAGGTGCATCGCCTTCTCGATCTGCTCCGCCGTGGCGGGCCAGGTGAGGATCGAGCCGATCTCCTCGAGCAGCTCGGGCGCGACCCCGCTCGCCTTCATGATGTGCGGCTGCTGGCCGAGGTACTGCGTCACGAGCTCTCTGGCGCGGTCGAGCGCCAGGCTGCGGTCGTCGTCGAGCGAGCAGACGACGAGCTGCGGACGGTCGACGTCGGCGACGGTGCGGCCGGCGCGCTCTGCGCCGATCGCGAGGTGCTCCATCGCCTCCTGGTTGTAGCCCGGCCCGACGAGGTAGTTGAGGACGACGCCGTCGCCGATCTCGCCGGCGAGCTCCATCATCTTCATCGCGGTGGCGCCGATGTAGATCGGGACGTCCTTCGGCGAGCGGTCGCCGTGGACGATGTCGATCTCGACGTCGTCGAGGTGCACGAACTCCCCCGCGTAGGTGACGCGCTCCATCGCGAGGAGCCGCCGCACGGCCTCGACCGTCTCCCGCATGGCCTTCAGGTTCTTGTGCCGGTGGATGCCGACCTTCGCTGCGAGCGGGTCCCACCAGGCGCCGATCCCGAGCTTGACCCGGCCCGGAGCAAGATCGTCGAGGGTCGAGAATGTCGCGGCGAGGAGGCCGACGTTGCGCGTCCAGTTGTTGACCACGCCTGAGCCGACGGCGATCCGCTCGGTCACGGCGGCGAACGCGGCCATCGGCACGGTCGCCTCGCGGACGAGCCTGCTCTCGGCCTGCCAGACGGCCTCGAAGCCCTTCTCCTCCGCGAGCTTGACGTACTCCATCCCCTCGCGGATCGGATGCTTGTCCTGCAGGTAGAGCGCCACGCGGCCTTCGCTCGTGACGGCCATCGTCAACCTCCTTTGGAGCCGTGCGGCTCGAATGGGTGGGGCCCGATCTCGTCCAGCCGCTGCCACAGGCGCTCCGCCTCGACGAGCGCCTCGGCCGCGAGCTGCTGCTGGTCGGCCTTCGCGAGCCGGCGGTCGAGGACAGCCCACTCGCCCGCGACCATGACATCGCGCACGTTCCGAGAGGAGAGCCCGAACACCCAGTGGCCCGCGAAGCTGCCGTCGTGCACGGGCGTCGGTGCCGGATAGTCGAGCACGACGAGATCGGCGGGGGCGCCCTCCTCGAGAGTCCCCAGCCCGGGCTCGCCGAACGCGCGCCCCGCGAGGTGCGCGCCCTCGGCGAGCCGTCGGAGCGGCCAGTCGCCGCCCGTGCCGCTGTCGTCCTCGCGCAGGCGGAGGAACGCCGCGCGCGACTCCTCGAACATGTCCGAGCCGATCCCGTCGGTGCCGAGCGACACCCGTGGCCCGAGCTCGGCTACCCGGGCGCGGCCGATCGAGTTGTTCATGTTGGAGCGGGCGTTGTGGGCGAGCGACGCCCCGGCCCCGCGGACGAGCGTGATCTCGTCGTCGTCGAGGTGGACGCCGTGCGCGAGCAGGGTGCGCTCGTCGAGGGCGCCGGCCCGGTGGAGGCGCTCGGCGACGCGATCGCCGCAGCGGGCCAGGGAGTCGACCTCGTCGGCCGAGTCCTCGGCCGCATGGATATGGAGGCCGACGCCGTAGACGCCGGCGGCCTCGCAGCAGGCGGCGAGCGTCTCGTCCGAGAGCGTGAACGAGGCGTGGGCTCCGACCATCCCGCGCGCGAGCGCGAGGTGCTCCCGCCGCACGCGGTCGAGGAAGCGACGGTTCTCCATCACGCCCGCGAGCGCCCGCTCGGGCCCGTCGCGGTCGGACGTCTCGTAGCAGAGCACCGAACGCACTCCGAGGCTGCGCAGGGCCTCCTCGACGATGTCGAGCGAGCCGTCGATCGCGTGCGGCGACGCGTGGTGGTCGACGAGCGTCGTCGTCCCCGAGAGCAGCGCCTCCATGCCGCCCACGAGAGCCGACGCCCTGATCGTGTCCTCGTCGAGGGCGCGGTCGAGCCGCCACCAGATCCGCTGCAGAATCTGTGTGAAGTTCGTGGGCGGCGCGAGCGCGTAGGGCATCCCGCGGGCGAGCGCCGAGTAGAGGTGCGTGTGGGCGCAGACGTTGCCCGGGATCACGAGGCAGCCGGAGCAGTCACGGCTCGGGCCCTCTCCCGACGCGGCGATGCGCCCGTCCACGACACACACGTCCTCGCGCGCCACCCGCACGGGATCGAGCGAGGTGAGGACGGTCGCACCGGTGAGGAGCATCAGCGCTCGCCCCCGCGGCCGTGGTGGACGAGGTGGGGAACCGCGGCGAGAGCAGCCGGCGACTCCTTCATCGGCAGGCGTGTGCGGCGGATCCCGTCGAAGGCGTGCAGCGCTCCCGCCACCGCGGCGGCGGTCGGGACGAGGGCCGCCTCGCCGACGCCCTTGGCGCCGTACGGGCCTTCCGGCTGGTGCTCCTCGACGAAGATGCACTCCACCTCGGGCATGCCGGTGGGCGGGATGATGTGGAGCGACTTCAGGGTCTGGGTGACCGGCAGGCCGCCCTCGACGACGAACTCCTCCGACAGCGCCTGGCCGAGCCCCATGTGCACGGCGCCCTCGATCTGGCCCGCGGCGAGGGTGGGGTTCATCACCCGGCCGACGTCGTGCGCGGCGATCACCTTCTCGACGCGCCCGTCGTCGTCGCAGATCGCAACCTGCGTGGCCCACGCGTAGGCGATGTGGGTGACGGGCTCTGCGACGTCTGGCCCGAGCTTCGTCGTCCAGTCGACGACGAAGTCGCCGCGAAACTCCTGCCCGGCGAGCGTGCGAAGCGCCTCGGTGCCCCGAGGAAGATCACCTGCGGGTGAGGCAGAAGCCTCACCCCATGCCGCCTTCAGCTTCTGCGCGGCGTCGATCACTGCCCGGCCCCCGAGCACGGTCGAGCGCGACGCGGTCGTCTGCCCGGTCTCGAGGTCTCGATCGGTGTCGACCTCGACCTGCACGCGCTCGGGCGGAAGGCCCAGCTCCTCGCACGCGATCTGCTGCAGGATCGTGTGCACGCCCTGCCCCATCTCGGTCCAGGAGTGGTAGAGCGTCACCGACGCGTCGTCCTGCACGCGCAGCACCGCCCGGCCGTACTCGGTCATGCCGTTGCCGATGCCGGTGTTCTTGACGCCGCAGGCGATCCCCGCGAAGCGGGCGCCGCGGTAGGCGTCTCTGACGGCGAGGAGCGTCTGCTTGAGGCCGACGCCGGGGCCGAGCTTCTGGCCCGTGCCGAACCGCTTGCCCTCCTCGAGCGCGTTGCGCCAGCGAATCTCCCAGCCGTCGATCCCGACCTGCTCGGCGAGCATGTCGAGCACGCCCTCGATCGCGAAGTTCGACTGGTTGACGCCGAAGCCGCGCATGGCACCACAGGGCGGATTATTGGTATAGACCGCTTTGCCCTCGACGTCGACGTTGTCGACCTCGTAGGCGCCGCAGGCGTGACCGACCGCGCGCTCGATCACCTTGTCGCCGACGCTCGCGTAGGCGCCCGTGTCACCGACGATGCGGGCGCGGACGGCGAGCAGCTTGCCGTCCTCGTCGCAGCCGACCGTGTAGTCGAGCCACATCGCGTGACGTTTCGCATGGAAGCGCAGGCTCTGCCGGCGGGTCAGGGTCAGCAGCACGGGCCGGCCGGTGCGGGTCGCGAGCAGGGCCGCGTGGCTCTGGACGTTCAGGTCCTCCTTGGCGCCGAAGGCACCGCCGGTCGGAACGTGCGTGACCCGCACCCCCTCGTCGTCGACGCCGAGGAACGACGCCACCTGCCGGCGGTCGTCCCAGACGCCCTGGCCCTGGGAGTAGACCTGGAGCGGCCCGTCCCCGTCCGGCACGGCGAGCGCGGACTCCGGCTCGAGGAAGGCGTGCTCGATGAACTGCGTCCGGAAGGACTCCGTGACGACGTGCGCCGCCCCGGCCAGCGCCGCGTCGACGTCGCCGCGCTGCACCCTGGAGACGGAGAGCGTGTTGCCCCCCTCGTGCAGCTCGGGCGCGCCTGCCGCCAGCGCGGCGGACGGATCGGTGACGGGCTCGAGCACCTCGTACTCGATCTCGACGAGCTCCGCCGCAGCCCGGGCCGCGTGGCGCGTGTCCGCCGCGACGGCAGCGATCACGTCGCCGGCGTACGCGGTCACCTCGCCCACGGCGACGAGCTGGCGCCAGTCGCGCTTGATCGAGCCCTGCACGCGCTCCCCGGGCACGTCGGCGGCCGTGACGACGGCCACCACGCCGGGCACCTGCAGGGCCTTCGTGGCGTCGATCGAGAGGATCTGCGCCCGCGGGTGGTCGGAGAGGCGGACGGCCGCGTGGAGCATCCCGGGCACGCTCATGTCGCCGACGAAGACGTTGTCCCCGAGGGCGAGCTCGGTGCCGCGGTAGCGGGCGGTGCGCGAGCCGACCCGACCGCTCCGGTCGGGCTCGGGCAGCGGTTCGCCACGCTTCGCAGCTCCTGCGAGCTCGATCGCGTCGATCACCTTCACGTAGCCCGTGCAGCGACAGAGGTTGCCGAGCAGGGCATGCGCGATCTCGTCGCGCGTCGGCTGCGGATGCTTGTCGAGCAGCGCCTCCGCCTTCATCACGATGCCCGGCGAGCAGTAGCCGCACTGGGACGCGCCGGCGGCCACGAAGCTCTCGCTCCATCGCCGCCGGTCATCCTCCGAGAGGCCCTCGTGGGTCGTGACGTGCTTGCCCTCGAACCGCGTCGCCTTCTGCGCGCAGGAGACGACCGCCCTGCCGTCGACCATCACGGTGCAGGCTCCACAGGAGCCTTCGGGGGCACAGCCGTCCTTGACCGACCGCACCCCCAGCTGCTCGCGCAGGAGCTCGAGGAGGCTCTCGTCCTCGCCGGGCTCGACCGACACCGTCTTCCCGTTGAGCGTGAACTCCACGGCTCCCGCCTCCTTCTCGTTATTCCATGGCTCCGAGGACGAGCGAGATCAGCGCCATCCTCATCACGACGCCGTTGAACGCCTCGGTCCAGTACCGCGCGTGCCGCGTACCGTCGACGTCCTCGGGTAGCTCGTCCATGCGGGGCAGACTGTGGAGCACGATCGACTCGGGCTTCGCCCGGTCGCGCAGCAGCTCGCGCGTGACCCGGTATGCCTCCGGCGTCATGCCGACGCTCTCGCCGCGCTCGTCGCGCGACTTCGTGTAGTCGGGCTGGACGACCGGCTCCATGTAGATCACGTCGCAGTCGTGGATCACGTCGGCGACCGAGGGGGCCTCCTCGTAGCGCACGTTGAGCTCGTCGAGCTCGGCTTTGAACTCGGGCAGGAGCGACATGTCCGGCGGGCCGACGACATATGCCTTCGCGTCGAACTGCGACATCGCGTAGAGGATCGAATGCATCGTCCGCATGCGCATGTCGCCGACGAGCAGGAAGGTGAGGCCGTCGATCGTCCCCATCTCGCACTGCGTCGTGTAGAGGTCGGTCAGCACCTGCGTCGGGTGCTCGCCCCAGCCGTCGCCGCAGTTGATCACGGGGACGGAGGCCCACTTCGCGGCCTCGGCCGGCGCGCCCTGCTGGAAGTGGCGCATCGCGATGACGTCGCCGTAGTACTCCAGCATGTGCACGGTGTCCTTGATCGACTCCTGGTAGAAGTCCCCGGCTCGCGTGTTCTTGGCGTCGGAGAAGCCGAGCACGTGCCCGCCGAGGCGGTGCATGGCGGCCTCGGTGGCCAGGCGGGTGCGGGTGCTCGGCTGGTAGAAGGCCGTCAGCAGCGTCTTGCCGCTCAGCAGGTCGGCGTTCTTGCGGTTCCGCGCGATCGGCGCCAGCTCGTCGGCGACCTCGAAGACGCGCTCGAACTCGTTGCGCTCAAAGCCCTTGAGCGACAGGATGTCGCGCCCGAGAAAGCTCCTCATCTCGATTCCCTTCCG
>Ga0302322_100001935_pt1 | contig 17333 bp, 15 predicted proteins | sample Fen_T0_2_FD_203757 | JGI IMG/M metagenome (GOLD analysis project Ga0302322, IMG submission 203757) | Peat permafrost microbial communities from Stordalen Mire near Abisko, Sweden - Fen_T0_2 | ecosystem: Environmental > Terrestrial > Soil > Wetlands > Permafrost | place: Sweden: Abisko... | reverse complement strand
ATGATCACACCGCCTCGATCAGCATGGCGCCACCGAGCCCGCCGCCGATGCATTCGGTGGCGACGCCGCGACGGGTGCCGAGCCGCTTCATCGCGTTGACGAGATGCAGCACGATGCGATTGCCGGAGCAGCCGACGGGATGACCGAGGCTGATGGCGCCGCCATCGACATTGAGCTTTGCGGGGTCGATCTGTCCGGCCGCGCCGTCCAGCCTGAGAATCTCGCGGCAGAACCTGTCGTCATTCCAGGCCGCGAGACAGCCCAGCACCTGGGTGGCAAAGGCCTCGTTCAGCTCCCAGGTCTCGACGTCGTGCAGGCTGAGATTGTTGCGCTTGAGCAGCGCGGTCGCCGACAGCACCGGACCCAGACCCATGATCGACGGATCGAGCGCCGACCATTGGCTGTCGAGGATGACAGCCTTCGGCGAAAGCCCGTGCTTCGCGACCGCATCCTCGGAGGCCAGGACCACCCAGGAGGCGCCGTCGGTGATCTGCGAGGAATTGCCGGCGGTGACCTGGCCCCAGGGCCGCTCGAACACCGGGCGCAGCTTTGCAAGCTTCTCTGCCGACGAGTCCGGCCGCACGCCGTCATCATGATCGTAGAATTGGCCGTCGCGGGCAAACGCGGTCTCGATCTCGCCCGTGAGCCAGCCTTGGCCTTGCGCATGCGCCAGCCGCTTGTGGCTCTCGGCCGCGTAGGCGTCCGATTGCGCGCGCGTGATGCCGAACAGATGGCCGACCACTTCCGCGGTCTGTCCCATGTTGAGGTCGGTGATGGGATCGGTGAGCCCGCGCTCCAGGCCAATGACCGGCTTCAGAGCGCTCGGCCTCACCTTCAGCGCGGCGGCAATTTTCGCCAACAATCCCTTGGCGCCGGCAATCCCAGCGAACCAGCGCACGCCCTGCTGCGGCCACACCAGCGGCGCATGGCTCAAGGCCTCGGCGCCGCCGGCTAGGATCAGATCGCCGTGACCTTCGCGGATATAGCGAAAGGCGGTGTCGATCGACTGCATGCCGGAGCCGCAATTGATCTGCACCGTGAAGGCGACCATCTTCTCGCCCATGCCGAGCCGGAGGGCTGCGACGCGGGCCGGATTCATCTCGTCGGCGATCACGTTGACGCAGCCGAGGATGACCTGGTCGAAGGCATCGGGCGCGAAAGGCTGCCGCGCCAGCAACGGCCGGCCGCATTGCACGGCGAGATCGACGGGCGTGAACGGTCCGGGCCCGGAACGCGCCTTCAGGAACGGCGTCCGGCTGCCGTCGACGATATAGACCGCACGCGCCATCAGCTTGCCGCCCTCTGGTCACCGAGTTCCTGGAACAACTGATGCACATCGGCCGGTTTCTTGTAAATCGGCGACAGCTCTTCGGGCGCGAAATCGTCGACCTCGATCACCCTGGCCGCGGCCTCCTGCGCAGCGGCCAGCTTGTCCGCCTCGCTTGGGGTGATGACGCCCTTCCTCACGGCCTCGTCACGATCGCGCAGCTTGGCAGAATGCAGCTTCTTCGCGGCATCCTCAGCCGCCGTGACCAGCAGAAAAGCCTTTTCCAGCCGCGCCACCGGGCCGTCATCATCGACAGCCGAAAGATCCTTGGTGATGACGTCACGACGGAAAGCGGTCATGGTGAGGTCCTTTGGCGAAGTCCTGTCGCGCGATCCAAGAATGTGTCGCGGCGCCCTGTTGCAGCGCCATTTTAGCATTCAGGCGATGCTACGCATGACAATGGAACGCGACGCGATGATGGCGGGCCGGTCCAGGCGGACGCCCCCATCAACCGCCGGCGGCAACGGCTGTTCCACGCAGGGATCGCCCCTCGGCGGCGGACACCGGACGCAGGAGACGCTGGCCTCAATCGGGACGCGGCATTTCGAACATCGCATCCTGCGTGATCTCGAAATAGTCGCCACGGCGGCCGGCGCGCACGATCGGGTGCGCCAGCGCGGTCTGGTAGACGCCATCCTTGATCAACGACTTGTCGATGTGCACGGCGACCACTTCGCCGAGTGTCAGCCAGGCGTTGGCCTTGGTGCCGTCGGCGCCCTGCAGCTGGATGATCTGGGTCACCTTGCACTCGAAGGCGACCGGGCTTTCGCCGACCCGCGGCACGTTGACCAATTTGCCGGGCACCTGCGTCAGTCCGGCGACGTCGAACTCGCAGACCTCATGCGCGACATGGGCCGCGGTCGCGTTCATCCGCGTGGCGAGATCGCGTGTCACCAGATTCCAGACGAACTCGCCGGTCTCCTCGATGTTCCGCACCGAATCTTTCCACGAGGTGGAAGAAAAGCCGATGATCGGCGGGATGTAGTTGAAGCCGTTGAAGAAGCTGTAGGGCGCCAGATTGACGTGGCCCTTGGCGTCGCGCGAGGAGATCCAGCCGATCGGGCGCGGTGCGATGATGGCGTTGAAGGGATCGTGCTTGAGGCCGTGGCCGTTCTTCGGTTCGTAGACATGCAGATCCTGTTCGGTCACGTCGCTCTTTCCTCCCAGAAACGTCAACGGTTTTGCCGTCATTGCGAGCGAAGCGAAGCAATCCAGGATCCAGCAAGAGATCTGGATTGCTTCGTCGCTTGCGCTCCTCGCAATGACGGAGAACTTAACCCCATGACGGAGAACTTAACGCGCTGCGGCGCGTGAACCAAGCGCCGCCAGCACAAAATCGATCATTTGGTCGATGCTCGGGCCAGGCTTTTTGGCGCATTGGGCGATCATCTGCGGATGGAAGAAGCGCATCATCGCCGTACAGGTGCACATCGCGGACAGCTGCAGGTCGGGCGCCTCGAACTCGCCGGAGGCCACGCCCTGGGCGATCGCGCTGCCGATGGTGTCGGTGATCAGCAGCATATGCGCTTCACAGACCTCCCAGCTCTCCTCCATCGCGATCGTCACCATCTCATGCAGCTTGGCGTCGCCGACATAGCGTTCGGTGTTCATGTGATGGATGGTGGCGAGCAGTTCGCGCAGCCGCGCCGCCGCTGGTCCCGGCTTGGCGGCGATCTCCTGCGCCGCCACCTCGACCCCGCCCATCAGGGTACGCGCGACGCCCTCGTGGATCGCCTTCTTGGAATCGAAGAAGCGGTAGACATTCGCCGGGCTCATATGGAGCTCCTTGGCGATGTCGGCCACGGTGGTCTTCTGATAGCCCAACTGGCGAAACAGACGCTCCGCCACCACGAGGATCCGCTCGCGCGTATCGAGTTCAATATGTTCAGAAATCAATGTGGTCATGCCTGCAATCAACTTCCCTATTCGGCGGCTTGGGCAACGGGAAACGCGGGGACCGGATGGTCCTGATGCTGCGCCGCAGGATCAGTCTGTGTACCGGTGCCGCGCTGGTCGAGGCTCTTGCGGAACCATAGGGCGTAAAGCCCTGGCAAGTACAGCAGAGTGAGGAAGGTTGCAACAAACAACCCGCCCATGATGGTGATCGCCATCGGCCCCCAGAAGGCCGAGCGCGACAGCGGGATCATGGCCAGGATCGCGGCGAGCGCGGTCAGCACCACGGGCCGGGCGCGGCGCACGGTGGCCTCGATGATCGCCTCCTTGCGGGTCAGGCCTGAGGCGACGTCGGTCTCGATCTGGTCGACCAGGATCACGGTGTTGCGCATGATCATGCCGGCCAGCGCGATCAGGCCGAGCAGCGCCACGAAGCCGAACGGCGCGTTGGCGACGTTGAGGCCGAGCGAGGCGCCGACGATGCCGAGCGGCGCGGTCAGGAACACCAGCAGCAGCCGCGAGAAGCTCTGCAGCTGGATCATCAGCAAGGTCAGCATTGCAATGACCATCAGCGGAAACAGCACGAAGATCGAGGCATTGCCCTTCGCCGATTCCTCGAACGCGCCGCCCGCCTCGATCCGGTAGGCCGGTTCGAGATGGCTGCGGATGTCGGCAAGCTTCGGCGAGATCTGGTTGGTGACGTCTGGGGCCTGGACACCGTCGGCGACGTCGGCGCGCACCGTGATCGCCATGTCGCGGTTGCGCCGCCACAGGATCGGCTCCTCATGGGCATACTCGATCCTGGCGATCTGCTGCAGCGGCACCGCCACACCATTGCGCGAGGTGATCGTGAGGTCGCCGACATGGGCGAGATCGAGCCGCTCCGACGGCACCGCGCGGGCGACGACGCCGACCTTCTCGATGCCGTCGCGGATGGTCGTGACCTGGACTCCGGAGATCAGCATCGCCAGCGCCTCAGAGACGTCCTGCGGGGTCAGCCCCAGCGCGCGGGCGCGATCCTGGTCGACGACCAGCTTGAGGTAGGGCGACTGCTCGTTCCAGTCGAGCTGCGGATCCCTGACATTGGGGTTCTGCCGGACGATGTCGCGGACCTGGTAGGCGATGTCGCGCACCTTGTCGGTATCCGGCCCGATGACACGGAACTGCACGGGGAAGCCGACCGGCGGACCGAAATTGAAGCGGTCGACCCGGACCCGCGCCTCGGTCAGCATGCCGTCCGCCGCTGCCTTCTCGATCTTCGCCTTGATCCGCTCGCGGGCTTCGACGTTCTTGGCCACGATCACGATCTCGGCGAAGGCCTCGTTCGGCAGTTGCGGATTGAGGCCGAGCCAGAACCGCGGCGAGCCCTGGCCGACATAGGCGGTGTAGGTCGCGATGTCCTGGTCGTCCTTGAGCAGCGTCTCCGCCGTCTTCACCGATTTCTCGGTGACGTTGAAAGCGGTGCCTTCGGGCAGTCGCAGCTGCAGGAACAGTTCCGGCCGCTCCGACAGCGGAAAGAACTGCTGCTGGACATGGCCGAACGCCACGATCGAGGCCGCGAACACCCCGACGGTGGCCGCCACCGTGGTGATGCGGTGCTCGACGCACCAGCGGACGATGCGGCGCAAGCCCCGATACATGCGCGTCTCGTAGACCGCATGCGGATCGTGGCCATGCGCGACCTTGATGTTCGGCAGCAGCTTGACGCCGATATAGGGCGTGAAGATCACGGCCACGAACCAGGAGGCGACCAGCGCGATGCCGACGATCCAGAAGATGCTGCCGGCATATTCGCCGACTGCCGAATTGGCAAAACCGATCGGCAGGAAGCCCACAGCCGTGACCAAGGTGCCGGTCAGCATCGGGAACGCGGTCGACTCCCAGGCGAACGAAGCCGCGCGGACCCGGTCCCAGCCCTGCTCCATCTTCACCACCATCATCTCGACGGCGATGATGGCGTCATCCACCAGCAGACCGAGCGCGATGATCAGGGCACCCAGGGAAATCCGGTGCAGGTCGAGCCCCATCGCGTTCATGACGATGAAGACGATGCCGAGCACCAGCGGCACCGACAGCGCCACCACGATGCCGGTGCGCCAGCCGAGCGCCAGGAACGAGACGAACAGCACGATGACCAGCGCTTCGACGAAGGAGTGCACGAACTCGCTGACGGCGGTTTCGACCACCTTGGGCTGATCGGCGATCTGTTCGAGCGCGATGCCCTGTGGCACCGCAGTCATGAACTCGTCGGCGGCCGCATGGACGTCCTTGCCGAGCTCCAGGATGTTGGCGCCCTTGGCGGTGACGACGCCGATGCCGAGCGCGGACTTGCCCTCCTGGCGCACCTTGAAGCTCGGCGGATCGACGAAGCCATGGGTGACGGTGGCGATGTCGCCGAGCCGGAACACGCGGCCATTGCTTTCGACCGGCGTCTCCGCGACCGCCTTGGCGCCGTCGAGCGCGCCGGTGACCCGCAGCGGCACCCGTTGAGAATCGGTCTCGACCGTGCCGGCGGGCGTTACATTGTTCTGCTTGGCGAGCGAGTCGAACAGCGCCTGTGGGGTAATGCCGAGCGTCGCCAGCTTGGCATGAGAGAACTCGACGAAGATGCGCTCGTCCTGGGTGCCGTAGAGATTGACCTTGGTGACTCCCGGGACTTTGAGCAGCCGCTGGCGCAAGCCTTCGGCGGTCTTCTTCAGCTGCGCATAGTCGGCGCCATCGCCGGTCATCATGAACAACACGGCATCGACGTCGGAGAATTCGTCGTTGACGACCGGGCCGATGATGCCCGCCGGCAGCGCCCCTTGCGCGTCGACCAGCTTCTTGCGCAGCAGATAGAACAGATAAGGCACGTCCTTGGCCGGCGTGGAGTCGCGGAAGGTGACCTGCATCGCCGTGAAGGCCGGCTTCGAATAGGTCTGCACCTTCTCGAAATAGGGCAGCTCCTGCAGCTTCTTCTCGATGGGATCGGCGACCTGACTCTGCATCTCTGCGGCGGTCGCGCCCGGCCAGATCACGGAGACGTTGACCACCTTCACCGTGAAGAACGGGTCTTCGGCGCGGCCGAGCTTCTGATAGGAGAAGAAGCCGGCGATGCCGAGCGCGATGATCAGGAACAGCACCAGCGGCGGATGGCTGACCGCCCAGGCCGAGAGATTGAACCGCTTCATCGTAGCCTCCGATGATGACCCAAGTCATGTTTCGCTGCGGTGGCCTCATCCTTCGAGACGGCGCTTCGCGCCTCCTCAGGATGAGGTCTCAACCCTCATGGTGAGGAGCGCAGAGCGCGTCTCGAACCATGAGGCCGTGACTGCTCTCAGAACGTCAGGGCCGACACCACGCGCACCCGCTGGCCCGGATCGAGCTTCTGCACGCCGAGCGCGACCACCTTCTCGCCCTCGGCGACACCACCGGTGACGAGCACGTCCCTGCTTTCGTAGGACTTCACGGTCACCGGCTTCAGGCTCACCGCGCCCTGGTCATCGACGACATAGAGCGACGGGGCGCGGCCTTCGTTGAACAGCGCCGACAGCGGCAGCCGCGCCACCCGCGTGGTCGCGGCGTCCGACAGGGTCAAGGTCGCGGTCATCCCGAGCGAGACCGCGTCGCCCGCATCCGGCAGCGAGAATTTTGCAAGATAAGTCCGTGTGGCGGCGTCGGCGGCCGGTGCGATCTCGCGCAACCGCGCGGCATAGGTCTTGCCGGGCTCCGACCACAGCGTGACCGAGGCGGTCCCGGTCTTGGCGCGCTCCAGCAGGGTCTCGGGGATCGCGACCACGGCTTCCTTTTCGGCAAGGCGCGCCACGCGAATGGCGGCCTGGCCGGCGGCAACCACCACGCCGGGCTCGATCAGGGTCGCGGTGACGACGCCGCGGGTGTCCGCCGCCAGCGTCGCGTAGGACAGCGAATTCCGGGTCAGGTCGACCGAGCGCTCGGCGCGATTGAGCCGGGCCCGGGCCTCGTCGGCGGTGGCGCGCGCCTGGTCCATCTGGGCATCGGTGGCCCAGCCCTTGTTGCGCAATTCCTTGGCGCGGGTCTCGGCGGCGGACGCCTGCGCCAGCACGCCGGTGGCGGCGCGGAATTCGGCCTCGGCCTGCTCGGCCTGCAACTTGAGATCGACCTCATCCAGCGTCGCCAGCGGCTGCCCGATGTCGACGGCCTGGCCGACCTCCACCAGCCGCTTGGCCACTTTTCCGGCGACCCGGAACCCCATATCGGCCTCGATCCTGGGCTTGATGGTGCCGACGAAACTGCGCGCGGGCGTCTCGGCCTCGTAATGGGCGGTGGCGACCAGAACCGGCCGGGTCGGCTCGGTCTTCTGGGCGACGCTGTCGTTGCAGCCGGCCAGAGAAATTGCCGCCGCAGCCAGCGCGCCACCGATCAAGAGCCTGGAATAGCTTGCTAAAATCAGGCGGACGAACATGGAACACCCCTCTGCTGCAGTTGCGAGTGAGTGTCGAGTGTTTAGTGATGAATGTCAATATTCGTCAGTGATCATCACTTCGTGAGCGTTAAGACATGTTGCCGCAGGAGGGTAAGCACTGTCTCCCTTACCGCGCCACATAACGGAGCCGCGGCGTATGGGTCCCGGCTCAAGGCCGGGACGACAGGCGCGGGTGGGATATGCGATCACTCCGCCGGGGTGTGCGCGACGAATTCCACCTTGCTCTCATGGCCGCCGAACAACACCAGCAGTCCTGCAAGCAGCGGCAGCACCGAAAGCGCGAGCAGCCCGTTGGCGGTTGAGCCGGTGGAATCCTTGATCCAGCCGATCAGATACGGTCCGCCGAAGCCGGCGAGGTTGCCGATCGAATTGATCAGCGCGATCCCCCCGGCTGCAGCGGTGCCGGAGAGCCACGCGGTCGGCAGGGTCCAGAACACAGCGAAGGTGCAGAACACGCCGATCGCAGCCACCGTCAGCACCACCATCGTGATGATGGGAGTGGTGATGGTACTCGACGCCGCCAGCGCGACCGCAATCAGGATCAAGGGGGCACCGACGTGAAACACGCGTTCGCGCGTGGCATCCGAATGCCGCGCCCACAGGATCATCGCCACCGTGCCGAACAGATAGGGGATCGCGGTGACGAAGCCGGTCTGCACATTGGTCAGACCGAAGGCCTTGACGATCTGCGGCAGCCAGAACTGCATGCCGTAGAGGGCCGCGACGAATCCGAAATAGATCAGGCTCAGCACGATCACCTTCGACGATGACAGCGCCTCGGTCAGGGTCATGTGATGGGCGGCCTGCTTGGCGGCAGTCTCAGCGGCGAGCTTTGATGCCAGCCAGGCCTTCTGCTGCGGCGAGAGCCAGGTGGCGTGCTCCGGCCGGTCGGTGAGATAGAACCAGGTGACGATTCCCAGCAGCAATGAGGGAATGCCCTCGACGATGAACAGCCACTGCCAGCCCTGCAGGCCCATCACGCCGTCCAGCCCGAGCAATAACCCGGAGACCGGCGCGCCGATCACGGTCGAAACCGGGACGGCAACAGCGAATGCCGCCAGGAAGCGGGCGCGGTACTGCGCTGGATACCAGTAGGTCAGATACAGGATGATGCCGGGGAAGAAACCGGCTTCGGCGACGCCGAGCAGAAAGCGCAGGACATAGAAGCTCCAGACGCCCGAGACCAAGGCCATCAGCGCCGAGATGATGCCCCAGGTCACCATGATGCGGGCGATCCAGCGGCTGGCGCCGAATCTCTCTAGCGCCAGATTGCTCGGCACCTCGAACAGGAAATAGCCGATGAAGAAGATGCCGGCGCCCCAGGCGAAGATCAGCGGCGTGAACTTCAACTCCGCGTTCATGGTCAGCGCGGCGAAACCGAGATTGACCCGGTCGAGATAGGAGAAGAAATAGGCCAGCACCAGGAACGGAATCAGCCGCCAGGAGATGGCGCGGATCGTCGAGGCTTCGAGATCGCTGCGGCTGTCGCTCGCGACGGATGATGTGAGGGTGGACAGGCCCATGCGCTTCTCCCGTAACTGTTTTTATTGTCGATTGAGCGGGGGTTTTCAGCATTGATGGCGTCAAGTCAATGGGAATCGTCATGCCCGCCCCCACCCAACTCCATTGCTGCACGCTGTCATCGCGCGCGAAGGCGGGCGATCCAGTACTCCAGACACGTCAGTTCAAGACCGAGAGGCCGCGGCGTACTGGATTCCCCGCCTTCGCGGGGAATGACAAGGATCCCTGAGCAGCACGCGCTGCAAAATCGAAGCGGCCGTTGCGGCTCACTCCCCGAGCTGAAACCGCTCGAACCGGTGCAACTCCTCCTCGATGCGGCTCTTCAGGATTTTGCGCGCATCGCCGCGCGCCGCCTTGCCTGGACCGACCCAACTCCATTGCTGCATCAGCAGCTTCTTGTTCTGCCGGTCGGTCTTGAGGTCGAGCGCGGCGACGATGTTCTCGCCGACCAGCACCGGCAGCGCGAAATAGCCGAACTGCCGCTTCTCCTTCGGCACATAGGCCTCGAAGCGATGGGCGTAGTCGAAGAACAGCTCGGTGCGCTTGCGCTGGATGATCAGGGGATCGAACGGCGAGAGGATATGCACCCGCTCCGATGCATCGCGCGATGCGTCCAAGGTCTCGGGCGCGGCCCAATGCGGCTGCCGGCCGGCGCCTTCGAGCTCAACCGGCACCAGGTCGCCGCGCCGCACCCGGGCCTCGATCAGCCGCCTCACCGCAGGCTTGCTCGGCGCATCCAGATGGCAGATCGAATCGAGACTGACGACGCCCTGCGCGCGCAAACCGCGGTCGAGCAGATAGGCGATCTGTTCCGACGCGGTGGCCGGCTTCGGCGGCCTGTCCCAGCCGAAATGCCGGGCCGTGAGATCGTAGGTCTTCAGCATGCCGTTGCGCTCGGAGATCGTCACGGTGCCGGTGTAGAATGCGAGCTGCAGCGCCCGCTTCGACGGTTTGCGGCTGGCCCACAGATGCTCCTTCTCGATCAGCACATCGTCCTCGATGTCGCGGATCGTGAGTGGGCCCTGCCGCAGCAGCCGCATCACCTTGCGCGTATCCTCGGGCTTGACCTCCTTGAACCAGCGATGGCCGTCGCGCTTGTGGCTCTTCATCGCCGGCAGGAAGAAGCGGAAATCCTTGGCCGGAACATAGGCCAGCGCGTGGGTCCAGTATTCGAACACGCTTCTGTCGGCGCGCTGGGCCTGGCGCAGATCGGCGCGGCGATAGTCCGGAATCCGGGCGTAGAGAATATGGTGGTGGCTGCGCTCGATCACGTTGATGGTGTCGATCTGCACATAGCCGAGCTGGCTGACGGCATCGGCAACCGCGCCCGGCCCGGCGCCGAACGGCGCCTCGCTATCGAGCCGCTGGGCGCGCAGCCAGATGCGTCTGGCGTCACGCTTGGTCAGCGGAAATTGCGGGGGGATACCGGACATCGCCGGTATTGTAGCGCAATTCGGCGCGGGAGGAGCAACGGGGAATCAAGGCCGCGCCGCCCAACGCGGACAGCGCGACGCGCCGAGAGCAGGATGGGGTTACTTCATCATGCCCATATTATCGTTCTTCATCATGCTCATCTTCTGGGCCTTCATGTAGTGCATGCAGGCGCTCTTCATCTTGCCGTTGCTCATGTCGGTGTTGGCCATGGCCATTTCCTTGTTGGCCTCGGTCTGCATCGGCGGCATCATCGTCGTCGATTTCGCCATGTTCTCCGCGGTACAGGCCATCATCGCCGCGGACGCAGGCGAGAAAGCAAGAACGGAAAGCGCAGCAGCAGCAATCAACATCTTCGTCATCTGAACCTCCGTGAAAGAAAACCAGCACGCCGCTGGCCTTGGAGATACGGATCTTCTACCGGCAAGGTTGCATTTGGAAGACACATTCCGTCGACTGCCTGGGGAACCCCGCTTACGGCTTGGCCTTGTCGGGGATGCTGCCGGTCGCGATCTCGCCCCTGCAGGAGGCCCGGCCGGGTTCGGCGGCCTGGCACTTGTAGATCCGTCCGGTCAGGCGATCGACCAGCCAGGCGGTATCCTCGGCCGGACTTTCCAGTCCGACATACCGGCCGCCGAGCGCTGTGATCAGCGTCGACAGCAGGATCGCGGCGGCGATGATGCCGGCCCCGACCAGAGTTGCCATGGAACCGTTGGACCCCGTTTGATCCGTGCCGCCCGTCCGGGATCCCGGGTAGTCGCTACGCCTGCGCGGTGATTGAAACACGGCCCTGCTTGTCTCGTTTCCTGGTCTTGTTTCGATCTATTCGGGTGTCGGCGCGGCCCGTTTAGCAATGTCGGGCTGACCGATCTGGCGTTGCGATTTTCGCAGCAGGATTTGCGCATTACGATTTTTTCTTGGCGGACAAGTTGCGTAAAGCTGCATCTGGCCGTTTTGTTGTTCAGAGATCGGCGGCGTTACGTCCGCTTCGCGGCCCAAGCGCGGCCACGAAACTCGCTTCACCTGATCGCGCACAAGCGAATGGCGGAACGCCCGATCCGTGGGTGCGGCTGAGCGCCTTGAGCGCGCTGAGCCTGCGTGAGGTGAGTCACATCCGCTGCCTTGAACACGGCCTATCCTGTCCGCATCCAATTCCATCGAGGCCCGCGACCGGAGGATGTCACAATGACCCGTTTTCACCGTTATGGACTGCAAGCGATTGCCCTGAGCGCGACGTTATCGATGAGTGCCGGGCTCGCTTTGGCCACCGACAAGACGGTGTCGGCCGACTTGATTGTCAACGCGCTGAAGCCGAAGCCGATGACCCGCGGCCTGTCGGCGAATTCGCTAACAACCGTCCCCCAGCTCGACCCTGCCGCGCAGGCCAAGGAATCGAGCTTCATCAACAGCGTGCGCAACCGTAAGACCCGCTCGCTGTCGCTGGGCGAACGCGAACAGATCGCGGAGATCGCGGCGGCCAAGCCGAAGATCGATCTGGAAATCCAGTTCGACTACAATTCGGCCGACATCAGCACGACATCGATGCCGGCCGTCCAGGAACTCGGCAAGGCGCTGTCCGATCCCAATTTGAAGGGCTCGACCTTCGTGGTGGCCGGTCATACCGACGGCATCGGCGGCGAGAGCTTCAACCAGGGTCTGTCGGAGCGCCGCGCGGAAACCATCAAGCACTATCTGGTCGACAAATACGGTCTCGCCGGCCAGGACCTGGTCGCGGTCGGCTATGGCAAGACCAAGCTGAAGGACGCCGCCAATCCGGCCGATCCGATCAACCGCCGCGTCCAGGTGGTCAACATGGATACCAAGACCGCGGCGAAGTAACGGCTTCGCCGCCGGCTGCCCGCTACGTCTTGTCCAGGACTTCGCGAATCTTGGCAGCCAGCATCGCCTGGTTCAACGGCTTCTGCAGCAACGCGACGCCGGGATCGAGCCGCCCTTGATGCACGATGGCGTTGCGCGAGTAGCCCGTCATGTACAGCACCTTCAGCGCCGGATGGCGGCTGCGCAGTTCGTCCGCGAGTTGGCGGCCGTTGATGCCAGGCATCACGATATCGGTGAGCAGCAGATCGACGTCACAGGCCTCGCCGGTGAACAGCGCCAGCGCGGCCGTGCCATCCGGCGCCTGCCGCACGTCATAGCCCAGTTCATTCAGGGTCTCGACGATGTAGGTGCGGACGTCGGCTTCGTCCTCGACCACCAGCACGGTTTCGCTGCCGCGGCTGCCGACCACCACGACCTCGCTCTCGCGCGGCGCACTGGCAACGACATGCGCACGCGGCAGATAGATCTTCACCGTCGTGCCCTCGCCGACCTCGCTGTAGATCTTGACGTGGCCCCCGGACTGTTTGACGAAGCCATAGACTTGGCTGAGCCCCAGCCCCGTCCCCTGCCCCGGCTCCTTGGTCGTGAAGAACGGATCGAACGCCTTGTCCTGCACCGCGCGCGGCATGCCGACGCCGCTGTCGCTGACCGCGACCATGACATATTGCCCGACGCGGACATCCGCGTTGGACCGCGCATACCCCTCATCGATGAAGCTGTTGGCGGTCTCGATCGTCAGCTTGCCGCGGCCGTCCATGGCGTCCTTGGCGTTGACGACCAGATTGAGAATGGCTGCTTCCATCTGGCCGGGGTCGACCTCGACCTGCCAGAGCCCGGCGCCGCCGACGATCTCGATGTGAATTGTCTCGCCAAGCGTGCGATGGAAGAAATCGGACATGCCCGCGAGCAGCTGATTGACGTCGGTCAACCGCGGATCGAGCGGCTGACGCCGCGCGAAGGCCAGCAAACGCTGGGTCAGAGTCGCGGCGCGCTGCGCCCCGCTCGCGGCGTTGGCAATCGCCCGCGTCAGCCGGTCACGGCCGCCGTCGGCGAGCCGTCCGAGGCTGCGCTCGGCAAGCTCGAGATTGCCGCTGATGATGGTGAGCAGATTGTTGAAATCGTGGGCGACACCGCCGGTGAGCTGGCCGATCGCCTCCATCTTCTGCGCCTGGCGCAGCATGTTCTCCGCCTCACGGCGCTGCCGGTTCTCCTCGGCCAGGGCGGCCTGTGCGCTCCGGAGCTGCGCGGGCGAGGGCAGCGCCAGCACCTTCGGCAACAGCGGCCACATGATCGCCGCGGTCACGATCGACGCCAGCGCGGTCACGGCCTTCACCAATCCCTCGATGCCGTAGATCGGAACCCACAAGGTGACGATCGACAGCACATGGGTGAAGCCGCAGGCCATGATGAACAATGCGAACGCCCAGAAGATGAAGCCGAAATCGACGTCGCGCCGCTTCGACACGAAGATCGACAAGGCCACCGGAATCGAGAAATAGGCGGCCGCGATCACCGCATCCGAGACGACATGCAGCCAGATCAGTTCGGGTTCCCACAGCAGACAGATGCCGTGCGGCGAGAACATCGAGGAATCGAGCAGCCGCTCAAGCCAAGTCCACATCCCGGTTGTCCCCACACGCAACCATGCCGCCTTCGATTCAGGCCGGCGAAAACTGGCCAGCGGAATCCGGGCCGTCAAGCAGGCAATGCGGGAACCGGATGGAACATTGGCCTGAACCATCCGTGCTGTGCCCTTGCAGGCTGGTGGTTCTGCCCCGGGGCCCCCTCTCGTCAAGCGAACCATCGTCGGCGACAATGGAGCGTTTGATCGCGCCGGCGTTGCGCGCAAAACTGACCGGCATGATCAAGAGGGAGGATTGCGATGCCAAAGCCGCGGGTGCGCGTCTACACCGACTATAAGAGCCCTTACGCTTTTGTCGCCAACGCGCCGCTGTTCGCGCTGGAGCAGCAGGAGGGGATCGAGCTCGAATGGCTGCCCTATACGCTGCGGATTCCCGAGTTCATGGGCACGGTCGAGCAGCGAACCGCGCATTTCTGGCGCAAGACCCGCTACCTCTATATGGACGCTCGTCGCTTCGCCAACGCCCAGGGCCTGACCATCAAGGGACCCAGGCGGATCTATGATGGTTTCCATGCCAGTGCGGGCATGCTTTTCGCGCAAGCCAACGGCTTCTTCCACGCCTACCACGAAACTGTGTTCAAGCGGTTCTGGAATCACGAGCTGGAGCTCGATGAGTTGCTGGACATAGCGGCCGTGATCGAGCAATGCGGCGGCTCGGCAAGCGCGTTCCAGGCCTATCTGAATGGTCCCGCGCGCACTGAGCACGATCATATCGTCGAGGAGGCAGAAGCGCTCGGCGTGTTCGGCGTCCCAACCATGGTGTTCAACGGCGAATTGTTCTGGGGAGGCGATCGGATACCGCTGCTGGTCGAGCGCATCCGCGATCCCGCAACGGCCGAGATCGCACTCGGACGACGGCGTTGAAAGCGGCCGCTCCGTCGCAGATCCGGCGCACCCGGAGCACGTGATTGACCATCCCCCGCTGGCAGTTCAAATCAGGCGCGACCTATTGCATTACGATCATAATACTGCTTGATGATCATCATATGGGTCCGCTCTGGACCACAGCCGGGATTGCTTCGATGACCACCTCCGACGCCGCCATCGCCGAGCCCAAGACTGACGATCTTGCAACAGCGCCGGCTGCCGCCGCGATACCGCAAGCTGTTTCGAAGGCCGAGGCTGCCCGCGCCACGCTGCTGACCGGCCCGGTGCTGCCGACCCTGTTCAGGCTGGCGCTGCCGACCATGACCGTGCTGATCGCGCAAACCGCCGTCAACGTGGCCGAGGCCTATTATGTCGGCTTTCTCGGCACCGATGCGTTGGCCGGCGTCGCGATGGTGTTCCCGATCTTCATGCTGATGACGATGATGTCGAATGGCGGACTCGGCAGCGGCGTCTCCTCGGCGGTGGCGCGCGCGATCGGTGCCGGCCGCAAGGATGATGCCGATGCCATCGTGTTTCATGCCATCGTGCTCGCGATCATTTTCGGCGCGCTGTTTACGATCGGCACCGCGCTCGGCGGTCCCGCTCTCTACCGCGCATTGGGCGGCCAGGCCGGCGCGCTGGACGCCGCGCTGAAATATTCCAACTATCTGTTTGCCGGCGCGATTGCCGTGTGGATCGTCAACCTGCAGGCCGCGGCACTGCGCGGCTCCGGCAATGTCCGGGTGCCCGCGATCGTGACGCTGGTCGGCGCGCTCGTGATGATCCCGCTGTCGCCGATCCTGATCTTCGGCCTCGGCCCGGTTCCCGGGCTCGGCATCGGCGGCGCCGGCATCGCCTTCGGGCTGTATTATTGCGGGGCGATGCTGGTGCTGACGCGCTACATGGCGTCGGGCACCACGAGCCTGCATGTCCGGGCCGCGCCGCTGCAATGGCGGCTGTTCGCCGACATCCTGAGGGTCGGTCTGCCGACCTCGGCGAACGCGGTGCTGGTGAATCTGACGGTGATCCTGGTCACCTCCGTGGTCGGCCGCTTCGGCACCTCGGAGCTTGCCGCCTACGGCATCGCCTCGCGGCTCGACTACATCATGATCCCGATCCTGTTCGGGCTGTGCACGGCGACGCTCACCATGGTCGGCATCAATGTCGGCGCCGGCCAGAGCCGCCGCGCCAGGACCATCGCCTGGAAGAGCGCGCTGGCGGGCGCCGCCTTCGTCGGCAGCATCGGCGGCCTCGTCGCGCTGGATCCGCCGCTGTGGCTGGCGTTGTTCAGCCATGATGCGGACGTGCTGCGCGAAGGCACCACCTATCTGCACTTTGTCGCGCCTGCCTATGCGGCGCTCGGCTTCGGCTTCGTGCTGGCCTTTGCCGGCCAGGGCGCCGGCCATGTGCTGTGGCCGTTCGTGGCGTCGCTAGTCCGCATCCTGATCGCGGCCGGTTGCGGATGGCTTGCGGTGGCGCATTTCGGCGGCGGCATGGCGGCGCTGGCGGGCATGGTGACGCTGTCGCTGGTCGCCTATGCCGCGATCTGCAGCGTCGTGCTGATGTCGCCCACGGTGTGGCGCATCACGCCACGGTGACGCCCTCATAGGCCCGCCGCAGGCCCTCGATGTCGAGCTTGACCATCTTCATCATCGCTTCCATCGCGCGCCTGGTGGCCTCCCGATCCGCACCGCCGAGATAGCTCATCATCGCGTTGGGCACGATCTGCCAGGACACGCCGTAACGATCCTTCAACCAGCCGCATTGCACCGGCGCGCCGCCATCGGCGCAGAGCGCGTCCCAGAGCCGGTCGACCTCCGCCTGATCCTCGCAGCCGATCTTGAACGACACCGCATCGGTGTAGTCGACCTTGATGCCGCCATTGAGCGCCATGAAGCCCTGGCCAGCGAGCGTGAACTCGACCACCAGCACCGAACCGGCCTTTCCCGAGGGGCTATCCATCGCATTGCGCTGCACGGTGTCGATACGGGACTCCGGCAGCAGCGAGACGTAGAAATTCGCGGCCTCCTCGGCCTCACCGTTGAACCACAAGCAGGGTGAAATCTTCGACATCCAGCATCTCCTCGTCTCGAACATCACTGTCTCAATGACGCACGAGGGCGCGGCGGACCGACACCGCTGGTCGGATTTTTTCCCGCCATGCAGCGCTCGCTCACGCCGAGCCTTCCGGCCACATGGCGCAATCTGGGATAGGCGGCCGCAGCCGCGCACCCGCACCGGCTGAGATTTCTCGCATAAACCAGGGTTGAGCGAAAACATACGGATAACCTTAGGTTCCGGCCAGACGGCATGCCGGTTCCATTCAGAACCGGGATTCAGACAACGGTAAGATTGCGGGCCGCTTCCTG
>Ga0302322_100001934_pt1 | contig 17337 bp, 14 predicted proteins | sample Fen_T0_2_FD_203757 | JGI IMG/M metagenome (GOLD analysis project Ga0302322, IMG submission 203757) | Peat permafrost microbial communities from Stordalen Mire near Abisko, Sweden - Fen_T0_2 | ecosystem: Environmental > Terrestrial > Soil > Wetlands > Permafrost | place: Sweden: Abisko... | reverse complement strand
GGCGAGAGCAAGAGACGGGGACCGTGCAGGGCCAGCCAGGCTGCCGATGGCAAGATCATGGCGACCGTAAACAGAAGCGCGGCCCCGCGCGCGGGCTCGCCGTTGTAGACCTGCCCGAGTCCCGGCAGCAGCAAACCCGCGAACAGCGCGAGCAAAGGCCGTCGCGTCTTGGTGACTTGGGTCGTGGTCATCGCAGTCCCCCAAGGCTGGCGGCCGGAACCACCGTCGAAAACACAAAACGAAGCAGATTGGCGATGGCCACCGCCAGCCCGACCTGGGTGAGTGCAAGCTGCACCCATCGCCGCCCAAGCAATTGTTCAAAGCGCGAAAGCACGGCCGGCTGTGTCGCAAGAGTGGCCATCACCCGCTCCGCGAAGCCGTCGGGCACGGCGAGGCCACCGTCGAGGCCATCGTCGACAAGACCATCGAGGGCCAGCCACTCGGCGGCAAGTCCGCTGCAGCTTGCACAGGCGAGCACGTGCGTCTGGCTGGCGTCGTCCAGCGCGTCACCCACGGCGATGCGTTCTTGAATGGCGTTGCAGGGATCACTCATCTGAATCCTCCTTTTCGGACAGCTCAGCGCGCAGCAATTGCTTGCCGCGGAAGATGCGCGACTTGACGGCGCCCACCGAGCAGCCCTCGATGGTCGCGATGTCGTCCATGGAAAGCTCTTTCAAATAGGCAAGAACCAGTGCGCTCCGCAGGACTTCGGGCAGCCGTTGCAAGGCCCGCTGCACGCGCCTGCGGCGCTCCGCGCTCTCGACAGCTTCGTGCGCGCCCGAAGCGCCATCCCGACCAGGCAATTCCACGGCGGATACATCCACATGAGGCGCGCGCTGATGGCTGCGCGCCAGCTCGTTCATGGCCAGGTTCTTGGCGATGGTGAAAAGCCAGGACGAAAACTTCGCCTTGGCCGCGTCGTACCCAGCCAGATTTCCATAGGCGCGTAGGAAGGTCTCTTGCGCCAGTTCTTCCGCCACCGCCTGCCCCAGGCCAAAACCGCCAAGAAAACGAAAGAGCGGCCGCTGGTAGCGCACCACCAGCAACCGGAAGGCGTTGCGGTTGCCGCTCAGGGTTTGGCGAATGAGAAAACCGTCATCCATGGGCGTGCCTTGAGGCGTTCATGATCCTACGCATGGTCATACCGGCCAGCCCGAAAAAGGTTCCGCGCCTCGTGGCGCCTGGTTGGGTGGAAAGTCATCTCCATCCCCCAAAAGCGCTATGCTCGCGCCTGCCACGTGCATTCAAACGCCACCACGACCGAGAAAACCGAACGGTCCCCATCCCACGGTCAGGTGGGCATTCGCCGATATCGCGGCTTCGATGGTCTGCGCGGAATCGCCATCTTGCTGGTCATCGTCTACCACGGGATCATGGCCAGCTCATTTCCCATCCCTGCCCTGGGTTTCCTCCGCCCCTTGTTCTTGGTCGGATGGACCGGCGTGGATCTCTTCTTCGCACTGAGCGGGTTTCTCATTACATCCATGCTCCTGCGCGAAGAGAATCGTGCCCTCCTTGCCGGTCGGTCAGCGCACTTTAGCATCTGGCGTTTCTACCTCCGCCGCGTCTTCCGCATCTTGCCCGCGTTCTATGCCGTGTTCTTGCTCGACGCCTTCGTCTTTTCACGCTCGCACCTGTTCGCGTCGGCGTTCGTCGACGACATCAGAGCATCGCCGCTTGGTCTTCTTCCCTACGGCACCTTCTGGACCAACTACCTCGTGGCGTACGGCTCCCGCTGGTGGGGCGCCGCCATGCATCGTCCAGGAGGCGCCTTCGAGGTGTTTTGGTCCCTCTGCGTGGAAGAGCACTTCTATCTCCTCTGGCCGCTCTTTCTATTGCTGGTCAAGAACACCCGTGCACGCGTGGCCGTTTCCATCGGCCTAGGTGTCGCGCTGGCGGGGCTGCGCCACGCCGCAATCTCCCTGGCTTGGGAGACCCCACTTGCCGTTCACTACGCTTCCCACTACCGCCTCGATAGCATCCTGTGGGGCGCAGTGGCGGCCATCCTGGCGGGGCGAGTGCCCTGGTCCCCTCGTCTACGCCGGTGCCTTCTCGGCCTGGGCATGGCACTCATCCTAGCCCTGGTCATGACCGATACGATGTCCGTGCGCCCCGTCGGAAAACCGCTGGGGTTCTCCGTTGGCTTCTCGCTCTTGGCGCTCACCACGTCGATCATTCTGTTGGAACTTGTGGACAAGCCGGCCACCTGGCTCGCCTCGCTCTTGGAATTCCGGCCCTTGGCGGCCATCGGCAAGGTGTCGTTCGGTATGTACCTGCTGCACTTCCCGATGATCGATCTGGGGATGGCCGTTCTCACGCAAGCATCCATGCGGCCCACCCTCCTCAACCTGGCGAGCGCTCTCGTGCTCTTCGCGACCCTTTCTTTCGTCGCCGCGTGGATCCTCTACCAAACGGTCGAGAAGAGATTCCTGGCCATCAAAGATCGTTACTTCGGCTAGCCCAGTAGCTTGCGCAGGATCTCGTTCACAGTCTTGGGGTTGGCCTTGCCGGCGGTTTCCTTCATCACGTTACCGACGAAGAAGCCAATGAGCTTCACGTTGCCGCCGCGGTAGCGCGCCACCTCGTCGGGGCTGCGCTCGACCACGCGCTTGCAGGCGTCTTCAATGGCCCCGGTGTCGGACATCAGGCTGACCGATTCGGCGGCCACGATGTCGGCCGCGCGCCGCTTTTCCTGCCACATGCGAGCGAAGACTTCCTTGCCCAGCTTGCCGGAAAGCGTGCCCTTTTCCACCAGCTCGACCAGCTCGGCCAGCGCCACGGGCGGTACAGGAATCGAATCGGTCATAAGCCGGCGCGGGTCATCCACGCGGCCCAGGACTTCATTGATGAGCCAGTTGGCGATCTTCTTCGGATGCACCGGCGCCGCGGCTAGGGCAGCGTCGAAATAGTCACCGATGGGCCGCTCGGACACCAACACCGACGCGTCCTGCGCGGAAAGACCGATGCCTAGGTAACGGGCGTGGCGAGCCTCGGGCAATTCCGGCAGGCTCGCGCGGGCGCGGTCGAGCCACGCCTCGTCCACCACCACGGGCGGCAGATCGGGCTCGGGGAAATAGCGGTAGTCGTGCGCCTGCTCTTTCGAGCGCATGGACGCCGAGATACCGCGGTCGGGATCCCACAGCCGGGTTTCCTGCACCACCTTCTCGCCACGATCGAGCAGCACGGTCTGGCGCGCGATCTCATGCTCGATGGCGTCGCGCACGTTCTTGAACGAGTTGATGTTCTTGAGTTCGGCCTTGGTGCCGAGCTTGGTTTCGCCCCATGGCCGGATGGACACATTGGCGTCGCAACGAAGCGAGCCTTCTTCCATGTTGCCGTCGCTGATGCCCAGGTAGCGCACCAGCGTGCGAATGGCGCGCACGTACTCCGCAGCCTCGTCGGAGGTGCGGATGTCGGGCTCGCTGACGATCTCGCACAGGGGAACGCCAGCGCGGTTGTAGTCCACGAAGCTGACGCCGCTCGCATCGTGGATGTTCTTGCCCGCGTCGTCTTCCATGTGGATGCGGGTCAGGCGGATCTGCCTGACCTCGCCATTCAGACGGAAAGTGACCACGCCGCCGTCGCACAGGGGTTCGTCGTATTGCGAGATCTGAAAACCCTTGGGCAGGTCGGGATAGAAGTAGTGCTTGCGCGAGAAGCGGCAGCGCGGCCGGATGTGCGAGCCAACCGCCAGTCCCAAGCGCACGGCCGACTCGACGGCTTCGCGGTTCAAGACCGGCAGCGCGCCCGGCAAGCCGAGACACACCGGATCGGTGTGCTCGTTGGGCTCGGCGCCAAAGGCGGCCGATGAAATGGAGAATATTTTGGTGCGGGTGGCGAGCTGAACGTGAACCTCCAGCCCGATCACCGCTTCGTACTTGTCTTTCTTGGCTCCTTGACTCATGACTTGTCCTCGGGCAGACGCTTGTGCCAGTCAGTGCGTGCCTCGTACGCGCCGGCCACGCGAAAGACCGCTTCCTCGCCCAGCGGCGGCCCGATGGTTTGCAACCCGATGGGCAACCCGCTCTTGGTGAAACCGCAGCACTGCGACAGCGCCGGTACGCCGGCCAGCGGCGGCGCCACGGTGTAGATGTCGGCGAGATACATCTGCAAGGGATCCGCCGAGCGCTCGCCAATCTTGAAGGCCGCCGTGGGTGATGTCGGCGTGGCAAGCACATCACACTGGCTGAAGGCCGCGCTGAAATCGTTGGCGATGAGCCGGCGCACACGCAGCGCCTTGCCATAGTAGGCGTCGTAGTAGCCAGCGCGCAGAACATAAGTGCCGAGGATGATGCGCCGCTTGGGTTCGTTGCCAAAGCCCTCACCGCGCGTCTTGGCGTACAGCTCTTCCAGCGACCCGGCGTCTGCCGTGCGATGCCCGTAGCGGACACCGTCGTAGCGCGCCAGGTTTGACGACGCCTCGGCCGTGCAGATGAGGTAGTACGTCGCGATGGCGTATTGCGTGTGCGGCAGCGACACCGGCACCAGGGTGGCGCCCGCGCGGGCCAGTTCATCGAGCGCCGCGCGCACAGCGGCTTCGACCTCGGGATCCATGCCGGCCTGGAAGTATTCCTTGGGGACACCCACGCGCAGGCCCGCAAGCCCGGCCTTGCTTGCCTCGCGGTAGCGGCCAGCGGGCTGCGGAATCGAGGTGCTGTCCATGGGATCGTGCCCCGCGATCACTTCCAGCAATGCGGCCGCGTCCTCGACGGTGCGGCCAAACGGCCCCGGGTGATCCAGCGACGAGGCAAAGGCAATCACGCCGTAGCGGGAAACCCGGCCATAGGTCGGCTTGATGCCAACCACGCCGCACAAAGAGGCCGGCTGGCGAATCGAGCCGCCGGTGTCGGTGCCCAGCGTGCCCGCACACAGCGAGGCCGCCACGGCAGCCGCCGACCCGCCCGACGAGCCGCCTGGCACGCGCTCTAGATCCCACGGATTGTGCACGGGATGAAACGCGCTGTTCTCGTTGGACGAGCCCATGGCGAATTCATCCATGTTGAGCTTGCCCAGGCTGATGGCGCCGGCCGCGGCCAGGCGCGAAGAGGCAGTCGATTCGTAGGGCGGAATAAAGCCCTTCAAAATCTTCGACCCGGCCGTGGTTTCGATCCCGCGCGTGACGAAGATGTCCTTGAGCCCGATGGGAACACCACCGAGGGATCCCACGGATTCTCCTGCAGCGATCTTCTTGTCGATAGCGTCGGCCTTCGCGCGTGCACCCTCGCCATCAATGAGCAGAAAACAGCCCAGATTCTTGTCCAGCCGGGCGATGCGCTCCAGGTACGCCTCGACCAGATCGCGCGATTTCCAGGTTTTTGTGGCCACTCCAGCGGCAAGCGCCGTGAGCGAGGCACCGCGAACGTCAGGCGCCATGGTTAGGCTCCTCCCGTGCCAGGCACGATGCGCGGCACCTCGAACGAACCTTCGCGGCGGCGCGGCGCGTTTTGCAGGGCCTCGTCCACGGTCAGTGACTGGCCAGGCTCGTCCGGACGCATGGGGCAGTCGAACGGGACCGCATGGGTCATGGGCAATATGTCGTCCGTGGCTAGGTTCTTGACCGTTTCGATGTAGCCGAGTATGCCGTCGAGTTCGTGGGTCATGCGTTCGACCTCCGTCTCGTCGAGACGAAGGCGAGCCAGGGCCGCGATTTCGCGCACCTCCTCAGGATTGATTCTTGGCATTTCGTGCTCTTTCTACCATCTTTTACGCGATTCCAACTGCCGCGCCCGCACTAGCGTAACGCGGCGATTCTGCATATAATAATCGGCTGTCGGAAACCCTGATGTCTCTTTGCACACCCAAACGGCGCCCGCCCCCCAAATTTGCTAGCCCAATCCGTGGGCGGGGCATGCTCGTGGCACTTCTGCTGAGCGCTGGACTGGCCTGCGAAAGCGGCTCCCACGGCAAGGACGCCGCGCCTGTCACCAGCCAGCGCCTGTCGCAGGTTTCGGTCAGGCTCGACCTGCCCAGCGGCGGCGCGCCCTCGGTATCGGTGCTTGCCTTCCGGGCCGAGGCCATCGACATGGCCACCTCCGATGTGCTTGGCGCCGTAGATCCCTTGATTTCGCCCGCGCCCGAATCGGCCTGCGAGCTGCGCGACGTGGCGGGAACCGCGCGCATGGTCCGGGCCCAAGGTGGCACCCTGAATCTGCAAGAGTTCGGCGGCGTCGCGTTGCAAGTGGCCCAAGCAGAGCAAGCGGACAAAGAAGATACCCTGCGCCCCGCTCCCCGTGTCTACCCACCGCTTGCGGATGTGGTCAGCGGCGTGATCGCCGAGGCCGGACCGCGAGATCTCAGCCAGCTTCCCGAGACCCTGACCCTGGTGGTTCCAACCAAGGGTGACGAACACGCGACCCTCAAGTTGGTGCTGCCACGCGCGCTGTCGGTTTCCGACAGCAACGAGAGTCCGCTCGATGCGCACGCAACCATGAGCATGAAGGGCGACCTCGTGCTGCGCGTGTCGGGCCCGCCCAGGACATTCCTGGAAATTCGCCCCTTTGGTGCACCCTCGGCGATTGCCTGCGCCGTGACCACGGGCGGTTGGGTCGTCGTTCCGCACGACCTTCTGGTCAAGCTCGTCGCCACCGCGGGTCGTGCTCCGGTTTCGTTCGAGGCCGTGTGGCGCGAGAGCCGCTTGGTGCCCGCCGGAAGCGAGGCCACCCGGGTCTCGTTCGAGGCCCGCTCGTCAGCGGTGCTGGAAATCCGTCCGTGAGCCCGACCCCGCGGCCGCGCAATGCGCGCCGTTTCGATCGCAAAAGCGCCCTCATTCCTATCGTGGTCCGCGCGGAGGGAAACAAGATCCAGGCCGGCGTGCGCCTGGACACTGCCGATCTTTCCGAAGGTGGGCTGTTTTTGCGCTCCGATCTGCTGTTCGAGGTCGGCGAGGACCTGACCTTGGAGATCCCCATCGGGGATGGCAAGGTCACCGTGGCGCAGGGACGAGTCGCCTGGGTCACCCGCGGCAGCGGCGAGAAATCCGCGGCCGGCATGGGCATCGAATTCGCGCGTCTGTCCGCACACGACCGTCGCGCCCTGGCCGATAACCTGCGCGCGCTGGCCAAACCTGATCCCGAAAAATAGCGTCCAGCACCCCCAGAAGGACCAAGAAGGAGCCCGACATGGCAGAGACAATCGACGAACTCACCTACGACTACGAAGACGAGGGCGTGCTGGTGCGCAAGCAGCTCGACAAGGTCGTGCTGACCAAGGGCTCCTGGTCGACGCTGATGTTCCTGTACCAAGAGCTGGACAAGACGGCCGGCACCTTCCGGGCGCCCAAGATCGCCATCGTGCGCTTCAAGAAATTCAAGGGCAGCTACCGCAAGCAATCCTCGTTCAACGTGTCGAGCGAAAAACAAGCGCGGCAGATCACCGAGGTGTTCGAAGGCTGGTACGCCAAGATGAGTGAAGCCACGGGGGCCACGGAAGCCACGGAGCCTGACGACGTGCCGGAAAGCGGCGACGAATAGCGGTGATTGTGATGGGAACCCTTGGAGGGTTCCCAAACCCTCCCGCGATGCTGCGCTGCCAGCAAAGCCGGCAGGCTCCGCACGCGAAAAGCCTACTTCTTGAATAACTTGCCCATGAGCCCGCCGCTGCGCGGGGGCTCGGGCTTCGCGCCGGGCTTGCCTGGGGAATGCTTGGTCCGGCGCATTTCAATAAGCCGCAGTTCGCGGCCAGCGTCGATGAAGGATGTGTCGAGCGTGACAGCCTCGCGAAAGGCCCGCTCGGCCTTGTCGGCTTCGTTCAGGAATTTCCACAGCAAACCAACCCAGTAGAAACCGCGCACGAACTTGGGCCGCTCGCGCAGAACCTCTTCGATAGTTTTGAGCGTCTCGCGAACCACGCCTTCCTTGCGCGCCTGAGGATCGTCGAATCGCGCCCAGGCCAGGTAGGCTCGGTATTGCGGCTCGCCGGGATTTCCTTGGTAGGCGCTGGTGAAGCACTCGATAGCCTTGGGATGCTCGCCCTTTTTGAGAAAGACCTCACCCCGCAGGAACATGTTTTCGGCTTCGAGCAGGGTGGGAAGATTGGTGCGCGCCGCCTGCGGTCCGGCGGCCAGGGACGCCACGTATTCCGCCCGTCGGTTGGCATTCCCCAAAACCATCGCCGCCTCGTTGATGCGCGCCAGAATCTTCTCAGCCATGGGTTGCAGGTCTTGCAAACCGGCACTGACCAAACGATCCGGGTGAAACTGGCGCGCGGCGCGCACGAAGGCAATCCCAACCTCGTCGGAGCTGGCGTTCTGGCTAACCCCCAGTAGCTCGAAATGCGTGGCCTTGCCAAGCTTCTGGGTCATCTCCTGAATGCTGGTGCGCGTGTCTTCGGGCGACGACGATGCCGATGCTGGACGCACGGGAGCGACGGCTTTGACAGGCACCGCCGCTTGGGGCGGCTTGGCGTCGAAGCGCATGGGGGTCACCATGGGAGCACGCACCACGGGCACGATGGGAGCAGGCGCAGGCGCAGGCGCAGGCGCAGGCGAAAACGGGTAGCTACGAACCGGTGGCGCTGGGGCGGCGGCGACCTGAGGCACCGCCGTTGGAAGCACGACCGGAGGCGCCGCGGCTGGCGTCCCAACCGGGGGCGCGGCAAGCGTGGAAAAAAGGTCCGGGGGCCAAGCGCTCGCCGGGGTGGCGAAGGGTCTTTCGCCAGAAGGAGGGCGCAGCGTACTAAGGGGCGTCTGCCTCCGGCGAGGTTCGGCGGGAGAAGGCGCCGCAGTTGCGATCTTTGGCGGCAGGGCTGCCGCGGCGGCGGCCAGCACTTCGGGGCCAGAATCACCGGGAAGTTTGAAGACCGCGCCCACGTCAGACGATTGCGACAGGTGAATCGCCCGCGGAATCGCGGAATCCGAGGGTTGGATGCGCTCGGCGATGGGCTCGCGTTCAAGCAGGTCGGAATAGTACAGCGCCAGCACGACCGATCGGACTTCGAGTGGCCGCGCGGTAACGCCATACAGGTCGTCAAGCGTCATCCAACCCTTGCGAAGCATGTCGATGGTCGGATCGTCCGCCGAAATCCCCATGGCCGTGAAGAAACCGGCCGAGAGGTCCTGCAAGCGGAAGCGCTGGCCGAGCATGCGCGTGAGTTCCTGCGTGACCCGCGGCAAGTCGTAGGCCGCGCGAATGCCGGGATAGATCACGCTGCGCGGATCCACGCGCATGAGGGAGAGATCCCCCCCTTCCCCAAAGGCGTGAGGCACCACGTAGATAGCGTAGGTGCCCTCGACCACGAAGAACAGCCGGGTCAGCTTTCGCACCACCTGCGACTTGAGAACCTGCGCCAGCTTCCCCCGGTCAAGTGCGCCCATGCGATCCAAGACATCGCCAAGGCGCGTCCCCTCGGTCACCTGCGCGCTGGCCGCGGCCACTACCTCCGCGGGCACCACGCCATATTCCACCAGCAGGTTGTCCAGGCGGTCGGTATCCACCGGCCGGCCTACGTGCACGGGCGATCCTTCGCGCAGGTAGACCTCGCTTTCGTCGCCCGTTTGGTCAGCAACGACGACGTAACCGGTGAACTTCTTCCGGTAGAGCTGTTGCAGGAGACGGGGGAACGGCCGGTCCTTAAGGGTCCCCTGAACTGCTGCAATCTTTACGCTATTTTCTACCAAGGTTGACCTGTCCACTCACACCAGGGCGCATGTAATCGCCGTAGTGCTTGTCGTGTCAATACAAATGCTGGGCGCAACGTTGTCGTGTAGAGTACCACCTTCGTGGCTGTGGTCGTCTTCGTCAACCCGGGCTCGCGCGCCAACCGCAAGGATCCCGGTTGTGCCGGCCGCTTCGCCAAGATCCTCGGGGAGAGTGGGCGCGTGGCAGCGCCGCCAAGCCTGGAACGCTTGGCCGAGGAAGCCCGCCGCGCGGCCAGTGAATCCCCGACGGTGATCGCCATCCACGGGGGCGACGGAACCTTGCACCGTACCTTGTCGGCCTTGATCGCAGCCTACGGTGAGCGGCCCCTGCCGCCCATGGCCATTCTGCCCGGTGGCACCATGAACGTCGTGGCCTCATCGCTCGGCATCCGTGTCAAACCGGAAGACCTGCTGGCCGAACTGGCGGCGGGCCAGCGCGCCGGCAAGGCGCCAGTCACTATCCACCGGCGTTGCCTGCGGGTGGGAAGCGACTACGGCTTCATCTTCGGCAACGGCCTTCTGACTAACTTCCTCGAGGAATACTATGCACGCGGCCGCTACGGCACCCGTCGAGCGCTGTGGGTCCTTTTTCACATCTTGATTTCCCTGTTCACCACGGGCCGCTATGCCCGGCGCGTCTTCCGCCGTTTCCGCGGCCGCGTCCAGGTCGATGGCAGTCTGCTGCCGCGAACCGAACTCACCGCCATCGGGGCAGCCACCGTTTCCGAAATCGGCTTTCGCTTCAAGCTGCATCACCGTGCCGACGACGATCCCGACCGCATGGGCGGGCTGGCCATCCACGGAAGCCCGCTGTCGTTGCTCCTCGACGTCCTCGCTGTGCGCCTGGGGCGCGGGCCATCGCCCAAACGGGCCACCAGTTTTGTGGCCAGCCGGCTGTTCATCGAACCCGAGGAGCAGGAAACGGCCTACACCCTAGACGGCGACCTGTACGTAAGCCACGGTCCGTTGACCGTCGAGGTCGGCCCCGCCTTGGAAATCGTTAGGCCAGGGGCCGAATGATAACGACATCAGTCCTTGAAATACGCGCCATGCCAACAGTACGATGGGTGATTCCATGAGCACATCCTTTCCCATGGATGGAAAACGGGTCCGCTTCTCGGGCGACACCAACGTCGGCATGAAGCGCGACCACAACGAGGATTCGTTCTACCTGCCGGTGAACGAACGCCTTGCCATCGTGGCCGACGGCATGGGGGGACACGCCTCGGGCGAGGTGGCCAGCCGCCTGGCGGTGGATTCCATCGTGGGGTACTTCCACGAGACGGAGGGCGAGCAACAGCTCACCTGGCCGTTCAAGGTCGATCGCGGCCACGGCCAGAACATGAATCGCATGACCACGGCGGTCAAGCTGGCCAACCAGCGTATTTCCGAGGAGGCCGAACGCAAACCCGAGTGTCGCGGCATGGGCACCACCGTGGTATCCACGCTGTTCCTCGACGACGTGGTCATCGTCGGCCACGTGGGCGACAGCCGCCTGTACCGCGTGCGCGAGGGCGCCATCGACCAGATCACCGAGGACCACTCGCTGCTCAACGACTACATTCGTATGAAGCGCATGTCCGAGGCCGAGATCGCCGCCTTCCCGCACAAGAACGTCATCGTGCGCGCCCTGGGCATGAAGCCTTCCATCGAGGTTGATATCATCGTCGATCACCACCGGCTGGGCGATCTATACGTGCTCTGTTCCGATGGGTTGTCCGGCATGATCGCGGACTCTGAAATCGCCGGGCTGGCCGTGGAAGAAGGCGATCTCGACAAACTGTGCGACCGCTTGATCGCGACGGCCAACGAAAACGGCGGCATCGACAACATCACGGTTGTCTGCGCGCGCCTTGAACCGCTGTAGCGAGCATCATTCGTCAGCCCCCCTAGTCTTGGGCGACGATGCTGAGCTTGAGCTTTCCGGTCGCGGAGTAGCCCACGTGCAGGCGCACGCCTCGGAGCAGGCGGCCGGCCACGATCTCGCTGGCCAAAGGCCCCTCCACCAGCCGCTCGAAGGCGCGGCGAAGCGGCCGGGCGCCCAGGCTGCGATCGGTTTCCAAGCGCAGAACCGCTGCAATCACGCTGTCGTCCACGGCAAAGGAAATGCCACGTTCGGCGTGCAAGCGTTGGCTCGAATCGCGGGCAAGGCGTGCAACGACAGAGGCCAGTTCGGCCTCGGAAAGTGGGGTGTAGCAAAGCACTTCATCGATGCGATTCCACAGCTCGGGTGGTAGTCGGCCGCGCGCCAGGGCCAAGACGGTACTGGCCGCGGGCGTGCTTTTGCGCTGGTAGCATTCGCTGCCGAGATTGGAGGTCATGACCACCGCGGCCGCGGAGAAATCGATGGTGCGTCCACGTCCGTCGGTGAGCCGCCCGTCTTCGAGGATCTGGAGCAGCAAGAGAAGGACCTCCCGGTTGGCCTTTTCCAGCTCATCAAGCAGCACCACGGCGGCTGGCCGTTTGCGGATCGCCTCGGTCAGTTGGCCGCCGTCTTCGTGCGCCACATAGCCGGGGGGAGAACCGATGAGGCGGGCGATGGAATGGGCTTCGCTGTACTCGGAAAGGTCGATACGCACCAGGGCGGATTCGCCATCGAAAAGCGCCTCGGCAATGGCGCGTGCCGTCTCGGTCTTGCCCACGCCCGAGGGCCCCAATAGCAAGAAGGACGCGAGGGGTTTGCGGCCGCGAAAACCGGCGTAGCTCCGGCGCAGAACCGATGCGATCTTGGTCCGTGCCTCGGCGTGACCTACCACGCGGTCGGCCAGCCGATCTTCGAGGGTACGAAAACGATCGTCGTCGTCGCGCAGAAGCTGGCTTGCGGGTACGCCCGAGGCGTCCCCGACCACGGCGGCAATGTCGCGCGCCGAAACCTCGGCCGCGGACATGCGCTGGGCACGTGCGAGCGCGATTTCGGCAATGGCAAGAGCGCGCCCCGGCTGCGCTCGCTCGCAAGGATAGCGGGCGGAAAGGCGCATCAGGGCGGGCGCCACATCCACGGCGAATCCCACGCCGTTTTCGGCCGCCAAGGCGTCCAGCCCAGTGTCGATCATCTCGCGCAGGACGGCTGGCGCTGGAACCGGGAGCACCACCGTCTCGAGCGCATTGCCTAGGTCCGGACTGGCAAGCTCGATGCGGCGCAAATCAGCCGGCGTCAGACAGACGATCCAGCGTCGCCCGACGCTGGCACAGGCGAGCAGCTGCAGAACGCCGTCCCCACCCTCTTGCCCGAGCCAAGCCGAGCCGTCGAGAACGATGGGCACCTGAGCGGGGGCGGTACGGTGGAGGGCTTGCAACAGGGCTCCGGCCGAGGCTGGCGTGCCCGTATCCCCCGAGGGAAGGACGGGAGGCTGGAGGCTGGCGGCCGACAGTGCCGAAAGAAGTGCCGAGCGGCCCGAACCTGGATCCCCGACAATGGCGATGATCCGGGCGGTCTTGGCTTGCAAGAGGTCGAGCAGGCGTCCCACTTCGCGTTCGCGATAGAGAACCGGCACGTGCGGCGGATCAACAGGACGAAGCTCGATCTCGGCGCGCGCCGTGGCGTCGAGGGTCGGGGCCGGCGATGCTTGGCCGGTTGACTGCGCGGGCAGCGTAGCGACCGCGGGCACAATCGACAGGATGTCTTGCGTGCTCGGCGCAGGCGGTCCTAGCAACGGATTTGCCGGCGCGCGCGACAACCTGCGTTCGCGGAGGCCACCCGGTCCCGTCAGCATGCGCATGACGACACCACGCAGTTGGGCGGGATCGATGCCAGCCGATTTCAACGCAAGGGCAGCGGCACCACCGCCGCGCAGGAGGGCCAGCAGCAGGTGCAGCGAGGTCGTTTGCACCGCCGAAAGCCCAAGCGCAATTTCCTGCCCAGCCAGTGCGATGGCAGCTAGGTCCACGCCATAGTCCGGCCGCACCTTGCTGCCCAGAAGCTCGATGGCGGTGGCGGTGACGCCACGTTCAGCCAGCAAGCGGGCGGCAGCGCCGCCGGTGTGAAGCATTCCGAGCAGGACATCGACGCTGGTGGCACCCCGCCCAGACTCGGCCGCCAGCCGTCGAGCATCGGCCATGGCCGCCTGAAAGTCGGCGCTGGCAGGCAAGGCCACGGCATCGGCCGGCATGGCCAACACTGCTTGCTTGGCCCTTAAAGCGCGCGGCATCAAGGAACAAGCTAGCAGGACAGGGGCTTCCGTCAAAAAAGCCCCATTTCTCCTGCCTGGCAGCGGTACTGGGACGGAACTCGCTGCGATTTAGATTTCGAGGTGCAGCCGCACGCTTAGGAAATTCACCGGACCACGATCGGCGTTGTAGGCAGGGTTGGCGATGTGTTGAAAATCGAAGGTCACCCACAGGCCACGAGAAGCTTCCGCGGCGTAGTAGGCCTCGAGGATCTGCTCTGGCATGTACCTGAGCAACTGGCCGTCGCCGATGAGGAATCCAAGTCCGCCAAGGGCCAGGTAGCGGCGATGCTCTGACGATAGACCATTCATCACCCAGGCAGCGCCCACCGCATCACCCGGTCGATGCCAGCGTTGGCCTTTCATGGTTGCCCCGGCGGCCAAGGAACGTTCGATTTCCGCAAAGGAATAGGCTTCGGTGCGGCCGTCGTTCCAGCTCCCGTGCAGGAAGAATCCGCCATCGCGATGAAACGCCTGCTCGACGGCCAGGCCGACACCATATTTTGCCTGGTTCCGGCGCACGCTGGCCATGATCGGCGTTCCACCGGCGGCACTGTCAGCCGCCTCGGCAAACGCGCCCATCCTTTCGTAGTTGCGAAACCCCACCACGCGGATCTGGCCGGCAAGCCCGCGCAGGCTATGCCCGTGCATGACTTCGACGTTGTCCCCGTAGTGTGCAAAGAGGTTGAAGTCGAGTTCCATGCCATTCGACTCCTTGGGTACGAGATAACGACCGAACCGAAAGGACCAGGCCTGATGGAAGTACTCTGCGGCAATCCCCCACGTGTAGCCGCGGGTATCGGCGGCGAAGTCAAATGCACCATGGGACAGGAGCGCCCAGTTGATGAACTGGGTGCGGCCATCGTGTGCATAGGGATTGGCGTCGAACACATCGATAAGCGACATCAGCCCGGCCGTGAGAACCAAGCGGCGGCTGCCCACCTCCGACGCGAACTGATTCTGTGCGGCGTCGATGGCCACGGGCTGGCCACCGAGCGAGAAGGTCTGGCGGATGAAAGCCCGGGCCATATAGAGCGTCGGGATCTCCCTGCCGCCCTTCTGGTTTTCACTGTTGCTCATTCCGCCGAGACCGTGCAAATCGGAAATATTAACGGCCTGGATCACCTCGGGGTTGATGAAGACCTCGGCGTTCTTCCACAACCGGGCACCCAGAAACACCGTGGCCGACAGGGTGTACCCGGTCTCGGAACCTGGCTGAAGACTGTTGGCATTGGGCAGCGTATACGCCGCCGCCATGGCCGGCTTCTTTTGCCAGATATAGGTGCTCTGGAAACCAGCGAGAAAGCGCTCGCTCTTGGCCGTCGCCTCAGGTACCGCCGAGACGGGTTCGGGCAGTTCCGTGGCAAGAGCTGGCGTATCGGCGGCACGACCCGTAGACGGTGTGAGGGTCAGGGCAGCCGTACCAAGCATTGCCAGAGTGGAGAGCTGAATACGAATGCGGACTCGGCGCCTTTTCATCGGCGATGGACTCCCTGGTCGATCGGCAAAGACCGGCGACTTGGATGGGCGCTGAGTTCAGGACTGCGGGCCGCGGGGTTTTGTGGCGATACAACTAGGCTGTGAGGTCTTCCTGGCATGCGCATGATTGGGCGCCGACTTCCTTGAAGCGACGGCCGCCTACCACTAGCACAGCGCGCTTGCAGCGCGGGCACTTGAGTTCGAGGACTGTTCGGACAACCCGGGCCAGCAACTTGCCACAGTCGCAGCGCAGATCGGCAGCAACAGTAGTGTCCAGGTGAACTTGTTTCACATCGGTATGCATGATCTTCGCCCGAGCGATTACCGCAGTTGCGTCAGATTTGGCCCGGGCGGCTTGCTCGGGCAACTGCAGCCGCCGCAGCCAGAGCTACAAGACGTTGCCTTGCGCTTTCGCGATAGGTGAAGAGTCCCCCACAGCCCCGCCGCACCAACAATGACAAGTACGATGATATTCTCCATGACGACTTCCTCATTCACATCAACAGATGCCCTACTTGGTACACCACCAAGCACAGCAGGTAGGCGATCCCGGTCAGCCCGCCAAGTTGCAACATGGCGTATCTCCACTTGCCCGATTCCCTGCGCGTAACCACCACGGTGGCCATGCACGGGGCGCCGATAAGCAAGAAGAGCATCATGCTCAATCCCACAAGCGGACTGTAGTCGCGGGCCAGGATCGCACGCAGTCCATCGGTGCCTTTGTCGGCGTCCGCGATGGAATACACAATGCCCATCTGGGCCACGAAGATCTCCTTGGCGGCAAACGCGCCGATCATGGCGGTCAGCATCTTCCAGTCGAAACCAATCGGCCGGAACGCAGGCTCAATGGCATGGCCGAGGCGGCCGGCAAACGAATGCTCCAGATTCTCGGCTTTGCGCCGGACGGCCACGTCTTCCGCGCTAAGCCGAGTGCGAGGATCGGTTGCCGCGCCAGTCGTAGCACCGGGGGCGGACACGGTGATCCGGCCCGAGGCAATCTCCGCATCAATGGCGTAACTTGTGGGCTTGGGAAACGAGGCCGCGGCCCACAACAGAATCGAAATGGCGAGAATGGTTGTGCCAGCCTTGCGCAAGTAAAGCCCGGCCCGCTCGGACATCTTCATGACAACGCTGCGCGCGGTGGGTAGCCGATAAGGCGGCAGCTCCATCACGAAGGGGGCATCTTCCCCGCGCATCAGGGTCTTGCGCAAAAGCAGCGCGATCAGCAACGCCAACCCGATGCCCACGGCGTAGATGAACCACAGCATGGGCGCGCGCCAGGCCGGGGGAAAGAAGGCGGGGATAAGCAGCATCCAGATGGTCAGGCGCGCACCACACGACATGAGCGGCAGCACCAACATGGTGACCAGGCGATCACGTGGATTTTCCAACGTTCGGGTGGCCAAGATCCCGGGCACCGAGCAACCAAAACCGGAAAGCATGGGGATGAAGCTTTTCCCGTGTAGCCCAAATCGATGCATGAGCCGATCGGTAAGAAAGGCCGCCCTGGCCATGTAGCCCGTGTCCTCTAGAAAGGCGAGGCCCAGGAACAGCAGCACGATGTTGGGCAGAAAGACGATGACCCCGCCAACCCCACCAATCACGCCGTCGATGACCAGCGAGCGCAAGAGCGACGTAGAGCCTGCGGGCCAGAGGGTGTTAAGCCAGCCCGAGAGGAGCTTGATGCCCGACTCGATCCAGTCCATGGGCACTTCGCCAAGCTTGAAGGTCATCCAGAAAATGGCGTACATGACCAAGGCGAAGATGGGCAGACCGAGAAAGCGATGAACCAGGACAGCATCGATGCGATCCGTGTTCTGGCGCGCGTCCTCGCGCGAGACTTGGGTGCGGACCTCGCGCAGAAGACCGTTGACGAAGCCAAAGTAGCGTTCGGTCACGAACACGGCGATATCCGTGCCCGTGCGTTCCTCGATGCGCTGGCGCTGGCGCTCGGCTTCCGTGACGGCCGCTTGCCCGCCCGGCATGGCCGCCACGCGCGGGCAGTATTCGAGATCGCCGCCAAGAAGGCGCGTGGCCATCCAGTCGCTGCGAAAGATG
>Ga0302322_100001932_pt1 | contig 17345 bp, 17 predicted proteins | sample Fen_T0_2_FD_203757 | JGI IMG/M metagenome (GOLD analysis project Ga0302322, IMG submission 203757) | Peat permafrost microbial communities from Stordalen Mire near Abisko, Sweden - Fen_T0_2 | ecosystem: Environmental > Terrestrial > Soil > Wetlands > Permafrost | place: Sweden: Abisko... | reverse complement strand
GCGTCGAGGTGCGCAAGAGCGTCTACCGCATGTTCCTCTGGCGCACGCTGCCCGGCGGCAAGGCGCCGATCCTCGTCGCCTGCATGCCCGTCGGCCTCGGCGCCGCGAGCTCGCCGACACCCGAGGGCACGACGAGCATCCTGAAGCGCGTGCGCGATCCGCAGTGGACCGACCCGGACACCAAGCAGGTCATCCCCGCGAGCAGTCCGAAGAACATCCTCGGCGGATACTGGATCGCGCTCGACGCGACCACGCTCGGCACCGACGGCATCGGCTTCCACGGCTTCACGGGTGATGCGCCCAAGAACTGGATCGAGCAGCCGGCCTCGCACGGTTGCGTGCGAATGCTGCAGCCCGACATCGATCGCGTCTTCCACGTGTGCCTCGACGGCACGCCGGTCGTGATCGCGAAGTAGGTGGCGATACGCATGCTGCTCCAGCCGCAATCGAGAAGCCTTGCAACCAAGGAGCCGGTCATGAGGCCCACGCGCCGATGATGGAACGCCTGCTCCTCGTCTGCCTCGGCGGCGCGCTCGGATCGGGTGCCAGGTATCTGGTCGGACAGTGGAGCCTCGCGCAGTTCGGCAAGGGCTTCCCGTGGGGCACGCTGGCGGTGAACGTGATCGGATCGTTCGCGATCGCGCTGGTGATCCATGCGGCGGACGTGAAGCCGGAGTTCCCGTTCAACTGGCGGCTGTTCCTGACGACCGGGATCATGGGCGGCTTCACGACGTACTCGGCGTTCAACCAGGAGACGCTCGCGTACTTCGAGAGCGGCGAGGTGGCGAAGGCGTTCGGGTATGCGGCCGTCACGCTGCTCGCGTGCCTCGCGGCTGGCTACGCGGGGCTCAACTCAGGCCGCGCGATGTTCGGCTGAGCTACGCCCCGATCGACGCGCCGTGCTCCGCGAGCAGCGCTCGCAGTACCGAGCGATGGCAGCGAGCCTCGTCCTCGCAGTAGCAGCCGACCGAGAAGTTCGACTCGCGCGAGAGCACCGCCAGCAGCTCGATCGTGCGCGCGTTCTCGGGCGTCGCCATCTCGTGGCGGTACTTCCTCACGAACTTCGCCCATTCAAGTGGCGAGCTCGCGCCCTGGCCGAGCTTCATCGTCTCGACGCTCGGCGCGAGGTTCGGGAACCACACGTCGTACCAGTTCTCCGAGGCGAACTTCGCCTTCGGCACGCCGCGCGGCGGCCGGCGCACGGTGCCGATGCGCGTGCCCTCGCCGGGAGCGCGCGCGGAGCCGAGTCGGACGATGCGGAGGACCATGTTGATTGGGCGGAGATTGTACGGCGCGAGATCCCGTGGAACTCGCCCACCCGCGTCTTCCGAGAGATACGTCCGGCCAAGGGTCGCACGGAGGTAGCATTTGAATCCGCGCACCGCTGATCTCCGGCGATTCTGCGAAACCTCGCCGTCGGTCAAGGTGTTTCGCACGCCGCCGAAGAAGAATCTGGACATGAACTTGCAGCGCTTGCTCGACACGGGATGGAAGCTCGCCATCATCCTCTGCTCCTCCGTCCTCATGCTGGCCGCATTCCGAAGCCCGCAATCGCCAAGTCTCCCGACTGCTGAGGTCCGCGCTCAGCGATTCGTCCTAGTGGACGCGGAGGGGAAAACGCTGGGCGAGTGGGGACCTGACATGAAGGTCTCTGGCGGCACCGCTTTCGTTCTCTACAACCGAGGCATCGCGCTGACCGAAGCCCTCGCGCTCCGAGCGGCGGACGGAAAGGCGGAACTCGAGGTCCGGGGCGGTCAGGACAATGGAGCCGTCATGCTCGGCACGGACAGGGGATCCTCCTCGGTCCGCCTCTACGACAACTGCCTGGATGGGCACAGCAATGGCATTCATCTCTCATGCCTTGCCGAGATCGCCGTTGGGCAATGCACCTCGCAGCTCCGACTCGAGCAGGTACGAAGGGAGCACGCCGACGGCGCTCATACTGAGTACACGGAAGATGTCCTTCGGTTGCCCGAGACGAAGGCGTCGCGAACGAAACAGCCCGGCAAGTAGTCAGGCCACCGATTCCAAGGCGTGCTAGCATCGAGGCTTCCCCATGCGCCTCGAAGACGTGCAATAGCGCGGGCCTGGGGCCAAGGGAGACTGAGTGGGCGCGTTCAACGAAGTGACCGGCGAAGCCGTGTGCCCCGCCTGCGGGACGTCGGTCTCCGTGTGCGCGCAATTCAAGTACGGGGACAAGTGGCAGTTCGAGTACTCGATCGGCGACACGCTGCGCTGGGGCGGCAATGACGAAGGTGTGCCCGGCAGGCGCTCCGTGGTGGTTGATGCCGTCGCAAGCTCACCCTGCCCGGAGTGCGGTTCGGTCGAGGAGTGGAACTTGTACCTCTTCGTTGAGTGCGACCGATTGATCCGCCTCAAGACTGCGGACGGGACCCACGACTTCGTGGGCGGGCATGCCGGACACATCGTCCTCGAGCCCTGAAATACGCGTGGGCTCTCCGTTCGCGAGTCCGTGCTAGCATCGAGGCTTCCCATGCGGAGAGCGGCCTGCGTCCCGGTGGTCCACATCGATGAAGTTCGTCTACAGCGTCTGGTTCCGGAATCCCAACACGACGCCCGATGACCAGGATTACGAGTGGGTTGCGTGCTTCGTCATCGATGCCGCCGACTCGCAAGCCGCACTGGCTTGGGGCGACCATATCGCGCAACGGTACGCGGCCCGGGTCCGCGACGTCCTTCTCAGCTCTGAGGTGACAGACATCTCCCTTGCCGAAGGAAGTGATTTGGATCAGCTCCCGATGGTCGCAGATGGCGAGGACGTCTCCGACGAGATCATTGGATGGTGACGAGGACTGCGTGCGGCGCGCATACGAGAGGGAGCTCGTGCTAGCATCGACCGCGCGCGCACAACGGGAAGACCTGTGAGCCTGCGCGACCGTCCCAGAACCACCATCGTCGATCCATGCTGTCGCAGCAAGAAGCACAAGAACTCGCGCTCAAGCATGCCTCCTCGAGCGTCCCGGTTGCGATCTACACGGCCAGCACGATTGAGAAGCCGTACGGATGGATCTTCTTCTGGGACTCGAAGGAGTTCATCGAGACGCGACAGATCACAGCGGCGCTCGCGGACAACGGACCGATCCTGGTGAACAAGTTTTCTCGAGTCGTCATCCGCTGTGATACGTCCACGCGTCTCGAGGCCTGGCTGCGAGACTACGAAGTCCGGCTGGCGATGGACCCGGAGACGGCACGCACGCTCGGTCAATGGCCGCACAAGTGGTTCGGCGCGTGGCGCGAGAGTCACCGAGGCAACGATACCTATCCGCAGATACGGGAGTTCGTCTCCCCGGAACTGGTCGCCACCTACGACAAGTCTCGCCTGCGCGAGTACCTCACCACGGCACAGGTGGCGGCAACCACCAGTCGGAATTCGTTTCCGAATCCATTCACGGGCAAGCGATCCTTCGGAAGCCTGTGCTGGAGGACCGATGGTGTGTGGCTCTGGTTGGATGACTTGCCGGACTACATCGAACAGCACGACGTGGCCCTGCCGGATGCCATGCTGAGCCACATCGAAGGTCGCGGGTACAGGCTGCCGCGGCCGCTGGACGAGGAGTCCCTGAAGGCCCTGGAGTGGCCCGCCGGATGATCGGCGAGATGCCGTCTCGTGCCAATCGCCTCGCGCAGCCGTGCTAATATCGAGGCTTCCTCATGCGCCTCGAAGACGTACGACAGCGCCTCCGTTCCGCCGGCGCGGGGCCTAGGCACGAGACGCTCGCGCTGAGGGCCTGGGTGCGCGGGATGGCGCTCGATGCGCTCGCGCAGAAGAAGAACTCGGCGTTTCCGAAGACGCTGATCGCGGAACTCTCCACGATCCAGAGTGAGCTCGCGAACCTCGCGCATGTTCGCTCGGAACACGCGGGCGAGGACGGCTCCGCGCGCTTCGTGCTCGAACTCCCCGACGGCCAGACGATCGAGAGCGTGCTGCTCCCGAACGACGGCGTGTGCGTCTCGTCGCAAGCCGGTTGCGCCGTCGGCTGCACCTTCTGCATGACCGGCACGCTCGGCCTTTTGCGCCAGCTCGGCAGCGCGGAGATCGTCGCGCAAGTCGCGCTCGCGCGCTCGCGCCGCACGATCCGGCGCGTCGTCTTCATGGGCATGGGCGAGCCCGCGCACAACCTCGAGAACGTGATGGAGGCGATCGAGCTCTTCGGCACGGAAGGCGCGCTCGGGCACAAGAACCTCGTCTTCTCGACCGTCGGCGACCGGCGCGTGTTCGAGCGACTGCCGCAAGGGCCGGTGAAGCCGGCGCTGGCGCTCTCCTTGCACACGACGAAAGCCGATCTGCGTGCCGAGTTGCTGCCGCGCGCGCAGAAGTTCGATCCCGCGGAGCTGATCGAACTCGCGCAGAGCTACTCGCGCGCGACGACGTACCCGATCCAGTACCAGTGGACGCTGCTCGCGGGCATCAACGACGGCGACGACGAGCTCGACCGGCTCGCGGAGCTCTTGCGCGGCCACTACGCGATGGTCAACTTCATCCTCTGGAACCAGGTCGACGGCCTGCCGCACACGCGCACGCCGGTGGAGCGCGCGCGGGAGATCATCCGCGGCATGATGCAGCGCGGCGTGCTCGCCAAGCTGCGCGTCTCGGCCGGCCAGGACGTCGATGGCGGTTGCGGACAGCTGCGCGCGCGCGAACTCTCGCGTCCACGCGAGACTTCCTGACGCCGGGCTGCGCGCTGGCTGCGCCGCGCGACGGGATTCAAGGCAGTTCTCGAACTCTCCTGACAGGACGTTGTCAGGAGGGGTCTTGCAGGATGGCTCTCGCCAGCGGGCAAGGAGCTCGCGGCAGAAAGCCCATCATGCAGACCCAAGCCAACAAGCAGTCCGGTTCATCCACCCAGTCCCAAGCCGATACGCAGTCGCGCACCGCAATGCAGACGCAGTCGATCATCCCTTGCGTCACGACCTCGCGCATGCGTGAGACGCGCGCCTTCTGGATCGACAAGCTCGGTTTCGAGATCTCCTACGACCACGAGCACTACCTCGGCGTTCGCGGCGGGCCGAAGGGCGCGCCGGAGATCGGCTTCATGCTGCCCGACAAGGAGGCGCCCGAGAGCTTCTCCGGCGCCGGCCTGACGCTGTGCCTGCGCGTCGAGAACGCCGATCGCGAGTGCGCACGCCTGTGGGATGCCGGTGTCGCGATCGTCTCGCCGCCGACCGACTACCCTTGGGGCATGCGTGCCTTCGTCGTCAAGGATCCCAACGGCGTCGCGGTCACGATCACGCACGCGATCGCCGCCGCGGTGGAGTTCGAGGCCTGCGCGCGGTAGGAAGAGAGCGATGCGCCGCGCCGATCGCCTGTTCCAGATCGTCCAGCTCCTGCGCCGTGGTCGTGCGACGACCGCGGCGCAGATCGCGGGCGAGCTCGAGGTCTCCGAGCGCACGATCTACCGCGACGTGCAGGACCTCGTGTGTTCCGGCGTGCCGATCCAGGGCGAGGCCGGCGTCGGCTACGCGCTGCCGGCGCACTTCGATCTCCCGCCGCTGATGTTCGACGCGCAGGAGATCGCGGCGCTCGTGCTCGGCGCGCGGATGGTCGAGAGCTGGTCGGATCGCGCGCTGGCCGCATCCGCGAAGAGCGCCTTGCGCAAGGTCGAGCATGTTCTCCCCGAACGCCTCGCGGCAAAGATCGAGAAGAATCGCCTCTACGCGCCCGAGCCTCAGCTGCGCGAGGACGAGGACGAGCGCATGATCCTCGTGCGCCAGGCGCTCGACGAACTCGTCGTGCTGCACATGTCGTACGAGGACATGCTCGGCGATCGGACCGAGCGCGATGTCCGTCCGCTGGGCCTCTTCTTCTGGGGCCGCACGTGGACGCTCGCGGCCTGGTGCGAGCTGCGCAAGGGCTTCCGCAGCTTCCGGCTCGATCGCATGCAGAGCATCGAGTTGACGAAGCGCACTTTCGAAAGCGAGCCGGGCCAGACGCTCGAGGATTTCTTCGCGCTCGTGCGCACCGAACGCGAGCAGCAGCCGGTCACGACGCGCGCAGAACGCCACAAGAAGCGCGTAGCACCGCCCGACGATCCCGCGGCCCGCGAGTCGTGGAAAGCGTTCCAGGAACTCGGCTCGGTAGGACCCGCGTGCGCGAAGGATTTCCTCGCGCTCGGCTTCAAGAAGGTCTCCGACTTGAAGGGCCAGGATCCGAACGAACTCTACAGGCGCCTGTGCGAGCTCACGAAGTCGAAGCAGGACCCTTGCGTCGAGGACGTGCTGCGCTGCGCGGTTGCGCAGGCGGAGATTCCGGCGCTGCCGAAGAAGTGGAAGGATTGGTGGTCTTGGACGCCTTGGCGCGGGCTTTCCGCGGGCGAACTTCCGCCGGAGCTTCGGCAACTTCGTCCTTCGCGGCGCCGCTAGCGCGCCAGCCCTTGGGCGGCTTCTCGCCGCGCATCTCGAACACGAAGCGCGAGACCATCGACTCGACGCGTGTGCCGTACTTCGAGCGCGACTTGGTCCACGTGACGGTGAGCAGCTTCTGCGCACGCGTGATCGCGACGTACATCAAGCGCCGCTCCTCCTCCACCGTGTCCTCGTTGACCGAGCGCATGTGCGGAAGGATCCCCTCCTCCGCGCCGGCGATGTAGACGCGCGGGAATTCGAGGCCTTTCGCGGCGTGCACGGTCATCAGCACGACCGCGTCCTTGCCCTTCGTGTCGCCGTCGTCGCGCTCGTCCTCGGCGGAGAGCGTCAAGGACTCGAGGAAGCTCGTCAATCCCGCATCGCCATTGCGGCGCACGTGGTTCTCGGCCATGTCGAGCACCTGCGTCACGGCGTTCCAGCGGTCCTCGCGCATCTTCGCGTCAGGGTAGGCGCGCTCGACCTCGGCCTTGTAGTCGATCGCCTCGAGCAGCTCGCGCATCCAGTGCACGAGCGTCCTGCCCGGATCCTTTGCTCCGAAGCGCGCGAGCTTCTCGCGCAGCAAGTGCACCGACTCGACCGCGGCCTGGTTCAAGCCCTCGACCTCGCTCGCGCGCTCGAAGGCCTGCACGATCGAGATGCCCTGGGCGGTGGCGAACTCGAGCGCCTTCTCGAGGGTGCCCTTGCCGACGCCGCGCGGCGGGCAGTTGACCACGCGCAAGAACGAGGGCTCGTCGTGCGCATTCGCCGCCAAGCGCAAGTACGCGAGCACGTCGCGCACCTCCTTGCGGTCGAAGAAGGACATGCCGCCGACGAGCACGTACGGCAGGCCGCGCGCTCGGAACTGCTGCTCGAAGACGCGCGGCTGTGTGTTGGAGCGGAAGAGCACGGCGCAGTCGCGGTGGTTGAAGTGCCGCGCGCGCACGCCCTCGGCGATGTCGAGCGCGATCCAGTCGGCCTCGCCGGTCTCGTCCTCGCCGCGCAGGTAGCGGATCGGATCGCCGCGGCCGATGGCCGAGACGAGCGTCTTGCCGTGGCGCTTGGGGTTGTTCGCGATCAGGCGGTTGGCGGCCTCGAGGATCGGCTGCGTCGAGCGGTAGTTGGTCTCGAGGCGCACGACCTTGGCGCCCTTGAAGTGCTTCTCGAAGGAGAGGATCTTCTGCACGTCGGCGCCGCGCCAGCCGTAGATCGACTGGTCGTCGTCGCCCACGACGCACAGGTTCCTGTGTCCGCCCGCGATGGCGTGCACGATCTCGTACTGCGGGCCGTTGGTGTCCTGGTACTCGTCCACCATCACGTAGCGGAAGCGCCGCTCGAGCTCGGTGCGCAGCGCGGCGTCGTTCTTGAGCAGCCTGCAGGTCACGAGCAGCAGGTCGTCGAAGTCGAGCATGCGCGCGCGCGCGAGCTGCTCCTCGTACTTCTGCCAGCCGCGCGCGACGAGCTCGTCCTTCTCGTCACCGGGCCGCGAAAGCAGCAGCTCGGGCGTCTCGAGCTTGTTCTTCGCGAGACTGATGCGCGCCTGCAGCGCGGCGGGCTGCATGACGGTGCTGCCGACGCGCAGCTCGCGCAGCGCCGCGCGCGCCGCCGAGAGCTGGTCCGAGGCATCGCAGATTGTGAAGTTCGGCGGCAGCCCCGCCGCGCGCGCCTTGGCGCGCAGGTACTTGGCGCAAAACGCGTGGAACGTGCCGATCGTGAGCTTCTCCGCGCGCTGCTCCCCGACGAGCTTGCCGATGCGCTCGCGCATCTCGCCCGCGGCCTTGCGCGTGAAGGTCATGGCCAGGATGTTCTCGGGCGCGATCTTCTTCGCGAGCATCCAGCCCGTGCGCACCGTGATCACGCGCGTCTTGCCCGAGCCGGCGCCGGCGAGCACGAGCACGGGCCCGTCGATCGTGCGCACGGCCTCGCGCTGCGGCTCGTTGAGTCCTTCGAGGAGCTTTTCCATCGCTGGGCGCGAGACCCTAGTCGCGAAAGCTCGCGCGCGCCAGCGTTCGTCAGTGCTTCTCGAGCTCTTCGAGTTCGTGACGCGCGAGCAGGCGCAGGTTCGCGGGAGCGGCGCTCTCGTCGGCGCACTTGTGCAGGAACTCGCGCGCGCTCTTCAGGTCGCCCTTCGACTGCTTCCACAGGCCCGCGAAGGCATTCAGGCGCGCCAGGTCGCCCGGAGTCGTCCCCCGTCGATCGAAGCTCGCGAGCAGTTCGTCCAGGCTGCCCTGGCCCGCGAACAGTCCGGCCACGCTGACGTCGAGCGCGCTCTCCTCCGAGAGCCGCGGAAGGGCGAGGTAGTGGCGCAACTCGCGCGTGGCCGGCTCCTCGTCGCCTAGGCGGCAGCGCGCGAGCCAAAGGAAGAGCTGGCCTTCGATCACGTTCCCCGAGCGGCGCCGCGCGAGCTGGCCGAACTCGAAGGCGGCCTCCTGGAAGCGTCCGAGGCACCAGCAGGTCTCGCCTGCCAGCTGGCGCATGCGCGGGTCGTCGGGGCTCTCCTTCACCAGGCGTTGCGCGTCGTCGAGCGCATCTTCGAAGCGGCCGAGCTCGCGCAGGATGTTGGCGCGCAGGAAGCGTCCCTGGATGTTCTCTGGCCGCAGGTAGAGCAGCTGGTTCAGGTCGTCGAGTGCCGCGCGCGGGTCGCCGTTCTGGTAGCGGATGCGCGCGCGCACGGCGAGCAGGTCCGGATGGGCCGGGTCGCGCGCGAGGCCTTCTTCGGCGACGCGCAGCGCTTCCGCGCGGTGACCGAGGACCAGCTGGCGTTGCGCTTCGTCGGTCGCGAGCTCGAGCCGGATGTCCGCGGCCGAACTCGCGCGCCAGGGCACGAGCATGCACAAGAGACCGAGCAGGATCGCGGGGATGCTCGCGCGCGCGAGGCGCCGGCTGTCCAGGCGCGCGCTGCCTTGCGGATCGCGGTCGAGCGCGCGGCCGGCGATCAAGCCGGTCGCAAGGCCGCCCAGATGCGCCACATTGTCGACGCCATCCATGAGCGCGCCGAGGAACAAGAGCAGCGCGAGCAGCAGGATCAAGTTGCGCAGCACCGGCTTGAAGAACAGGTCGGGAATCGCGTGGCGATGGCCGACGAAGTAGACGAGCAGCGCGCCCGCGAGGCCGAAGAGCGCACCGGAGGCTCCCGCGGAAACCATGCCCGGATGCCAGAGCACGCTGCAGGCCGAGGCTCCGGTCGCGCTCATCAGATACAGGAGCAGGAAGGCACCGCTGCCGTAGAAGCTCTCGACGATGCGCAGCGCGAACAAGCCCGCCATGTTGACCATGAAGTGCACGAAGCCGATGTGCACGAAGGCGCAGGCGACGAGGCGCCACCAGTCTCCGCCCGCGATGGTCGGGCCGTGGCTCGCGCCGAAGCGCAACAGGTCGCCGCGGTTCGGTTCGGTCCACGAGACGCCCGCGAGGACCATCGCGCTGTAGACCGCTACGTTGAGCACGAGCACGAGCGGCACGCCCCAGGTCCTGCGCGGCGTGCGCACGACGAAGGCGCGGCCCGGTCCGATCGGTGTCGCCTCCTCGGTCGGAGCCGGCGCGGGGATGTCGGGCTGCATCGGGGTCGCGGAGGATAGCACCGGTGGACTCAGGCGCGAGCGTGCGCCAGACTCTGCGCCCCATGTCGGCAGCCGAGCTCCTCACCTGTATCGAAATCGAGCCCAAGAAGAAGGCCCAGTGGTCCGTGATCTGGCTGCATGGCCTGGGCGCGGACGGGAGCGACTTCGCCAGCGTGCCGCCGCTGCTCGGGCTCGACCCGCGCCACGACGTGCGCTTCGTGCTCCCGAACGCGCCGAGCATCCCGGTCACGATCAACGGCGGGATGAGGATGCCGGCCTGGTACGACATCCGGGACGGCGATCTGCGCACGCGCCACGACGAGGCGGGCATCGTGCGCTCGGCGGAGCAGGTGCGCGCGTTGATGGCGCGCGAGGTGCAGCGCGGCGTGGCGGCGAACCACATCTTCCTGGCCGGCTTCTCGCAGGGAGGCGCGATCGCGGTCTACACGGCGCTGCGCAATTCGCAGCCGCTGGCGGGAGTGCTGGCACTCTCGACCTACCTCGTCTGCGCCGACAAGCTCGAGGCCGAGTTGCAGTCGGCGAACCGCGGCATCCCGGTCTTCGCCGCGCACGGCACGCAGGACCCGATGGTGAACATGAAGCGCGGCGTGGAGATGAAGGACACGCTCGAGAAGCTCGGCTGCAGGGTCGAGTGGCACACCTACCCGATGGAGCACAGCGTCTGCATGGAAGAGCTGGCGCACATCGGCGCCTGGATGAACCGCGTCATGGGGGGGTGAACAATCCAGCCCGCCACAGTTGTTCACCCCGCCCCGATCGCCAAGGGCTGCCTTCCGCGTTCAGGGCGGGGTGAACAACTGAGGCGGGCTGGATTGTTCACCCCCCGTTCCTGCGCCCGCCCTTCCTCTGCGGCGGCGCGTTCCACGGGTCCTCCGGCCACGAGTGCTTCGGGTAGCGCGCGCGCAGGTCCTTGCGCACCTCGAAGTAGGCGTTCGACCAGAAGCTCTTCAAGTCGTCCGTGACCTGCTGCGGCCGGTAGTTCGGTGCGAGCAAGTGCAGCACTACACGCACGCGACCGCCCGCGACGCGCGGCGTGTCGGCCAACCCGAAGACCTCCTGGATGCGCACCGCGAGCACCGGCGGCTTGCCGACCTCGTAGTCCAAACGGATCTGGCTCCCGCTCGGCACGCCCATGCGCTCGGGCGCTTCCGTCTCCACCAACTGCGCGAGCTTCCAGCCCAGCTTGCCGCGCAGGAAACCGACCACGTCGCTCTTCCCGAGTTCCTCGAACGAGCGCTTGCCCGCGCAGAGCTCAGGCAGCCACTGCGCGAGCTGCGCTTCCTCCATCCCCGGCAGCCCAGCCTCCGGCATCCACTTCGCGAGCGAGCGCACGCGCGCGAGATACCCCGCGACCTCCTCGCGCTCGAGTCCGAGCGCGCGCTTCACGTCCTGCGCTGCCGCCAGCGCCAGCTCGCGCGCCGCGTCCTCCTCGCCCACGTTCGACTGCACCTCGTCGAGCACCAGATCGAGGAAGCGCGTGCGCTTCCAGCCCAGCACCTTGCCGCTCTTCGCGTCGAAGCCCGTCTCGACCGACGTGCGCAGCAGCTCCTGCGGCAGCCACTCCCTCTCGATGCGTGACGCCTGTCGCACCAGCGCCTCCGCACGCTCGCCCGCTCTCCCCGCATCGATCTCCACCGCGACATACAACTCCCCGTCGTGCACCGCGCTCTCGTCGGCGAGCCGCACGCCGCGGCCGCCCACGAGCACGCCGCGCTGCGGCTCCCCCTCGCGCCGGCGCACGACGCGATCGGGATAGGCCGCGAGCAGCGCGCGCCGGAACGCGAGCTCGTCGCCCGGTCCGCTCGCGCGCTCGCCCGTCGTTCGCTCCGCATCGCGCAGCAACGCATCGCGCGCGCGCAGCACGAAGTTCGCCGCGCCGCGGTTGAGCTCGCCGACGAGGCTCGCACCGGTTCCATTGCGCTCGAAATCCTCGAGCGCCAGGATCCGATCCCACACATCCGAGTCCGAGCGGTGCCGCGACGCGCGCGGCGGACCGGGCCGGCGCAGGAACGGATCGCGCTCGCCCACCAGCGCGCCCGCGAGCGCCGCCTCCTCGAGCACGCCGGTGCGCGCGCCCTCGAGCAGCAACCTCCCGATGCGCGGGTGCACGGGCAGCCGCGCAAGAGCGCGCCCGATCGCGGAGAGGCCGCCCCGTTCGAGCGCTCCGATCTCGCGCAGTAGTTCGAGCGCGCGCTCGAGCGCGGGTCGCGGCGGCATCTCGAACCACGGAAACGTGAACGCGTCCTTCTCGCCGAACGACAGGAGCTGCAACACGGGGCCCGTGAGGTCGACGCGCCGGATCTCGGGCTCCTCCTCCGCCCGCAGCGAGCGCTGCACGCGCTCCGTCCACAAGCGCAGGCACACTCCAGGCTGCGTGCGCCCAGCGCGGCCCGCGCGCTGATCGGCCGAGGCGCGTGAGATGCGCTCCATCTCGAGCCGGTCGAGCCCCACTCCCGGGTCGTAGCGCAGGACGCGCGCCATGCCCGAGTCGACCACCGCTGTCACGCCCGCGATCGTGACCGAGGTCTCGGCCACGTTGGTCGAGAGCACGATCTTGCGCTGATTCGACGACCGCAACACCTCGTCCTGCTGCTCCGCCGGCAGATCGCCGTAGAGTTCGAGCACGCGCGCGCCGAGATGCGTCGCGCGCGCCTCGATCTCCTCGCGCGTGCGCCGGATCTCCCCCACTCCGGGCAGGAATGCGAGCACATCGCCGCTCGTCGAAGCGAAAGCGCGCAACGCCGCGCCGCCGACCTGCGCCGGCAGCGGCCGGTCGTCGTCGTCCTGCGCGTACTCGATCGCGACCGGATGCAGCCGCCCCTCGCTCTCGACGATCGGCGCGTTCCCGAGCCACTGCGCCACCGGCGCCGTCGCGATCGTGGCCGACATGACCACGATCTTGAGCTCCGGCCGCGCATCGAGTTGCACGCGCCGCACCAGCGCCAGCGCGAGATCCGTGTGCAGACTGCGCTCGTGGAACTCGTCGAACACGACTGCGCCGAAATCCGACAGGAACGGATCGTCCTGCAGCATGCGCACCAGCAGCCCCTCGGTCACGACCAGGATGCGCGTCGCGCGCGAGGCCTTGCGCTCGAAGCGCACGTGGTAACCGACCTCGCCGCCGACCTCGCTGCCGCGCTCGAAGGCGATGCGCCGCGCCGCTGCGCGCGCCGCTATCCGGCGCGGCTCGAGCATCACGACGGACTTGTCACCCGCGAGACCTGCGTCGAGCAGCGCCGGCGGCACGCGCGTGGTCTTGCCGGCCCCTGTCGGTGCACGCAGCACCAACGCGGAGCTCCCGCGCAGCGCCGCGAGCAGCTGCGGCAGCACTTCGTCGATCGGGAGTCGCTCGCGCGCCATGCGGGGCACAGTTGTAGCGCGCGCGAGCGTGCTAGACTCGTACTCGATGCGCGCACGCAAACTCTTGTGCACCCTGCCAGGCGCCTGCGTGCTGGCGCTGACGCCCGCCGCGCAGCTCGGCCCGCACACGCGGGCGCACCCGAGCCACGCGCTCGACGTGCTCGTGCCGGCCTACTTCTATCCCGTCGCGAACTCGCCCTGGGTGCGGCTCAGCGCGGCCGCCGCGGCGCATCCTGGACGCATCACCGCGATCGGCGATCCGGCCAACGGTCCGGGGACGAGCATCGATCCGAGCTACACGGCCGTGTTCCAGACCTTCCGTGCGAGCGGCGGCAAGCTGCTCGGCTACGTCTACACGAGCTACGGCGCGCGCTCGCTCGCGAGCGTCCGCGCCGACATCGATGCCTGGGTCGCGATGTACCCGATCGACGGGATCTTCATCGACGAGATGGACAACACGCCCGGAGCGCACGAGGCCTACTACCAGTCGCTCGACCAGCACGTGCACACGCTGCTCCCTGGCGCGCGCGTCGTCGGCAATCCGGGCGTCTCGACCAGCCCGAGCTACCTCTTCTATCAGGGCCAGCCCGTCGTCTCGACGCTCTGCATCCAGGAGTCGGGCACGGGCTTCCTCGCCTGGCACTCCGATGCCTGGGTCGCGGGCTTCGCGCGTCCGCATTTCTACGCGCTGCCCTACGCCATCTCCGCCAGCGGCTGGCACGCCGCTGTCGATCACGCTTTCGCCGAGCACTGCGGCTTCGTCTACGTCACCGACGACACGCTGCCCAATCCGTGGGACACGCTGCCGGCCTACTTCGAGAGCATGCTCGGCTACATCGAATCGACGTACTGAGCGCGCGCCCCTTGACGCGCCGGCCGCGCGTTTCGTTACCTCTCCCTCGTGGACAGCGATCTCAACGCAACCGTGACCGCGCGCGAGGACGTCAGCGAGAGCGTCTTCCTGCTGCGCGTGAAGCCCGACGAGCCCGAGCCCCCGCGCTTCGAGCCGGGCCAGTTCGTGCAGGCCGGCCTGCCGCTCGAGACGCCGGCGAAGGACGGCTCGGGCGTGATGCGCTTGAAGCTGCAGAAGCGCTCGTACTCGCTCGCCTCGATCCCGGGAGCGCCCGAGTACGAACTATGCCTCGCGCTCGTCAGCGGCGGACGTTTGACACCCGCGCTGCGCAAGCTCGAATCCGGCGCGCGCATGTTCGTCGACACGCGCCCGCTCGGCCGATTCACGCTCGAGGGACTCGAGCCGACGCGCGATCTGGTGCTCGTCGCGACCGGGACTGGTGTCGCGCCCTACGTCTCGATGCGCCGCGCCTACGCGGGCAAATCGCGCTGGCGGCGGATGGTGATCGTGCACGGCGTGCGCACACCTGCCGACCTCGTCTACCGCAAGGAGCTCGAGGAGTCCGCGAAGAAGGACCCCGCCTTCGTCTACCTGCCGATCGTCTCGCGCGAGAAGGACCCCGTGCGCTGGAATGGGCTCACGGGAAGGGTGCAGCAGGCGCTCGAACAGAAGCGCCTGAAGGAGCTCGATCTCTCGCCGAAGAGCTGCACGGTGCTCTTGTGCGGCAACCCCGCGATGATCGACGACACGCGCGAGCTGCTCGAGAAGCGCGGCTTCGCCCTCGACACGCCCGAGAAGCAGGGCGGGCTGCGCTTCGAGCGCTACTGGTAGCTCAACTCGCGGCGGGCGCGCGCCCGAGGATCCCGAGCTCCGCGCCGTGCGGCTTCAAGGCCTCGATCACGAACGCGATGTGGTCCTCGAGCTTCACCGCGAGCAACTCGCAGCCCGCGTGCACCTCCGCGCGCTCCACCTTGGCGGCGAAGCCCTTGTCCTTCAACTTCTTCGTGACGCTCTTCACCTCGAGCGTCGCGATCCCGCCTTCGCGCACGTGGCAACACGCGCCGACGAAGCCCGTCAGCTCGTCACACGCGAGCAGCGCCTTGTCGAGCGTCGTCTCGTACGGCACCGCCCACTTCGTGTAGTGCGCGCTGATCGCGTGCGCGATCCCCTCCTCACCGCGCTCACGCAACCACGCGACGATCTTCTTCGGGTGCTCCTCGGGCCAGCTCTCGTAGTCGGCATCGTGCAGCATGCCCGCGATGCCGAAGCTCTCGACGTCCGCCTCTCCCTTGCCGTACTTCCCCGCCGCGGCGCGCATCACGACCTCGACCGCGCGCGCGTGTTTGCGCAAGGCATCGGTCTTCGTCCATTCACACAACTGCGCCCAGGCCTGTTCGCGAGTGAGTCCCATGCCCGCGATCCTACCCGCCCGACTTGCCCTTGCGCTTCTTCACGGCCTCGCGCAGCAGGTACTCGATGTGCGCGTTCAAGCTGCGCAGGTCGTTGTTCGCCCAGGAACGCAAATCCTCCATCAGCTCCGGCGGCAGCCGGAGCAGGAAGGGCTTGCGCTCCTTGTCGGCCGGCGGTCCCCGGCCACTCGACTCCTGATCGGCCATGGCGGGCCTCTCAGTTGTAGAGCCCGCCGGTGTTGAGCACGGGCGTGGCGCTCGTCTGGCCGCAGAGCACGACCAGCAGGTTCCCGACCAGCGTCGCGCGGCGTTCGTCGTCGAGGTCGACGATCTTGTCCTTGCTCAGGCGTTCGAGCGCCATCTCGACCATGCCCACCGCACCGTCGACGATGCGCGTGCGCGCGGCGATGATCGCGCCGGCCTGCTGGCGCTGCAGCATCGCGTGCGCGATCTCCGGGGCGTAGGCGAGGTGCGAGAGCCGCGCCTCGAGCACCTGGATGCCCGCGAGGCCGAGGCGCTGCTGCAATTCGTGGCCGAGTTCGTTCGCGACCGCGTCCGCGCTGCCGCGCAGCGTCGTCGCAACCTCGCTCGACATCCCGTCATCGTAGGGGTGGCGGCTCGCGACGAGTCGCACCGCGGCCTCGGCCTGCACCTCGACGAAGTGCTCGAAGCCCTCGACGTCGAAGAGCGCCTGCGCGCTGTCGTGCACCTGCCAGACGACGACCGCCGCGATCTCGATCGGGTTGCCGGCGAGGTCGTTCACCTTGAGCGTCTTGCCGTTCAGGTTGTGCGCGCGCAGCGAGACCTTCTTCTTCGAGGTGAAGGGGTTGGTCCAGTAGAAGCCGGCCTGGCGCACCGTCCCGCGGTAGCTGCCGAAGAGCACCAGCACGCGGCCGAGGTTCGGTTCGACGATGAAGAAGCCCGGCATGATCAGCACGAAGCAGAGGAAGCCCGCGACGGCAGGCAGGATCTGCAGCGCATCCTTCGCTTCCGCACCGCGGATCAGCAGCGTGAGTGAGCCGGCGAAGAGCAGGAGCTCGAGCACGAGCATTCCCGCGCCGGAGAGGGCTTGGACTTGGATTTCCTTGGACGGATTGCGGCTTTGCATGGCGGTTCCTCGACAGGGTTCGGTGTCTTGCTTAGCTATCGACATGATATCACTACGCAATCAACAGGGGGAGTCTTTCAAGTGCTCGAGAACGATTACGTTACTCCTTATGCAGCAAAGCTTTGTGTCATGAGTCCCTGTGCAGCTACAATCCCGCCCCCTTGGACCGTCCGTCCCCTAGCTCGCCGGCGACGCTTCCGCGCACCGCGGATGGCTTCCTGATCGAACGCGAGCTCGGTCGGGGCGGCATGGGCGTCGTCTACCTCGCGCGCGAGGTGCGTTCCGGCCGCGAACTGGCGCTGAAGGTCCTGCCCAAGAGCCTGTGCGAGTCCGAGGAGGCCTTCGGCCGCTTCCAGCGCGAGGCCGTGCTGGCCGCCTCGATCTCCGATGCGCGCTGCGTCTTCGTCTACGGCGCGCACCAGTTCGAAGGCTCGCCCGCGATCGCGATGGAGCTCGTGCGCGGCCAGACGCTCGAGCAGGTCATCAAGAAGGGCGAGCCGGTGCCGGTGCGCCAGGCGGTGCAGTGGGCGATCGAGCTGCTCGAGGGCCTCGACGCCGCGCACCACGCCGGCGTGCTGCACCGCGACGTCAAGCCCTCGAACTGCTTCGTGGCCGAGGACGGCCACGTCAAGATCGGCGACTTCGGCCTCTCGCGCTCGCTCGACAGCGACGTG
>Ga0302322_100001931_pt1 | contig 17350 bp, 10 predicted proteins | sample Fen_T0_2_FD_203757 | JGI IMG/M metagenome (GOLD analysis project Ga0302322, IMG submission 203757) | Peat permafrost microbial communities from Stordalen Mire near Abisko, Sweden - Fen_T0_2 | ecosystem: Environmental > Terrestrial > Soil > Wetlands > Permafrost | place: Sweden: Abisko... | reverse complement strand
GCGTCTCTACTTGGGCGTCCCTACATGCGTATATTATTTTGTTACAATTCCTGTTCCCTCTAATATTGTTATATAACGGTTGCAATCAATATTTTTATATACTTCCTTTTTACCATCTGACCAGTTGACTTCAAGAAGTTCGATCTTATTTTCGTGACCCATGCCGAAATGTATCCTTGGGTCATTATTAGCAAGATAACTTGTAGCCCATTGATTCACCCTTACCTGTTTTTTCCCCCCGGCTGTAACAGTCACTTTTGCACCAATTGAAGAAGCTTGTCCGTTCTTTCCTTTGAGAGTCAATCCCAGCCAGTTATTATTGTTGCCTCCGTCATTTCTTAAGAGCACAGGTGCACCCTTCTTATCGAGATGAGAAATGATAATGTCGAGGTCACCGTCATTATCAAAATCCCAGACAGCTAAACTACGGCCTGAGCGTTTGGTTGAGAAATATGCCCCATGCTTTTTTCCAACATCTTTAAAATGGCCCTTGCCATCATTTTCCAGCAAGAGCGGATACTGAGGAATAAGTTCCTCCGCGGTGCCGTTTGCAGCTATTATATCAAGGTCGCCATCGTTGTCGAAATCAAAAAGTTGTGCCCCCCAGCTGCCTTTTCCTTCCATTGCTGATGCCACTCCGCTTTGGTCGGTTATATCGACAAACAGCCCATTGCCAAGATTTTTATAAAGGGCTCCATAATCAAGATCCGAAACGAGGATATCTATCAATCCATCTCCATCAATATCGCCAATTGACGCATGCATTGAGCCAGTTCCTATACCATGACTGTTTGCTGCAACACCACTTTCCACTCCAACCTCCTTATAAACTCCGTTATCATTTCTAAAAAGGAAATTCAGCTGGTGATCATTTGCCTGAAAGATATCCAGGTCGCCGTCATTATCATAATCGAAAACTGTGAGGCCCATGCATTTTGAATTCGGATAGTAAAGATTATTTTTCCTGGTGACATCAATGAATTTCCCATCAGGTTGCTGTTCATATAGCATCGATGCCTGACCGTTGTACTCACCTGGACTAGGCATCATTTGGGGAGTTCCTGGCGATACATAAGCAGGGTTAAATGCCAGGAAGTTGCCTACCATTGCATCCAATCTTCCATCAAGGTTATAATCCCAGAAAGAGACTCCGATACTCCACTTTGTAAAACCGTTTAAGGTATCAGGACCGCTCAGTCTCAACGAAGAAGTAATATCGCTGAATGTTCCGTTACCGTTGTTGTGATAAAAAACATTTGGGCCATAATTCAGAACGTAAAGATCCTGGAACCCATCATTGTCCATATCAATAGCACCTGCTGCCATGCTCCATTGATGTCCACCTATCCCTGCAGCTTTAGAAACCTCTGTAAAGGTTCCGTTACCATTGTTTTTATACAGATCGTTGTGTGAATTCCTGTTAACTTTTCCGTCGGGATCAGAAATACCCTCCAGATATGTTCCGTTCATTAAATAGAGATCCATAAGGCCATCGTTGTTGTAATCAAATATGGTTATCCCTGAACCACTACTCTCAATAATATTCTTGTACGAATTGTCACCAAAGGTGTATTTGAAAGTTATTCCGGCCTTTCCTGTGACATCGGTGAATGTGACATTTTTCTTTTGTGCAGACGTTTCACAGACAGAATAAATCAGCCATAAAAACCAAAAAATGTTTGTGAACTTTCTATTAATCATTTCTATGAGCTTTCTAATTGGTTCCTCCTTTGTGTTCCTTTGTGTTCCTTTGTGTTATACTTTGAGATACTTTGTGGTTAAATGAATTATTTTTTACCACTAAGGCACACAAAGGTTTTCACTAAGGATCACAAAGGTTTATACTACTTCCCTATTTTTTTAATGCATTTCGAAAATCATCAGTAGTTACAACTCTTGTATTATATTCCTTCAGATACTTCTGATGGTCAGCATCTTGTGGATAAATATCATTCTCAGAGGGAGGATAGCTCTTCATGCCATGGAAAGGAAGCGGTAAAACAGTGCTTCCAAGTGCTGTGTTTATATCTCCATCCTTCACCCAGCCGACACTATGGATAAGAAAATCTCTTTTCCATCCGGTTTTTAATTCGGGTAATACCTTTGAATCAAACTGAATCGATGTCTCATCACCGGCATTTGAAATGACATATTTGTTATCCGATTCCGTCAGGAGAGCCAAAACATTGCCATATCGTGTATAGTTGCCTGACAAATCGCGCCATTTTTTATTTTTATCGACATCTGAATAGTCAAACCAGTGAGGTCCGTAGCGGCATCCTTTTCTGTAGGTGCGTGAAAATCCCCTGTAATGCAAATCAGCAGAAACCGGATTAAGAACTGTTGAAATTACAGGAGCATTTGAAACATTATCAGAAAAGAAAATATAATCCCAATAAATTTCCATATTGGTCCTGATCCTGATCCTGTGATCACCTGACAAGAATTTACCTGTAAGATCTGCAATTACTGTTTTATCTTTTCCCATAGGAAATCCGAGGTTCTCAATAACTGTCACCCACTCTCCTTTGCTGTTAATTACCTGAACGAACGGACGGATCACCTTCAGATTAGCGGATTGAGATAAAGCAACATTAATACTTGCATCTGTAGGGAATATCCAGCCATTCAGAAACATGAACAGATTTTTGTTTTTTCCCACATCTCCGGGATCAAGAATCAGGTCATGCATTTCTGTGACTCCCTGATATTTATCGGGTTTGAAATCAGACAGGTAATTATCATCTTTTGCAGTGATTGTTGGAAGAATATTGTTTCCCTGTGAATCTGTTGCAGAAACAGGCGTATGCTTTTCTTTCACCTGGAATTGCTTATTACCTGGGAAGGGTGGGGGAGAAAATTGTTCAGGAACGAAAACATCTACAGAATCAGGATGATCTACTGCAACCAATTGTACTTTGTCGAAGAACATTGTCTCCCATAATTCAGATGTCAGTTGAATAGAATACAATCCTTTGTCAGGTTTCAATATATCTCCCGGTATTTTGATATAATCATCAGACGCATCAGGGAATGCATAGGCAGTGTTGCCTCCCATAATACCAAGCGGCATGCCGAGCGCACTTCGCCACATGACGTCCTTTACAAATACAAATTCATTGCCATTCCAGGTAAAAAGAAACGGACATGATCCTTTCAGAGTCTGTGCCTCAATCAGCGCCTGATCGGTGGCCGGCGACAAAATATTCTGAGGTACGCCATTTGTCCAGGTGATTCTGATATTATCAGCTTTTGACCTGTTTCCCAACCCGAAATGGACTGTAGGATCTGTTACAACCATTGATTGATACAGATCACCTGATCGTACTTCCACTTTTGCCCCGATCCCAAAATGATTGTTCTTTGCACTTCCGGCTCTTAATCCGACAAGCTTCATTGTAACATAATGATTTTGATTGCCACCATCATTTCGTAAAAGAGTGATGCCACCATTCAAACCGGCAATCACAATATCCAGATCGCCGTCATCATTATAATCAAAAAGGGCTATTTGTCTTCCCGATTTCGGTTCTTCAGGCAGGAGCCTCGATACATTTTCAAAATTCCCTTTCCCGTCATTATGATAAAGAAAGATACCACGACCGCCTTTTTCTTCTGATTCACCGGCAATAATAAGATCCTGGAATCCGTCGTTGTCAAAATCAAAGAACTTAGCATCGTATGCTTTTACATGCTGGAGTGCAGAGAACATTTCTTTTGAATTTTTCACCAGTTCAAAACTGCCATTACCCTTATTACGAAATAATTCATGCTGGCCTGCATTAACTGAGGTTACAAAAAGGTCAAGAAACCCGTCATTATTATAATCACCTACGGCTACTGCGCTTGATCCACCGGTGCTTTTAAGTCCGCTTTCTTCTGTAATATCCTTAAAAAATCCCTGACGTTGATTAGAAAACAGGTTATTGCCGGAATTTTCATTCGCTATAAAAAGGTCAATATCTCCATCGTCATCAAAATCGCCGAAGGCTGCATCACGACTATTAGCATTCTTACAAGACAATCCCATTTTTTCTGACTGTTCTTGAAAGGTTCCATCACTATTGTTTCTGAACATCAGATTTGAATTTGATCTTGTTTCGTACAAGTCAAGATCTCCATCATGATCCATGTCGAAGAATAAAGCTTTATTCCCGCCTGTTTTACTGCCAATCTGTGCTTTGTCCGTGACATCTTCAAAAACTCCTTTTCCAGCATTTCTGTATAATATATCACCTCCTTCCTTCACAATATAAAGGTCGAGAAAGCCATCGTTATCATAATCGGCAAATGTAGCCGAGGCTTCTTTGCCTGAATGTTTTAAACCGGCTTCCTGCGAAACATCTTTAAACCTTCCCATTTCATTATTAAAGAGGTAATGCTTGTAGATTGAGGATGCCTGATCATAGCTTCCAACGTAGAGGTCTATATCTCCATCGCTATCATAATCAGCAGCTTCCACATGAGTTGAATATTTGTAATCTCCGTTTTTATCCTCGTTGTTAACCGGGACAATATTCAAACCGGCAGAAGTTGTGGCGTCGGTGAATTTAATTACATCCAGAAGCGATTTATTTTCCCCTGACAGTGAAGCCGGTTGCTGATCGTATGTTATAAGCGGAAAACCAATAAGAGAACCGCCGGGACCTTTTAAATCCATTATACCGGCCTGATATGGTGAAGTAACCTTAAGGTAATTATGAAAAATGGTAAATTGTACGATTGCGGTTTCCTTATCTTTTTTCTGAAGTAACGAGAGTGTTTTGTTGTAATAATCAATAGCTTCTTTTGGAAACTCAGGGAATTGTTTATGAATTATTTCCAACTGGGCGATTGCTTTATCAGTCTCTCCGTTATGGATATATATTTCGGTGAGATTGAGCTGTGGCACAAGATTCGCAGGAGCTTTTTCAACCAGCTGAAGCAGGAACTTCTTTCGCTGCTGCTGAGATTCCTCATCATTGGCTGCTGCATATAATTCAGTGAGATCATAGAGTATTTTAATATGGTCAGGAGCAAATGTAAGCGCGTCTTTAAGTTCAGATATAGCTTTATCACGTTCATCATTCATCTGGTAAACTGTCGCAAGCAACAATCTGATATCAGCATCTTTCGGATCTATCTTTATTGCTTCTGCCAGCTGTTTTTTTGCTTCCGGATATTTATCCATTCTCAAATATGCCAATCCCAGGTTTGCATATCCAAGCTTTTCATTTGGTGCCAGTTTGATGAACTTCAAAAATTCCTTTTCAGCTTCATCAAGTTTAAACTCTTCAAGATATGCAAGGCCCATGGTTTGGGTTGTCATCAGTTCAACTGATTTCTTTTTGCTATCCTGGGGTGTTTCCTTGCAACTGAAGAGAAAAGAGGAGCAAAGGACTAGTAATAATAAGATGTTATATTTCTTCATTATAATTGAATTTTTCCGGAAAGATTCATAGTATCAAAATTAAGAAATAAAAGGAACTTAAACCTGAGTTTACCTTTCAACGGGAACCGGTACGCCATTTTTTATTTCAACCAGACCGGGTAAACCAATACGTTTTCCCTTTTCATCAAATTGAATAGCACCGGTTGCACCTTCAAAATGTATCCTTGTTAAAGCTTTTTGAATATCAATCCGATCAATACCAGCCTTTCTTATGGCTACAATAAGTAGACTCATGCCATCAAAAGAAGATGCTGCAGCCTCACCAGGCAACCTGCCATACGTTTTCCGGAACTCTTCACGGAAAGCTGAAGTCCTGTATCCGGCAAAGCCTCGTGAAGAAACTAATTTTACATTCTCAAAATATTTCAGATCCTGCTCCGAAATGTCATCATCATCCAGAAGAGATAATTCACCAAATACAGGCTGATTCATTTTCTTTAGTTTCAATTGCTGGATAAACCTCTTCGAATCCGAAGGTTTCCCAAACAGAATTATGCCTCCGATATCTGCTTTATTTATCTGATCAATAATACTATTAAAATCCTGATTTGTATTATCATAGAAGAGTTGCAACGGATCCGGTTTGGCAGCTGCTCTGGTTCTTTTAACAAAACTTTCAAGAGCAAGTTTCGAGTCGTACGTATTATCCGAAACAGCAGCTACTCTGATAATTTTTTCATTACTGTAAATTTCTTCAATAAGGGCATCAGCCTGCTGAAGTGCGTTTGGTATACAGCTAAAGTACCATGGGACAAAGGCCTGTGCGAGAGTAGGATCGCTTGCCCATGTAGATAAAAATACTATCCTGGCTTTTGTAATAACCTGTTCAACAAGATGAGCATTTCTTCCGTCAGGAGAGCCCATTATAACGCAAACGTTTTCATCAAAGATAAGGTTGACTGCTTGTTTGGAGCCTGTTCCCCACGGGCCCTCCATTGACCTCACCACCAATTGGAAAGGCTTTCCGTTAAACCCTCCGTTTTCATTGGCTTTCCGTATTGCCAAATCAGCTCCATGTCTTGCAGCCATCGAGTTATTTTCCTGTATTAAAAGACCGATTTTAATTGTTTTATCAGATATTTTCGGATTTTGTACAGCTTGTGCTTTAGAGACATAAAATCCCAGAGATATAAAGAGGAAAAATGCCGTTAATAATAGTTTCCACAATCTCATTTAACTAGTCCAATATACCTTCAGGCGTGAGAAGGTTTCAGTGATGAAATTTCTCTTCCGACTGCCGAAGCAATTTTCTTCAGATCGGCCATCAGTTGTGCAAATTCATCGAGACTAAGTGATTGATGACCATCACATAAAGCTGCTTCAGGTTTATAATGCACTTCCATTATCAGACCATCAGCACCGACAGCAACAGCAGCTTTTGCCATAGCAGGAACCATCCACCTGAGTCCTGTTCCATGACTAGGATCAACGATTACAGGAAGGTGACTGAGTCGTTTTAACATAGGAATAGCGCTCAGATCGAGAGTATTTCTTGTTGATGTTTCAAAAGTCCGTATACCCCGTTCACAGAGAATCACCTGTCCGTTACCCTGATTAAGGATATATTCGGCTGCCATTAAATACTCTTCAATAGTTGCCATCATGCCCCGTTTCAGTAGAATTGGTTTTCTGCACATTCCGGCTTCCTTCAAAAGGGGGTAGTTTTGCATATTACGCGATCCTATCTGAATCATATCAGCATATGAAGCCACGAGCTCAACTTGTCGGGTATCCATTACCTCTGTAACTATCGGCAAACCAGTCTCTTCTCTTATAATGCCGAGCAGTTTTAACCCATCTTCTCCCAATCCCTGAAAATTATAAGGTGAGGAGCGGGGTTTGAAAGCTCCGCCTCTTAAGATATTTGCCCCGCTTTCTTTTACCGATCTGGCAGTTTCGAACAGCTGTTCCCGGCTTTCAACTGCACACGGACCGGCGATAACTACAATATCGGATCCTCCTACTTTAACTCCGTTGATATTCACGATAGTGGCATCCGGCTTTGTCTTACGACTCACTCTGGATGGAATGGAAGATCCACCATTAATAGGCTTATTGCATGGATTTGTTTCCATAATATCTTTGTTTATGTTATTAATAACCTACTGTTTCGCTTCCACGTTTATATTTCTGATCAAGTGGTGGGGCAGGAGAAAACACAAATTTACCATTATGAACTTCGGCTATGAAAATATCTCTGATGTTGTTCCAGCTTCCATCAAGTATTATCTTGCCAGTAACGCCGTCATAATTCTGAAAAGTCTTTCTGTCAGTGAGAAGATCACGGATAAGCACCCTGTTTAATCCGGCTTTCCTGATAGCCTCAACAATAATGTTCATTCCGTCATATGCATGTGCGGCAAACACATCGGGTTCCTGTCCGAATCTCTTTAAATAATTAGCCTGAAACAATTTAAGTTTAGGATTATTTGCTGTTGGATTATACTGGCATGTTGTGACTATTCCTTCAGCTAATGGCCCGGCAATACTCAGGAACTCAGGATTTACGACCCTGTCGGAAAAATATACCGGCTGTTTTAGTCCGATTTCCCGCATTTGTTTCAGAATAAGTCCTGACTCTTTCGCGTTTCCCCAAACAAGGATTGCGTCAGGGTTTGTTACAGTAATTCTTTCCAGCTGGGTTTTAAAATCTGTTTCTCCATCATTGAACCTTTCTTCTATGACCATCGGATGACCGACACGTGTAGCATTCTCCGAAAAGATTTTTATCCCTACCCTGCCATACCTGTTGTTCGCCCTGATAACAGCCACACGGGCATGGTCGTCCTTCTTGTAAATTCTGGTAACCAGCTGATATCCGCTTTGCCGGTCGTCGGGTATGACACGATTCAGCCAGGGAATATTTGTCTCTGTAAATGTCGGGTCCGGATCGCCGACGCACAACATGAAAATTTCGAGTTTTAAAGCAGCACGCAAGGCAACATGGGAAACAATATCATCAATTGAACCCATAAATACCCAGTCCTTTTCATCGTCCATTTTAACAACTTCATTGGCTGCTGCTCCCCACAAGCCGGCATCATTATGAGGCATTAATATAAATGGAATTCCCTTGTAGCCGCCTTTTTTATTGGCCTCTTCCATTGCAAGTGTGGCACCCTGCAACATTTGTTTTCCCTGAGGCACCATTACTGAACCACTCAGAGGACCAAGAAATCCTATTCTTACTTCCTTAAGATCAGCAGGAGCGTGTAATTCACGACCGGCTCCGTAAAATTGGATAGGTTCAAGAAAATGGTATTTATAAGCTTTAACAAATTTCTGATAGGGGAAAAGCTCATCGGGAGACTTGCCATAATTTTGTTTCTGTTCCTGTCCGTTTAAAATCAAAGCAGGCAGAAGAAGAGCCATCAGAATAGCTTCTATAAAGAAGTGTTTTGTCTTCATGTTTGTGAATTAATTTGATTTACAGATTGCATAGACTTCAATTTCAATAAGAAGAGTTTCCCAGCACAATCTTGCCTGAATTCCTGTACTTGCAGGTAATGGATCAAGATTCAGCCAATGATAGAAGGAAGTACGGATCTTATTAAACTCAGCGTAGTCTCTTTCGATGTCCCGAAGATAATTTGTTGTTCTTACAACATCATGCCATGTCATTCCTTCAGCTGCCAGGAGATTAGTTATATTAACATATGTTCTCCATAGTTGTGCTTTAAAATCGCCGATATGCTCGGCTTTTCCTTCCTCGTTCACACTGGCTGTTCCTGAAATGAGCAGTACCTTATGTCCGCCAAAATCAAGTCGCAATGCCCGTGAAAAGGATGAAGGATTCTGATAGTTGTATGCTTCATTTATTACATGCGGAGCATGTGTCACATGTTTTTCAATAGGAGGCCGGTTATTATGTACTGAAGGATAATTATATCCGGCTAGTTTATTGTCGGCGGATAAAATGCCAAGCTTTTTCATTTCAATACGTTCTCCGTCAGTCAGTTTTGACAGATTAATTAACAGTTGTTTTTCTTCCGTTATCTCAATCATTTCAACAATTTTAACTTTTTCGACTAATTCAACTTTTTCAACTCATTCAACCATTCAACTCTTTCAACTTTTATCCGCCATAATTTCAGCGAAGGAGGACTTTCAACTATTTCAGTAATTCTCCTCTGCTAACGCCCTTTTCAGTTGCAACCCACAGTACATCTTTATCGGCATCGACACCAATAATGAAATTATGGGCTATTGAAGGAGACATAGAAATTTCTTTAGTGGTTTTATCGGTTGTTTTATCATCGTCACGGCTGAAATTGGAAATGATAGCCTTTCCATTACTGTCATTATCATTTTTCTTATAAGTAACCCAGCTTTTCCCGTTAGTACTGCTTAAACCATTATCACTGCAAATGAACACCACAGGGCCCTCAGCTCTTACAAAATTGATGAAGTTGCTTGCCAGTCCGCAATGTTCTTTAAAGTAGCCTTTCCAGTGAGTGCCGTCATAGCTGCTTAATCCAAAGTAGGTTGAAACCCAAAGATATCCGGCCCCCCATGTTGTTCCCGTTGTAATATCATGAACCACACCATCATCGGGAAGCAGATCTATTTCCATTTCCCCATCAGGGTCAGTGTAATCCTTAAATTGTTTAGTTTTCTTTGTATATTCAATTACACCCCCTCCCCAGGCAGCAATAAAAATCTTGCCATCGCCTGCAGAAACACCGTATGTCCAGGGCTCATGCATGGGGGCATTTTTTTCGGTGAATATCTCCCATTGTCGGGTCGATGTATCATAATGACCTGCGCCGCCACCTGTAGCTACCCAAACGTCTTTTCCGTCGCATATAACGCAGTAAACCAGATCATTTGGCATGCCGCTGTTTAATTGTGTGAAATTTTCAAACTTGCCTCCCGACCACCTGCTCAACCCGCCAAAAGTTCCGATCCAGACATCTCCCGTTAATTCGCTTACATCAATTGATACTACTCCGTTATGAGGAAGCCCGTCTTTTGTAGTATAGCTTTTCCACTTCCCATTCTCATAAACAGCTAGCCCGTCGTGAGTTCCGGCCAATACCCTGTCGCCATCAATACGCACGCAATACACATGATCAGAAGGTAGTCCATCTTTCACGGTAAAATTGCGCCAATGGCCATATACAGGCATCTTATTGGCGTCATCTTTTACGTCGTTCCTGATAGACGGTTGTCCATTCATAGAGCAAATGCCGGAAATGATCAATGCTACTGCATTCAGAAGGCTGTTTTTTAGCATTATTTTACTCATGATTTTCACTATTAATCGATTATTTTTTAACGTGATTTTTCTTTAAATCCGCATATTCGTATAGCGGGGATCTCAGTGATTTCAGATAATCAATAAGATCATTAAGCTGAATTTTTGTCATATCATTTACCACTCCGTGTTTATCATTTTTACCGTATTTGGTCCAGATTTCTTCAAGAGTGGCAGCACGACCATCATGTAAATAAGGTGCTGTAGCATAAATATCATTCAGATGTGGTGAATCAAACAGGATTGAATCATCAGTTGGGGCCAGTGTCTGAACATACGACATCTTACGGTTGGTATAATAAGGAGGTGTGTGACATGTTATACACCTGTTTCCTTCAGGTATTTCATTTCCGTTATTATCCTTTGTCCGTTCAAATATTTCCTTTCCGCGCAATTGTGCTTCTGTAAGTTCCCCTTTAGGATTATACTGAAGATTAGGCGGGTTTTTTATTCCTGTAAGAATATATGCCGTAAGTGCATCAAGATCCTTATAACTGAACGATTCCGTCCGTGTAAGAAAAGTGGAAAAGCGTATGCCGTCCTGTTTGTATACAGTCGGATTTGTTCCCGACCATTTAAATGGCGCAGTTTCACTTATGTCCCTCAGGGTCATTGTATTAGTTACATTCCTTCCCATATCTTTACCCGACATATTATACACAAGGCCGTCTTCATGCATATCCGGATGGCAGGTATAGCAGCAATACTGATTTTGAAAAGTATGTGAAGAATTGTTAAACAGCCTGCGTCCCCGACGTGCAACTGTTATTCTACGCGGACCTCCGAGATCAATCGATGAGACTTTTTGGAGGTTCTCCGTATTTATAACACCAATTTTGTCATCAAGCATCTCTGCCACATAAAGCAGCTTACCGTCGGGTGAAAGTACTATCCCTTTCGGATTCGCACCTGTATGAATGCGCTTCAGAATATAGTGGCTGCTGATTCCAAGATTATTTGAGTATAGTTTCCGAACTTCAGGAGATGCACCTGCTAAAAGTTTTCTCACTGAGTCAACATCTATTACGGAAATATAATCTGCCCCGGCACTAGAGATAAAGGCTTTTTTACCTTCAGGATTAATTGCTATACCAAAAGGGTCTGAAAAAAAGGAATTTGGTTCATCAATCAGCAATTCACTTACTTTTCCTTCTTTACCTGGTTCGATCACGCCGAATCCATGAGTCATCATCCATCCCTGCTCAACCTGAATAGACGGTACATAATTTTTAGGTCTGATCAATGTCACAAATCCGAGATCTCCATGAGGAGTAAATGCGACATTTTCCATCATGTATGCAGATTCAATCTTCTTGTATTCAGAAATCCTCCTTGAGCTATCATTTATCACTGTGATCTCGCTAAACAGCGGTTCACCGTAAGGAGTATTGGCCATACGTCTGCTTGTAACAAAGAGGAACTTCCCGTCAGGAGACAGTTTTGCTCCGGTAGGGTTATTGCCTGATGTGATACGGTTAATTTCTTCTTTTGAATAAAGATCAATAACTGATACATCCGACGAAAATGAGTTGACCACATAGAGTGCCTTGCCGTCTGCGCTCAATGCAAGACCAGCAGGACCGTTGCCTGTTTTAAGAGTATCAGTGACTCTTCCAACTGAAAGGTCAATTACAGAAACATTATCTGACCATTGATTGCTGACATATACTTTCTGACCGTCTTTACTGAGTATGACAGAATGAGGCTGGTTGCCAACACCTATCTTATTAATTACCTTATTTCTTTCGGTGTCAACAATAAGCAACGCATTACTTTCCTGAGCAACTACATATAATCTTTTGCCGTCTCCTGAAACAGTAAGGTCAATAGGCGACAGGTATTTGTCATTTACAAGTTTTGAAACGATACCTGTCTTCTGTATATAAAGATGGCATGATGTACACAAAAGAGGATGATCAGCAACTGCTGTTTTTTCGTTAACATGTGCCCTGGCCCATTTTCGTCCGGGAAAATAGATGAGCAGAGCCAGAACAAGAATGATTCCCCATATCCGGATTAATATAGTAGATCTCTTCATACCTATTCAGTGTCAATCATTTTATCTTTAATCTTATTTATGTGGACAGGTACGCCTATAGGAGCCTTTTTTACTGCAAGAGGGATGCGGTTATCAGGGACGATATCCTGATCTTCATGACATCCAACGCATCCCCTTCTTTCATTGGGGCGCAGCCATATCCAGTCGCATTTCCGAATTACTTTTCCATTTTCATCAATTGTACAGATCCTGAATGGCTTGTCGGCTACCACCTTAAGGTAGAATGATCCGTCCCCCGAAGGTTTAAATATACCCATTGAAGAGTCAGGGCTCATTATCTCGACTTTTGAAATTTTTTTAAGCAGGGTTCCGGAAATCTTCATCGGGTTATCCTCAACATTGATATCCTGACACATAATGAGCCCGGTTTTCATAATGCCATTCACTTCGCTTGGCAGCTTTCTGGGTCTTATATGTTTCACTGCATCAACAACTTCAAGCACATCGAAATCTTTACTACTGTAAATTGCTTTGCCAAGATCTTTATTCTCTGAATCAAATTCATATAAAGCATATCTGTCAGAGGTGGTTTTACGATACGAGACCAGCAGCTTCCCTGAGGGTTGCGGAAAAACAGCGTGGAAATCACCTTCAATTTCAGAAGAAAGGTTAAGTCTGGAGTGCAATGGGCGAGCGTAGCTGACTGAAATGAGATTTCCTTTGCCTGGATTACTCTTTTCCGATTCAATGAAAATTATTCTTCCATTATTTGTTTCTAATCCGGGACCTGATAAATCACTACCACCGCTGCCTTTATAAAACAGTTCTGACTTGGTTCCATCGGGTCTCATAATCATAAGCTTCTGATCACCGGTTTCTGGGAATTTCTGTACTCCGATTGTCAGGATCCGTCCATCATTGAGTACGTGTGAGGCTCTATACATGTAAGGATTGTAAGTTATTCGCTTTTGGTCCGTGCCATCAATATTACTGGTAAGAATTGATTCATTTGCCTTCAATGAATCGGTGGCTGAATGACTGGTAAAGAGAAAACGTCCTAATGGCAGATATGCCGGGTCAGTGCAATCTTCTTTCAGTTTTGTTAATTGCTTTGTATTAAGATTTGTAAGATCAGTTTCCCATATCTGCCAGGTATCACCCTCCTTTTTCTGACCGGCAAATAACATGAACTGTCCATCATTTGATATTTCAGGCGATCTGGCTGAATAAAAAGAGGAGGTGAGCACCTTTGGAGATACGTCTAGATTACCCGGCTTAATCGAGACAATCTCTGAACGGAGAATATACTTTTTTGAATCTGTTGCAGATAAATTTGAATTTTCAATCCTTCCGGCAGTTCGGGTTAGTATTATGCTATCTTCTTTTGATTTTTCCCTGCATGAAGTAAGAAAAAGGCAGGCAAAACCAATGGCCATGATTATTAAGAAGAGTATGGTCGTTCTTTGTTTATTCATCACAATGTTATTTTTGGGGTTCTTTGACAGAGAGGATCTGATTGACCTTTACATTCTCAAGTACCTGCAATTTACCTGAAGGCCATATAATCTCAATTTTCTCAATCAATTCATTCTTAGCCAGTCCAAAATGGACCCGCGGGTCATTTTGCGAAAGGTAACCTGTTGTGCTTTTTTTCTGAGCAACATACGTCTTGCCCCCGGCAGTCAGTTTTATTCTTGCACCGATTCCATCCCTGTTACTGGTTGTACCGGTTAAATTAAGGGTGATCCAGTTATTCTGATTTCCTTTATTGTTTCTCAGGAAAGATCCCCGGTCGTTAAGATTAACGATATATCCGTCAATATCCCCATCGTTGTCATAATCCCCAAAACAGGCGCCACGACCTACAAGTTCTTTAAGGAAATATTTGCCGCTCTCTGTTGAGACGTCCTTAAATTTTCCGTTTCCGATATTTTCAAATAACTGATCTTCCTGTCCATAAAGATGTTTTAATGCACCATTGGCTTTATATATATCCACAAGACCATCATTATTATAGTCAATAAATGAAGATGACCAACCTACATATTGTCCGGCCGGCATCGCAATCCCCGAGGTATATGACCTGTCTGAGAAGATGCCATTTCCCAGATTTTCATATAGCCTGCAGTATTTATCATCTGAAATAAACATATCCATCCGTCCTGAACCGGTATAATCTGCAAAATCCACCGACATACTGACAGCAGATTCTCCTGACTGACCGAATGCGGTTCCTGATGGTGTACCAACGTCTGTAAAACTTTTTCCGCCGTTATTATGCCAGAGATAGTTCATCGAATGATCATTAGCCACATAAATATCAACAAAACCGTCATCATCGTAGTCTGCGGCGCCTACACCCATAGCTCTTCCATCGCGATCAGTTATACCCATTGATTTGGTAACATCTTCAAAAGTGCCGTCTCCCTTGTTGTGATATAAAACATCAGGTTGGGCATCATAGGCTAACGGACCGGGAAAGCCATCGGGAGCATAATAGTATTTATAAGTGGGATCGAAATTTAGATAATTGCCTACATAGAGATCGAGGAAACCGTCATTATCATAATCCAGCCAAACGGCTCCGGTGCTGAAATCAGTTTCTTTTCCTCCGACCATCGCACGTTTGGTAACATCCGTAAATGTTCCGTTGCCATTATTCTTAAGGAGAACATTTGTTCCGTAATTACTTATATAAAGATCTGGATAACCATCATTATTATAATCTCCGACAGTAACTCCCATGCTATACCACGGACCGCCCACGCCTGCTTTCTTTGTTACATCTTCGAAAGTGCCATCTCCGCGGTTGCGATATAGATGGTTGTGTGGCAATTCATCCGGTTTTTCACCGCTGCTCAAACCTTTAACCCATGTACCACTGCATACATACAGGTCGATGAATCCATCCTGATCATAATCGAGAAAAGCAGCTCCTGCGCCGCTGGATTCAACAATATTACTCAGCTCTTTGTCGCCAATAGAATGAACAAAATCCAAACCGATCTCTTTACCTATTTCCTGAAAATAATCATCATTAGCAGCCGGGACGATTACAGATTGTTTTTGAGATGAAGAGTTTTTGTTGGATTGGCAGGCTGAAACTGTCAGCAAAAAGATGAATAGGAAAATAAAGTACCCGGATTCATATGTATTGCTGTAAAATTTATTTTTTACAAACATCGTTAGGGTTATCTTTTATAAATTAGTATTGTTTTTTAAAATTATTTTCTGTCACATTGTTAAAGCAGCCATATAAATTTAAGAGGCCGTTTATATAGTAATTATCAAATATTCAAATAAGGGAAGCAGCCCATTCAGCTTTTGACCTTTCAGGCTGAAATCCACTTATATAAGGACTATTTTAAGAATCCTTTAGCTCTTCCTTTAAATGAACCGGTAAACCTATTACCTCATTTAACTGCTAAAACTAATACAAACAATATTAACCTATAACCCTAAAAACGAATCCTGACTATGCAAATAATAAGGATAAGCAATGATAAGGCCCGGCTATTAAATGGTGATTAAAACAGAATTAAAAAAGAATTAAAAATTTTAAGTGAATGTACTCACCCCCTTTATCCCCATATCTACTTTGTAACTACCTTTTATACACATTTTCATCTTAGCCTTTTTGTACTCACCCCCCTGACCCCCTCTCTACTTCGTAAAGAGGGGGCAAATCTCTGATATTATGAAAATTATGAATCAATCCCAAGAAGTTTTGATGTACTTTTGCCATTTATAATATTGTTTCAGAACGGCAACAAAAAAACACTAAAAGGTAGCGTCTAATCATCATATTTGAAATTTTATCACGTGAACGCCCCTCTTTACGAAGTAGAGAGGGGATGGGGGTGAGTTTACCATGTGCGGTATTTAAAGGACTATAAAGATGTGTATAAAGAGTAGACTTCGTAAAGAGGGGGAAATATCATGATATACAGTGAATTACACCCACTCTCTAAGAATTAGAGAGGGGGGACGGGGGCTGAGTTCATTGATATCAAAGCGATAAACAGGATTTGAAAAATGTACACCAGGGTAATGTTACACTGTCGGAAGCAACACGGTAACAATAGTCCCTTTGCCTATTAATGAGGAAATTTCGACTGTCCCGTTATGGTTTTTAATTATCTGATTAACAAGAGGAAGCCCTATCCCTGTACCTGAAATGGAAATTGTATTGGCGCCACGGTAAAAAGGCTCAAAAATCTTTTTGATATCCTCCTCTGAAATACCGATACCTTTGTCCTTAAATTTTATTTCGATTGATTTTTCAATATGGCGGAACTTTATATCAACTGTATGGTCATCTGAGTATTTACATGCATTATCTATAATATTTGAGACTGCTACCTTAAGCAATGATTCATCACCGACTACAATCATCTGATCAGAATCTGTCAATGAATCATCGATTGAAATATTTATACGATAATCGTTATTGAATCTGATAATCTCTTCCTGTGATTGCCAGAGGATTTCATCGATTCGGATTTTTTTGTTAAAACTCATCGGACCCTCTGCACTAGTGCGGGCTATAAGCAGTAATCTGTTTGAAAGATTAATCAGAGATTTAATATCATCAAGTACTGATCCAAGAGCCGATTTATATTCTGTGGTTGACCGGTCTTTCATCATCAGGACCTCCAGCTGG
>Ga0302322_100001930_pt1 | contig 17372 bp, 19 predicted proteins | sample Fen_T0_2_FD_203757 | JGI IMG/M metagenome (GOLD analysis project Ga0302322, IMG submission 203757) | Peat permafrost microbial communities from Stordalen Mire near Abisko, Sweden - Fen_T0_2 | ecosystem: Environmental > Terrestrial > Soil > Wetlands > Permafrost | place: Sweden: Abisko... | reverse complement strand
TCTACTCGAGCTTGAGGTCGAGCCCATCCGGACCACTCCGTGAACTACCTTTGACGGTCGGCCGGCCTTCTGGATCGCGATGTCCGTGCTTGGTGCCAGTGGCGCACGCCGCGGGGGTCGACTCCGCGGTTCCGATCGTGAGCCGCTCAGCGGGCGGCCCGAAACGCGCGGGCCTCGACGATCAGCGCCTCGAAGAGTCGCTTGTCGTCCTCTTCCATCTCCGGGTGCCACAGCACGCCGAGTGCGAACCTCTTCGACGGGTCCTCGATCGCCTCCAGCGAGCCATCCTCCGCATAGGCGCTCTCGACGAGCCCTGTCCCGACCCGGCCCACCCCCTGGTGATGGCTCGAGCGCACCGAACCGTGGCGCGGCCCGAGGATCGTCTCGAGCCGGGTGCCCTCACGCACCTCGACCGGATGCTCCGAGAAGACGCCGAGCGTCTCGCGGTGGCCGTCATGTCCGACCTCCTCCGGGAGGTGCTGGATCAGGTCGCCGCCGCGTAGCACGTTCAGCAACTGGAAGCCTCGGCAGATCGCGAGCGTGGGCAGGTCGCGCTCGAGAGCGGCCTCGAGGAGGCGCAGCTCGCCCGCGTCGCGGTGCGCCTGCGCCGGGTCGGTCGCCGGGTGCCGCTCGGCGCCGTAGTGACCGGGGTCGATGTCGATGCCGCCGGAGAAGACGATCCCGTCGAGCACGTCGAGCGTCTCCTCGACGGCGTGCTCGCTCGGCGGCACGACGAGCGCCCGCCCGCCGGCCTGCTCGACGGAGTCGATGTAGTAGAGAGGCACGAGCGCGGCCGGGAGCTCCCACGCGCCCCAGCGCGCGGGCTGGGCGTACGAGGTGATGCCGATGATCGGCCGGACGGTGCTCGTCATGGCATCACGCTAGCGGACGGGCAGAGGCCTAGGGCCGCTGTCCGGCTGAAGTCGCTCACCCCGCGTGGCGCCCGCACTCACCCTCTCTCGTAGTAGCGCTTTCGCTCCCAGTCGGTGACGAACGCGTCGTACAGCCGTTGCTCGGTGCGCGCGAAGTTGAGGTAGTGATCGACGACCTGGTCGCCGAACGCACCTCGTGCCATCGTGCCGTTATCGAGCGCTGCGATCGCCTCGCCCATTGTCGACGGGAACCGATCGGCATCCGACTCGTAGGCGTTGCCGTCGAGGCCGGGCGGCAGCTCGAGCTCGTGCTCGATCCCGTGCAATCCCGCGGCGATCACGGCGGCGAAGGCGAGGTACGGGTTCGCGTCGCCGCCGGGGATCCGCGTCTCCGCCCGGCGCGCCGCCCCGTGCCCGACGACCCGGAAGCCGCACGTGCGGTTGTCGTTCCCCCACGCGAGCGTCGTCGGCGCCCACGACCCAGCGGCGAACCGCTTGTACGAGTTGATCGTCGGCGCGAGGAACACCGCGAGCTCCTTGAAGCACGCGATCTGGCCGGCGAGCCAGCGCGAGAACAGCGTCTCGTCGGTGGCGAAGCACGGTTGCCCGTCACGCCAGAGCGACGAGTGGATGTGACAGGAATTGCCGATCCAGTCCTGGAAGGGCTTCGCCATGAAGGTGATCGAGCAGCCGTTGAGGAACGCTATCTCCTTGGCGCCGTTCTTGTAGATGACGTGGTTGTCCGCCATGGTCAACGCGTCGGCGAAACGAAAGTTGATCTCCTGCTGACCCGGCCACGCCTCGCCCTTCGAGGTCTCGACGCGCATCCCGGCCGCCTGCATGCCGTTCCTGATCTGGCGGAGGAATGCCTCGTCGTAGGTCGTCGCGAGGATGTGGTAGTCGAGGATGTAGGGCACCGACGGCGTCAGCCCCGAGTACTCCTTGGCGTGCGCCTCCTCGAAGGTCTCGCGTAGGAGATAGAACTCGAGCTCGCTGCCCATCATCGGCGTGTAGCCGAGCGCGGCTGCCTTCGCCAGCTGCGCCTTGAGCACCTGGCGGGGGGACGGCTGCACGGGGCTACCGTCGTGGAAGAGCACGTCACCGAGAACGAGCGCCGTCGCCTCGAGCCATGGAATCCGGCGGAGCGTCGCCAGGTCGGCGCGCACGTCGAAGTCCCCGTAGCCTTGCTCCCAGCTCGCGAGCGCGTAGCCGGGCACGGGATCCATCTCCATCTCGAGCGCGAGCAGGTAGTTGCACCCCTCCACTCCGTGCCCCGCCTCCATCTCGTCGAGGAAGAACTCGGCGTGCAGGCGCTTGCCCATCAAGCGCCCCTGCATGTCGGTGAACGCAACGACGACGGTGTCGATCGCGCCGGACTCCACCTCTGTCCGCAGCTCCTCGTAGCTCAGCACGGGAGCGATCCTATTCCGTCCGGGTCCCGGAGGATACTCCTGCGCATCACGGCGCCTCCCCCCGTCCATCAGCGGCATGTCTTGACAATGCCCTTATCGATAGGGGTGAATACGCCACCGGCTCCACCGCCTCGGGGGCGACGGCCGGCCCGTTCATCAATCAGGGAGGCGGCATGAGCGACACCCCGGTAGCGGCACCGATTCCGATCCACACCTCCGAGGACGAGCAAATCCTGCACAGGCTCGGCTACGCGCAGGAGCTGTTCCGGGCGATGAGTGCATTCCGCAACTTCGCCATCAGCTTCACGATCATCTCGATCCTCGCCGGCTGCCTGACGTCGTACTACATCGCATTTCAATGGGGCGGCCCGGTGTCGGTCACCTGGGGCTGGATCGTCGTCGGCACGTTAACGACGTTCGTCGCACTCTCGATGGCCGAGATCGCGTCGGCCTACCCCACGGCGGGCGGCCTCTACTACTGGTCGTCGAAGCTCGGCAACGCCGGCTGGGGCTGGTTCACCGGCTGGTTCAACCTGCTCGGCCTGATCGGGATCGTCGGCGCGGTCGCATACGGGCTCGCGATCTACGCCACGGCGCTGTTCAACCTCTGGTGGGGTTACCCGAACGACCGCCACCACATCTTCTATCTCTTCACGGCGTTCCTCCTTGCCTGCACGCTGCTGAACGTCTTCGATGTGCGCATCACCTCGCTGATCAACGAGATCTCGGCCTGGTGGCACGTCGCCGGCGTGCTGATCATCGTGATCGCGCTGATCGTCGTTCCCGACCATCACCAGTCCTTCGGCTACGTCTTCGGGCAGACGGTCAACAACTCCGGGTTCCACGGCGGCGGCTGGAGCAGTGGTGTGTTCTGGATGGTCTTCGCGATCGGCTCGATCGGCATGGCCCAGTACACGCTGACCGGATTCGACGCTTCCGCCCACATGGCCGAGGAGACGCACAAGGCCTCACGCTCCGCCGCGACCGGGATGCTGTGGGCCGTCGTCGTCTCGGTGTTCGCCGGGTTCATCCTGCTCGTCGCGGTCACGTTCGCGATTCCGGATGCAACGGCCGTGCAGACGCACTACGGCGACATCGTCACGTGGATCTGGGAGACGTCGATGAGCAGGCACTGGGCCGAGTTCCTGCTGTTCATCATCGTCGTGGCCCAGTTCTACTGCCTCACCGCCTGCCTGACCTCGGGCTCGCGCATGCTCTTCGCATTCTCGCGCGACCGGGCCGTGCCCGGCCATCAGGCCTGGCGGAAAGTGTCACGCCACAGGGTGCCGGTGTACTCCTGCTTCGCCGTCGGCTTCCTCGGCTTCCTGCTGCTCGTCCCAACCTGGTGGAACAACATCGCCGGCTACTACGTCGGGACGTCGGTCGGAACGACGTGTCTCTACATCGCGTTCATCCTGCCCGTGATCCTGCGCATGAAGCAGGGTGACAGCTTCCAGCCGGGTGCGTGGTCGCTCGGCAAGCACCGCAAGTGGATCAACCCGATCGCGATCCTCTGGGTGGCGTTCATCTCGGTCGTTTTCATGCTCCCGACCGCTCCCGGCGGCATGCCCTGGAGAGACGGGTTCGACTGGAATCTCGTGAACTACGCCCCGATCACGATCACCGGCGCCTTCATCCTCTTCGGCGGCTGGTGGGTGCTGTCGGCGAAGAACTGGTTCAAGGGCCCGGTCCGGATGGGCACCGACGAGGAGCTCGAGCTCCTCGAGGCCAAGCAAGAGGACGAGTTCATGCTCCCGGCCGACACGCAGTACGAGACGTAGAGCGCCCGGCCCGAGCCGTGCGTTACGAGGGGCGCCGCAAGGCGCCCCTCGTGCGTCCTAGCCCATCCAGGCGCCGCCGTTCTGGTCGATCGCCTGGCCCGTGACGCCGCGGGCGTCGTGCGAGAGAAGCCACGCGACGGTCCCGGCGATGTCGTCCGGCTGCCCCATCCGCCCGAGGGGCACAGCCCGCATCGCCTCGCGGTAGGCGTCCTCACGCGTTCCCCCGTCGGCTGCGGCGATGCCGTCGAGCCCCTGCCATGCCATGTCGGTATCGACCCAACCGGGACAGATCGCGTTGACCTGCACGTTCGCGGGCCCGAGGCTGGCGGCGAGCGAGCGGACGAGGCCGAGCAACCCGGCCTTGGACGCGCTGTAGCCCGTGTACGCCGGCACCGGGATCCTCGCCAGGATCGACGACATGATCACGAGGTGCCGGGCTTCGGGCCCTGGTGCGAGATGCTCGAGGGCGGCGCGGCAGCAGTAGTACGTGCCGTTCAGGTTCGTCGCGACGAGGTCGTCGAACCGGTCGTCGCCCGCAGCGCCACCGTTCGCGCCACCGAGCCCACTGCAGGCCACGAGGGCGTGGATCGGGCCGAGCCGCTCGGCGGCGCCGGCGAATGCCTTCTCCACCTTGCCGCGATCGCGGATGTCGCAGGTCACGACCTGGGTCTCTTGCTCCAGGGACGCAGCCGTCTCCTCGAGCCGCTCTCGGTCGCGCGCGAGGAGCGTCAGGGATGCGCCGTCGCGCCCGAGTCGGCGCGCGATCGCGCGCCCGATCCCGGCGCTCGCACCCGTGACGACGATGTGCCGAGGAGCTTTCGAAGCCATGCATTCTCCAGACGGTCGCAATTTGCGGGAAAGTCGTGCCGGGCGGCTCTTGAAGCCAGGCCCTGCCGCAGCATAGATTCCTCTCTGCGCCGAGCACGGGGCGCCGGAGGACGAAGCATCGCCGGGCGACGGTACGCGTCAGCGGAAGGCCGGTCGGCAATGTGGACGAGGGTGACCCGGCTCGGCGAATGCCTGGACCCCGCTTTCTAGAGCACCCTGTGCGAAGCGCAAGTTTAGTCGCCGCTTCATGGAATGTGCGCAATTTGCGGGAACTGTGTTGCTCGAGCACTTGACCGGCGCCGGGTCAGCCTCTACCGTGGTGATTGCACCGAGGTAGGAGCGCCTGAGGTCGATGGTCTCCTGATCGGCACCCGCTTCGGCGGAGGTCAGTCAGGAAGCCGGACGAGGGAGCCACCGCCCCGGTGCATTTTTTGTGCCCGCAATTCCGGGCAGGCAATCTCGGCTCTCTCCAACGCGCTGTTTCCCCGAAATGCGTCGTGAAAAGCCAACGCACGCAAATTGCGGCAATTTGCTAGCTCTTCGTACTTGACGCCGGGCTCTCTCACCCCTAGATTTCCGCGTGCACCGAGTACGGAGCACCTGAGGTTGATGGCTCTCCGATCGGCACTCGCTTCGGCGAAGGTCAGTCAGGAAGCCGGACGAAGGAGCAACCGGCTCGGTGCATTTTCGTGGTCCCACGCTTGCCGGCCGCGGCCGGCAGAGGCCCGCGTAGGCTCAGGGCCGTGAGACGCCTCCTCGTCCTCGTCAGCGTGATCGTGTTCGTGGACACGATGCTCTTCGGCGGGCTGATCCCGCTCCTTCCCGGCTACGTCGACGCGTTCGGGCTGAGCAAGCTGCAGGCCGGCCTGCTCTTCGGCGCCTACGGCGCCGGTGCGCTGCTCGGAGGCGTTCCCGGTGGCCTGATCGCGGCGCGGGTCGGGCCGAGGCGCTCCGTGATCGCGGGCCTCGTCGTGCTCGCGATCGCCAGCATGGGGTTCGCCCTGGCCGGAACGCCGGCCGCCCTCGGCGTGGCCAGGTTCGTGCAGGGCTTCTCGAGCACGATGACGTGGGCAGGCGCCCTCGCCTGGATCACCGTCGAGACCGCGAAGCCCCGCCGCGGGCAAACCCTCGGGATCGTGTTCGGCAGCGCCGTCGCCGGCGCGGTCGTCGGTCCGATGTTCGGCTCCGTCGCGAAGTCGCTTTCGATCGAGGTCGCCTTCGTCGCGGTGGGCTTCGTCGCCCTCGCGCTCGCCGCGGCTGCGGCGCTGCACCCTCCCGCCCGCCTCGAGCAGCCGCTTCCCAGCGGTCTCGCCGACGCACTCGCCGACCGGGCGTTTCTCGCCGGGCTGTGGCTGAACACGCAGCCCGCCTTCTTCTTCGGCGTGCTCGACGTCCTCGCACCCCTCGCACTCCACGACGCGGGCTACGGCGCCTTCGCGATCGGCGCCGTCTTCCTCACGGCAGGGCTCGTGGAGATGGGCATCAACCCGTTCGTCGGCCGGGCATCCGATCGCCGCGGCCGACTGCTCCCGATCAAGCTGTCGCTGGCAGGCGCCTTCGTGACGGCGGTCTTCCTCGCCTTCGCATCGGCACCTCTCGCGATCGCCGGCCTCGCCGTCGTCGGCGCGGTGTCGTTCGGGTCGCTGTTCACGCCCGGCATGGCACTCGTCTCGGATCGCGCCGACCTCGCCGGCCTTCCACTCGGTCTCGCCTTCGGGCTCATGAACACCGCCTGGGCTCTCGGCGTCGTGCTCGGGCCGACGCTCGGTGGCGGGCTCGCCGATGCCCATGGAGACGCGGCCCCGTATTTCCTCTGCGCCGCGCTCTGCGCGACGACCCTGGTTGCGGTCGTTCGTGGCGCCCGGCCGAGGCACCGCGCGGCCCGCTGAGCGGGCCTACGACCCGGACGAGCGCGGCAAGGCGGCCGGATAGGACTCGAAGGCCCAGGCGGGACCGAGCGGCCGGCGGCGGTAGTCCTCCCCGCCGACGAGGGCGTAGTCCCGCGTCTTCGGGTCCATCGGTAGCCGCGACTCGGCGGGATAGAACCGGTTGTGCCGGTCGATCAGGTCGTTCACCTCGTCGAACGACCAGGTCTCGACCTCGGCCTGCCACGCCCTGGCGAAGGTGTCCTCGTCGAGGCCCGACGCCGCCAGCTCGTTCCAGGCCTCACCGAGCCGCCGCTCGTGATCGTCGGTCAACTCGACGATCGTGCGCAGCCTCATCATGTACGGAAGCGGCCCGCCGAGCGCCGCCAGATAGCCATCGGCCGCGGGCCGGAAGTTGCGGAGCCGGAGCCGCAACGGGCGGCCGTGCAGCCGCGCCGACCGGATGTCCTCCGCCAGGGCGTCGCGCTCGCGCCGGTCGCGCGGCGTCTCCGCCGAGCCGACGCCCTGCCTGAGGATTTGCTCGCGCTCCTCCCGCCTCATGCGTCAAGTACAGCAGAGCCCGTCGTCCGGGCGCGGCCGCGGCCGACGCCCCGGCAGGCATAGGCGCCAAGCACGGCTGCGACGACGGCCACGACGGCGAACGCGGCCCACATCGCCTCGTCACCCGCGGCGCTCCGCACCTGGAATCCCATGAACGGTGCGAGGGCGAATCCCATGGCCGCGGTGCCGCCGAACGCACCCATATAAGCACCTCGAAGGTCTTCCGGGGCGAGGCCGGCGACTGCCGACTGCGAGACCGGCACCCAGAGCATCTCGCCGATCACGAAAAGCACGAGTATGAGCACGATCACCGGAAGCAGGGAGCTCACGCCGAGCGCAAGGAACGGCAAGCCCATCAGCAGCATGGCCACGAACCACCTCCGGGCTGCCGGCACGCCCCCGACGCGCCGCGTCAGACGCAGCTGGAACAGCGTCACGAGGATCGGGTTCACGATCAGCAGGAAGCCCCAGGCCCACGAGGGAACGCCGTGGCTCTCGACGAGCGAGATCGGCAGCACCGTCTCGTAGGCGACGTAGACGACCCACGCGAAGACGCTCGCCAGCATGAAGACGCGGAAGGTGCGGTCGTGGAGGATGACGCGGAGCGATCCTCGCTCCGGCGGCCCCTCGGGGGCGTAGGCGCCCCGTCTCGGCAGGTACCTGAACGCGAGCGTCCACGCGGTGAGCGCGAGCAAGCTGACGCAAGGGAAGAACAACGACCAGCCACCGATGAGCAGGAAGAGGCTCCCGATCGGCGGCCCCATGGTGACTCCGAGATTCGCAGCGACCCGCACGGACGCGTAGGCCTCCTCGTGCCGCTCCGGCGGGACGAGGTCGGCCACCATCGCCTGACCCGCCGAGCCGCCGAACGCGCCGAGCCCGGCGGCTCCCACCATCAGCCCGAGACCGAACCAGACGTGGTTCCCGACCCCGAGGAACAGGAGCACGTAGACGGCGAGAGCGCCCTGTCCGATCAGGATCACGCGGCGGCGGCCGAAGTGGTCGGAAAGGTGGCCCGCGCCGTAGCCCACGACGCCGCCGACCGCCGCCATCAGCAGATACCCGTACGACAGCTGCGCAGAGCTCGCCCCGACCTCCTTCACTGCCCAGATCCCCATGAAGTTCCACACGCTGGAGCCCGCCAGCGAGCCCATGAGCGTGACGAGCAGGACAGGGCGGAGCGCCCGGTCGACCTCCGCACCCCAGATCAGGTGCGCGAGTCGTCGAAACACACTCGAGACGCTAGCGAAGGTCCCGTCAGCGCCGGTCGCGCAGGCGCTCGAGCCACGAGAGCCGCACGGGCTCCGCGGCCGCCGCGACCGGCTCGACCGCGGGCTCTTCCGGCAGTGGCGCCGCCTCCACCTCGTCGACCGTGCGGCGACGAGCCTGGAGCCGCTCGAAGTCACCTCGCAGCGCGGCCCTCATCTCGCTCTTGTGGCTTTGCTCCTTCACGCGGGCCTCGTTCCCCATGCCGGCCGCGTCTCCTTCCGGCTCTCAGACGCTCTTCGGCGTGCCGCGGTGCGACTTCCACGTGAGCGCCGCGAGCCCGCCGAGCACGAGCGTGGGCACGACCGTGAGGAAGCGGTAGATCAGGACGGCCGCAACCACGCCGGCGTTGTTCCCGCCGAAGGCGACGAGCGCAGTCGTCAGCCCGAGCTCGACGATCCCGAACCCGCCCGGCGTGATGGGAATGGCACCGATGATCCGGACGAGCGACCACGCGGCGAAGATCTCGACGACGTCGACCTGGGAGGCCGAGACGCCTACCGCGCGGAGGCTCAGGATGAGCAGCAGGAACACGGTCAGACTGCCGGCGAACGTCGCCAGGGTGAGCACGTGCCAGCGGCGGGAGAGGAGATCCACGGCCTCGTTCCGGAACTGCGCAAAGCTTGGCCCTCCCCACGTGACCGGCCCGCGGCCGATCCGGCCGCGGGCCCAGGAGACGAATTGCGCCACAGCCTCCCCGACCCCGTGGGCGAGACCGTCCGAGTACAGGACGAGCACGAGCAGCGCGACGACGACCCCGAGCACGACCACGCCGACGAAGGCCGCCGTGCCGAGGAGCGCGGTCTCTCCTCCGTTCACCTTGAGCAGGAACAGCGCGACGACGGGAAACACGAGGTTGACGAGCTGGTTCCAGGTACCGGTCAGCGTGATCGCCCGCGTGACGGCCGCCGAGCGGAAGCCCCAGGCGCGCAGCATCCCCCACGACCCCGCCATGCCGATAGCCGCGCCACCGGGCGCCACGATCGAGAGCGCCGTCGACGCCTGGGTCATCGCGAACGCCTGCCGGAAGCGGAGGCCGGGCAACGTCACCATCCACGGCGGCGCGAAGGTCACGAGGTTGAGCGCGGTTGCGGCGGCGAGCACGACGAGCCACTGCCACGTCAGCGTCTGGACGACTCCCCAGACGTCCCGGTAGTCCGCGATTCTCGGCAGCACCACCGCGAACGTGACGACGACGATCGCGAGGCCGACGAAGGCGAAGGCGTAGCGCCGCCACCCGGCCCGTTTCCTCTTCCGGAACTCGGGCGCGCCGTCCGGAGTCTCGACGCTGCTCATCCCGCCCACGCTACCCGCGCAGCGGAGCGTCGACTGGCCGGAGACGCTGATATCGTCGCCGCCATGGAGATGATGGGCAACGAGTCGATGATCTGGGAAGGTCACCCGACCTGGAGGGCGATGCTCTCGTTCCACATCAAGTGGTTCGTCATCACACTCATCCTGTTCGGACTCCTCCTCCTTGTCCGCTCCGTCGGGGTCGACCTGCCGTACGCGCTGATCGGTGCGATCCTCCTGGCGGGCATCGTGCTGACGATCGCGGCAGGCTGGGCCCAACGGTTCTTCACGCAGTACACGATCACGACGAAGCGCCTCAACATCCGGCGCGGCATCCTCTCGAAGACGGAGAGCTCGACGAACGTCGACCGGATCCAGAACATCACCGTCAAGCAGTCGCCCGTCGACCGCATCATGAAGGTCGGCTCGATCGACTTCGACACGGCCGGTGAGGCGAGCTCGGACCGGTTCAGCTTCCTCGGCGTCAATCGCCCGCAGGACCTGCGCGAGCGGATCATGCACGCGCGAGACGACGAGAAGACGGGGACGCAGCACGACGGCCAGGGCGGGCTGGCCTAGCGGGACATGATCCGTGCGGCTCTGACCCTGCTGCTCGCGGCCACGGTGCTCGGCGCGACGGCCGGGGCAGCCGGCTCCAGCAGCCCGCCGCTCGAGCGGGTCACGCTGATCGGCGACTCGGTCGCGGACGCGATCACGCTCGACGCTACCTCGAAACGCGTTCTCTCCCGGGGCATCGACCTGGATCTCCAGGTTGCCGTCTGCCGCCGGCTCGTCGGCGACAGCTGTCCGTACCAGGGCACCAGGCCGCTCAACGTGGTCGACCTCCTCCCCACGATCCAGCTGGGATCGACCGCCGTCGTGGAGGTCGGCTACAACGACCACGAGGACACCTTCCCCGACGCGGTCGAGACCGTCCTCGCCGCCCTCCACAAGGCCGGAGCGCAGCGCGTTCTCTGGCTCACGCTCCGCGCCGACCGAACCTCGTACCTGAGCATGAACGACGTCATCCGGGCCGCGGTTGCTCACCATCCCGAGCTGACGGTGGTCGACTGGAACCTCTATTCACGCAGCCATCCGGACTGGTTCCAGGACGACGGGCTCCACCTCGACAGCACCGGCGCGCTCGCGATGGCGACCCTCATCCATCGCGCGCTCGACGATCTCGGGCTCGTCGCGGTGCCACCGCTCTCGATCACGAGCAGGACGCTGCCGGCGGCCCGGGTGGGCCGGCCGTACTCCACGCGCCTCATCGTGACCGGCGGCACGAGGCCGGTCACCTGGAAGCGCCTGGCCGGTGCGCTGCCCGCCGGGATCCGCCTGCTGCGCGACGGACGGCTCGCCGGCACTCCCCGCGCTGCCGGGCGCAGCACCGCAACGCTCCGCGTGACCGACGCGAAGGGACGGTCGGTGTCGCGCGGCTTCACCCTCGTCGTCCGCTCCGGCTGATGGTCGCTAGCATTCCCGCGATGCCTCTCGCGATCAGCACTCTCTACTTCGTGCCGTTCATCATCATCGGCGTCGCGCTGCTCCTGCTGCTCGTGCTGTTCCTGCTCGCGCGCATCCAGAACGGCCGCTTCCTGCGTCCGCTCGTGACCCAGCTCTCGAAGATCCCGTTCATGCGGCGGTGGTTCCAGAAGATGTCCGTCGCAGCCTACGAGCGGTCGAATCCGGAGCTCGCGGGCGCGATCAAGAAGATGCAGAGCTTCGGGGAGATCAAGACGCCCGAGCAGGCCCAGCGCGCGCTGGCCGTGATGACGCCGGCGGAGCGCAAGGCCTACATGGAGATGGTCGGCGAGCAGGGGCAGATGCCCGAGCCGATCAACCGCGATCAGCGCCGGCGCGTGGAGCGCGGCGCACAGGGGATGATCGTGCAGCAGAGGCCCGGCTCGGCCGGCCGCAAGGGAAAAAAGCGCTAGCAGCCCCGAGCGTCGGGACCGGCGCTCAGCGATACCGGTAGACGATCCGCCCGCGGTTCAGGTCGTAGGGTGAGAGCTCCACCTTGATGCGGTCGCCCGGGTTCACGCGGATCCGGTAGCGGCGCATCTTGCCCGCCGTGTAGGCGATCAACTCGTGGCCGTTGTCGAGCCCGACGCGGAACATGCCACTCGGGAAGGCCTCGAGCACCTCGCCCTCCATCTCGATCTTCTCCTCGCCGCCGATGTCCCTCTTCCTCTCTTGCTCGCTCTCAGGACAGTGTGGCTGCAGCCCCGGCCCGCTCCCGCGGAGCCGGGGGCCGCATGCCGTGACGCCTAGATCGTGACGACGTTCGTCGCCTCCGGGCCTTTCGAGCCCTCACGCGGCTCGTACTCGACCTTCGCATTCTCGGCGAGCGTCTTGAACCCGTCGCCGGCGATGTTGCTGTGGTGGACGAAGAGGTCCTTGCCTCCCTCGTCGGGCGCGATGAAGCCGTAGCCCTTCGCGTCGTTGAACCACTTCACGGTTCCTGTTGCCATAAATCACACACCTCCTCTCACCCATCTTCGAACGGGTGAAGGAAGCGTTTGTGCCTCCGGGACCGCGCTCTGATTGCTTGACGAAGCGTACCTATTGCGGATCGGCGTTGCCGTCCCCGGAGGCACCCGGACCGTATGATCGTGACCTGTCATGCCGGAAGGGAGCCGCCCGTGAGACCCCGGATGGACCAGAGCTGGCTCGAGGCCGTCGGCGAGGCGCTCGAGACGCCCGTGATGCAGGAGCTGCGCGCGTTTCTCGCCGCCGAGGTCGCGTCCGGCCGCGGCTTCTTTCCACCGGCGAGCCTCGTCTTCAACGCGTTGCAGCTGACACCGCTCGATGCGGTCAGGGTCGTGATCCTGGGACAGGATCCCTACCACGGCCCCGGGCAGGCGATGGGCCTTTCGTTCTCGGTGCCGGCGGGAGTTCCGCCCCCGCCGTCGCTGCGGAACATCTTCGCGGAGCTCGAAACGGATCTCGGCCTCCCCGCGCCCGCGACGGGCGACCTGACGTCGTGGGCCGAGCGCGGTGTGCTGCTCCTCAACAGCGTGCTCACGGTCGCTCCGGGCTCCCCCGCCTCCCATGCGGGACAGGGCTGGGAGACGTTCACCGATCGCGTGATCGCGGAGCTCTCCGCGCGCCGCGAGGGGATCGTCTTCCTGCTCTGGGGGCGCTACGCACAGCAGAAGGGGGCGATCGTCGACACGACCCGCCACCATGTGCTCACGGCCGCGCACCCCTCGCCCTACTCGGCCGCGAACGGCTTCTTCGGTTGCCGTCACTTCTCACGGGCGAACGCGCTGCTCGAGGGCGACGGCCGGGCGCCGGTGGATTGGAGGCTCGCAAGCCTCTAGCCCCAGGGAAGCGCGCTGCCGTCGAACAGCGGCCGCGCGATGTCGACCCCCCGGCGCTCGCGAACCAGGCGGAACGCCGCGTCAACGGTCGGAGGGCGCGCGACGGAGTGCGCATCGGAGGCCGCCAGCGCAACGACACCGGCATCGAGCAACGCCCATGCCGTGCGCTCCGCCGTGGCGCCGTGGCCGCCGACGAGCGACGGGGCGTTGAGGCAGAGGAGCCAGCCCCGGGCCGCGAGCGGCCCGACGATGTCAGGGTCGTCCGAAACCGCTCGACAGCGCTCGGGATGTGCAAGCACCGGCACGAGCCCCGCGGTCTCGACCTCGGCTGCGGCCGCAGCGACGATCGCGATCGGGTCGTCGATGTCGAGCCACGAGCCCGGAAACTCGATCAGCACCGCCCTCGTACCCTCGAGCACGACGTCGGACAGATCGCTCCGTGCGATCTCCGTGGGAAAGACTTCGCGGCCGCCTCTCAGGTCGAGGCCCCAGTGGGCGACCTCCGCCCGCATCTCGGCGAGCGACGTGGCGAAGAGACGATCTCCGGCGGCCGTGCGCGGATAGTGATCCCAGGGCGCATGCGCGTGCGGTGTCGCGAACAGGATCTTCGTACCCGCCTCGTGCGCCAGGCGGCAGAGGGCGAGCCCTTCCTCGATCGTGCTCGCGCCGTCGTCGCCCGCAGGCACGACATGGGCGTGGATGTCGACGAAGCCGAGCATGAACCGACAGTAGCGAGGCCTCTGTGCCGGCGTCCGCCTACAGAGCGGCGACGAAATCGCGAATGCGGTCGACCGCCTCCTCGAGATTGTCGAGCGACGACGCGTAGGAGATTCGCAGGTGACCCGCGCCCTGAGCGCCGAACGCGCTGCCGGCGAGCAGTGCGACCCCCGCCTCGCCCAGCAGCCGGTCGGCAAGCTCCTCGGCGGCGAGCGGCAGCGCCGAGACGTTCGGAAACGCGTAGAAGGCTCCGCCGGGCTCGACGCAGCGCAGACCGGGGATCGCGTTCAGGGCCGGGATCAGGAAATCCCGCCGGCGCCGGAACTCGGCCACCATCGTGACGACCGCATCCTGCGACCCTTCGAGCGCGGCGACCCCGGCCAGCTGGGCGAAGGGCGGCACGCACGACGTCGAGTTGACGATCAGGCGGGTCAGCGGGTCGACGAGCTCGGCCGGCACGGCCGCGTAGCCGAGCCGCCACCCGGTCATGGCGAACGTCTTCGAAAACCCGTCGAGCAGAACGGTGCGCTCGAGCATGCCGGGAAGCGACGCGATCGACGGCGCCTCGACGTCGTAGGTGATCCGCGAGTACACCTCGTCGGTGAGCACCCAGGCGGGGGTGCTCCTGATCGCAGCCGCCGCCTGCTCGAGGTCGGCCCGCGGGATGACGCCGCCCGTCGGGTTCTGGGGCGCATTCAGGATGACGAGACGCGTGCGTGCGCTGAGGAGCTGCTCGAGCTCTACCGGATCGAAGCTGAAGCCCCGCTCCTCGCGGAGCGGCAGCGGCACCGGCGTCGCCCCGGCGAACCGCACCGCAGACTCGTAGATCGGAAAGCCCGGATCGGGATAGATCACCTCGTCGCCGGGGCCGCAGGCCGCGAGGACGGTGAAGAAGAGGAACGGCTTGGCGCCGTTGGCGATCAGGACGTTCTCCGCGTCGATCGGGACACCCCGGGACGCGGCGAGGGACGACGCCGCCGCCTCGCGCAGCAACGGCAGGCCCGCCGTCTGGCAGTAGTGGGTCTCGCCGGCGCGGATCGCGGCGATTCCCGCCTCGGACACGTGCGACGGCGTCTCGAAGTCGGGCTCGCCGATCTCGAGGTGGATCACGTCGCGGCCTTGAGCCTCGAGCGCCCTGGCCCGCGCGAGGACCGCAAAGGCGCCCTCGGTCCCCAGCCGCCCCACCGCGGCCCCGACCGCCGGTCTCATGCGCAACCGCCCATCGGCCCGACGATACATCGTGCTTGACTGCGGGGAATGAGCACCGCTGCCGACCGACGTGCGACGCGAAATGGTCGCGTCGCGATCATCGTTGCTGCAATCGCCTGGTCGACCGCAGGCCTCGCCCAGCGCGAGCTCGACGCGACCGCCGCGACCCAGGTGGCCGGCCGCGCGCTGTTCGCCTTCCTCGCCCTGCTCGTCGTCGTCGCGTTCACCGAACGCTCCGGGGTCGTCACGTCCCTCCGAGCGCTCGGGCGTGACGGCGTCGTCCTGGCGGTCTTCCTGGCGATCTCGTCCGGGACGTTCCTGCTCGCGCTCAATTACACGTCGGTGGCAAACGTGCTCTTCTTCCAGGCCGCAGCCCCGATGATGGCCGCTCTCCTGGGCTGGGCCATCCTGTCCGAACGGATCTCGCGACGAACCTGGATCGCGATGGTCATGGCAGCGGTCGGCGTCGGCGCGATGGTCGCCGGCTCCTTGCACGCGGGGATGCTCGCCGTCGCGCTGCCGATCTTCATGACGCTCTCGTTCGCGATCGTGATCGTGATCGCGCGCTACCGGCGAGAGGTCTCGATGCTGCCGGCGACCTGTGCCTCGCAGGCGCTCGTGATCGTCGCGGTGGCGCCGTTTGCCTCGTTCGGATCGGCCACCAGGTCCGACTGGACGATCTTCATTGCGCTGGGCGTCTTCCAGATGGGGCTCGGCCTGGCGCTCCTGACGATCGGGGCGCGCCTGCTTCCTCCCGCAGAGGTCGCGCTGCTCACGCTCCTCGAGGTCGTGCTCGGGCCGTTGTGGGTCTGGCTCGCCTACGCCGAGCGGCCGAGCACGGCGACGCTCCTCGGCGGTGCGGTCGTGACGGCAGCGGTCATCGTGCAGGCGACGGCGGGCACCGAGGCGGGCCCGGCGCCGGAGCGGGCGGGCGTACCCGCACCGGAATCCGGCTGATCAGCCGCCGGCGACCTTCGCGCGGTGGCCCGCCGCCTGCAGCCGCGCGATGATCTTCTCGCGGTGATCGCCCTGGATCTCGATCGTGCCACCCTTGACGGCCCCGCCCGTGCCGCAGTGCCGCTTGAGGTCGCTCGCAACGGCTGCGAGGTCACCGGTGAGACCCCTGACGATCGTCACCGTCTTGCCGCCGCGGCCGCTTTTCTCACGAAACACCCGGACGATGCCGTCCTGCGGTAGTGCCGGCCCGCGCGCCGGGCCTGGGCTCTTGCCCTGCTTCGCACGGCGGTAGTCCCCGCCGTCGGTCGAGTACACGAGCCGGTGGTCCGACATGCGGCGATGGTAGCCTCGCTCTCCCTCACCAGACCCTCCTCCACGTGGTCGCACGGTATGACTCCGTGAACCCGAGCCCGGCGTAGAGCGCGTTCGCTGCCGCGCCGGAGCCCGTCTCGACGACGGCGTCGACCGCCCCCCGAGCCTCGAGGCGGCACAACCCCTCCTCGATCAGGGCGCGTGCGAGACCGCGGCGACGGTGCCCGGGAGCGGTGCAGACGGGCTCGAGGATGCCGCGCCGGCCGGCCTCGTCGTACGAGGCGCCGACATACGCGGCGAACGTGCCGTCCGGGGCGACCGCGACGAGGTCGAGGTCGGCACGGAAAGACGGCGCCAGCCGCGCGAACGTGGCGTACTCCTCAGGGGTATGGAACGTTCGAGAGAACGCCGCGTTGAGGAGGCCTGCGATCTGCCGGCAATCGAGCGGATCGGTGGGTTGCGTGTTCCGCAACACGTATCCCCCGTACAGCCGACGGCGTGGTGAGGCTCGACGGCCGAGCAGCAGGCGGTACGTCGCTCCGCAGGACGGAGTCTCCTCGTACCCTCGCTCTCGCAACAGGCCCAGGCGCAGCTCGTCGTTCTCGCCGACCGGGAGCTCGAGCCGGTGCCTCGTGGCGTCCCCCGCGGGCTCCGAGAGAGCGTGCTCCGCCCACCCGATCAGCTCCGGCTCGACGACGCGGAACCCGGGATGCACCTGGAGGTGCGCTTCACCCGGGGACTCGTCGCAGATGGCGGCGACGAGGCGGCCGTCGCGCGTCTCCCACAGCTGCACCGCCGGGAGCGAGACCGGATTCACGGTCGAGAACCGCCGCCCGTCGAGCCGACGGACGTTCCAGGCAAATCCGGGAGGGGTCAGGGCTCCGAGCTCGCTCAGAAGCCCACGGAGGCGCCACCAGTCCGCGTCGCTCCTGAGGCGGCGACCGACGATCGGGAGAGAAGGATCGGTGAGCAC
>Ga0302322_100001929_pt1 | contig 17375 bp, 11 predicted proteins | sample Fen_T0_2_FD_203757 | JGI IMG/M metagenome (GOLD analysis project Ga0302322, IMG submission 203757) | Peat permafrost microbial communities from Stordalen Mire near Abisko, Sweden - Fen_T0_2 | ecosystem: Environmental > Terrestrial > Soil > Wetlands > Permafrost | place: Sweden: Abisko... | reverse complement strand
TCGAAACCGCAGCAGCCGGCCTGTTTCTGCTCGGGGTAGTCAAAGGCCACGTCGGGTCGTGCCGGCCGGCAGGTGAGCGCCGTCTCGCGGCCGCGGGCACGGACCAGGACCGCGCGCACCTCCGACCGCGCGTCGAACACCCAGCCGCGTACCAGCAGCGAGTCCCCGCTGACGACTTCGTCCGGCGTAGGCTGGTCGAGCCAGCCTTCCAGATCCCCGGCACCGTCGATGGAGCGTTTTCCCATCACGCCGACACCACCTCGAAGTACACGTCATCAAGGCGCGCCGCCACGCTGGCACTGCCGAAACCGGTTCGCACCGCTGGCTGCGCCTGGCAAGCCACGCCCCGCCAGCGCGCCTGCGCGTCCAGGATCTCGCCCAGCGCCCGGGCCAACGCCGGTGCATCACCCACCGGCACCACGCGGCCGCCGGTCACCTTGGCGATGGTCTCGCCGCTGCCGCAATCGTTGCCCACCACCACCGGTGTGCCGCACAGGAGCGCCTCCAGCGGCACCAGGCCCAGAACCTCGTCCTCGGACGCGTAGGCCACCACATCGGCATCGGCCAGGGCAGCCAGCCGCGCCTGCCCTGCCAGGGTATCCAGGAAAGTCACCGTGTCATTCAGGCGGCAGCGCTGCACCAGCTCGCGCAGCTCGCCACCACTGCCCATGTCCGGTCCCACGATCACCAGCCGAGCCTCGGGCCGCGCCAGCGCCGCGAAGGCATGGATGAGCACATCCACCCGCTTGCGCGGAATGAGCTGGCCCAGGTACACGACCAGCGGCTCGTCCCGCAGACCCAGCCGCGCGCGGAGCTGGCCGCGCGGGATGAGGTCGAGTTCGTCCAGATCCAGCGCCGAGGGAATAGTCCGGATGCGCTCCGCCGGCGCGCCCAGTTCGATCAGCTGGCGTTGTTCGGCGTCGCTGATCGCGATCCAGCGCGCGGCATTCTCGAAGACACCGCGGCCCAGGGTGTGATCAAAGGCCCACTTGGCCAGGCGCCGGCGCTCGATGAGCGGTGCCGTTCCGTGCGTCTGCAGCAAGTAGGGCACGCGCGCGTGCAGGCAGGCATGCGCGGCCAGCGAGGTTGGCAGGTTGTGGACCGCGTGCAGGTGGGCCACGTCGAATCGGCCCATCTCGTCGCGCAGAAAGCTGTGCAGGCCCACCGGCAACAGGAACTGCAGGCGGTGGACCAGACGGTTCGACAGGTTTCCGAACACGCGCACCTCGGGCCCCTGCAACTCGTGTGTCGCCCGGCGCGGGCCGCGTATCGGGTCGCCTGCTGCGACAGGCAGGCGGCTCGCCGCCGAGCACGCATCGGTGGTCGCCACCGTGACCTGGTGGCCGCGGCGGCTCTGGGCGCGCGCCAGCGCCGCCACCGCGCGCGGGATGCCGCCATAGGCCCAGGCGTCGCCGTAGAAGGGTGTGACGTGCAGGAGGCGAAGGGAGCGCACCGAGATCAATTCTAACCAGCATCTCGTGGACCGTCGCTGGAAGTTTGCGGTTTCACTACAGGCAGCACGGAGGACACGGAGCCTGACCGAAGGGGAATGGGTTCCGGGTCCCCCTCGCCCCGGCGCGAGCCGGGGAGAGCGCCCCTCACCCGCCGACGCGGACGTCGGCGGCCACTCCCCGACGGGGAGAGGCACGGAGCCGACCACGAGCTTTTGCAGCAATTGCGGGACTATCGTATTTGACGGGCCCCGGCCCACCCCCCACACTGGGCGTGCCCGATGAAATCCCGCCGAAAACGTGGTGCGGGCCTCCCCGCCGCAGAATCCGCTACCACGCCTGCGCCGCGCTTTCCCTGGCTGCTGGGCGGACTGGCGGTGTTGCTGGCCGCGCTTCCCTATCTGGACTCGCTGGGCAACTCCTTTGCCTACGACGATCTGGGGACCATCGTGGGCAACCTGTCCATCCGTCACCCGGTAGCCTGGCGCTACGTCTTCGGTTACGCCCTGTTCCGGCCGGTGGTGAATGTGTCGTATGCGCTGGACTCATTCTTCTGGGGCATCGACCCGTTTGGCTTTCACCTGACCAACCTGGTGCTGCACGCTGCGAATACCGGCCTTCTCTTCCTGCTGGCCTGGTGTGCGGTTCTCGACCGCGCCAGAGTCCGTGGAACCGACCCGCAGCCGCTCTGGGCCGCGCTGCCCGCCATCCTGTTCGCAGTCCATCCCCTGCAGACCGAGGCTGTGGCCTACGCGTCCGCGCGTTCCGAGTTGCTGTGCGCGCTGTTCACCTTCCTGGCGCTGCTCGCCTTTCGCCGCGCGGCCACCAGTGGACGCCGTCGCTGGCTGGTGCCGGCCTTCGTGGCCATGCTGCTGGGCCTGGCTTGCAAGGAGGTCGCGGCTATGGCTCCCATTCTGGCCTGGGCCTACGACCGCCTTTTTCTGCCCCAGCATCCCGGATCGCGCCGACGGCAACTGACCTGCTATCTGCCGCCCCTGGTCCTGATTGCGGCCCTGGGCTGCGTGCGGCTGGCCATCTACTTCGGTCGCGAGGCGGCCGGTGCCTCGTCGATCGTGGGCCGCAACCTGCTCTTGCAGATCAAGGTGATGTGGCACTACCTGGCGCTGCTGGTGCTGCCGGTGGGGCAATCCGTGATTCACGAGTACCGCGAGGTCGGTAGCGCGTTCGAGCCGGGCGTGATGGCCGCGGGACTGGGTCTGGCGGGCCTGGTGTTGGCGGCCTGGCGCCTGCGCAGGCGCGAGCCGCACATCGCATTCGGGATTCTCTGGTTCCTGCTCATCCTGTTGCCCTCGTCCAGCATCGTGCCCATGGCGGAGCCCATGGCCGAACATCGCGTGTATCTGGCCAGCGCCGGCGTCTTCCTGGCCGTGGCGGGTTTGGCCGCCTCGCTTGCGGCCCGCTTCGCAAGCCCGGCCTTCCCGCGGGTGGCAGGCGCAGCGGCCGTCCTTTTGATCCTGGCCCTGGCCAGCGCCACCGTGGCCCGCGCGCGGGTCTGGAGGAATCCTGTCACCCTGTGGTCGGACGCCACAGCCAAGGCGCCCCATACCTATGCAGCCCACTACGCGCTTGCCGAGGCCTTGCGCGAAAAGGGCGATTGCGCGGCCGCCATTGTCGAGTACCAGCGAGCCACCGAGCGCGTGGCCGACCACCCCGATGCATGGACCAACCTCGGCATCTGTCAGGCCCAGACCGGTGCCCTGGCCGAGGCCGAGGCGGCCTTGTCGCGGGCGCTGGCGCTGGACCCCACGCGGGCGAGCCCACACTACAACCTCGGTTTGCTCGCACGCATGCGCGGCGACGCGGCTGCGGCTCACCAGCACTTCCTTGACGCAGTGAAGCTGGATCCGCACCACGAAAAGGCCCAGCGCGCCCTTTCAGCCGGGTACTGAACCTTCCGATGGGCTGTAGGGCTTGAGCCGTCGGGTAAGCCCGTTCAGACACGGGTCGGGAGCCGTGAGCGTCGCATTGCAGACCTGACCGAGGTGCGCCCAGGGGGTCAGCTCCGCATTGACCGTGGCCGAGGTCAAGGACATGGAATCCGTGAGCGTGGCATCCACAGATGCGGTTCCCGGCGGTAACGACAGCGCAAACGGTTCTTCCACGAGGGCTACGTCGCCCCAATCGTCGGACAGGTCGATGTCCTGTGAGTCGAGCAGGCCACCCCCGGCGCCCTTGAACGCGAGCCTCAGATTCCTCCAGTCCCCTGCCCGTCGTGGGCAGAGAGGAAAAGCGTCGTTTCGCTGGCCGGTAGACCGGGCTGCGGAAAAAGTTCGGCTGCCGTCGTTGGTCGTGCCAGCGCCGTCCACGCCGTCTGTGCTGCTGTCGTCGGTCGTGCCAGCGCGGTCTGCGCTGGCTGTGTCGCGGTCGTCAGTCGTGCCAGCCCGATCCGCTCCGCCAGCGCCGTCCGCCCTGCCACCGCTGTCCGCTCTGCCAGCGCCGTCCACGCCGCCATCGCCGTCGCCCGACCAGCGCCGCCCCAGCCGGCTGTGTCGCTGCCGTCCGCCCTACCACCATCCACACCGGCTGTACCACCCTGGTTTTTTCCGGATCCGGTGCCGACGAGCGCTGTCGAGAAGAGGACAGAAAGAATGATCGATTGTCGCTTCACGCGCACCGTCCAGCAGGTACTCGAATTAGACCACAGGGCCGTCGTTTCGGGCAAAGTCTAGCTTGCCCGCCGACGCGACTGCGGCCCATAGGCACCCTTTGACGCAGTGACCAGATCCGAGCCACCGCCCAGCGCGCCCTTTCAGCCTTTCCGATAAGATAGGCTCCGATACTCGCGCCGCGGGGCCGCACTTCACAAAGCCCGCGCTCGATCTTCTCGGCAATTCCGGATGCGCATCAGGACCACTGAAGATATCGCTCGTGTCGACCTGCTGGGTCTGCTGTGGACGCTCGTTCGCACTGACTTCAAGGTGCGCTACCACGGAACCTGGATGGGCTTCCTCTGGGCGTTGTTCAAGCCCCTGGCCATGTTCCTGGTCCTCATGACCGTGTTCTCGTTCATCTTCGCCCAGGAGCGGAACTACGCGTTCAACCTGCTCCTCGGTCTGTTCTTGTTCGACTTCTTCTCGGAGTCCACCCGTGTGGGCGTCACTTCGCTGGCGGTGAAGGGCTACCTGCTGGGCAAGACGCGCTTCCCGCGCTGGCTGCTGGTGGTCACCTCGCCCTCGAACGCGCTGATGACGCTGTCAGTGGTGTGCCTGACCATCGTCATCGCGTTGTCGGTGACGGGCCGCTCGCCCAGCTTGGCCGCCCTGGGCCTGTTTGGCCTGTGCCTGCTGGCCATGATCGTCATCACGATCGGATTTTCGCTGGGCTCCAGTGTCCTGTTCCTGCGCTACCGCGATCTGAACCAGATCTGGGATGTGATCGTCCAGGCAGGGTTCTTCGTGGCCCCGGTCGTCTACCCGCTGGGAATCATCCCCGAGAAGTACCACTTCTACCTGTACATCTGGCCGCCCACCGCGGTGATCCAGTTCTCGCGCCAGCTTCTGGTCGAACACCACGTGCCCACCCTGAAGGCTTTCTCGATGCTCGCCGGGGTCACCGCGACCATCTTCCTATCGGGACTGCTGCTCTACCGCCACTACGCCCCCTCGGCCGCGGAGAATCTGTGATGGGCGCCAACGTCATCGAGGTCCGCGGGCTGTGCAAGTCCTTTCGCATCCCGACAGTGCGCCGCGAGACCATCCGCGAGCACCTGTTCGGCCTGTTGCGTCCCCGCGGCTACCGCCGGCTGCAGGTCCTTGATGACATCAGTTTCGACGTGCGACGTGGGGAAACCGTGGGAATCATGGGCCGTAACGGCTCGGGCAAGAGCACGCTGCTCAAGCTGTTGAGTGGCATCTACCAGCCCGAGCGTGGCACTGTCCGGGCCCACGCCCCCATCACGCCCGTGCTGGAACTGGGCATCGGCTGGAGCCCCGAACTGAACGCCATCGACAACATCATGCTACTCGGTATCGCCATGGGCCTGTCGCGGCGTGAGGCCTGGGCTGCGGTGGACGAGATCCTGGCGTTTGCCGAGCTCGAAGGCTTTGCCGGCCTGCCGCTCAAGCACTATTCCTCGGGCATGGCCTCGCGGCTGGCATACTCTGTGGCCTTCAAGGCCGTGTGCGAGGTGCTGATCATCGATGAAGTCTTCGCGGTGGGTGACATCGGATTCCGCCGACGCTGCGAGGAACGCTACCGCGAACTGGCGGCGCAAGGACACACCGTGGTCCTGGTCAGCCACGATCCGCGCCTCATCCAGGCCTTCTGCAACCGCGCCCTGCTGCTCGACGCGGGGAAGATCGCGCTGGAGGGCACAGGGCCCGAGGTGGTGCAGGCCTATCTCAAGTTGCTGGCACTGGAGAGACCCGCGGGCTGAGAATCTCGCGCGGGCGCAGGTGAGGGTATGATGACAGGTTGGTGGCTGGATGAGCGCCCCCGACCCGAATACTGCGAGCCCCCTGCCGGGCCACATAGAGTATGTCACCTGGGTTCATGGCGACTGCCTGCTGCTCTCGGGCTGGTTCCCCCGGTCGCCTGGGCAGCCACTGGTCGGCCGGCTACGCGGCCAGACGGTATTGCCGGTCGACATGCACGCTTTCGCGCACCCGCGGCTCGACTCGCCCACGAGCGACGAGAACGGCGGCAAGCTTCTGGTCGTCTATCCGGTCACGCCTGACTCATCGGGCTGGCTGGACATCGAGGTGGGCCCGCTGGTCCTGTCCATCTCCCTGGAGCGGATAGGGCAACTGGCCGCGACACCGGCGGACTGGGCGCGCGCGGTGGCCCTGCCCTGGGATGCCGAGATACGCAAGCAAGCAGCCGACTTCATCGCCCGCGCTAGCCGGCCGGCAACTGGGAGCACCGCCGCCTGGAGCGAGGCCACCCGGCGCATCCACCAAGCGCTCCGCCTGCCTGCGCGCCGATGGGACAACAGCCCGGCTGCCCCACTGGCCGCGTATGTGGATGCGCTGGTCGAGGCGAAGCCGGGCCAGTATTTCATCGCGGGCTGGGCGCGTGGGCTGGAAGGGCGAGCGGCCGTGTTGACCGCCGAAGGCCTGCGCATCGAGCTGCACGATACCTTCACCCGCTGTCCCCTGCCCGAGGTGGCCCGCCACTTCGGCGAGCCGACAGCGGGCAACCACGGCTGGATGGCGCTCTTCACTGCCCCCGACCGCCTGGATGCCGGATCGGTCTTCGAGATGGCGAGCGCCGGCGGCGAACGGATCGAGGCGCTTTGCCCCGAGCCGGTGTGCGACCCGGTGCGAGCGCGCCAGAGGCTGCTGGAGTCCGCGCAGCGGATAGAATCGCCAAGCAGCCTGCTCGTCGAACGCTGCCTGTATCCGGCCTTGCGCGAATTGCAGGTGCGCAATCCCGCACGCATCTCGTCGGTCGACAGCTTCGGCGAGCCGCCGTGCGATCCGGCCGCGACCATCGTGGTGGCCCTTGACGAGCGCATCGAGCGACTTGAAGAGCAGCTGGCGCAGTTCGCGGACGATCCGGAGATCGCCGTCAGCGACCTGCTCTACCTGCTCGATTCGCCCGAGCAAGCTGCGCGCCTGCGCCGGCAGTGTCCCCATCTGTTCGCCATCTACCGAGTGCCCTTCCGTCTGGCGGCGATCGATGGTGGCGTGGGGCAGGCCGAGGCGAACAACGCCGGGGCCCGGCTGGCGCGTGGCAGAGACCTGCTGTTTCTCCACGCCGACGTGATCCCGCAGGCGCCCGGCTGGTTGTCCTCACTGCAGCGCTTTGCGCGCTCGCAGTCCGACATGGGTGCGCTCGGGCCCATGTTGCTCGACGAGCGCGGAGTGGACCTACACGCCAACAGGAATTCGTCGTGCGACGCGGGGGCCAGCCGAGCACGCCGCGTGCCGGTCGTGGCGGGCGCATGCCTGCTGATCGGTCGCGAGATCTTCGAGCAAGTGGGAGGCTTCTTCGGAGCTTTCGTTGGCGGCGACTTCGCCGGTGCCGAGCTGTGTCTGCGCCTGCTGGAGGCGGGACGACACAATTGGGTCCTGCCCGAGGTCACGCTCTTTCATCTCGCCGGCCGCTTCCGTCCGAGGGAGCGGTTGTTGTCCGCCTACGATTCCTGGCTCAGCGACCGCGATCTGGCCGCCCGCATGCGCGAGGCGATGCGGCGATTCGCCGCGACGGCAGACGGGGAACGCGAAGCATGAGCAAGCCGCGCGTACTTCTGGTCTGTCACGCCCATCCGGCCTGGAGCGCCGGGGGAACGGAAATCTACACCCAGGAGCTGTACCAAGAGATCCGTCGCCAGAACGACTTCGAGCCCTTTCTCATCTGCCGTGCCCAAGACCACGCGCGGGGAGCCGGCAGCCCGCACGACGGGCAGCGCGGGGCCGGCATCGGAGGCGACCCCAACCAGTTCGCCTTCTTCGTCGATGAATCCGAGTGGGATCCGTTTCTCGACGTGATCCGCGACAAAGAGCACGTGGTGCCGCTCTGGACGCAGCTTGTGCAAGCCATTCGCCCCGACGTGGTGCACTTCCAGCACACTCTGCTGCTCGGCTTCGATCTGCTGCGCGCCACTCGCAGCCTGCTGCCGGCCGCCCCCATCCTGTACACGCTCCACGAATTCGTGCCCATCTGCCTGCACGACGGCAAGATGGTGCGCACGGCGGGCAACGATCTGTGCGAGTCGGCCTCGCCCGCAGATTGTGCCCGCTGCTTTCCCGAATGCTCGCCGGCCGACTTCTTCCGGCGCCGGTGCTTCATCCAATCGCACTTCGGTGTGGTCGATCGCTTCCTGGCGCCCAGCCACTTTCTGCGCGAGCGCTTCGTGGCCTGGGGCATTCCTGCTGCGCGCATCAGCTACGAGGACAACGGCCGCCGTGCCTTGCCCGCGGCTGAAGTTCCCGCTCGCCTGGGACCACGCAACCGCTTCGGGTTCTTCGGCAACCTGGCAGACCCGTTCAAGGGCCTCGACGTCCTGCTGCACGGGCTGGAAGCAATCGCTGCGAAGCCGCTGCAGGGTACGGCCATCGAGGTCTCCGTGCACGGCGCGGGCGTGGACCGGCAACCCTGGCTGCGGGAAGCGCTCGAGCGTTTCCCGCAAAACTCGCACTGCCGACTGCGCTTCGCCGGTCCCTACACTCCGACGCAACAACCGGCGCTGATGGCGGAGGTCGATTGGGTCGTGGTGCCCTCGATCTGGTGGGAGAACGCGCCGCTGGTGATCCAGGAGGCATTCGCTGCGGGCAGGCCGGTTATCGCCAGCGACATCGGTGGCATGGCCGAAAAGGTCACCCACGGCAAGAACGGTCTGCACTTCCGCGTGCGCGATCCGCTCAGCCTGGCCGACAGCCTTCGGAAAGCCGCTGGCACGCCTGGTCTGTGGGAGCAACTCGTCGAGGGAATCCCGGCGGTGTATTCCATCAAGGTGGCAGCCCCGAGGATGGCGGCGCTCTACCGCGAGCTACTGCACGGTCGGGGCTAGCGGTTGTCCAGCGCCACCGTCGCTGCGTCGCCGCCAGATGCGCGCGTACGAGCCATCGGGCAGCGCCAGCGGATCGGGCGACTCGGAAAAGACGGGGCCGGCGAACTCGGCTTCGAAGAGCGACGGGCCGGGGTTGGGGACATCGGCGTTCTCGCTCACATCGCCATCTTTGCGCAGAACGATGTCGGCGCGGTCGAACAACGTGCGCAGGTAGGCCGGAGTGGCCCATGCAGAGTGCGCGATCTCGCAGTCCAGCTTCTCCAGCCGGGCCACCATCGCGAGAAGATTGGCGTTGAGCTGCAGCGTGTCCGACACGACGACGATGACGGGACGGCGATCGCGCGGGACAAGCGCCAGCGCGCGCCGCAGGAGTTCGACGTGCGGCCAGGCGGTGCGCGAATAGCGGTGGGCATAGGCCGCGTGCCCCAGCCACGGCGGCAAGGACGCATCGGCGATGGGCCAGCCGAACAGCACCGCCGCGCACAACACGGTGTTGGGGACCAAAAGGGCCACCACCCACACGACACCGCTGCGTAGCGAGCGGGCCGCGCCCCACAGCAGGGCGGCCAGCACGATGGCGAGCGGCACAATCGTCGGCGCTTCGAAACGAGGATCCTTGTTCACGCTGAAGAGCAGAACCAAAAAGGGTGCCCACCAGGCCAAAAGCAGCAGCCGGATCCCGGGCGGCACGATCTCGTGCAGCCGCAGCCGAGAACGTCGCCAGCCCCACAGGCAACCGAGCGCCGCCAGCCCCAACAGCCCCAGGTACCAGACCGAGAAGACCTCGGTGCCAAGCTCGTGCAGATAGCCCCCGATCTCGGCAAGCGACAAGACGTTGCGCGAGCCGAAGTAGTTCGAGATGACGCCGGCCCAGGAACTCCAGGCGTGCGTGAATGCGGCTCGGCCGTTGTACCAGTACCAGGGCGCAACCAGGGGACAGGCCACGAGCCACGGTGTGGCCGCATCGGCGACAATGCGCCAGCGACCCTGCCCGTGCCCGCCCTGTTCGCGAAGCCGCGTCCAGACGACCGCGACGTACATGGGGAGCACGTAGAAGGCGAAGACCTGCCGGTGCAACAAGCCGAGTCCGAGCAAGACACCGACCAGCAGTCGCTGGCCCCGCCGGCGCAAGTCCTCCGAGCGGACCAGGTGATAGGCGACCATGGTCACCAGCGTGGCCAGGCTGTACTCGCGCAGATACCAGGTGCACAGCCCGTACATGAGCGGACTGGTCCCGACCAGGAACACGGCCATGACCCCCACCGGAGTGGGCCAGAAACGCCGGCACAGCAACAACAGGTACAGCGACAGCACGATCAGGCTGGCCGCATTCACCAGTTGCGCGCTGGCGACCGAGCGGCCGAACAGGGCGAAAAAGGGCAGGGCCTGCAGCGGAAACAGCGGCCCGTTGGCCGCACCCATGTGCATGAATGTCCGGTACAACCCCGGCACACCCCGCTCGCGAAGGGCGTCGTAGAGTTGCAGCGACTGGTCGACGTGCGCGCTGTCGTCCCAGGCGGTTGGACTGCGATCGAGACCCCACCAGGACAGCTTGACCGCAAGGGGAAAACCCAGCGCGACAAGCGCGACGAGCACGGCCCAGCGACGAGAGGAAGCCATCGAAGATAGGGCATTCAGTATGCGCCCTTTTCCGCCGGGTGGCTGTCGACGTGGATGGATCGCCCGCTTTGCTTGCGGCCATGAGGCCGTCCTGTGATAGCCTGTTTCCATTGGGACAGCGCCGATGATGCCCCGGATTTCCGTCGTCGTGCCTTGCTTCAACGACGGCAGGTTCCTGGTCGAGGCGGTCGACAGCGCGCGTGGCCAGACCGTGCAGGACGTGGAGATCATCGTCGTCGACGACGGTTCCACCGACGCGCCCACCCAGGCCGTGCTGGCCGACCTCGATGGCAAGAAGGGTTGCGTGCTGCGCGCCCCGCACGTGGGACCGGGCGCGGCCCGCAATCGCGGACTGCGCGAGGCGCGAGGCGCCTTCGTCTGCTTTCTCGACGCCGACGATGTGATCCTGCCCGGCTGGCTGGAAGCCGGCCTGCACGCCTTTGCACAGGATCCCGACCTTGGCTACGTGTCGTGCTGGTGCGAGGCTTTCGGCAACGAGCAGTGGAGAGCGGAGCCGGTGGCCTGCGATCTGGCGCAGCTGCTGCAGTCCAACACCTTGCACTGCTCGACGCTGGTTCGTCGCGATGTCCTTCAAGCCGTGGGCGGCTTCGACGAGAACCTGGGCGCCCAATTCGAGGACTGGGATTTGTGGTTGCGCATCGCGAGCCGCTGGCGGGGCACCATCGTGCCCGAGATCCTGTTCCGCTACCGGCGCCGGCCCGATTCGGCCACCCGGTACCTTCCCGCCGCCACCTTCGGCCAGGATGCGTACAGCCGGATTCTTGCCAAGCATGCGGCGTTGTACCGACGCTGGCTACCCGACCTGCTGCTGCGGCAGGAGGCCGAGCTGACCCGCTTGCGCCGCGAGGTGAAGGAGAACCTGGCAGCTTGCGCGGGCTGGCTGGGCGACGCCGTGTCCGGAGTGGTCGCGCCGACACGCGATGGGCTACCCACGCCGCGTACCCTGGCGGCCTTCCGGGAGATCGTGCACGTGCACCGCACGGCGTTCGAGGCGCACCAGGCCCGTATCCTGTGGGCGCGCGAGAAGACCCTGCGTGCCCTGCGCGCCCGCCAACGTCAGACGGCCGAGGCGCGCGCCGTCCTGGCTGCGCAGGTCCAGGCGGCCGGTCTGGGCGGAACTTTGCACCTGACGGCCGGCGCAAGGCCGGGCAGCAGCGGGCCCTATATCGACGAATTCTTGGACGGGCACGGCACCGATCGGCGGGGCGCGATTCTCGAACTGGTCGATGGCCCGTTCTCGCGCTGGTCGCGCGTGGGTGCGGCCGAACGCCGGCAACTCGCCCAGGCGGCCGCGCTTCCCGACGCCAGCTACGACTGTATTGTTCTCGACCTGAGCCGCGCCACTGACGACGCCGGATCGGCGCTCGACCACTGCCATCGGCTGCTGCGACCGGGCGGTCTGCTGCTGGCTCTCTTGGCCGCAGAAACTTTGCCGGCGCCGGGTGCAACCCCGGATTCGTCGGCGAAACGAGCGATCAAGCGCGCGGGCTTTCCCGTCGACGCGAGTCAGCTTTCTGCCTACGGCAGCGCCGTGGCTCGCGCGGCCTGGCTCCGCGGAGTCGACGCCGACCAACTGCGACCCGACGAGCTGTGGAAGGACGATCCCGCGCGGGCCTCGCTGTGGGCCGTGCGCACGAGAAAGGCCGGAACGGCAGGCAGGCCGAGACGGGAGCGGCAGGGCGCGGCCATCCTTCGCTACCATCGCGTGGCGAACGTGGCTCACGACCGCTTCGGGCTGTGCGTTCCACCCGAGCTGCTTGCGGCGCATCTGAAGCATCTGTCGCAACACTGGCGGCCCATGTCGCTGCCCCAGCTGGTCGATTCCATGGCTGGTGGAAGCATCCCCGAGGGCGCCATCGGCTTGACCTTCGACGGCGGGTACATCGATCACCTGACCACCGTCCAGCCTCTGCTCGTGCAGAATGGACTGCCGGCGACCTTCTTCGTCACCACGGGCCACCTGGACCAAGGCCACGAGCCGTGGTGGTACGACCTGGAGCGGATGTTGCTCGCCTGCTCGTCCGTGCCGGAGCTGACCCTGCGCGGAACGCCGCTGCGGCTGAGCACCCCCGAAAGCCCGCCGGTCCCGATCGACCGCAGGCTGCAAACCGCCTCGCCGGTGGAACGCGACCATCTTCTGCGCGCCCTCCGGGCGTGCGGCAAGGCCGACCTCGCCGTCCGCGAAGATCATCGCACGTTGCGCGCTTCCGAGATCGTCGAACTGGCGGCCAGTGAGAACTGCTCTATCGGCGCGCACGGTATCCACCACCTCGACCTGCGCGCGGCTCACCCGGACCTCCGCCACCGCGAGATATGCGAGAGCCGGTCGGCCTTGGCCCGACTCCTGGGGCAAATCGTCGAGGGCTTCGCCTATCCCTTTGGCGCCGTCGATCACCAGGTGCTCGAACTGGCGCGATCTGCCGGCTATCAATTCGCCGTCGGCAACGAGGCGCGCGCCCTGGGCCAGGACGACGATCCTCTGCGCTTGCCCCGGCTGCCGGTGGGGCCGCTCGACGAAGCCGCCTTCGCCACCTGGCTGGACGAGCATCTGGGCAATTGACGCCGGTCAGCCCAGACGCCGTTTCATTTCGCGCAGGACCGCCTCGGGGGCGGTGGCCAGGGTCGAGATCAGCTCAACTGTGGCGCCCGTGGCCTTGACCAGACGGATGGCGTCGCCGAAGCGCGGATAGTGGACCGACTCGCCACAGCAGGTGAGGCACACCTGCTCAGGCTTACCCATCTAGCGCACGATCGACTCGAACATCTCCCAGTCCATGTTCGTCCCCCCCGCAGGCGCTTGCGCGCGCAGAAGACGCAATCGAGTGGGCACCGTGACGTGACCTCGATGCAGACCGCCCGGGGTAGGTTAGACAGGCTGCGCAGGCGGTCTTGCAGGGTTGGGATCGCGGCAATCACGAGACTTCTCCGCGTCGTCTTCCCCACCAGCTCAAGAACAGGTCGGGGCCCAGGAAGGCCGCGTGCTGAATGGCTTCCGTCTGCACCTGGTCGCAGAACGGCTGCAACCACGCTGCAACGTCTCCGCGGCAGAACCACTGCTCCCACGGTTCGATGGCCAGCGCGCCGGCGCGCTCCAGGTTCTTGTCGACGAGCACAACCAGCCCGCCAGGCCTCGTCACCCGGCACAGCTCAGCCACCGCGCCCGGCGGGTTGCCGGCGTGCTCGAGCGCTTCCACGCAGATGACCAGATCGAAATCGCCGTCGGCGAAGGGAAGATTCTGAAGCAAGCCGCGGCGACGCGACATCCCTGCGGGCAGGTGCGACAGCATCAACTCGGAATGGTCGGTGCCCCAGATGTCCGCGGCGGGAAACCGGCTGGCCAAAGCGCGCGCGATGCACCCCCGCCCACAGCCGGCATCGAGCACGCGCTTTCCGTTCAAATCGCCGGCTTCGCGCCATACAATTTCAAGGCGACCGTCGTCAGCCTCCACCTCGTCGGAGAAATCTTCCACCTGCTCGTCGAACGACGCCTGCAGAAACAGGTGAAAGGCATCGAGATAGGCCCGCGTCCCGTCGAGGATCAATTCCGCGGGCCGGAAGCTCGCACGCGAACCCTGGCTGCCAGGAAAACCTCCCGACGCGTGCTGGACCGAGCCCAGATAGGCCAGCGCCCGGCGCGCCGACGCCAGCTGCCCGAGGCGACAGAAGACCGCAGCAGTCAGCGCCGTACAGGTGGGACAGGTCCAACTCGCGCGAGGGAAAGCCGGCAGCGATCCGTCGGGCTCTTGCACCTCCTGCTGGCGCGTTGCCCATGCGACCACTTCGTCCCGCCGACCGAGATCGAGCAGCAGCCCTGGTGCCGTCGCGTGTCCGTGGGCCCACGACTGCCACGGCTCGTCGCCCAGCAGGACGGCGCTTTGCAAATCTGGTCTCCACTCATCCCGTCGCGCCTGCGCCTTGACCAGCGCGACAGTTGCCCACAGGCTCGCCCGCTCGTCGCTCGCGCGCCCGAACAGCGCGGGTAGAGAAAGCGGCCGCCCGTCACTGGGCCGGTCGAGCAGCCAAGCGCAGCCGCGCCGGAGCGCGGGTGTCACCGGCGGCGAGCGCCACTTCAGTGCCGACAGACCGATCACGGCCCGACTGGCAGCCTGCACGCTCGACTCGTCAGTAGCCCAAGACCCATCCGGACGCTGCACCCGACAGAGCCGCTCGCCGAGCTGCAAGGCCATGCGCGGCTCGCCGCAGTCGAGCAGGGTGGGGATGACATCACCCAGCTCACCAACTCCCAGCGAGGAGAACGTCACGTGCTCGCGCAGCCAGGCCAGGGCCGCTCGGTAGCTCGCGCCCGTCGGCGCGCCAGGTTCCGTGACCGCCGGGTGCGGCGATCGCCGCTGCCTTGCCGGCACGACTCGCTGGCGCAACTGCTGCGCCCAGCAGTTGTTCTCCGCAACCCTCACCAGTCGACGCGCGGCGGACACGGCCCGGTCGATCGAGAGTATGCGTGGCCTTTCCATCACGCCCTCGCTGCGAACAGGGATTCCAGTCGGGCGGCGAATTCCTCGACGCTCCAGGCTCCCACCTCGACGCGCGGGATCTCCAGCGGATCGTCCCAGGGACGCAGCAAGGCCGTGCGGGTCGAGACGGCGCTGGCAAAGCCGGCGTGGCGAGCGATCTCGACGGTAGGCCGCGGGCACTCGCCGTAGGGATAGGCGAAGCTGGTCACCGGTCGTCCCAGCAGGTGCTCCAGCCGCTGCCGCCCCTCAGCCACTTCTTGGCGCTGCACGATGCGCGGGTGGACCGGCAGGCGAAGATGGTGGGCCGAGTGAGCGCCGATGTCGCAGCCCGGACGGTGGCCCAGCTCGACGAGTTCGTCGGCGGTCACCACCCGGTGGCTGTCGCGTGGTGCAAGGTCGAGGCCGCTCCAGGCCGAGAGTCGCTCGACCAACCTGTTCCGGCCGGCCGCCGAGCTGTTCTGGCCGAGGCGATAGACGGTGTCGAATGCGGCCTTGCGGGCGATCGGGCCCAGGCTGGGCAGTACCACGCAATCCGTCCCGATCTCGACCTCGCAGCTCGGCGGAATGGGCTGCGACGACAGAAAGATGCGCTCCAGAATTTCCTGCCATGCTTCGTGCCGCCGATCGATGCGCTCGACGTTGACGTAGAAGGTGGCAGGCACGCCAGCCAGGATCTCTGCTGCCTGGAACGCGTCGAGGTAGCCGTCGTCGAAGGTCAGGGCCACCGCCCGCTCGGGCAGGGTGCCGGCGTCCAGCGCAGCCAGGATCGCCGGCAAAGCCATCGGTCGGGTGTGCCGCAACAGGTACTCGAGATGCGCGCGAAAGAGCGGCGGCGGCACGCACAGCCCGAATGTGTCCGGGTCGAGCGCGGCCACGCGGTGATACCCGAGCACCGCCGCACCAGGCAGGGAGGCAGAAGCCGGCACTCCACCGCCCGGGCGGCTCGTGATCGCGTGCTCGACCGCGGCCAGTTGCGCCAGCACCCGCGTCCGTTCCTGCGCCAGTCGGTCCTCCTCGGCGCACGCAGCGGCCAGGCTGCGCCGCTTGGCCTGCAACAGCTCGGGGCCGAGCCGCGTGATGAGCGCGCGCTGCTTGTCGACGATGCGGCGCAAGGCCTGCTGGTAGCGCGAGCGATCGAAGCCGCGCGGATCGCGCGAGCGCGGCCGGATGCGGTAGCGGAACAGCGTCTCGTCGATGCGCTCTCCGCGCGTCCCGCTGGCCAGAACGCGCAGCCAGAAGTCCCAGTCCTCGGCGCAAGGCAACTCGGGATCGGACCCGCCCAGCCTGTCCCACAGCGTGCGCCGCAACAGCGCCGTGATGGCGTACGAGCCCTCGCACAAGTGCGCGACCAGATCATCGGGCGCCGGCCGCGGCACAGGCGCATTCACCGCGCCGAACAGCTCGTAGTTGCTGGCCACGAATTCCAACCCCGCGTCGGTCTCCATGCGCGCCGCGGTCTTCCGCAAGAACGTGGGCTGCAGCACATCGTCGGCGTCGAGTAGCACGATGAATTCCGTGGTGGTCTCGTCCACCCCGCGCGCCCGCGCCCGCGCCACGCCGACGTGGGGACCGCGAAGCACGCGCGCGGGCCCGGTCTCGATGCGCGCCAGCGCCGCCTGCGTCGCCGCGTCGGTCGAGCCATCGTCGACAACAACGATCTGCGCAGCGGCTCGGGTCTGGGTCAGCACGCTGGCCACCGTCTCTTCCAGCGTCGCACCCAGGTCGAAGCAAGGGATCACGACCGCGATCTCGCCTTTGCGAAATTCGGCCATCACCGCCCCCGCCTGCCCCATGTCCACTGGTAGACCCGGCGCAGAGGCGCGGTCAGCCGCCAGCTCTTCGACGCGCGCAGGGCTGTGACCTCGCGATGCGCGTCGGCCAGACACGCGGCCAAGCGCCGGCATTCGTCCTCAGCCTGGGCCAGACCGGGCGTCGGGCCGTGCGCTGACTCGGCTGCGGCGGCCGGCAAACGGTCCAACTCCGCCCGCCGCTCGGCCAGCAGGGGCTGCAGGCGCGTCTGCAGATCGGCCTGCAACGCCATGCCCCGGCAGTAGGCGGCCCAGCTCTGTTGGTCGAGCAGTTCAAACGCGTCCGCCGTGCCCAGGCCCGATTCGGGGTCGTTGCCCTCCAGTGCCTGCGCCAGCGTCGCGCAACCCTGGCACGGACCGGGCGTCTGCCCGGCCGCGATCTGCTGGCGCATGCGATCCCGGCCGCCGGCCATCTTGACCAAGCGGTCGACCCCGATCTTCCCCAGCGCGAGGGCGGCCACGTCCTTGATCATGCAGCAGGGGGTGACGAAGCCCTCGGCGGTGACGTAGGCGCCGTGCTCCAGCCACG
>Ga0302322_100001928_pt1 | contig 17375 bp, 19 predicted proteins | sample Fen_T0_2_FD_203757 | JGI IMG/M metagenome (GOLD analysis project Ga0302322, IMG submission 203757) | Peat permafrost microbial communities from Stordalen Mire near Abisko, Sweden - Fen_T0_2 | ecosystem: Environmental > Terrestrial > Soil > Wetlands > Permafrost | place: Sweden: Abisko... | reverse complement strand
TACGGCAGCGAGCGGTACGGCAGCGAGCGGTACGGCAGCGACGACCGGGAGCGCTACGACCGGCGTCCGGCCGACCGCGATCGTGCCGGGCGCGATCGTGCCGGGCGGGACCGTGACGGGCGCGATCGTGACGGGCGCGATCGTGACGGGCGGCGCCCCGAGGGTCGCAGCCCGGAGGGGCGGCGGTCCGAGGGCCGCGGTCGCGACGAGCGCCCGTCCGCCCGGCGGCTCCCGTGGGGCGTCGGCAGCGCCGGTTCCTCGCGGTCGGCCGTGCAGCGGGCGAAGAAGGTGCCCGTGCTCGTGCGCGGCACGCTGGGTGCGGGGGTGCTGCTCGCCATCGCGGCGTCCGTCGTCCGGGCGGGCGCCGGCCCGGGCGTCCACGGCGGCCAGGCGACCCTGAACCTCGGGCACCAGCCGGCGACCGCGCTGCAGACGGGCGCCCCCGGCGCCCCCGGGGCGGCGGCCGGCGCCGTCGCGGCCAAGGCGCCGACGTCGTGCCGGGCCCGGTACACGGTCACCTCCCGCGCGGAGGGGCGGTTCACCGCCGTCATCACGCTCACCAACACCGGCTCCTCCGCGCTGGAGGGCTGGAGCCTCGCCTGGGCCTACCCGCCGGGCACGCGGGTGTCGGACGGCTGGAACGCGCAGGTGGCGACCGCCACCGACGGCGCGGTCACGGCCCGCGACGTCCCCGCGGCGCACGTCCTGGCGGCGGGCGCCAGCACCACGATCGGCTTCATCGGCACCTTCTCCACCACCGCGGGGACCGACCCCGCCCGGCCCACGTCGTCCGGATTCTCGCTCAACGGGGTGATGTGCAAGTGACGTCGACCAACGCCACCGCTCAGGTCTGGCCGCAGGAGTCCGCGCCGGACCGCCGCCCGCTCAGCGAGTGCACCGACAGCGAGCTGGCCGAGAGGTCCAGCTTCGACGCCGAGGCGTTCGGGACGCTCTACGACCGGTACGCCGACCAGGTGTTCCGGGTCGTGCTCCACCGGCTCGGTGACCGCGCCGACGCCGAGGACGTGACCGCCGAGGTCTTCGTCAAGGCGCTGCGCGCGATCGACGCCTACCGGCCGAGCCGGGCGCCGTTCTGGGGATGGCTGCACCGCATCGCGGCGAACGCGGTCATCGACCATGTGCGGGCGCGGCGGGCCACCGTGTCGCTGGAGGCGGTCGCCGACACCCCGGACACCGCCGTCGGGGTGGAGCAGCAGGTCATCCGCCGGTTGGAGGCCGACCGCGCCTGGCGGGCCGTGGCCTCGCTGTCCCCGGCGCAGCGGACCGCCGTCACCCTGCGGATGGGACGCGACCTGCCGATCGCCGACATCGCCGGCCGGATGAACCGCACCGAGGGGGCCGTGAAGCTCCTCCTCAACCGCGGGATGAACACCGTCCGCCAGCGGCTCGCCGAGCAGGCGGTGCAGCCGGCCTGATCGCCCGCCGTTCCCCGGCCTCTCCCAGGCCCCGCGCCCCGGTCGCTGTCGACCGGGGCGCCGCGGCGTCCGGGTCAGCTCTCGTCGATGGTGACGCTGACGCCGAGGCTGGCGGCCATCCGCTCCGCCTCGGACCGGTCGCAGGTCCGGAACTGGATCCAGCCGCCGTCCGGACGGAGGGCGTTCACGACGTACATCATTCCGCGCGTGCTCATGGCAGGCTCCTGAGGGTGAGGTGCCCGGGGTGATCGGGAGACCTCGCGCCGCCGCCCCGGCCGGGTAGGCGGGTCACGGCTGCGCGAGGGCCGCGGGCTGCGCTGCCCGCGGAGCGGTCCTGCTGGCGTCACGGCGATCGACGAGCCGGTGCGGGTGCCGGTGCCGTGTGCCGGTACAGCGTGCCGACGCCGTCGCCGAGCGTGGCTGAGCCTTTCGTCCTGACCGTCCCGAGCGGTCGATCGGACCCGTTTCGCGCCGTCCTGCCGGAATCCCCCACCCCTGCCGTGATCGTGCAACAGGCTCGATCACGACGGGGGGTGGGGCAGGGAGTGGGGGACCTCCGCGAGGAGGTCGCGGACGGTGTGCCCGCGCGCCAGCCCCTGCCGCTCGAACCGGGTCACCGGCCGCCACGTCGGGCGCGGCGCGAAGCCCGGGTGCAGGTTGGTCAGCAGCGGGTGCTCGTCGACGACCTGCAGGATCCGCTCGGCGTAGGGCTCCCAGTCGGTGGCGCAGTGCAGCCGGCCGCCCGGCGCCAGCCGCCCGGCGACGAGGTCCACGAACGCGGGGGAGACGAGCCGTCGCTTGTGGTGGCGCGCCTTCGGCCACGGGTCGGGGAAGTAGACGCGCACCTCGTCGAGCGATCCGGGACCGAGCAGGTCGCGCAGGACGGCGACGGCGTCGCCCAGCAGCACGCGGACGTTCGCCAGCCCCCGCTCCTCCACCCCGCGCAGCAGCGCCCCGGCGCCCGGCGTGTGGACGTCGACCGCCAGGACGTCGCGGTCGGGGTCGGCCTCGGCCATGCCCAGCGTCGCCTCGCCCATCCCGAACCCGATCTCCAGGACGAGCGGCGCGGTGCGGCCGAACGTGGAGGCGGCGGCGAACGGGCGGGCCTGCGGGTCGAGGTCGACGTCCGGGCCCGGCGTTCCGACGCCGTAGCGTGACCAGAGCCGGTCGAGGGCGTCCCGCTGCCCGGGCGTGACCCTGCCCCGCCGGAGCTTGAACGAGCGCAGCGGCGCCACCTCGGTCGACATCCGAGCAGTGTCCCAGCCCGGCCGAACGTCCCGCACCGGGTCGCCGGGACGGCGAAGACTGGTGCCGGACGCCCTGCGGGGCACCGTCTCTCGGGAGGGGGAGGCCATGGCCGACCACCGGCTGTCGCCCACGACGCACACGCTCGACATGGCACAGGTCGCGCAGCTCGACGCGCGCCTGCGCGACCCGCACGCGCCGGCGGTGACCGCGGCCGACGTCGGCGTGGCGGACGAGGCGGTGGCGCCGTCCGCGCTGCTGCGCACCGTCTGGCTGGAGGGGCCGCCGGAGTTCCCGTACCTCTACGCCGACTTCGAGGGTCCCGGGGGCGCGCCGGTCCACGTCCAGCTGCACACGCCCCACCTGGTCAAGCTCAGCCACCGGCTGGGGCTGCACCACCGCTGGGGCGTGTAGGGCGGTCGGCCCGGCCGCCGCGTGAGAGGCTGGGCCCATGACCGCCCCGCCGTCGCACACCGAGCCGCCGGATGAGTTCATCGAGACCGTCGACCGGGCCGGGTGCGCCCGGCTCCTGGCCGCCGTCGACGTCGGCCGGCTGGCCGTGGTGGCCGCGGGCCGCCCGCGGATCGTCGTCCTCAACTACCACTTCGACGGCGCGGACGTGTTCTTCCGCACCCGCGAGGACGCGTTCGTCGTCGGGCTGACCGCGGACGACGCCGCCGTGCACGCCGAGTTCGAGGTGGACAGCGCCTTCGCGGCCGCCGAGTCCGGCTGGTCGGTGATCGCCTCGGGCCTGCTCGTGCGCGAGCAGGACGCCCGCAGGGTCGCCACGGCCCGCGAGCGGGTCCGCGCGTGGGCGCAGGGCGAGCGCGACGTCGTGCTGCGCCTCGACGTCGCCGACCTGAGCGGCCGTCGCGTCGGCCGCCTCTGACCCGTCGTCGGAAGCCCGCCTCCCTGAGGTAGCACTTGTGCTACCTTGGAGATATGAGTGAGGTGGGTCTGCGGGAGGTACGCCAGAACGCCAGCGAACTCGTGCGTCGGGCGGAAGGCGGGGAGAAGGTGACGATCACGGTCGCCGGGAGGCCGGCTGCGGTGTTGGGCCCCGTGGCTCCGCGGACCTGGCGACGCTGGGATGAGGTGGCGAGCCTCTTCGGGGAACCCGTGGACGCCGACTGGGAGTCCGATCGCGACCTGCTCGACGATGCGCCTGCCGACCCCTGGGAGCGGGCGTGAGTCGTGGGGTGCTGGACACCAGCGTGCTGATCGCCGGTGACGTCCAGCCGTTGCCGGGCGAGCTTGCGATCAGTGTGATCAGCGTGGCGGAGCTGCACTACGGGGTTCTGGTGGCGAAGACGGCCGACGCAAGGGCGACGCGCCTCGCTCGCCTGTCGGGCCTGCAGAAGCGCTTCGACCCGCTTCCTCTGGACGAGCCGGTGGCCGAGAGTTATGGACGCCTTGCGGCTCGCGTCGTCGCCACCGGCCGCAATCCCCGCGGGCGGGTGATGGATCTCCTGATCGCCGCCACCGCCCACGCCCACGATGCCGCCCTCTACACCCGTAACCCTGACGATCTGCAAGGCCTCGAGGAACTGATCGACATCGTCGCTGTGTGACGGTCAGCCGCAGCGGTCCGGTGGGCGGAGGCCCAGGACGTCGTCCAGGTCGTAGTGCACCGGCTCGTCGAGCTGGGCGAACGTGCAGCTCGCCGGGTCGCGGTCGGGCCGCCAGCGGCGGAAGTGCGCGGTGTGCCGGAAGCGCCGTCCCTCCAGGTGGTCGTACCGCACCTCGACGACGAGCCGGGGCAGCACCGGCACGAACGTCAGGCTCTTGGTGGGGGCCCACCGGCTGTTCGCGCCGCGCCCCCGGAACTCCTCGGGCACGTCCGCGCCGGACGCCGAGGCCGAGCCGGCGTCGGCCCACGCCCCCCACGGGTGCCCGGCCGCGCCCGCGCCGCCCTCCGGGATCCGATAGGGCTCCAGCTCGTCGAGCAGCTCCCGGCGGCGCGCCATGGTGAACGACGCCGCGACGCCCACCGACCGCAGCGAGCCGTCGTCCGCGTGCAGCCCGAGCAGCAGTGACCCGACGACCGGCCCCGAGGTGTGCCAGCGGAAGCCCGCGACGACGCAGTCCGCCGTCCGCTCGTGCTTCACCTTGAACATCACCCGCTTGCCCGGCAGGTACGGGCCGGTGAGCGGCTTGGCGACGACGCCGTCCAGGCCGGCCCCCTCGAAGAGGGAGAACCAGCGGGCGGCCGTCGCCGGGTCGCCCGTGGCCCGCGTGACGTGGACCGGTGGGGCGGCGCCGCCGAGGGCCTCCTCCAGCCGGGCGCGGCGGACGGCGAAGTCGGCACCCGTGAGGTCGTCGTCGCCGACGGCGAGCAGGTCGAACGTGACCAGGGAGGCCGGCGTCCGCTCGGCGAGGAGCGCGACCCGGCTCGCGGCGGGGTGCAGGCGCAGCTGCAGCGCCTCGAAGTCGAGCCGCCCGTCACGCGCCAGGACGATCTCGCCGTCCAGGACGCACCGCCGCGGGGCCTGCGCCCGGACCGCCTCGACCACCTCGGGGAAGTAGCGGGTCAGCGGCCGGCCGTTGCGCGACCCCAGGACCACCTCGTCGCCGTCCCGGAAGACCACGGTGCGGAAGCCGTCCCACTTGGGCTCCACGTGGCCGGTGTCGGGGATCTCGCGCACGGACGTCGCGAGCATCGGCTCCACGGGCGGCATGACGGGCAGGTCCACCCCTGCATCCTGCCTCCAGCCGTCCAGCCGCGAAGGCCAGTTCCTGCCGCTGCGGCAGCCCCCGGGGGTAGAAGGTGCCCCGCCACGGTGAGTAACGCCGTCCCGAGATGCGACGCGCGTCGTTCCCGTCACCTCGGCACGGTAGTGCGCCCGGAGCCGCCGGAATGCACGACCGTCGCACACGGCGACCCGCCGGGAAAGGCGCAGATCAGCGGCCCGGACGCGGCGGTGGTGTCATCTCGAAATGCGCGCACCGGCGCGACGCCGCAAGCTGATCGTCGAGCGGCGGGAAGCACCGTCGCGACAGGCACAAGCTGGAGGCTTCCATGCTCGGGTTCATCATCACGATGATCATCGTCGGTGCGATCGCTGGGTTCCTTGCCCGGTTGATCGTTCCTGGCCGCGACCCGATGGGTGTTGTTGCGACGATCGTCCTCGGCATCGTCGGCTCGTTCATCGGTGGTTTTCTCGGCTACGTGCTCTTCCACAAGGACGCCACCGAGGGGGCCCTGCAGCCCGCCGGCATCATCGGTTCGATCATCGGTGCCGTCATCGCCCTGCTGATCTACCGCGCGGTGACCTCGCGTGGCGCCCGCGTCTGAGCGCCTGCCCCTGACCACCTGTTGTTGATGACGTAGCTGGTCAACGCGCCTTTCGGCGCAGCCCGCACCAGCACCAGCGCAGCCCCCCGGCGATGACGCCGGGGGGCTGCGGCGCGTCCGGGTGACCGGTCGCCCCGTCCGCCCAGGTTTGGGTCGATCGCGGCCGGGGTATCCCAGTCGGTGACGCCGTCGAACCCGACGGCGCCCGACCCGCCCGTCCGTGGATCCTGCCGGATCCCGCCGCGGAACCGGGCGGCCGATCGACGGAAAGGTGGGCGGCCTGCTACCGAAGAATGCATCGGGACCCCGGCCGTCGCGCGCCCAGGAAAGGCGCGCACCGTGCCGTCGGTTCAGCCCGCCAGCGCCCGGAGGAAGAACGCGACGTTCGCCGGACGCTCCGCGAGCCGACGCATGAAATAGCCGTACCAGTCATTGCCGTACGGCAGGTAGAGCCGTACCTGATGCCCTTCCCGGGCGAGGCGCAGCTGCTCGTCCGTGCGGATTCCGTAGAGCATCTGGTACTCGTGGTCCCCCGGTGAACGCCGGTACGTCCGTGCCAGGGCGCCGGCGATCTCGATCATCCGCGGATCGTGCGAGGCGATCATCGGCCGGCCCGCACCCGCCATCAGCACCCGCAGACAGCGGATGAACGACCGGTCCACCTCCGCCGCCGACGGGTAGGCCACCGTCGCCGGCTCGGCGTAGGCACCCTTGACCAGCCGCACCCGCGACCCGGCGACGGCCAGGTCGCGGCAGTCGGCCTCGGTGCGCCGGAGCATCGACTGCACCGCCACCCCTACCCACGGGTGGTCCGTGCGCAGCGCCCGCACGGTCTCCAGCGTGGCGTCGACCGTGGTGTGGTCCTCCATGTCGATCGTGACCGTCGTCCCCGCCGCCGCGGCTGCGGCGCAGATCAGCCGGGCGTTCTCCAGGCTCACCGCACGCCCGTCCCGGGGCAGGGCCTGCCCCACGGCGGAGAGCTTCACCGAGACCTCGACGGCGTGTGCCAGGCCGGCGTCCGCGAGCCGCTCCAGCAGGGTGGTGTAGGCGGCCCGGACGGCGCCCGCCGTCCGGGCGTCGCGGGTGTCCTCGCCGAGGTGGTCGACGGTGACGGCGAGGCCCCGCGCGACGAGCGTGCCCGCGGTGTCGAGGACGTCGGCGAGCGACTCCCCGGCCACGAAACGGTCCACGACCCGGCGGGTCAGCGGCACCGTGGTGACGGCCCGGCGCAGCCGGGGGCTGCGGGAGGCCGAGAGGATCAGCGAGCCGAGCAAGGGAACCTCCGTCGGGTGGGCCCGGGCGCCGCGTCCTGCGCGCCCCCGCCCCTGACGGTACGAGCGCCGTCCCGGCCGCCGTTGCGCGGGTCGGGTGAGGTGCGGCCGCCTTCAGGCGTGCGGCCCCGGTGCCGATGCAGGTCTCAGCCACGCCCTGGCCTGGCGGGTCCGCCCGGCCGCTGAGCGTGAGGGAGCTCCGGGCACCGTCAGTGAGGAAAGGGCATCGCGATGACCCAGACCATCGAAGGCCGCGGCACCACCGCCGTCCCCTCGCCGCGGAACGGCGACGACCGGTCGGCCCTCGTCAGCGGTGGTGCGGAGCGCTACCTGACCTTCGGGCTGGCCGGGGAGATCTACGCACTGCCGATCCTCGACGTCACCGAGATCATGGAATACCGCGCCCTGACGGTGGTGCCGATGATGCCGTCGTTCCTGCGCGGCGTGATCAACCTGCGTGGCCGGGTCGTGCCGGTCGTCGACATGGCCGCCCGTTTCGGGCGCGGCACCACGGACGTGGCGCGGCGCACGAGCATCATCATCGTCGAGACGGCGTCGGCCGAGAGCGACGGGCGCAGCCCGAGCCGGCACATGGGGATCATGGTGGACGCCGTCAACAAGGTCGTCCACCTCGCCTCGGACGACATCGAGCCGGCCCCCGCGTTCGGCGCGGGCATCCGGGCCGACTTCATCAGCGGCATGGCCCGGTACGACAGCAACTTCGTGATCATCCTGGATGTCAGCCACGTGCTGTCGCTCGACGAGATGGTCATGCTCGGCCAGGCCGCGCAGGCGGCCTCGGGGGCGGGCGTGGAGGAGGTCGAGTGACGGCCGACGCCGCGCTCGGGGCCCAGCGGGCCCTGACGCCGGAGGAGTTCGGCTGGCTGCGCGACTTCCTCTCCGACCGGACGGGCATCGAGCTCAAGGCCGGCAAGGAGGCCATGGTCATGGGCCGCCTGGACCGGCGGCTGCGCCACCACGGCCTGGCCAGCTACACCGAGTACTTCCACCTGCTCGCCGACGGCGATCCGCTGGAGAACCAGGTCGCCGTCGACCTGCTGACGACGAACGAGACGTACTTCTTCCGGGAGCCCAAGCACTTCGAGTTCCTGCGCCAGGTGATCACCAGCCCGACGCGGCGGGTCGAGCCGTGGCGGGTGTGGAGCGCCGCCGCCTCCAGCGGGGAGGAGGCGTACACGATCGCGATGACGCTGGCCGACGGCCTGCCCACCGGCCAGTCGTGGTCCATCGTCGGCACCGACATCTCGAGCCGGGTGCTGGAGACGGCCCGCCGCGGGATGTACCCGATCGAGGCGGCGGCGAAGATCCCGGAACGGCTGCTGCGCGCCCACTGCCTGCGCGGGCGCGACGAGTTCGAGGGGTTCCTGGCGATCGACCGGGCGCTGCGCGACCGGGTGACGTTCCGGGAGGCCAACCTCATCGAGCTGCCGGGCGACCTCGGCACCTTCGACGTCATCTTCCTGCGCAACGTGATGATCTACTTCGGGGGCGAGACGAAGCGGCGCCTGGTGGCGGAGGCCACCGCCCGGTTGCGGCCGGGCGGGCACCTGATCGTCAGCCACGCCGAGACGCTCAACGGCATCGCGGGCCAGCTGCGGCTCGTCCAGCCGTCCGTGTACGTCCTGCCGTCGACCGATGGATGAGGGGCCGCCGGCGGACCCGATCCCGCTGGAGCCCGGAGGCGTCCTCGACGTCTTCCTGGGGCCGGGCGAGCTCTACTTCGGCGACCGGAACACCCGCATCCGCACCCTGCTGGGGTCCTGCGTCGCGCTGACCCTGTGGCACCCCTTCGCCCGGCTCGGCGGGATGTGCCACTACGTCGTCCCGAGCCGCTCGGGTGCCGGACCGCTCCACGAGCTGGAGGGCCGCTACGCCGACGAGGCCCTGGCCCTGCTGTTCGCCGAGATCCGCACGACGGCGACGTGTCCGGAGGAGTACGAGGTGAAGATGTTCGGCGGGGGGAGCCAGTTCGTGGGCGCGGCCGCCGCGGGCATGGACGTCGCGGCGCGCAACGTCGACGCGGGCCTGGACCTGCTGCACCACTACGGGCTGGCCCTGACCTCCATGCACCTCGGCGGTACCGGTCACCGCCAGGTGGTGCTCGACGTCTGGAGCGGCGACGTCTGGGTGCGCCACGTCGAGCGGACCGCGTACCTGCAGCCGGGGGTGAGCCGGGCATGAGCCGGCCGACGCAACGGATGATCGACGTCCTCATCGTCGACGACTCCGCGGTGGTGCGCCAGGTCCTGTCGAGCGTGCTCGGCCAGGACCCGTCCATCAACGTGGTCGGCGTCGCGCCGGACCCCATCTACGCCATGCAGCGGATGAACAAGCAGTGGCCGGACGTGGTGATCCTCGACGTCGAGATGCCTCGCATGGACGGCATCACCTTCCTCAAGAAGCTCATGTCCGTGCGCCCGACGCCCGTCGTCATCTGCTCCACCCTCACCGAGCGCGGCGCCGAGACGACGCTGGCCGCGATGAGCGCGGGGGCGGTGGCGATCGTCACCAAGCCGACCAGCGGGCTCAAGCAGTTCCTCGAGTCCGACGCGGCGGAGATCATCCGGGCGGTCAAGGAGGCGGCGGCGGGCGACGTGCGCCGCATGCTCGCGGCGAGCAGCGCCGTCCGGGCGATGCCCCGCGTGCCGCGCCCGGTGACGGCGTCCGGCCCGGCGGGCCGCGCGGCGGGCCACGCGTCCGGTCAGGCGGCCGGTGCGGGGGTCCCGCGCCCGCGCTTCGACGGGCCGTCCCTCACCGTGACCACCGAGCGGCTCGTCGCCATCGGGACGTCGACCGGGGGGACGCAGGCGCTGGAGGCGGTGCTGACGTCGATCGCGCGGCTGTCCGTGGGGATCGTCGTCGTGCAGCACATGCCCGAGAAGTTCACGGCCGCGTTCGCCGCCCGCCTCGACGCCCTCTGCGACTCGGAGGTCCTCGAGGCCAAGGACGGCGATCGCGCCCTGCCGGGGCGGGTGCTGATCGCCCCCGGGGGCCGGCACATGAGCGTGCGTCGGGACGGCGCCCAGTACCGGGTGCACGTCGCCGACGGCCCGCCCGTCAACCGGCACAAGCCGTCGGTGGACGTCCTCTTCCGGTCCGTCGCGGAGTGCGCGGGCCGTAACGCGATGGGAGTGATCATGACCGGGATGGGGGACGACGGTGCCCGCGGCCTGAAGCAGATGCGTGACGCCGGGGCCCAGACCGTCGCCCAGGACGAGGCGACGTGCGTGGTGTACGGCATGCCGGGCGAGGCGGTGAAGCTGGGCGCCGCCCAGTCGGAGCTGCCGCTCCCCGCCATCCCCGGGGCCATCGCCCGGTTCGCCGGTCACCGGTGAGCGCGTCCCTGCTGGTGACGGCGCTGGTGGCGGCCCTCGCCGGCCTGGCTGTCGGCGTCGCCGGCGCCACCCTGCCGCGACGTCGCCGGGAGGCCGCCGCGGCAGCGGGCCCGGCCGACGGCGCGCTCACCGGCTTCCTCACCAGCCTGCACGGCCTGGGCGAGTCGGTGGCGCCCGTGTGGTCCTCGCACGTGGAGTCGTCGCGGCGGCAGATGGAGGAGGCGGTCGGCGGTCTCGCGACGACGTTCGCCGGGATCGTCACCCTGCTCGACCAGGTGCTGACGTCGTCCCGCTTCGCCATGTCCGGCAGCTCGGCGCAGCTGTTCGACGACAGCCGGGACCGGCTCGGCGAGGTCGTCGGGACGCTCGACAACGCGCTGCAGATGAAGAAGCGGACCGTCGACGGGCTGCGCACCCTCCTCGTGCTCAACGAGGAGATGCGGGCCATGACCACCGAGGTCACCCGGATCGCCTCGCAGACCCACCTGCTGGCCCTCAACGCGGCGATCGAGGCCGAGCGGGTGGGCGAGGCGGGCCGCGCGTTCAACGTCGTCGCCGTCGAGGTGCGCCAGCTCGCCGACCTGTCCGGCTCGACCGGGCAGCGCATCGGGCAGAAGGCCGTCGAGGTGAGCGAGGCCATCTCCGCCGCCGTCGCCGCGGCCGAGGTGGAGGCCCAGGTGGAGGCGACCATGGTGACGGACGCCAACCAGCAGGTGCAGTCCGTCCTCGACGACCTCCTGGGCATGCTCACGGCCATGCGCGACTCCTCCGAGGAGCTCGGCCGCACCGCGGAGGGGATCCAGCACGAGATCGAGCAGTCGATCGTCGAGTTCCAGTTCCAGGACCGGATCGGCCAGACCCTCACCCACCTGCGGGAGAGCATCGACGAGCTCCCGGTCCTGCTCGACCACGCCGTCGGCGACGGCGCGGAGCGGCTGCGGCCGCTGGACAGCCGCGGGCTGCTCGAACGGCTCAAGAGCAGCTACACGATGGCCGAGGAACATCAGGTCCACGCGTCGGGCCACACCGTCGCCGTCAAGGAAACCGAGATCACGTTCTTCTAGGAGTCGAGACGCAGATGGGCAAGAGGATCATGATCGTCGACGACTCCGCCTCGGTGCGCCAGGTCGTCGGGATCGCGCTCAAGGGCGCTGGGTACGAGGTGATCGAGGGCGTGGACGGGGTCGACGCGCTCGGCAAGATGGACGGTCAGAAGATCCACCTGATCATCTCCGACGTCAACATGCCCCGGATGGACGGCATCACGTTCGTCCAGGAGGCCAAGAAGCTGCCCGCCTACAAGTTCACCCCGATCATCATGCTCACCACCGAGTCGGAGGAGGGCAAGAAGCTCCAGGGCCAGGCGGCGGGGGCCAAGGCGTGGGTGGTCAAGCCGTTCCAGCCGGCGCAGATGCTCGCCGCCGTCTCGAAGCTGATCCTGCCGTGACCCGGGCCCCGCGCGGGAACCGCGCGAACCGCTCCCGGGCCGCCCGCAGCGGCGCCCCCGCCGGTGGCGGGGCCGCCCCGGGTCCCGTGGCCGGACGGGTGCTGGCGCTGGAGGGTGAGCTGACCGTGCAGACGGCGGCGGACCGCCGCGCCGTCCTGGCCGCCGCGCTCGCGGGCCCCGGCGACCTCGACCTGGACCTGTCGGCGGTGACCGAGCTGGACACCGCGGGACTGCAGCTCCTGCTGCTCGCCCGCCGCGAGACCGGGCACGCCGGCGCCCGGTTGACCGTCTCCGCCGCGAGCCGGGCCGTCACCGACGTCCTGGCGATCGCCGGGATGAACGGCCGGCTCGAGCCGCTGACCGGGCCGGTGGAGGAGCTTCCATGAGCATCGAGCAGGACATGGCGTCCGCCCTGGAGACCTTCGTGGCCGAGGGCCGCGAGCTGGTGCAGGACCTGGAGACGGGCCTGCTGGGCCTGGAGGAGGGCGGCGACTCCGAGACGGTCAACGCGCTCTTCCGCGCCGCGCACACGATCAAGGGGTCGAGCGGGCTGTTCGGCCTGGACCACCTGGTCCGCTTCACCCACGCGCTCGAGAGTGTGCTCGACCGCCTGCGCGTCCAGGAGCTGGCGGTCTCGTCCGAGCTGGTCGGCGCCCTGCTGCCCTGCGCCGACCACCTCGCCGCGATGCTCGCCGAGGTCGCCGCGGGCCGGCTCGACGAGGACGAGCGGTCGGCCCTGGCCGGTACCGCCCTGCTCGCCGGGCTGCAGCCCTTCCTGGCCACCGCGCCGGCCGGGCACCCCGGGGACGGGTACCCCGACGCCGAGCAGCCCGACGCCGAGCAGCCGGGGAGCGAGCTCTGGATCGAGCGCTCGATCGAGCCCGTGGACGGCCCGGCGGGGCGCCGGCCGGTCCGGATCGGGCTGGCCTTCGGCCCCGACTGCCTGCGCAACGGGATGGACCCGCTGGCGTTCGTCCGCTACCTGTCGACCCTGGGCGACGTCGTCGAGGTCACCACGCGCGCCGACGGGCTGCCGGACGCCGCCGACTTCGACCCCGAGTCCTGCTACCTGGCGTTCGAGGTCGTGCTGGTCACGGACGCCTCGCTGGCCGACGTGGAGTCGGTCTTCGAGTTCGTCCGCGACGACAGCCGGGTCGAGGTGGTCGAGGTGGCCGAGGCGTCGGGTACGGCGTCCGCCGCCGGGACGGCGTCCCCGGCCGCCCGCGGCGGCGACGCCCGGGTGCCCGCCCAGACGCGCGGCGAGCTCTCCGACGCGGCGCCCGCCCGCCCGGAGCCGGAGCCGGAGCCGGAGCCCCGACCGGAGCCCCGACCGGAGCCGGCGGCCGTCCAGGCCCCGCCCGCGGACGGCGAGCACCCCGGGCACGAGACCCGCAAGGGCGACCGGCGGGTGGCCGACCGGCGGGTGGCGAGCCGCCGCGTCGTCGACCGGCCCGCCTCGCCCGCGGCCGTGGCGACGCCGGAGGCGCGCAGCATCCGCATCGACGCCGGGCGGCTCGACCGGCTCATCGACGCCGTCGGCGAGCTGGTCATCGCCGGGGCGAGCGCGCAGCTGACGGCGTCCCACAACCGCGACGAGGCACTGCTCGCGACCCTCGGCGAGGTCATGCGCCTGGTCGAGGAGGTGCGCGACAGCGCCCTCAACCTGCGGATGGTCCCCATCGGGACGACGTTCAGCCGGTTCCAGCGGGTGGTCCGCGACGTCAGCGCCGACCTCGGCAAGGACATCCAGCTGGTGATCTCCGGCGGCGAGACCGAGGTGGACAAGGCGCTCGTCGAGCAGATCGGCGACCCCCTGATGCACCTCGTGCGCAACGCCGTCGACCACGGCATCGAGCCCGCCGAGGTGCGTGCCGAGCGCGGCAAGCCGGTGCGGGGGACCGTCCGGCTCAACGCCTTCCACGACTCCGGCAGCATCGTGATCGAGCAGAGCGACGACGGCGGCGGCATCGACGTCGCCCGGGTGCTGGCCCTGGCCACCGAGCGCGGGCTGGTCGAGCCGGGAGCCGTCCTCACCGACCAGGAGATCTGCGAGCTCGTCTTCGAGCCGGGCTTCTCGACGAAGGCTCAGGTGTCGGACCTGTCCGGCCGGGGTGTCGGCATGGACGTCGTCAAGCGGAACGTCACGGCGTTGCGCGGAACGATCGACATCGAGAACCATCCGGGCGAGGGCTGCACGGTCCGGATCCGGCTGCCGCTCACGCTGGCGATCATCGACGGCTTCATGGTCGCGGTCGGCGGTGCCACGTTCGTCGTCCCCCTGGACTGGGTGGTCGAGTGCGTGGAGCTGCCGGTGACGTCGGACCGGCGGGACTGCATGGACCTGCGGGGCGAGGTGCTGCCGTTCATCCGGCTGCGGTCGCTCTTCGGGATCTCGGGGGAGCGCCCGCGCCGCGAGAACGTCGTGGTCGTCGAGTACGCGGGGATGAAGATCGGCCTGGTCGTCGACACGCTGATGGGCGAGTTCCAGACGGTGATCAAGCCGCTGGGACGGCTCTTCGAGCACGTGCGGGGGATCGGGGGGTCGACGATCCTCGGCAACGGCGAGGTGGCCCTGATCATCGACGTCCCGATGCTGATCCGGCACCACACCGACCGGCACGACGTGCTGATCGGCAGCTGACCTGCCCATCGGCAGCTGAGGTCCGGCGCGTCGCAGCGGCCGCCCCGTCCCGGGATCCGGGACCGGGCGGCCGTCCGCGTTCCCGCCCGGCGCACGGCGTGCCGTCCGGGGTTTCGCTCGAGGGGTATCGCGGGTATGAATCTCTGTAACGCAGCGTGCTAGATCGGTTCTGCTGTGTAGCATCGGGTTCGCCGGTAATGTCCCCGACCTCCCGGACCAGGGGGGCCGGACCATCCGCGGCAGGCCGGCCCCGCGGCATCGATGGGAGCAGCCATGACCACGGACGAGGCGGTCGAACGCCAGGCGGTCGAACGCCGGGCGGCAGCCGCGCGGAGCGCGGCCGCGGCCGATCCCCTGGAGGGCGCCGTGCCTCTGGAGGTCGAGGGCCGCAGGGCGCTGGCCCGGCTCGGCGGCCGGATCACGCTGTTCCACGCGGTCGCGGTCGCCGTCGGCGTGCTCGCCGCGGGGGGCGGGGGGCGGGCCGCGGCGGAGGTCCTCGCGCTCGGCCTGGTCGCCGTCCCCGCCGTCCGGTACGCCGGCCTGACGCGGCCCCCGCGGCGCGGTCGCCACGCCTCGGCGTCCACCGACTGGGCCCGGCGCGGGCTGCTGCTGCGGCGCCTGGTCCCGGCCGCGCTGACGGCGGTCGTGCTCGCCTGCGGGATCGCCACGCTGTACCGGCTGCACGAGCTGGCGCCGGCGCAGGGGGCGGTCCTGGCGGGCTGGGCCCTCGCCGAGTTCGGGATCGGGACGGCGCTCGCCGCGGGCCCGCTGCGCGGATGGCTCGCCCTCGCCGGGCCGGCCGCCGTGCTGGCGGCGCTGCCCGGGCCGGGCGTCGCGGAGGCGACCCCGATCGTGGGTGCCGCGCTCGCCGTCACCGCGGCGGGGGCCGTGCACCTGCTGGTCCGCGGCGCGCTGGGCCGCGCCGGCCGGACCGGGCGGGCCATCGTCGAGGCGCGGGCCGCCCGCACCGACGCCGAGCGGGCCATCGCCCAGCGCCGCCGGACGGCCCGCGAGCCGCACGACACCGTCCTCGCCACCCTCACCCTGCTCGCGCACGCCGGGGTCGGCGTGCCGCCCGAGGAGGTGCGCGGCGCCTGCCGTCGCGACCTCGCGCTGCTGGGCGGGCGGCCCCCGCGGCTCACCCAGCAACGGCGGGCGGCGGGCCGCGGAGCCGCGACGCCCACCGTGCCCGCCCGCACCGGCCCGCGACCCGGCCCGCTGGCCCGCCGCCTGCGGGAGGTCCGCGGGCTGGCGGCGGGCCGCGGTATCGACCTGCGCGTGCACCTGCAGTCCGGGACGGTCGCCGACGTCCTCACCGACGGCGACGCCCACCGGACCCTGCCCGACGCGCAGCTGCGCGCCTGGTCGGGGGCTCTCACCGAATGCGTCGTCAACATCGCCCGGCACGCCCACGTGGAGGCGGCCGACGTCGTGCTGGGGATCACGGACGAGGCGCTGGTGACCGTCGTCGTCGACGAGGGCGTGGGGTTCGAGCCGGGCGAGGTGGACGTCGCCCGGCTGGGCCTGGCGGGCTCGGTCCACGACCGCCTGCGCGAGGTGGGCGGCCGGGCCAAGGTCTGGTCGCGCCCGGGGCAGGGCACCGTCGTCGAGCTGCTCGTCCCCTGGCCGTCCGGCGACGCCGAGCCCGGCGCCGAGCCGTCCGAGGCGCTGGACGGCGGGACGGTGGTCGACCTCGGGACGGCCGACGGGCCGGTGCCCGGCGCCCCGTGGACGCTGGCGACGTCCGGGGCAGCGCCGTGAGCCCGGTCGCCGGCGCGCTGCCGCTGCCGGACCTGCGCCGTGCCGTGCTGGTGCCCACCGTGCTCGCGCACGCCGTCGCCCTGGCGTCCCTGACGGCGGGATGGTCGAGCTTCCGCTCCGGGCCCGCCGCCGCAGCACTGCTCGCCGCCTCGGCCGCGCTCGTCGTCGTGCTCGCCCAGGCCCCGCCGCGGCGCGTGCCCGGCGCCCGCCCCTACCTGGTGGCCGCCGGCGCCCTCGCCGTCTCGACCGCCCTGCCCCTGCTGCTGCCCGCGGCGCAGCGGGCGCCCGTCACCTGCTGGAACTGGGCGACCGGCGCGACGATCCTGCTCGCGGTCGCCGTCCAGCTGCCGCCCGCGCCGGCCACGGCGCTCGCCCTCGCGCACGGGACGGTGGCCGCCACGGTCACGCTCGGCGTCACCGGGACGGCCGGGGCCGGCGCGTGGACCGCCACGCACGCCACCGTGATGGCCGTCCTGCCGGCGCTCGCCGGGGCCCAGTACGTGCAGCTCCACCGTCACCTCCTCGCCGGGACACCGCCCGTCGCGGGGCGGCGGCGGGATCCGGCGACGGCGGCCGTCCCGCGCCTGCAGGCGCTCGGCCGGCAGATCGAACCCCTCCTGCGCGACGTGGCCGAGGGCTGCCCGCTGCCGCTCGACGTCGACCGGGCGACGTCCGCCCGGCGGCTCGCCGAGGACCTGCGCCAGGCGCTCGCGGACTCCCGCCGCGCGCTCTGGCTCCCCGAGCAGGTCGGCGGGGCACCGGTGCAGGTGGTCGGCACGGACGCGGCGACCCGCGGGGCGGCCGACGGCGACCGGGTCTGGCTCGCCGCCCTCCTCGACCTGCTCGGCACGCGCCCCGGCTGGCGGCACGTGCGGGTGGTGCTCGACCTGCGCCTCGACGGTTCGGTGACGGGCGTCGTCACC
>Ga0302322_100001927_pt1 | contig 17375 bp, 10 predicted proteins | sample Fen_T0_2_FD_203757 | JGI IMG/M metagenome (GOLD analysis project Ga0302322, IMG submission 203757) | Peat permafrost microbial communities from Stordalen Mire near Abisko, Sweden - Fen_T0_2 | ecosystem: Environmental > Terrestrial > Soil > Wetlands > Permafrost | place: Sweden: Abisko... | reverse complement strand
CAATACCGTCTGCACAACCACGGCCGGTCTTACCACTACCGGCGAGTGTGTCAGCAATGCTTGCACCAATACGGGCCACGCCTGCGCGGCCAATGGCGCCGACGTTTGCTGCGGAAGCAAGTGCATCGCAGGAAACTGCTGCAACGATACCAATTGCCACGACAATCCGATCTTTGGCGATAGCTTCTTCTGCAGGCAGAACACTTGCACCAGCTGCGACAACGTGACCGGGAACGCTTACCTGGTCGATCCAGTTGGCGGCGATGACAGCAAGGCCACGGGCAGCGGCAGTGCAGCGGGTGTTGCCACCCTGGGTTGCAGCTTCCGTACCCTGACCCACGCGCTTCAGGCCATTGGCAGTTCGCCAGCGGCCGGGACCACCATCACGATCGTAGGCAGGACGACGGGCTCGACCTCGCTGTACACGGTGGCGGCCACGGGTGACACAGCGCCGGTGGAAACCCTGCCCATCCAGGTGCCAGCCAACGTGACCATTACCAGCAAGACCGGCCCGGTGAGACTTGCACTAGGCAACCAGAAAGTGGGATTCAACCTGCTTGGTAACAATGCGAACTTGGAACCCGTCGCCGCCGCGGCCTTGACCATCGACGGCGGAACCGGCCACAACTCGGCCTCTGGCATCGTGGTGACGGCCGGAACCGGCACTGCCAACATCAGCAATGTCACGGTAACCAATACGGGTGACGACGGAATTCAGGTCACCGCGGGCACGGCCCAGATTGGCTCTGGCGTGCACGTCACCGGGGCGGGCACGGTCGCATCCCGCCAGAGCGGCCTCTTGGTTTCGGGCGGCATCGCGAACATCGTGGTGGCGGCGGCTGATCCGAACACGACCTTCGAGAGCAACACGCAATCGGGGATCGCGGTGACCGGACCCGGCGTTGTCAATATCACCGGGGCGACAGTAACGGGCGGTCAACGGTCGGTCATTGTCCAGAACAACGTCAACGGCAACATCGACTTTGGTCAGACACCGGTGGCCGCCACGCCCGTGAGCATCATCGACGGGGTGTACTGCTGGGCGAGCACACAAGGGGACGGCCTGCGCATCCTTGCCGGCAGCAAGATCAAGGTCAGGAACAGCATCTTCTTGGCGAACAGTGGCAACGGCATCCGTATCGCCTCTGCCGGGGCAACGCCTGCTGCCAACAGTCTGGCCGGGATCGACCTGGGTAGCGCCACGGGCACGGGAAATACCGGCCGCAACACCTTGCAGACCCAGGCCGGTGGCAACCCGAACGTTGGTGCTGGCATCTGCGTCGATTTGGCGACGGGCGCTGGGGCACAAGCCCTGACGGCGGTGGGCAACCAGTTCGCTGGCCGCGACTGTACCGCCACCGCGCCGGGGGTTATCAAGACATCGACCAGCTGCACCGGCGCCACCGATCTTGGTGTCACCGTGGCGACTGGGACGACCGTCACCGTCAATACGAGCACCTGCACGCAACCCACGCCGTAACCATCGGACCGGTCACGCACCCGTGACCAAGCAAGACCCATCGCCCCGGCCGAGTGACTATTACAGCCCAGCCGGGGCGGTGCTTTCTGTCCGCACCCGCGTTTGCCCAACATCAGGTCTGGCGTACCCTGCCAGCATTCCTGGTGGCATCGTCGGGGCGTGGCGGCAGGGGGCCCTTGAGGTGGTCCTGTCGCACTATGTTCTCGACGAGCTTTCGCGCGTGCTCTGGTCGAGTTGTCTGGTACACCGCTATTAAGTCCTATCTGCACTAGGGAATGACCGCGTGGAGGCCCCGGCTTTCATTCGCTCGCAAGTCGGGCCATGGAAGGTGACTGCATTCGGACTGCTCAGGGGCCAGCCGTCCGTTGGAGCATAGAACGGGTGTGACCGAACGCAGTGGCAAGGCGGGCAGCTACTCGAAGCGCACGCGTCCGAAGCGGGAGCTGCGGTGGAAATTGCCCTGCCCGCGGATGGGTGACCAGCCCAGGGCCAGGCTCTGTCCGTCGCGGAAGCTGTACAAGTTCAGGCGCCATACGTCGCCGGTACGCGGTGGAATCGGCGTGCGCCCCTTGGCCAAGGCGGACCAAGGCAGCGCCAGCTCGAGAGTGTAAGAGCGACCGCGCTCGACCGTGGCCGCGCGGTCGGCGGCACAGCTCCACGCCTGGTGGCCGAACAGTCGCGAGGTTCCGCTCCCTTGCAGCGGCGTCATGTAATCGTCCCAATGGGTGTCGAACACGGCCCCCGCGGTATCGACCTGGATCTCGTAGTAGTCGCGATTGTCGCCCGGATCGCCTGGCTGAACCATAACCTCGACGGCGGAGGCGCTGCCCCACAGGTGCGGATCCGGATCGTCACGACGGAAAGGTGCAGTTGGCTGACCGTCGGCCACGACGAAGCCGAGGTAGAGGCGCTCGTCGTCCCAACCGATGCGAGCGGTGGCGGCCACCGGGTGCCCAGCCGACACCTCACGTCCATCGTTGGTGTCCACGAACGGCCCCAGCACCGTCGCCGTTTGCCATACCGCCTCGTCGAGCCTGCCGTCCACCACCGGGCGTTGGGCGAAGCGGGCCACGCGCGCGGGTGGACCGCTGATGGTGCTTTGGCCCGCGACGCCCTCTCGGTGCCGGCAACCGGCCAAAGCTGCGAAGGCTGCGAAGGCTGCGAAGGCTGCGAAGGTGGAAAGTACGACGGGATTGGTGGCGCGCACGCCGGAACTATACCGGAGGCCAAGCACGAAGCCGCTGGCGCTTGCCTCAGTGCCCGCCAACCCGTGATATTTTGGGCGGATAATGCAACCTCGCCTAGTCATCCACCTTCTCATTGGAATCTCCCTCTTTCCCGCCTGCGACGGGAAGAAATCCGCTGCTCCCGGCAGCAGCGCCAACGCCAGCGACTTCTGCAAGTCCTACACGCAGGCCGCGGCCGCGTTGATGAGCCGATGCTTTGGTGGTGAGAAGGCAGCATGGGAAGCTGGTTATGCGCCGATCTTTGATTGCATCCGGCTGGCCACTGATGTGGGGGCGGGGGTTCTGTCCTACGACGCGCAGAAAGGCTCCCAATGCCTCGAACTGATCAGCAAGGTTGGCTGCGACCAAATGGACGATGATTACAGCGTCTGCGAGGGTGCCGTCGTGGGACACATCGCCAGCGGTGGGTCTTGCACCAGCGCCTTGCACATCACCCCGTACACGGACTGCGCGCCTGGCAATCACTGCGATCTCGACATCGCCACCTGCGCTGGAACCTGCAAGCCGTACGCTCAAGCGGGAGCATCTTGTGCCTACACCTCGGCGAACGGGTCGGTCGAGTGCGCGGATGGTTCGGAATGCCAGCTCAACACCGAGATCTGCATGGCCGACGTGGGCGAGGGACAGCCGTGCGAAGGACCAACGGCCGGGACCTGCGGAAGCGGCCTGTACTGCGAGAATAGTTCGGCGACCGCGGGGGTGTGCCACAGGAAAAAGACCAGCGGAGCCTGCACGTATGCAACGGAATGTCAGGACAACTACCGTTGCGTTGGAGCCGAGGGCAGCAAGACCTGCCGCAAGTCCAAGCTGCTGGGCGAGTCGTGTACCCCCGGCCTTGGCGAATGCTTCATCCTCGCGGGGTGGTGTGGCAGCGAAGGCATGTGCACGGATGTGCGGGCCAAGGAGAACCAGCCGTGCGGGAGCAGCAACGGTGAGTACATCCGTTGCGAAGACGGTTTGGCCTGCATGCTGGCCTCGGGTTCCTACGCGGGCACTTGCCAGAAGAAGGGAGACAAGCCCACGGGCTCGCCTTGCACGTCCAGCGCCGAATGCGGCGGCACCGTCTCGTACTGTGATCCCACGACCGAACAGTGCGTGGGGTGCAACTAGCCGACCGCCTACATTGGTCTAACCAGCCCAGGCACATGGACAGTACTGCAAGGATACAACCGATGTCTGGGGATAACTGTCGCTGTCTGTGTCCGCCATTCCATTACACCGACTACGATTCTTGCCACGTCGGAGTTGACGAGACGGAGGGGCGATACGCGGACGTCAGCGTCGAGCGGTGCAACCGTTGCGGGCAGCGGTGGCTCCGATACCACTATGAGGTGGAGGCCTACACGCGATCCGGGCGATGGTACCAGGTGGCCATCTCCGAAGCCGAGGCGGTCGCGGTCACCGCCACCACCGCGGTGGCAATGATGTGCCGCCATCGTTGGCACTTTCGTGGCGGCAGCTACTTCAATAGCGCGGGCGATCGTTGCGAGTGGCCGATTGATCCTAATCACCTGTGAGCAGCAAGGTGGCCCGCGCCGGCTGGAATGAACTTCGCCAACGGTAATCAGGCATAAAGCGCGGTTACTCGGCGGGGCGGGTCCCTAGGTCGCGGAGGTGGTGGACGATCTGGTGACCAGTGGTTGTAATGGTTGGCTTGCTTGGCTACGCGTTCCGAAAGAGCATTGGGCGACGACCACTTTGGCAGATTTGGGCGGTTTGGTTCCCGATTTCGAAGAATAGCCCAAGGCAGCCGGTTGACTCTTGGTATCAGCTTGCGGCTGGTTGCAAGGAAAGCACCAGCAGCGGTTCTCGGCGCGGTTCTCGGAAACGAGGCGATAGTTGTTGCTAGCCATACACGGCTTGCGCGCCGGCGATGCATCCCCTATAGGGTGGGCGCCCGCCCATGCTCAAGCTGTTCTACATTTGCTACTTCATCACTTTGGGCGTTTCCGTTCCCTTCTTCCCAGCGTACCTGCGCCAGCTTGGGCTGTCGGGCCGGCAGGTGTCCGTCCTGCTGGCCATAGCGCCTGCCTTGCAGCTTGGCGTGCCGCTGGCGTGGGGGTGGGTTGCCGATCGCACGCGGCGACCGGAGCTGATCCTACGCGGATTGTGTCTGTTCGCCTTCCTGGCCAGCCTGCCTGTCATCTTCGTGCGCGCCATGCCCGGGCTGTTCGGCATCTACTTCGCGCAGCAGCTCTTCGCCGTGTCCATCCTGTCGCTGGCCGACTCGCTGGCCGTCGAGAAGTCTTGCCAGGGCGGCCACTATGGCCGCATCCGCGCCTACGGTTCCTCAAGCTTCGTTGTGACTTGCTTGCTCGCGGGTTGGTGGCTCGAACTGCGCGGGATCCGCGGCGGCGATGCGCTGGCCCCCACGCTGATCAGCGTGGGCTTTGGCCTGAGCTTCCTGGCGGCGCTCGGCCTGCGCGGCCACGGCAGCGCCGAGCGCCCCCACCTACGCGATGTGCGGTTGCTGCTGGGCGACCGCCACTTTCTTTTCCTGCTTGTCATCGCCGGACTGCACTGGGCGGCATTGGTCCCCTACCATGGCTTCTTCGGCATCCTCATGCAGGATCGAGGCTTTGCCGCCACGACCACCAGCTATGCCTTCTTCGTGGGCTCGGCCGCCGAGATCGCGGTCTTCTTAGCCTTCTCACGGCTGCGTGCGCGCTTCACGCTCGAACAAATTCTGGCCGCATCCTTCGCCGTGTCGGCCCTGCGCTGGTGGCTGTTCGCCTACACGCGTTCGGCGTTCTTGGTGGTGGCGCTGCAAGTTGCCCACGCCCTGACCTTCGGCGGGTTCTGGGCCGCCGCCATGGCATGGATCGCGGATTCCGTTCCCTCGCAACTGCGCGCAACTGGCCAGGTCATGTTCACCACGGTGATCGGCGCGGGCAGCGCCTGCGGCCTTTTACTCGCGGGGGCGCTCTACGATGCGACCGGCGGCGCGGGCACGGCCTTCACCGCGGCCGGCCTGGTCGAGCTTTTGCCCCTCGCCCTGGTGCTTCTATCCCGGCCACGCAGGCGCTTGCCCGCGACATGACTTGCCAAGAACCTATTGTCCCGCGCTCAGATCGCGGGCCACGGCGAAGACACCTTGGATGGCGCCGTCGGGGCCCCGGTAGGGTGTGGCGTTGAACGACACGGGGACGTGCATGCCGGTGCTGGTCACCAAATCTAGGCGGTAATCGCGTACTTCACCGCTGGCAAAGGTGGCGGCCACCCCGGCGCGGGCGCGATCTGTATCGGTGAAATAGGTTTCGAAACGTGTTCCGATCAAATGCTCGCGTGTGACCCCGGTTAGTTTCTCGGCCGCGTGGTTGACGTCCATGACCACGCCCTCGCGGCTGATGGTCACCATGAGGTCGAGCCCGCTTTCGATGAGGCCGCGGGCGTAGGCGTGGGCTTGCTCTAGCTCCTGCATCAGCCGGCGGGATTCGCGGATGTCGCGAGCCGCGGCGAACACGCCTTGCACGACGTCGTTGGCGTCGCGGTACACGGTGGCGTTGAAGGAAACCGGAACGGCTGCGCCGTCGGCCGCGATCCAATCCAGTTCGTAGTTGCGTACCTGGCCCGTGGCCAGGGTTTCGGCCACACCCTGGGCGGCACGCGCGGGATCCAGGAAGAAGTCCTGGAACTTGGCACGCAGCAACTGTTCGCGGGTGCGACCGCTGAGCTGCACCAGCGCCTGATTCACGTCGCTGATGACGCCGGTGAGGTCGATGACCAAGAGAGCATCCAGGCTGGCTTCCAGCAGCCCGCGCGCGTAGGTCTTGGACTGCGCCAGTTCAGCGAAGACCGCCAGTGAGACGCGGTTCACGCACACGATGGCCTCGTGAATCAGCCCGTCGCTCCGATCGCGGAACACCATGGCGTTGAACACGATGGGAACGGCTTCGCCGTGTGCGGGCCGCAACTTGCGCGGTACCGCCGTGATCTTGCCGTGGGAAAAGCATTGTCCTAGATCGGCGAACAGCGCCTGCGGATTGGCAAAAAGATCGGCCAGGTTGGCGCGCAGGATGTCGGCCCGGCCGCGGCCCATCAGCTCGCAGAAGGCATCGTTGAGGTCGGTGATGTTGCCCTGCTCGGTGACGGTCGCCTGGGGTTCGCCGAGCCCTCCCAGCAGTCCAGAGGTGTAGTGGTGGGCGTAGTGCAACTGACCGATACGTTCTTCAGCGCGCCGGGCCTGTTGTTCTGCGGATGATTCGACGGCGGCCTTGGACATAAGCTTGAGCAGGCTGTCCACGTTGGCGCGGGTCGGGAACGCCCACTCTCGGTGTTCGGGCAAGTAGACCAGTTCGTGGATCACAAAGGCCCCATCGGCGTCGTCTTGCTGCTGCTGCTGGGTCAGCTCGGACAGGCGCTTGATGGTCCCGGCGTAGTCGACCAGATCGCCCTGGCCGTAGCCTGTGCAGTAGGGCTTGATGGTCAGAAGGGGGCCCCAGCTGCCGCCGTCGAAGAGCCAGAAGGGAAACCACTTGCACACGTTGTAGCGATTGGCGTGCTTGGCGCAGTGGTTGTGCTCGTCGAGAAACGGACACGGATCGTAGGTGAAGGTCGCGGTCTTGCGCGCGTACCGGCAACACTCCCCACATTGCACGCAGCGGTGCCGGGTTTTGCCTGGGATGACGAAATGGCTTTTGGTGACAATGCGAACCAGTTCGGGGTCGCTGGTGGGCAGTCCTTGTTGAACCAGCCAGTCGCCGCGCGCCTGGGCATCGAGCTGGTTGTACGCCTCTAGCTTGGGCCAGATGTCGGGCGACCAAGCTCCTCGCTGCGGCTGGGCGGGTGAAGGGGGCCGTACGCGCTTGTGTTTGTGACTCAATGTCGCCGCCGTTCTACGAGAAGTTGCTGCCCGAGAGTACCACGGGCCGTGGGGGGCTGCCGCGCCGACCGGGCGCCGAGTGCTGCGCGAAAACAGCCTACACGGTACAATACGTTGCCCGGTGTCTGGCGCTGGGTGAAGGAGCGGCTCAACATGCGTGTACGACGACTGGTCTTTGCCTTGGTTGCGATTTCCGCATGCGACAAATCGACGGCCTCCGCGCCCGATGCCGACGTTCGCCAGGATAGCGCAGGCCTGACTGATACGATCGCAGTTCCGATTTCCACGGATGCACTTGCGCCCGGGCCAGACGCGGCCGGTGACGTGGCGACAAGCCCCGAGGTGCTGGCGGCCAAGGATGTGCTGGCTGACGTCTTGGCGGCGGACGCCGGTGGCACGCAAGCCGACGTGGGCGACACCGTGGATCCCTTTGGTGTGACCATGCTCAAGCCGACCTTGGCCGGCGGCAAGGTCTGGTTCTCGAAGTGGGATAATGGTGTCTCGCGCACCTTCACGGGCGTCGATCCGCAGGATGCGTGGTTCGACGCTGACCATGGTGGCGCGACCTACAAGACCGCGGGCGACGGCATCTTCAAGATCACCGGCAGTATCCCGCGCATGTACATTCACGATCCGGCCGACATCGACCAGTGGCGCAACGTCGAGATCACCATGTACTTCATGCGCGTGGCCGACGACAACACGGCCTGGGGCGGCTTGGTGGCCCTGGCGCGCACCAACCACGGCACCATCGGCAGCGAAACCGTCAACCTGTGCGATACCCGCGGCATCGACGCGCGCATGCGCTACGACGGCCACATCGACTTCGAGAAAGAGACCAGCCATCCCTACTCCGTGGCCGTGTCGAACAAGACCTACTGGAGCGGCGGCATGCCCAAGAACATTTGGATCGGCTACAAATCGCTCATCTACGATTTGCCGAACGGCAACGTGAAGCTGGAACTGTACATCGACGAGAGCGATGGCAAGAACGGCGGCAATTGGGTCAAGCTGAACGAGCTGGAAGACGACGGCACGAACTTTGGCAAGGGCGGCAATGCGTGCAAGTCAGGTATCGATCCGGCGGCCAAACTGACCGCGGCGCCCACCCGCGACGGTTCCGAGACCGGCAAGCCCAACATCGCAGTCTATTTCCGCAGCGACGGCGTGGGCACGGACGGCCTGCAATACAAGAAGGGCAGCGTGCGCGAGATTTCGCCGTAGTCGCTACACCTCGTAGCCCAGCCCCTTGAGTTCGGCGGCCAGGCGCTGTACCTCGCGCGTGACTTGGGCGGGCGCGGGTCCGCCAATGATGGCCCGGCCGGCCACGGCGCGCGCGGGGCTCAGCGACTGCAAGGCGGCACTGTGCAGCTCGGGGGCGATTTGCGGCAGGTCGTGCTCGGGCACGTCCCGCAGTGAGACCCCTATCTGCTCGGCGTGGCGCACCAGCTTGCCGACGATCTCGTGCGCCTTGCGGAAGGGAACGTCCTCGCGCACCAGATGCTCAGCCAGATCGGTGGCGCCCAGGGCCGGATCGCTGGCTGCTTCCTTCATGCGCTCGGCGTTGAATTCCAGGCCCGCGATCAAGCGCGGCAGTACGTCCAGCACCAGACGCGTGGTTTCGATGGCGTCGTAGAAGGGCTCTTGGGTTTCCTGCAAATCCTTGTTGTAGGCCAGGGCCAGGCCTTTGCTGACGGTCAGCAGCGCCACCAGATCGCCGATGAGGCGGCCGGGCTTGGCGCGCATCAGTTCAGCGATGTCCGGGTTGCGTTTTTGCGGCATGAGCGAGCTGCCCGAGCAGTGCCCTTCACCCAAACGCACGAAGCCGAATTCCGTGGTCGACCACAGTACCAATTCCTCGCCCAGGCGGGACAGGTGCACGCCCAGCAGGGCGCAGGCAAAGGCCAGTTCGGCGCAGAAATCCCGATCCGAAACCGCGTCCAGGCTGTTGCGCGTGGGCGAAGCGAAGCCGAGGCTTGTGCTGGTGGCTTCGCGATCGATGGGCAGCGAGGTGGCCGCCAGTGCGCCCGAGCCGAGCGGGCATTCCGCGGTTCGTCGGGCGGCATCGAGAAACCGTCCGCGATCGCGGCCGAGCATTTCCGCATAGGCCAGCAGGTGATGGCCGAGGGTGATGGCCTGGGCGCGTTGCAGGTGGGTGTAGCCAGGCAGCAAGGTGGCCGCGTGTTCGCGCGCACGCCGGCAAATGGCCACGCGCGCCTTGTCGATGGCGACCACGATGGCGGCAGCCGATCGGAGCGCGAAGAGGCGCATGTCGGTGGCCACCTGATCGTTGCGGCTGCGCGCGGTGTGCAGGCGGCGGCCGGGATCTCCGATAAGCTCGATCAGCCGGGTCTCGACGTTCATGTGCACGTCTTCCAGCGCCGGATCCATGATGCGTTCGCCGCGCTCGAATTCGCCGACCACTTGGTCCAGTCCTGCGACGATCTGCTTGGCGTCGTCGGCCGAGAGCAATCCCACCGCAGCCAGCATGCGGGCGTGGGCCTGGCTGCCTCGCGCGTCGTCGCGCAGTAGGCGCCGGTCGAAATCCACGCTGGCGTTCAAGGCCGCCGCCGCCTCGTCCATGGCAGTTTGAAAACGCGCTCCGCGGCCGCCCGTCTTGATTGCCGGTTTCGGCGCCGCCTTATTCTTGTCCTGATCGCTCATCGGAGCAGACACTAGCAGGGTCCTTCTTTGACCGCACCTAGCACTCACGCTACCGTCAAGCGCGTGCGGAGCCTACGCTTCGCTACCTTCGCTGGCAGCGAAGCATCGCGGGAGGGTTTGGGAACCCTTCCAGGGTTCCCATTACGACGAGGTAGATCATGAAGATCCTGGGTATCAATCACTCCAACGACGCGGCCGCCGCGCTGGTGGTCGACGGGCGGGTCATGGCGGCCAGCCAAGAAGAGCGCTTCTCGCGCCTCAAGCACGACGCGTCCTTCCCGGACAAGGCCATCGAGCATTGCCTGAAAACCCAGGGTCTGAAGCTGGGCGACCTGGATGCCGTGGCCTTCTTCTGGAATCCCGGCATCCATGCCGAGGCTCCCCCGCGCCGGCTGGTGAATTCAGTGCGCCACCACCTGGAATACCTCTACGGCGTGCCGTCGCACCTGATTCCCAAACTTGGCGAGCGCGTCAGCAGCATCGAGCAGACGGTGCACCTGGCGTCTGGCCGCAAGCTGGCCATTCACTACCTGACCCACCACCTGTGCCATGCCGCGGCTGCGTTCTTCACCTCGCCCTTCGAGGATGCCGCCATCTTGACCGCCGATGGCTACGGCGAGCGCCAGTCCACGACCATCTATCGCGGCAGCGGAACGCGACTTGAACTCTTGGCCGAGATCGATTTTCCGCATTCCATCGGCTCGTTCTACGCCGCGCTCACCGACTACCTCGGATTTCGCGCCAACAGCGGCGAGGGCAAGGTCATGGGCCTGGCCTCCTACGGGAAGGATAGCGAGTACGTGGCCAAGGTGCGCAAGCTGATCACGTTCACCGAGCGCGGCTTCGAGCTGGATCTGTCGTACTTCGAGTACTTCCACGATCGCCCGCACCGCTACAGCGACAAACTCGTGGCCTTGCTCGGCCCGCCGCGCGCGCCGGAAAGCGTGGTGGACAAGCGTCACGAGGACATCTCGTTCGCCCTGCAAGCTATAACCGAGGAAGCCATGTTGCACCTGGCGCGCCTGGCGCGAAAACTAACCGGCGCCAAGAACTTGTGCGTGGCGGGCGGCGTGGCGCTCAACTGCGTGGCCAATGGCCGGCTTCAGCGCGAAACCGACTTCGACAAGTTCTACTTTTACCCAGCGGCGGGCGACACCGGCACCTCGGTGGGTGCTGCGCTGGTGGTCGAGCACCTCTTGAACAACGGCAAGCGTTCCATGGAAGTGGCCAGCGAATACCTTGGCACGGGCTTTACCCCCGCGCAGGTGCGCGCCGTGCTGGACCGCGGACAGCTGCGCTACCACACCTTGAAAGATCCCGAGCTGACCGCGGCGCGCATGGTGGCCGATGGGTTGATGATCGCCTGGTTTCAGGGCCGCGCCGAGTTCGGCCCGCGCGCCCTGGGCAACCGATCTATCGTTACCGACCCACGGCGCAAGGACATGAAGGATCTGCTCAACGCCACGGTGAAATTCCGCGAACCCTTCCGGCCCTACGCACCGTCGGTGCTGGAAGAATCCTGCGGCAAGTACTTTGGCAGCGACGTGCCCTCGCCGTACATGCTGCGCGCCTACCCGACCCGGCCCGAGATGATCGACGTCCTGCCCGCCATCACCCACGTCGATGGCACCGCGCGCGTGCAGACCGTGAACGAAAAGCAGAACCCGCGCTACTACCGCCTGATCAAGGAATTCGGCCGCCTGACCGGCGTGGACTGCGTGCTCAACACCTCGTTCAACATCCGCGGCGAACCCATCATCAACACCGTGGACGAGGCCATCAAGTGCCTCATGACCACCGGCCTGGATGCGCTCTTCGTCGAGGACTACTTGGTGGTCAAGGATCCCGCGAAAGTCGCGCCGTACGTGAAGGGGTAGAGCCTACGGTCCAATGAAAGCGGCCAGGGCTGCGATTTCGGTCGCGGACAGGGCGCGGTTGTAGACGCGGAACTCGTCGATCATACCGTCGAAATAGGGATCCACGCCAAACTGGGACTTGCCAAGGTAGGCGTAGTCGATGGCGCCGAGGCCGGCAGGCGTCAGCACGGTCGGGTCGGTATTTGCTTGGGCGCCATCGATGTAGAGCCAGCCGTTGCCGCCAGAGAGCACAATGGTCAAGTGCTTCCACACGCCGGTCGCGAGATTTGTGGTGTTGAGTGACTCTTCCCTGCTGAAACCATCGGAGGTGATGGAGAAACGAAGGTTGCCGTCGGTGTTTCTGGGCGTCAGGTTCATGTACTTCGTGCCCGTGGGAAGCGAGTTGTACGCGTTCGCGTTGATGCCGACGTCAAAGATGCGCTGCCAGGCCAGTGAGGTCGTGACGTGCACCCAGGTGGCGATGGTGATGTTCGAGAGGCCCGCAAAGACCGCCGGTGGCAGCGAGACATAGCCGTACCCCGCCTTTGACAGCACCAGGGCGTTGCCCACCTTGCCGCTGGCAAAGCTGTAGGCCGAGCCGATCGGGGCCGTTCCACCGTCGGGCGGAAGTCCGGCGCTTAGGGTTCCATGGTTTCCGTTGCCGGACACGTCGGCCAGCGTGGTGCCGCTGGCGCTTTCGCAGGTGTAGTAGGCCACAAGTCCCGTGCCCAAGGTGCTTGTGTCCGGCGAAAGGTCGGGCGTCAGATCAGGTCCTGCATCTGGCGCCATCGTACCGCCGGTGCCAGTCGCGCCGCCAGTGCCGATCCTACCGCCGGATCCGGTCACTCCCCCGCTCGCGGTCGCGCCGCCGGTGGCTTTGGTGCCGCCAGTTCCCGTCGTGCCACCCGTGGCTTTGGTACCGCCAGTTGCCGTTGCTCCGCCTCTTCCGGTCGCGCCGCCGGTGCGGCTGATGCTTCCTCCGGTGGCTGATCCGTCCATGCCTCCGGTGGCGACGCCGCCCGTGCCCGAGATCGGAATGTCCGCGTGGGCATCAATGGCCCCGCCCGTTCCCGACGGTCCAAGGTCAATCGCGCCCCCCGCGCCAAGGTCGATGCCGCCCCCAGAGCCGGCCAAACCGCTGTCGATTGCCCCACCGGAGCCATCCGCGGCGGCATCCATCTCGCCAGCACCACCCGCGCCAGCCTCGATCCTCGCGCCACCGCCAGCCCCACCCGTACCCGCAGGGGTTGCTTTCTGCTTCCAAGGCTCGGTCAAATCCACACAGCCCACCAGGCACAACGCCGAGACGACCGCCAGTGTGGCGAGCGCCCTCATAGCGGGAATACCTAGCTGGACAGTCGAGGGCGGTACTAACTTCCCAATGCTTCTTTCGGCCTTGGATAAGCTCTTAGGCATTGGCATTCATTTCTGTTGGCAGCCTCAGTATAGACTTACTGTTTCGTCAGATGGTCCTGGTACTTGAGCCAGGAAGTACGCGTGGCTACTGCGGGCAAGCGGCATTCGAACCATTGCCCCACTGAGCGCCGGGATACCCATCGGTGTTGGGGTTGCTACCCGCGGTGAAGTAGTAGGCATAGCCGCCGTTGGACTTGGCGGGCTTGTTGATGTTCGTGCCACATGTTGTGGCCACACCATTGAAATAGAAGGTTCTGGCGCCGCAACCGTAGCCTTGGGCCCACCCAGTCCCCGTCGGCGAGCTGACGTCGTTGCAGCTGACAACACACCACTCGGTGGTTTGGCCGCTGAGCTGTTTCTGGGTCACGCCGGATCCCAACACATCGCATGCGGGTACGGCAACCTGTCCCGAGTTGGTAGAGTTGCACAGACCGCCGGTATCGCTCGCGGCCGACATGGCGTAGCTGTACGCCGTTGTATTCGCTGGAGTGTTGTCCGCGTAGGGTGACCCAGCCGTGATCCTCACCGAATAGCCGTCACTCCGCACGACGTTGTAGGAGGTTGCGCCCGTCGAATTGGTCCAGACCAGCGTGACCTGCTTGTTGCCGGATCTTCGTGCGCTCAGTCCCGTCGGTACTGCCGGAATAGTGCACGACATGGTCGTGGCCTGGCTTGACTGGCCGGACGCGCATTGGTGGTTGGCGTTGCTCGCGCTGACGACGTAGTAGTAGCTTGTTGCATTGGTCAGACCGCTATCGGTGTAGGTGGCCGTCGTGATGTTCGTCGCAGCAGGAATTGGAGTGTAGGGTCCATTGTTCGTGGCGCCGCGGGAAACGGTATAGGCTGTGGCTCCTGTCGGTGCGGTCCAGGTGATGGTGATTTGGCCGTTGCTGCCGTTGTTGCTCGCGGTCACGCCTGTGGGTGCCGTTGGCATTTGGCAGGCCAGCGTGATCGAGCCAGTGGTCGAGGTGGTGGAGCACGAGGCGCCAATGGCGGTGATTTGGTAGTAGTAGATTGTGCCAATGGTCAGGCCGGCGGCGGGATCCGTGAAAGTGAGGGTCGATCCTGTCACGCTTCCGATGGACGCGTACCCAGTTGTGGCACTCGTGCTGCGCCCGATGTTGTAGCTCGTAGGAGCTGGGCTCGCAGCGGCCCAGTCGAGCTTGATCTGGGTTCCAGTGGCCATAGTTACGGTGGGCGTTCCCGGCGCTCCCTGGTTGCAGGTTGGCTGTGGCGTGGCGGGGGCTTCGTTGCTGTAGGTCGCCGAGCTGCACGAGCCCTTGTTGGCGCGAACCTGATAGGTGTAGGTCGTGCCATTCGCAGCGGTCGTGTCCACGTAGCTGAGCGTGGTGCCGTTTGCGGTGGTGAAGAGATCTGCATAGGCCGCGGCGCCGGTCTTGCGCTGAATGGTGTACGAGTTCGGCGACGAAGCCGAGGCGAGCCAGGTGAGGGTGACTTTGGCATCACCGGCCGACGCGCTCAAGGTGCCGGGCGCGGCGGGTGGGGTGCACAGCGGTGTTGCGGAAACAGGATCGGAATTGGCCGAGGCGCAGTTGCCATTGCTCGCACTGACCACATAGTTGTAGGCTGTGCCATTGACCAAGGTCGCGTCCTTGTCGGCATACGATGTCACCGTCAACGCGGGTGTGGTGATGACCGCATAGGTGGTGTCTGTACTGACCTTGCGCGAGAGGGTGTAGTTCACGGCTCCCGTGGGCGTGCTCCAAGTGAGATCCACTTCCTTGTCGCCAACGGTCACCGGGGTCTGGATCACCGGCTTGGCCACCGAGCACTGAGGCACCGCCGTGACCGCCGCGGAAGTCGTGGAGGCGCAGGTGCCATTGTTCGAGGTCAGCACGTAGTCGTAGCTGGTGCCGTTGGTGAGGCTGCTGTCGGTGTAGGTCCGGGTCGTGCCAGTGACCTGGACGATCTGTGTGTAGCTCGTGTCCGAACTTAACTTGCGCAGGATTTGGTAGGTCTGCGCGTCGGTGGAGCCGGTCCAGGTCAGGGTGACCTGCGCGCCAACCGTCGGAATGCTAGCGGCGAGGCCAGTAGGCGTGGTAGCGGGTGGTGAGCAAAGCGGCGAAGAGGTCACTGCGTTGGAATTGTCTGAGTTGCAGGTTCCGTTGCTGGCCGTCACCACGTACACGTAGCTTGTCCCGAATACCACCGCCTGGTCCTTGTAGCTTGGGGGCGTAGTCGCGGGCGCGATGTTGGTTGCGATGGGGGCGAAGTCCGCGGTGCCAGAGGCGTTCTTTCTGTAGACCGTGTACACCGTGGCAGTCGCTGGGGCTGTCCACGCGAGGGTGATGGCTCCATTGCCCGGGGTTGCGGACAAGTTCGCGATGAGAGCAGGCGGCGTGCACGGGTTGGTCGGAATCGCCGACACCTGGGTCGAGTTGGCGGACTCGCAGGTGGCGATGGTGTTGATGGACGAGACCACGTAGTAGTAGGTGCCTGCCGCAAGGCCATCGTTGACGTACGGCGAGGCGGTGGTGGTCGGCGTGCTGCCCAGCGTGGTGTAGCCGCTGCCGCTGGTGGTGCTGCGCTTGACGTTGTAGCCGGTGGCGCCCGAGGCGGCGGCCCATGAGATGGAGGCTTGCTGGGTTCCGGCGGCGGCGGCGACGGTGCCGGGCACCGCTGGCTTGGTGTAGATCACATCGATTGGACAGGTGGTGCTCGATCCCGTGCAATTCTCGGCCGGGTCGCACTTGTTGGTGTCGGTGGAAGCGCGGCAGACCGTGCTGGACGGCGCCAGTGAGTCGATGGGGCACACGGCGGTGGTTCCTGTGCAACTTTCCGCGACGTCGCATCCGCCTGGCACCGCCGCTCGGCAGACCGCGCCGGCTTGCTTGAAGCCGTCGGCCGGGCAATCCGCACTGGTGCCCGAGCAGGTTTCAGCGATGTCACAGTCGCCAGCGACGGCTCGACATGCTTTTCCGGCGGCCTCGAGCTTGTCGGCTGGGCAGTCGGCGCTGACCCCGTCGCAGGTTTCAGCGATGTCGCACAGACCGGCCGCCGAGCGGCAGGGGGTGCCGGCAGGTTGGATCACACCACCGGGAGCGCACACGCCCACGGCCACGTCGCGATTGGCATCGCGCGCGTCGCCAAGCACGTCGTTGCGAACGTCGGCGAAAATCAGAACATCGAGTTTCGTGCCGTCGGCTGGGGCATCGCCGACCACGATGGGCAGGTCGTTGGACCCATCGACGGAAGTCACGGGGACCTCGGGCAGCGAACCACCATCGTCCATGATGACGGGAGGCGTGTCATCCATCGGTGCGTCTGAAAGCTCGTCAGCGTCGATTCCGGGATTGACGGAAGATCCGTCATCGGCTGGCTTCGCGGTGTCAACCCCTGGCGCCTCGATGTTGGGGCTCGTGTCCTTCTTGCCATCGGCCGCGGTTACGCCGCCGTCCACGGAGCTGTTGACGCAGTTATTGTTGGCCACACATTCGGCAACCTTCTGCGGTTTGCCGAGATTTACGCACGCACCGATGGAAGCAGTGATGCAAACCAAAACGAAGAATCTGCGCATGGGGCTCCTTGCCATCATGGTACTAAGTTCGTCCTCCGACGGAACACCCGGCCTCGACCAACTGGGAATTATGGGACTTTTGTGCCGCCGTTGCCGCAACTTCAGTAGAGTTGCATTATAGCCCACGGTCAAGGATCACTGGGACGGTTTGATGGCTTCAGGCCTTCCATGCCCAGGCAAGGTGGCAGACGAGATGCAAAGTAGGGGGCTGTACGACAACGGTCTCGTCAATTTGTCTTCCGGAGACGGGTCATCCGGCCGAGGGCGGTCTTTTCCCAATATGCAAGACGCTGCTGTCCACCATCGGCATGGGCGTCATGGGACCGCGACCGCCCTTGTTTTCCAGTTCTCG
>Ga0302322_100001926_pt1 | contig 17384 bp, 14 predicted proteins | sample Fen_T0_2_FD_203757 | JGI IMG/M metagenome (GOLD analysis project Ga0302322, IMG submission 203757) | Peat permafrost microbial communities from Stordalen Mire near Abisko, Sweden - Fen_T0_2 | ecosystem: Environmental > Terrestrial > Soil > Wetlands > Permafrost | place: Sweden: Abisko... | reverse complement strand
TCGATCCCACGAACGCGAAGGCCGTGCCGCCGGCCCTCGCCTTCAACACCGCGGCCTCCTTCGTCACGAACACCAACTGGCAGAACTACGGCGGCGAGCTGACGATGAGCCATCTGACGCAGATGGCCGGGCTCGCCGTGCAGAACTTCCTCTCCGCTGCGGTCGGCCTCACGGTTGCCGTGGCACTGATCCGGGGGTTCGTCCGCCGTCGCTCCGCAACGATCGGCAACTTCTGGGTAGATCTCACGCGGGGCACCATCCGGGTGCTGCTGCCGCTCGCGATCGTCGTCGCGATCGTGCTCGCGAGCCAGGGCGTCGTGCAGAACCTGCACGGCTTCACCCACGCGACCACCGTGCAGGGCATCACGCAGTCGATTCCAGGCGGCCCCATCGCGAGCCAGGAGGCGATCAAGGAGCTGGGCGAGAACGGCGGCGGGCCGTACAACGCCAACTCCGCGCACCCGTTCGAGAACGCGAACGGCTTCACCAACCTCTTCGAGATCCTCGTCCTCCTGATGATCCCGTTCGCACTCACCTACACCTACGGGCGGCTCGTCAATGACCAGCGCCAGGGATGGGTGCTGTTCGCCGTGATGTTCTCCATCTGGCTCGGCGCGGCCGGCTTCGCCATGCATTTCGAGAACGGCGGCAACCCCAGGCTTCAGGCGATCGGGGCCGTCGGCGGCAACATGGAGGGCAAGGAGGTGCGCTTCGGCACCGCCATGTCGGGCCTCTTCGCCGCCTCGACGACGGGCACGTCGACGGGGGCCGTCGATGCATCGCACGACAGCTTCACGCCGCTCGGCGGCGCCGTGCCGCTCGTGCACATGATGCTCGGGGAAGTAAGTCCGGGCGGCACCGGCGCCGGCCTCTACGCGATCCTGATCTTTGCCTTGCTCGCGGTCTTCATCGCGGGCTTGATGGTCGGGCGCACGCCCGAGTACATCGGCAAGAAGATCCAGGCCACCGAGATGAAGCTCGTGGTCGTGTTCCTGATCGTGATGCCGCTCCTGATCCTGGGCTTCTCGTCCCTGTCGGCCGTTCTCGCAGGCCCTAAATCGTCGATCCTCAATCCCGGCCCCCACGGGCTCTCCGAGATCGTCTACGCGTTCACGTCGGCTGCCAACAACAACGGCTCGGCCTTCGGCGGCCTGACTGGAAACACCGACTGGTACAACACCACGCTCGGCCTGACGATGCTGTTCGGCCGCTTCTTCCTGATCGTCCCCGTGCTCGCGATCGCGGGCTCGCTCGCGCGCAAGCAGCCCGTACCGGCGACCGCGGGCACCTTCCCCACGAATACCCCCCTCTTCGTCGTGCTGCTCCTCGCGGTGATCCTCACCGTCGTCGGGCTCACGTACTTCCCCGTCGTCTCCCTCGGCCCCGTCCTGGAGCACCTGACCCTGTGAGCACCCAAGCATCTTCCATCTTCGACTCCAAGATCGCCGCGCCGGCGGCGCTCGACAGCTTTCGCAAGCTCGATCCGCGACGGATGGCGCGCAACCCCGTCATGTTCGTCACCGAGGTCGGGGCCGCATTCGCGACGATCCTCTTCTTCAAGGACCTCGGTGACGCCACCACGAAGGCCAACGTCTTCGCCGGCAGCGTCGCAGCGTGGCTGTGGTTCACCGTCCTGTTCGCGAACTTCGCCGAGGCGATGGCCGAGGGGCGCGGCAAGGCGCAGGCCGCGTCGCTCCGCAAGACCCGCGCCGAGACGACCGCGCGAAGGCGACTGCCCGACGGCTCGATCGAGGAGCTGCCGAGCTCGAAGCTCGACGTCGGCGACCACGTCGTCGTCACGGCGGGCGAGATCATCCCCGCCGACGGAGACGTGATCGAGGGCATCGCTAGCGTCGACGAGTCGGCGATCACCGGCGAATCCGCCCCGGTCATCCGCGAGTCGGGTGGCGACCGCTGCGCTGTCACCGGCGGTACCCGCGTGCTCTCGGACGAGATCGTCGTCCGCGTCACCACCCGGGCGGGCGAGAGCTTCCTCGACCGGATGATCGCCCTCGTCGAGGGTGCGAGCCGGCAGAAGACCCCCAACGAGATCGCGCTCGACATCCTGCTCGCAGGGCTCACGATCATCCTCCTCCTCGCCACCGTGACGCTGCAGCCCTACGCCGTCTACTCGGGCGCCGAGCAGTCCGTGATCGTCCTCATCGCCCTACTCGTCTGCCTCATCCCGACGACGATCGGGGCGCTGCTCTCCGCGATCGGGATCGCCGGCATGGACCGACTGGTCCAGCGCAACGTGCTCGCGATGAGCGGCCGCGCCGTGGAGGCCGCCGGCGACTGCTCGACGCTCCTGCTCGACAAGACCGGCACGATCACGCTCGGCAACCGGCAGGCGACGGACTTCATCCCGGCGCCGGGCGTCTCGGACGAGGAGCTCGCAGACGCCGCCCAGCTCTCGAGCCTCGCCGACGAGACGCCCGAAGGACGCTCGATCGTCGTGCTCGCCAAGGAGCGCTACGGACTGCGCGGCCGAGAGCTCCACGGCGCCGAGCTCGTCCCGTTCACGGCGCAGACACGCATGAGCGGCGTCGAGGTGGACGGCCGCAGCATCCGCAAGGGCGCCGCCGACGCCATCCGCCGCTGGGTCGAGGAGCACGGTGGCAACATCCCGGCCGAGCTCGGCGCCGCCATCGACGGGATCGCCTCCTCGGGCGGTACTCCCCTCGTCGTGGCCGAGAGCGGCCGCGCCCTGGGCGTCGTCCACCTCAAGGACGTCGTCAAGGAGGGCATCAGCGAGCGCTTCGCAGAGCTGCGCGCCATGGGGATCCGCACGGTGATGATCACGGGCGACAACCCCCTCACCGCGAAGGCGATCGCCGAGGAGGCCGGTGTCGACGATTTCCTCGCCGAGGCCACGCCCGAGGACAAGATGGCGCTGATCAAGCGCGAGCAGGAAGGCGGCGCCCTCGTCGCGATGACCGGTGACGGAACGAACGACGCTCCCGCGCTCGCCCAGGCCGACGTCGGCGTGGCGATGAACACCGGAACCCAGGCCGCCAAGGAAGCGGGCAACATGGTCGACCTCGACTCGAATCCGACGAAGCTGATCGAGATCGTCGAGATCGGCAAGCAGATGCTGATCACGCGGGGCTCGCTGACGACGTTCTCGATCGCCAACGACATCGCCAAGTACTTCGCGATCATCCCCGCGATGTTCGCGGGAGCGATTCCCGCCCTCGACCGTCTCAACATCATGCATCTCGACAGCCCGCAGAGCGCCATCCTCTCGGCCGTCATCTTCAACGCGCTCGTGATCGTGGCGCTGATCCCGCTCGCCCTGCGCGGCGTGCGCTTCAGGCCCGCGTCCGCGGCCGCGATGCTCCGCCGCAATCTCCTCATCTACGGCGCCGGCGGCGTGATCGCACCCTTCATCGGGATCAAGCTGATCGACCTCATCGTCGGTGCGACGGGGCTCGTCTGATGCGACGCCAGCTCCTTCCGGCACTGCTCGCCTTCGTGGCTTTCACGGTGATCCTCGGCATCTTCTACCCGCTCGCGATCACCGGCATCTCGCAGCTCGGCTTCTCGGCGAAGGCGAACGGCTCGCTCGTGAGACGCGACGGCGGCGTCGTCGGCTCGAGCCTGATCGGCCAGATCTTCACGGCGCCGAAGTACTTCCATCCGCGCCCCTCCGCGGCAGGCGACGGGTACGACGGGACGTCGAGCTCGGCCTCGAACCTCGGCCCCTCGAATCCCACCCTGATCAAGGATGTCGCTGCGCGGATCGTCGCCTACCGGCACGAGAACGGTCTTGCCGCGGGCACACCTGTCCCCGTCGAGGCGGTGACGTCCTCCGGGTCGGGCCTCGACCCGCACATCTCCCCCGCCGACGCCCGCATCCAGGCCGTTCGCGTGGCAAGGGTGCGCAATCTTCCGGTCGCGCACGTCCTCGACCTCGTGCAGCAGCACACCGACGGGCGCACGCTCGGCTTCCTCGGGGAGCCCGGTGTGAACGTCCTCGAGCTGAACCTCGCCCTCGACGCGGCGAAATAGGTCACTCTTCACCCATGGCACGGGGAACGCTCCGCATCTACCTCGGGGCCGCACCTGGCGTCGGCAAGACGTTCGCGATGCTCGGTGAAGGCCGCCGTCGGGCGGAGCGAGGCACCGATATCGTCGTGGGCTACGTCGAGACGCACGGCCGCCCCAATACGGCCGCTCAGGTCGACGGTCTCGAGGTGATGCCGCGGGCACGCCTCGACTACCGGGGCACGACGTTCGAGGAGATGGACGTCGACGCGATCATCGCCCGCGGGCCCGAGGTCGCGCTCGTCGACGAGCTGGCCCACACGAACGTGCCGGGCTCACGCCACGAGAAGCGGTGGGAGGACGTCGAGGCGCTCCTCGACGCCGGGATCACGGTGATCTCGACGTTGAACATCCAGCACCTCGAATCGGTCAACGACGTCGTCGAGCAGATCACGGGCATCACGCAGCAGGAGACGATCCCCGACGCGGTCGTGAGGAGGGCCGACCAGATCGAGCTCGTGGACATGGCTCCCGAGGCCATCCGGCGGCGCATGGCCCACGGCAACATCTATCCCGCCGAACGCATCGATGCAGCACTCGGGAACTACTTCCGCACCGGCAACCTCGGCGCCCTGCGAGAGCTCGCCCTCCTCTGGGTGGCCGACCGGGTCGACGACGCGTTGCTCGACTACCGCGAGCGCCACGGCATCGACCGTCCCTGGGAGACCCGCGAACGCGTCGTCGTCGCCCTGACGGGCTCGGCCGACGGAGAACGGCTCGTCCGCCGGGCAGCGCGCATGGCCGCTCGCTCGAAGGGCGACCTGTTCGCCGTCCATGTGCGCCCCCAGGACGGGCTCGCAGGTGGGGCTGCCGACCGGCTGGACCGGCAGCGCGAGCTCGTCGAGGAGCTCGGCGGGACGTACCGGGAGGTCGTCGGGGCGGACATCGGCGAGACGCTCGTCGCGACCGCACATACGCTCAACGCGACCCAGCTCGTCCTCGGCGCAACACGTCGCTCCCGCTTCGCCGAGCTCACCCGCGGCTCCGTGATCAACCGCGTCATTCGCGACTCGGGTGTCGGGCTCGACGTTCACGTGATCAGCCGTGCCGACGAAGGCGCCGGGGCAACGGCACCACGCAGGCGCAGGCCCGGCTCCCTGCCCCGGCGGCGGGTGCAGCTCGGGTTCCTGCTCGCGGCGATAGGGCTGCCGCTGCTGACGTGGTTGCTGACGAACCTCCGCACCCATCTCGGGCTTCCCAGTGTCCTGCTGCTCTTCCTGCTGCTCGTCGTCGCGATCTCGGCGGTCGGTGGCGTCTGGCCCGCGCTCACCGCCGCAGTCGTGGGGTTCCTGCTCGTCAACTGGTACTTCACGCCGCCGGTGCACACGTTCACGATCGAGGAGGGAGAGAACCTGCTCGCGCTGTCGGTCTTCCTCGCGGTGGCCGCCGTCGTGAGCACGTTCGTCTCGCTTGCGGCACGACGCGCGGCGGACGGGGCACGCGCCCGTGCCGAGGCCGAAGCGCTCGCCGGCCTGGCCGGCTCGGCACCCGTGCCCGTCGTCCTCGACGGCCTCCGGCGCATCCTCGGGCTCGACGTCGTGGCCGTCTTCCATCGCGCGAACGAGGGCTGGACGCTCGACCACGCGGCCGGCGCGCCCGTGCCGGACGGCCCGACGGGGCGCCAGATCGAGCTCGACGATGTTCACGTGCTCGTCATCTCCGGACGGGCGGTCGAGTCGGGCGCCGACAACCGCATCCTCGACGCGTTCTCGCGCGAGATCACGTCGTCGCTCGAGCTCGAGGAGCTCGAGGCGGAGGCGTCGGAGGCGGGACTCCTCGCGGCCGCCGGCGACCTGCGAACGGCGATCCTCTCCGCCGTCTCCCACGACCTCCGAACGCCGCTGTCGGGTATCAAGGCGTCGGTCACGAGCCTCATGCAGGAGGACGTCGCCTGGACACCGGAGGCACGACGCGAGTTCCTCGTCACGATCGACGAGGAGTCCGACCGCCTCAACGCCCTCGTCGGGAACCTGCTCGACATGAGTCGCCTGCAGACTGGGGCGCTGGACGTCAGCCTGACCGCGGTCGGAGTCGACGAGGTGATTCCGGCCGCGCTCGCGAGCATCGGTGCCCGTGCCTCCGAGGTCGACGTGGATGTCGACGAGTCGCACCCACGAGTGCTGGCCGACCCGGGGCTGCTCGAGCGGGCGCTCGCGAACGTGATCGTGAATGCGCTCAACCACAACCCACCGGGAGAGCGCGTGCGCGTCGTCGCCGGCGTGGCCGGCGATGCGGTCGACGTCCGCGTGGTCGACTACGGCCCGGGCGTCCCGGCCGACGACCGCGACACGGTATTTCTTCCCTTCCAGCGGCTCGGCGATGCCGGGGGCGGAGAGGGAGTGGGACTCGGGCTCGCCGTCGCGAAAGGGTTCGTGGAAGCGATGGGAGGCAATGTGGAGATCGAGGACACACCGGGCGGCGGGCTGACGATGGTGTTCCGGCTCAGGGCGGCACGATGACGACCCGGATCCTCGTCGTCGACGACGAGCCGCAGATCCTGCGGGCCCTCGGCACGAATCTGAAGGCGCGGGGCTACGAGGTCGACCTCGCGCCCACGGGAGAAGCGGCGCTGACGTTGGCCGCGCGACACCATCCCGACCTCGTCATCCTCGACCTCGGGCTCCCCGGAATCGACGGGATCGAGGTGATCCAGGGCCTGCGCGGCTGGACGAGGGTCCCGATCATCGTGCTCTCCGTCCGCGAGGGCGAGCGCGACAAGGTAGCGGCGCTCGATGCCGGGGCCGACGACTACGTGACGAAGCCCTTCGGCATGGACGAGCTGCTGGCGCGGCTCCGGGCCGCGCTGCGCCGCGCCGAACCGACCGGCGAGAGCGCAGAGGTCGTCACCGCGGACTTCACCGTCGATCTCGCCGCCAAGCGCGTCACGAACGCGCAGGGTGAGGTCAGGCTGACGCCGACGGAGTGGGAGATCGTCGAGATCCTCGTGCGCAACCCCGGCAAGCTGATCACGCAGCGGCAACTGCTGCACGAGGTCTGGGGGCCGCAGTACTCGAGCGAGACGAACTACCTGCGGGTCTACATGGCCCAGATCCGCCGCAAGCTCGAGCCGGATCCGTCGCACCCACGGTCGTTCCACACCGAGGCGGGGATGGGATACCGCTTCGACCCGCCCGGGGACTGATCGAGGTCTGTGATGTCCTCCACAAGGGCGAAACCCGCCTCCTTGGGCGGGTTTCTAGTGGAGCCAGCCGGGCTCGAACCGGCGACCTTCTGGCTGCCAGCCAGACGCTCTCCCAGCTGAGCTATGGCCCCGCAAGCGAAACGCATTGTAGAGACTCGAACGCGAAGTCGTCGGCCCAGTTCACGCCCTCTCGCTGATCGATACGGCGGCCGCGCTCTCCGCCTCCGCGGTCGCTCCCTTCCGATCAGTCGTTAGCACGTTCTCAATCCAGAGAACGGCGCGAATGTCGTCGCCCCGATAAGGCACGCGAATCAGGCAGAAGCGGCAGCCTCGAGCTTCGGCACGTCGCTCCAGAGATCCTCGAGCCGGTAGAACTCCCGCGTCTCGTCGGTGAAGACGTGCAGGACGGCGTCGACGTAGTCGGCGACGACCCACGTCGCCTCGCGCTCGCCGGCGACGGCGCGCGGCAGGAGCCCGGGGTCGCGCTTCATCCCGACGTGCACCTCGTCGCTGATCGCCTTCACCTGGCGCGTGTTGCCACCGGTCGCGATGACGAAGAAATCGGTGTAGTCGCACACCGACCGCATGTCGAGGATGGTGACGTCGGTCGCCAGCTTCTCCTCGCAGAGGGCGGCGATGCGGCGAGCTTGCTCGAGCGATGTCAGGTCGGTCAGCTTCCTCGGTCGGGTCGGGACGGTCGCGCGGCCCCTTGTTGGCCGGGCGAAGTGTACCGGCGCCCGGGGGACGTCACCGTGCGCGATACAGGCCGAGACGGTCGATCTCGGCCGCTACCGCCGGTGGCACGAGACCGTCGATCGGCAGTCCTCCCGCGACCCGGTCGCGGATCTCCGAGGACGAGACGGCAAGAGGGGTGATCGGGAACAGCTCCACCCGGTCGGGGCGGGAGAGCGAGGCGACGACGCGCCCGAGGACGGACAGGTCGGTGCCGGGCCGGGTTGCGGCCCCGATCCGGGCGAGCTCGAGGACGCGCTCGGGCCGCACCCACGTCGGGAGGGCCGCGAGCTCGTCGGCGCCGAGCAGGAAGACCGGGTCCTCGAGCCCGAGCGCCTCGAGCGAGTCGACCGACCGGGCGAAGGGATCGAGCGAGGTCTCGGCCTCGCCGATCACGGCGAAGGCGAGCTCGGCCAGGCGAAGGCGGATTCCGGCCTGCGTCTCAACGTCCTTGTGACCGGGGTCGGCGACGACGCGCACGAGCACGCGCTCGAGCCGGAAGTGGTCGACTGCCTCCCGGGCGAGCGCGAGATGCCCGTTGTGCGGTGGATCGAAGGCGCCCCCGAGGATCCCGACCGAGCCGCTCACTCCCAGATCATGACCTGGTCGCCGATCTCGACCTCCGAGCCGCGCTTCACGCCCGCGTCCCGCAGAGCGTCGTCGAGCTCTTCGCCCTCGGGCGGGGTGCCTACGACGCGGAAGCCCTGGCCGGTGCGCAGCACCTTGAAGCGACGGCGCTCGGGCGGCTTCGGCCGATACTCGAGAAAGTCGGGCAGCTCCTCGGCGGCGAGGACCGGCTCGTGCCCGACCTGCGGGCAGAGGGTGAAGAGCAGGGCCTTCAGCTCCTCGATGCCCGCGCCCGTGGCACAGGAGACCCGGTGGACCGCGACGATCCGCTCGTCCGTCACGGTGAACGGCGCCGGCTCGGGGTGGAGGTCCGACTTGTTGAGGACGACCAGCTGTGGTCTCTCGCCGAGACCTGCGCCGTACGCGGCGAGCTCACGGTCGATGACCAGGTAGCGGTCGTCGGCGTCGCCCTCCGACGCGTCGATCACGTGCAGAAGCAGTCTGGCTCGCTCGAGGTGCGCGAGGAACTCGTGCCCGAGGCCGATTCCTTCGCTCGCACCCTCGATCAGTCCGGGCACGTCGGCGACGGTGAGCTGGCGCCCATCGGGGCCGTCGACCGTGCCGAGCATCGGCGCGAGCGTCGTGAACGGGTAGTCGGCGACCTTGGGCTTCGCGTTCGAGATCCGGCGCAGGAGCGACGACTTGCCGGCGTTCGGCAGCCCGGCACAGGCCGCGTCGGCCATCAGCTTCAGGTGCAACTCGAGCTCGCACGACTCGCCGGGCAGCCCCGTCTCGGCGTACCGCGGTGTCTGCCGGGTCGGCGTCGCGAAGTTGGAGTTTCCGCGCCCACCTCCGCCCCCACGGGCGACGACGATGCGCATCTCGTCCTCACGCAGGTCGGCCACGATTGTGCCGTCCTCGACGTTGGTGACCTGCGTCCCCACGGGGACCGTGAGGACGATGTCGCCGCCGTCGGCCCCGTGCTTGCGCGTGCCGCGTCCGTTCCCGCCGCGCTTCGCGTCGAACACGGTCTTCGCGCGGAACGAGGAGAGGTCGCGCAAGTCGGCGTCGGCGAGGAGGACAATGTCGCCGCCGCGGCCGCCGTCGCCGCCGTCCGGGCCGCCCTTGGGCACGAACTTCTCACGCCGGAAGCTCAGCCCACCGTCACCGCCGCGGCCGGCCTTGACGCGGATGCGAGCGCGATCGTGAAACATGCTCATGGGCTCACCCGACCGCGCTCCCTGTCGGCGCGCCCGGAGGGCGCGACCGGCTAGCTCGAGAGCTCGTCGACGGAGATGAAGCGCTTGTCGCCGGAGCGGCGGAACGCGACGACGCCCTCGCGCTTGGCGAAGATCGTGTGGTCGCGGCCGAGGCCGACGCCGTCGCCGGGCCGAAACCTGGTTCCGCGCTGGCGCACGATGATCATCCCGGCCTTCACTTCCTGGCCGGCAAAGATCTTGACGCCGAGGCGCTTGCTCTCGGAGTCACGGCCGTTGCGGGAGGAGCCGAGCCCCTTCTTGTGTGCCATCTAGCTCTCATCCTCCTTGGCGGTCTCAGGGGCGACGACTGCCGGCGCTGCCGCAGCGGCAGCCTTTGGCTTCGCGGCGGCCCGCTTTCTGGCGCCGATCGATTCGATCTCGATCTGCGTCAGGGCGGCGCGGAACCCCGTGTGACGCTTGTAGCCGGTGCGCTTCTTGTACTTGCCGATGCGAATCTTCGGGCCGCGCTGCTGACCGACGACCTTGACAGTCACGGTCACGTCCTTCGGAGAGAGGGACGCCGCACCGTCACCGCCGACGAGCAGCACGTCCGGCGTGAACGTCTTGCCGTCCTCGGTGGGGAGCCGGTCGACGAGCAGCCGCTGACCTTCGCTGACGCGATATTGCTTGCCACCGAGGGAGATGATTGCGTAGCTCATGCGAGTGAGGTCTCTGGCGCGGAAAATGCGGGCAGGCGCCCGCAAGTCGAGGGAGTGTAGCGAAACGCCGGCATCATCTGCGGTCGAAATCGTCGAGCCACTCGGACATCGGCACGTAGCCGGGATCGTCCGGCTCGGCGGCCGTCGACTCCTCCGGGAGCGCGCTGTCGGAATCGGGCTCGAGCGCGGCCGGCACCACGGCGGGCTCGGGCACGTGCTCGGGCTCCGTCTCGGTGCTCTCGGCGACGAGGGCGGCAACGACGAGATCGGCCTCGCCTCCGCTCTCGACATCCGCCTCCCCGGTCCCGACCGGCTTCTTGCGGCGGTTCTTGCCTCCCCGGCTGCCTCGCCGGGTTTTTCGCTTGACGACGACCGGAACCTCGCCGTCGAAGCTCTCGGCGCCGTCGGGGGCGGCGCTCGCCGCTCCGTCGGAATCCGGGTCGAGCCCGGTGTCGGTCTCGGTGTCGGTCTCGGTGTCGGTCCCGGAACCGTGCAATTCGATCGTCTCGGCCACCACGTCACCGACCGCCTCCTGGATCACGTCCGGCGAGGCCGGCGCTCCGTCGGGATCTGCGGGCACGTGGATCCGGGGCGCGCGGCGCCGGGCCGGCGCCTTTGGCTTCTCGGCTAGCTCGGCCACCGAGCCGTTCGCGGGTGCGTCCGGCCCCGACGCGGCCTCTGCCGCGCCGAGAGCGACGGCTTCGTCTTCGTCCACCTGGATCTCGTCCGTCGGCTCGCCGTCGGCAGCTCCCTCGACGGCAGGACCAGCCCCGGCGGGCTTACGCCGCCGCCGGCCTCCGCGGGAGCCGCGGCGCGTGCGCTTCTTCGCCGGCGTCACGCCATCGACGCCGGGCTCACCCGAACCGGGCTCACCGGGCTCGAGCTCGAGCTCCTCGTCGTCCTCGGGCAGGCTCACGTCTTCCAGGTCGACGGCGTGCGGCTCGTCGACGACGACCCCCTCGCCTTCGGGGGTGGGTGGCGCCTCGTCGCCCTCGCCTGTCGCAGTGGCCGGCTTACGCCGGGCGGGAGCGCGCGTCGGCTTCTCGGCCTCGCTCTCGAACGTGATCGGACCGTCGCCAGGGGCGCCGGAGGCGACCAGGGTGGCAAAGGCCTGCCCCTCGAGCACGCGACCGATCGTCACCGTCGCCTTCTTCCCAACGAGCTTCGCGGCATCCGCGACGAGGACGTCGATACCGTCGAGCTTGCCCGCTGCCGCGGTGGCGTCGTACCGCCCCACCTCGCCGAGCTTCAGCTCGACGGTCGAGCCCTCGACGAGTGGCGATGCGGGTTGCAGGTCGACGAGCTTGCCCTCGGCTGCGACGTCGAAGTGATCCACGTGAATGTGCCCCTCGGCGGGCACGAGGAAGAAGCGACGGCGCGTCGCCTCCTCGATCGCGGCGAGCCGCGAGCCACCGGGGCCGACGAGAAGCTCGAGCACGCGCGGATGCAACGCGACGCGATACGCCTGCACCCGGCTGCCCGGGGAGGCGAGGGTCCGGAGCCGGCGCTCGATCTGCATGGCCACCGTGTGGTCGGAGACGACGATGCCGTCGCCGGCGCAGGTCGGGCACTTGCGGGTGAGGATCTCGCGCGGGCCGTCGGTGACGTTCTGGCGCGTCATCTCCACGAGCCCGAGCGGCGAGATCTCGACGACGTACGTCTTCGTCCGGTCGCGCTCGAGCTCGTCGCGCAGCGCGTCCTCGACCGAGGCCCGGTTCTTCGGGTTGGCCATGTCGATGAAGTCGATGACGATGATCCCGCCGATATCGCGGAGCCGCAGCTGGCGGACGACCTCCTTCACCGCCTCGAGGTTGTTCTTCGTGATCGTGTCCTCGAGTCGCTGGTTCGAGTTCTTCGAGCGGGAGCCCACGAAGCGGCCGGTGTTGACGTCGATGACGGTGAACGCCTCCGCGTAGTCGAAGACGAGGTAGCCGCCGGAGGGAAGGTCGACGCGCCGGTCGAGCGTCGAGGCGATCTCCTTCTCCACGCCCGACGTCTCGAACAGCGGCTCCTTCTCCTTGTAGCGGTGCACGCGCTCGATCATGTGCGGCGAGGTCTTCTTCAGGTAGCTGACGATCCGCTTGTGGGTGCGCTCGTTGTCGACCTGCGCCGAGACGAAGTCGCCGGCGAAGAGGTCCCGCACGATGCGCAACGGCAGCTCTGCCTCCTGGTAGACGAGCGACGGCGCGGAGGCGCCCTTCGCCCGGGCCTGGATCGTCTTCCAGAGCCGCTGCAGGAAGACGAGGTCGCGCTCGACGTCCTCCGCGGAGGCACCCTCGGCCGCGGTGCGGACGATGACGCCGCCCTCCTTCACCTCGAGCCCCTTGATGATGTCCTTGAGGCGTGCCCGCTCGGCATCCTCGAGCCGCCGCGAGACGCCGAGGCCCTCGCCGTTCGGAACGTAGACGAGGAAGCGGCCCGGAAGCGAGATCTCGGTCGTCAGCCTGGCGCCCTTCGTCTTCATCGGGTCCTTCACCGCCTGCACGAGCAGCTGCTCGCCGCGGGAGATCAGGTCCTGGATCTTCTTGCCGTGATGCCGCTTGCCCTCGAGCTCGGGCACGACGATCTCGTCGACGTAGAGGAAGCCGTTCTTCTCGAGCCCGATCTCGACGAACGCGGCCTCCATCCCCGGGAGCACGTTGTCGACGACCCCGAGGTAGATGTTCCCGGCGATCGACCGGCGCTCGGGCCGCTCGAGGTACACCTCGGCGACGCGGTCGTCCTCGATCACGGCGACGCGCTGCTCACCGACGTCGACCGAGATCAGGAGCTCGCGCTTCGCTGCCGGCAACGGCGCCCGGCGTGGAGCCTGTCTGCGGCGCTGGGTGCCGCCGCTCTGGCCCGTGCGGCGCCGGTCGGCGGCCCGCTCGGCCCGCTGGCTCCGCGCCGGCTCCTTGGCGGCGGGCTTCTCGGCAGGCGACGCCGTCTCGCTGGTAGCACCGTCGCCGGCCGGCCGCTTCCGGCCGCGCCCGCCACGGCTACCACGGCGTCGCTTGTTTCTCAGCGCCTCGGCGTCCGCACCTGTTGCAGTCGAATCTGCGGCAGTGCTGTGTTGCTCTGAGCCTTGTGGCCCCGAGCCCTGTTGCTCCGAGCTCTGGTGCTTGGCCCGCGCGGCCTCCGGCTCAGCCGGGGCGGCAGGAGCCTCTGTGATTGCGCCCTCGGGCGCGTCCTGCTTCTTCTTGTTCTTCCATCGAAACCAGGGCAAGTAGTGCCTCTCCTCGTTGTAGCGCGCGCGGGCACACAGCTCCCCACCGGGTAACCGGCCTCGCGCAGCGGATGTCGAAAACCATGGCCATATTCAGTTGGGCCTCGTGGTGCAGGGTATCAGTGCGGAGGCCCGGCGGTGTCTTCTCCGGCCGCGGCGCCGACGATCGTCTTCGGGAGGCTCTACGCAGCTGCCGGACGAAGCCGCGCCCGACGGGCTCGAACGGCACGGAGGCGCTGGTTCAGGCGAGCCCAGGCCCACGGCTCGACCTCCGCGTAGCGCGTCTCGGACTGGGCGCGCGTCGCCTCCAGGTACTCGAACCATGCATCGGCCTCTTCGATCTGCAGCAATTCCTCTGCGAGCTCTATGTCCGGCACCGGCACTCCCTTCGCCTGTCGGGGTCGATGCGATCCTAGGACCCGGTCCGGACGGACCACCCCGCAACGGCGTCGGGCGCCTTCAGAGGCGGAGGCGGGCGGCTCCGAGAGCGCGCGTGCCCGCGTAGGCCACCGCACCACGGACGAGCGGCCCGCCGACCGGAAGCCGGCGGACGAGCGCGCGGGCGCCGAGCCCAACGGCCAGGCACGCGCCGAGCGCGGGCCCGACGGCGAGCGCGAGCGCCTGCGGGTCACGCGGCAGGGTCTCGCCCCGGCTGAGACCGAGCAGCAGCACCATGCGGCCCTGCGCCAGGGTGAGCACCGGTAGCTGCGCCCGCTGCAGGCGGGAGCTCGCAGCGAGGGCGGCGTTCGTGAGGGAAGTCGTGCCGACCAGTCGTCGCATCACTGCCGGCCGCAGGACGGGCAGGCGGGAGGCGAGCGCCGGCCCGTCGGCTCCGGCGACCCGCGCGACCGCCGTCGCCAGGTCGTCGAGCGGCACCTCCGAGCTGCCGTCGAGCACGTCGCCCGGAACGACGTAGGGGACGCGACCCGCTCCCCGCTGCACGACGAGCACCGGTGTTCCGGCTCGCGTGAGCCGACGGAGAGCGGCCACGGCCGCCGGGGACGGCGGCCCGTCGAGCAGCCAGATCGCGACGGCGGCCTGGAGCGGATCGCCGCCGACGGTGACCGCGCCGGCGTCACCGCCGGCGGTGAGGGCGGCGGCGAGCTCGGCGGCACCGTCACCCGAGACGGCGATCCGCGGAGTCGCCTGTCCGATGCCGCGCGTCTCGCGCAGCACCCCGGCGACCTCGCCGATCCCGACGCCGAACGGCACTAGCGGAAGCCCTCAGCGCGACCGCGCGCGTGAATCGCCTGGAGCACGCCGACCGCCATCAGGTTCGCGACCATCGAGGAGCCGCCGACGGTGACGAAGGGCAGGGGAATCCCCGTCACGGGAGCGATGCCCATCGTCATGCCGACATTCACGAACACCTGGAAGAGAAAGGCGAAAACGATCCCCCCTGCGACGACGGCGCCGTACAGGTCACCGGCGACGGTGACGACGCGGAGGCCACGCCAGACGACGAGAAGGTAGAGCAACAGCAGGATCGAGGTGCCGACGAAGCCTCGCTGCTCGGCGAACGAGGCGAACACGAAGTCCGTGGCGTGCTCGGGGAGGTAGTCGAGGCGCGTCTGGCTCGCTCCCGCGACGCCGCGCCCGGAGAAGCCGCCCGCACCCACCGCGGTTCTCGACTGGGTCACGTTGTAGGTCGAGCCGCCCGGATCGCTGTCCGGGTTCGTGAACCCCGTCAGGCGGGCGGTCTGGTACGGCTTCAGCACCGGCATCCCGGCGGCGGGGAGCAGCCACAAGACGCTCGTCAGTAGCACGATCGTCGTGACCCCGAGCACGATTAGGTGCACCCAGCGCACTCCCGAGAGGAAGAGGACGGCCGTCAGGGCGGCACCGTAGACGAGGGCGGTCCCGAGATCGGGCTGCACGAAGACGAGGCCTATCGGCACGAGGCCGAGGCCGATCGCGGTCGCGACCGTTCCGAGCTCACCGACCCGGCGGCCGCGCTCGACGAGGAAGCCGGCGATCGCCAGCACGAAGACGAGCTTGCCGAACTCGGACGGTTGGAACTGGAACGGGCCGAGGTCGATCCAGCGCTTCGAGCCGCGCACCGCTGCCGCGAACACGAAGACGAAGAGCATGACGCCGATCATGCCGCCGTAGAGGAGCCGCCAGTGGCGCTGGTACACCGCCGGTGGGATCAGGATCGCGACGAGCATGGCAATGCCACCCGCGGCGACCGCGATCACCTGTCGGTTGACGAAGTAGTCGGGGCTCCCGGGAACGTCGAACCGGGTGATCCCGCCGATTGCCCAGAGCCCGTAGCCGACGAGGGTCACGACCGCGAGCAACAGCAGCCAGTCGAGCCGGCGCAGGACGGCACCGACGTCGAAGACACCGAGGGAGGGCGACCTGAGGGCCGAGGGGCGGTTGCGCGTCTCGACGATCAATCGACGTTCACCAGAGCCTGGGAGCCGGCCTTGCGGTTGAAGTACTTCTCGAAGACGCGGAGCGCGGCCGGCGCCGCAGCGGCCGAACCGTGGCCGCCGTTCTCGATCACGGCGCACACGACGAGCTGCGCGTTGTCGGAGGGGCCGTAGCCACACCACCAAGACTGGTTCTCGATGTGACCGATCGGATAGCCGGGGAGGTTGACGACTTTCTCGGCCGTCCCGGTCTTGCCCGAGATCGAGATCGGGTAGCTGCCAAAGACGCCCGACGACGTGCCGTTGGTCGAGTGGGTCGCGGCCCAGAGGCCGTCACGCACCGCCTGCAGGGCGGCGGGATCGACGCCCGCGTCGCGCGGCGGGTCGGCCGGAAACTGCTTCAGCGTGACCGGCTGTTGCCGGTTCGTGCCGGGCTGCTCCACCCCCGAGACGACGTACGGCGTCACGAGCTTGCCGCCGTTCGCGATCATCGCGTAGAAGCGGGCCATCTGCAGGGGGGTCACCGTGATGTCCTTCTGGCCGATCGCGAGCTGGATCGAGTCACCCGGGTTCCACGCCTTGTCCCAGTCGCTCTTGAACGTCCTCTTCCGCCACGCGGGGGTCGGCACGATCGTCTGCCACGACGGCGCCTCGTTGCCGATGTCGAGGCCGGTGGGCGCCCCGAAGCCGAACTTGCGGGCCCACTGCTGGAGACGGCTCTGCTCGGCCGCGCCGCCCTGGTAGAACCGGTCGCCGACGGCGTAGAAGTAGGTGTCGCAGGACGTCGCGAGCGCCTCCGGCAGGTTCATCGGCCGGTTGACGTATGGGTCCCAGTTCTTGAAGACCTGCTTGTCGCGGCCGTACGTGGCCGATCCGGTGCACTGGATCGACGAGTAGGGCGAGAGGAGGTGCTCCTGCATCGCGGCGAGCGCGGTGACGGGCTTCCACGTCGAGCCAGGCGGATAGGCGACCTGCGTGACGCGGTTGAGGCCGGGGAAATTGGCCTTCTTCGCCGCGGCGTCGTTCACGAGCGGTGCGAGCTTCGTCGGGTCGATGTGCCCGACGTACACCGACGGCTTGTAGGTCGGGTACGACGCCATGGCCCGGACGGCGCCGTCGCGCGGGTCGAGCGCGATGATCGCCCCGCCCGCGACGTTGTACTGCTTGTTGGCCCTTGCGAGCTTGATGCCGTAGCGGATCGCCTGCTCGGCCGCACGCTGCACGCGGATGTCGATCGTCAGCCGTACGGCCGTGCCGGGCCGTGCATCACGCCTGATCTCGAGGGGGCTCTGTGGTCGCCCGCGCGAGTCGACACGGATCTGGGCCGCTCCCGAGACTCCACGGAGGTATCCGTCGAAGGCCGCCTCGACGCCGGACTTGCCGATCGTGTCGCCGGGC
>Ga0302322_100001925_pt1 | contig 17384 bp, 14 predicted proteins | sample Fen_T0_2_FD_203757 | JGI IMG/M metagenome (GOLD analysis project Ga0302322, IMG submission 203757) | Peat permafrost microbial communities from Stordalen Mire near Abisko, Sweden - Fen_T0_2 | ecosystem: Environmental > Terrestrial > Soil > Wetlands > Permafrost | place: Sweden: Abisko... | reverse complement strand
GCCGACGTTGTTGACGAGCAGGTCGACCCGCCCGGCGTGGGGCTGCAGAGCCTCGACGCCGACCGGGGTGGACAGGTCCGCCCGCACGACGTGCGCCCCCGTGGCCTCCAGGGCGCCGGTCACGGTCCGGGTCACGCCGACGACGTCGACGCCCTCGCGCACCAGCGCCTGGACGGTCGCCAGGCCGATGCCGCGACCGGCGCCGGTCACCAGGGCCGTCTTCCCCTGCAGGTGGAGATCCATCGATCACCTTTCTGGAACTGTAGGTACAGAATGTGGGCGGGTGAGGGCGCGGCGATCCTGTGCTTCGGGACGGCCCCGAGCTACCGGGCGGGGGAGAGCGTGTCGATCGCCGCCTCGACCACGGCCGTCAGGTCCAGGGGGTCCTCGACCGTCTTCACCAGCAGTTGCAGGCCGATGCCGGTGGTGAGCAGGTGGGCGGCCAGGGCGGCGGTGGGGATGTCGCGCCGGACCTCCCCCGACCGTTGCCCCTCGGCGATCACGGCCTCGATGGCGTCCTGGTTGCGCCGGAACATGTCCCGGACGTCGAGGACGGCCCGCGGATCGGCGCCGGCCAGCTCCGCGGCCGTGTTCACGGCCATGCACCCGCGACGGTCCGGATCGGCGGCGTTCATCTCGACGATGAACTGCAACGCCGCCCGGAGCCGCGCCTTCACCGGCCCGGGCCGGTCGATGATGCCGGTCAGCATGTCGCCCTGCTGCAGCCGGTACCGCTTCAACGCGAGATCGAACAGTTCGCGCTTGCTGCCGAACGTGGCGTACAGGCTGCCCCTGCCGATCCCCAACTCGTCGACGAGGTCCTGCGGCGTGGTCCCCGCGTACCCCTTGCGCCAGAAGACCTGCATCGCTGCCTCGACAGCGGCCTCCGGGTCGAACTGACGTGGCCGGCTCATGGTGGATCACCCTACACCGATGCTGGAACCTCAGGTCAAGAACTAGTCGACGTGGTGCAGGGTGCGGGGGGAGACGCCGAGGCTGACCTGCTGTCCCCAGGTGAGGATGAGCCGGTCGGCCTCGAGGCCGTCGCCGAACGCGACCAGGGGATCGGTCTCCACGGTGACCTGCAGGCGGGTGTCGCGGGGGAGCAGGCCCTCGGTGTGCGCGGTGCCGGTGGCGGGTGAGGGCCACGCCTCGCGCACGAACCAGGTCAGGGTGGGGTCGGCCGCCGTGGGCAGAGGCAGGTCGCTGTGGCGTTCGAGGCGGATCGAGCGGCACCATCCCGTCGCGCCCGTGCCCGTGGCGACGATGAGTCCCGACGAGGACTGGCGTTCCGTGGCGCCGTCGGGGGTGGTGAGGGTGTACCGGGCGCTCTGCTGGGTGGGGTGGCCCAGGTAGATCTCGTTGAGGGCGCTCAGTTCCTGCCCGTCGTCGGACCGGGCGGTGACCATGGCGCGCTCGGTCACGGGGGAGCGCCCCGCCGCGACCGCGGGCAGCAGACCGGCGACCTGGCCGGGGGAGTGGTTCACCAGGACGCCGGGGTTGCGGCCGGGTTCGGGGTCCACCCCGATCACGGGCTGGTCGGTGAGGTACTTGGCGACGTTGGCGACCAGGCCGTCCTGCCCGACCACGACGACGACGTCGGCGGGGTCGAACAGGAACCGGTCCAGGTCGGCGCGTTCCACCGCGCCCTGGCGCCAGGGGGCGGGCACGGCGCGGGTGACGTCGAGACGGGCGGCCTGGACGGCGTCGTGGCGGGCCTGGACCTCGGCCAGCGAGCGGCCGCGGTGGTGCAGGAAGAACTCGGCCTGGCCGCGGGTGGAGTGCCGGTCGAGCAACTCGTCGAGCTCCGTCCGCCGGTGCACCAGCACCAGCCGCGGGGGCAGGCTCACCGCGGCCCGCCCGCCGTGGCCGTGGGCCCGGCGACCGGGCCGGCCGTGGGTCCGGCGGTGAGCCGGGCGAGCGCGGCCCCGATCAGGTCCGGGGTGAGGTTCAGGGTGCCGATGGGGGGCAGGTGGCCGGTGAAGTCCTGCAGGCCGAGCGCGAGCAGGACGTGCGGGTCGGCCCCGGCACGGGCGGCCAGCCGGGCGGCGTCCGCCTCGGCGCGGGCGGCGCCCAGCGCCCGGACGCCCTCGGCCTGGACGCCCTGGCGGATCCGTTCCTGCTCGGCGGCGGCGTCGGCGGCGATCCGGCCCGCCGCCGCGGTCTCCTCGGCCTGGCGACGCGCGTTGGCGCCCTGCTGGGCGACCAGGTGCTGCTGGCGGGTGGCCAGCTCGATCTGGGACTGCAGCTCGTTCTCGCTGATCGCCCGCTCGCGCTCGACGGCCAGGGCCCGGCGCTCGTAGGTCGCGCGGTCGGCCTCCTGCTGGACCTGCTCGCGGGCCGGGGTCTGCAGGGCGCGTTCCAGGTCCGGCTCGGCGCGGACGGCGACGACGCGCACCCCGATCACCCCGATACCGGTCTCGCCGAGCCGGGGGTCGCCGGCCAGGCCCTCGCCGACCCGGGCCCGGACGGCGGTCGTCCCGTCGGTGAGCGCCTGGGTGAGGGTGAGCCCGGCCAGCAGGTCGATCGCGTACTGCTGGGCCAGCTCGGTCAGCAGTACGCCGACCTCGTCGAGCGGCGCCGAGCGCCAGGCGCCGTGGTCGGGGTCGATGCCGAAGTCCAGCCGGGCGGCGACCAGCTCGGGGTCGGTGAACCGGTAGCCGACGGTGGCCTGCACGGTGACGTCCTGGTAGTCGGCGGTGCGGGCGTGGAACAGCAGCGGCAGCTCGCGGTCGTCCACCGGCACCTCGCTGATCACCGCCGCCAGCGGCCGGAACCAGAACGAGCGCCCGGTGCCGGAGTGCAGGGTGCGCCCGCCGCGCTGGTGGACGACGTAGCCGGTGGGGGTCCCGCGCAGGTGGCGCAGGAACGGGGCGCGGGTGATGTCGGCCATCGAGGTCCTCCCTGGTCGATCCTCTTATCGTCGCAGTGACGATAAGTGGCCCGCCCTGTTATCGTCAAGGTGACGACAAGGAGGGGACGGCGATGGTGGCGTACGACCCGGGGGCGTTCGTCCCCTTCGCGGTGAGCGTGGACCTGGTGGTGCTGACCGTGCGGCAGGACCGCCTGCAGGTGCTGACCGTGCGTCGGGGCGAGGAGCCGTACGCCGGGCGGACGGCGTTGCCGGGCGGCTTCGTCCGGCCCCGGGAGTCGCTCCTGGACGCCGCGCGTCGTGAGCTGGCCGAGGAGACGGGCCTGGACACCGGCGGGCTGCGGGGGGTCGGGCACCTGGAACAGCTGGCCAGCTACGGCGACCCCGACCGCGACCCGCGGATGCGGGTGGTCACCGTGGCCTACCTGGCGCTGGCACCCGACCTGCCCGCCCCCGTGCCCGGGGGCGACGCGCGAGACGCCGGGTGGCGACCGGTCGCGCCGTTGCTGGCCCGGCCGGGGGAGCTGGCCTTCGACCACGGCGCCGTCCTGCGCGACGGCGTCGAGCGGGCCCGCGCCAAGCTGGAGTACACCACCCTGGCCACCGCGTTCTGCCCCGGCGAGTTCACCGTCGCCGAGCTGCGCCAGGTCTACGACGTCGTCTGGGACACCGCCCTCGACCCCCGCAACTTCCACCGCAAGGCGACCACGGCGCCCGGCTTCCTGCAGCCCCTGGACGCCACCACCGCCCGCGCGGGCGGGCGCCCGGCCCGCCTCTACCGGCCCGGTCCGGCCACCGTGCTCACCCCACCCATCCTCCGCCCGTGACGCCGGGGGGTCAGCGGCCGTGCGGCAGGACGAGCAAGGTGATCGAGTTCGCCGGGTAGGTCGCCGTGACCGTGTTCCCCCGGACCGGGACGCCGTCGCTGTGCACGATCGTCGTGAGGTCGGCCGGGCTGTAGGTGTAGCTCTGGACCGGTCCGCGGACGGCGCATCCGGCGACGGTCAGCGGTGAGGTGAGCTCGCCGTCGGTCTTGTTCACGACCATGACGGTCGTCGCCTTGTCGGACGAGCGCTGAGCCCCGTAGACCGCCAGCTGCCCCTGGTCGCTGCTGGACGCCGACACGCCCACGTCGCCGAACCGGCTCCCCTTGCCGTCGTAGTTCCGGTACATGCGGAACGCGTAGGCGCCGGGCTGCGTCGGCTGGGGCTCGCCCCAGATGGTCGCGAGGTCGAGACCTTCCCGCCCGAAGATGCCGAGGACGTCGGCCTCCGCCAGCGCTCCGTTGATGGTGTCGAGCGCACCCCAGTTGTACTCGGTCATGGCGACCTTGGTGCCGGGGTAGTACTGGGCGACCCAGGACTTCATCGTGCGGATGACCTGCAGCGGAGGGGCGTTCACCCCCTGGGGGCCGATCCACGACTCGTCGACGTACGTCGGGTCCCACAACGAGCGGGTGGACCGCAGGCGCAGGGCGTTCGCCGCGGCGTCGGTGCCGCCGTCGATCGCGGGATAGTAGTGCTCGTCGTAGTAGTCGAGAAGACGCCGGTGGTGGGAGTCCGAGGCGCTCTTCATGTTCTTCAGGTACCACTGCGAGAAGTTCAGCCCGCCGTGCGCGGCGGAGTCGGCCCCGGGCCCGCACCCGTCCAGGCCCGACGCGACCCATTCGCAGTAGCCCCAGCCCGACGGGCCGAGCACCGACGCGCTCGGATCGGCCGTCTTGATGGCTGCGGCCACCGCCGTCCCCTTGTTCCCCAACTCGTCGTACGTGACCGCTCGCGGATGCACGTCGCGGTGGGTGCTGCTCCAGATCATCGGCTCGTTGTCGAGCTCGTAGATCGACGGCCCGCCGTGCGCCGCGGTGCCGAACTCGCTCACCAGGTGCTTGACCATGTTCCCGTCGAACGAGGCCGGATCCACCGGGATCGAGGTGTCGGACGGGTCGGCGGTGAGGTTCTTGCCGTCGAGCTTCCCGTTGCCGCAGTTGGGGTCCCACTGGTCGAAGGACTCCTGCTGCGGGAACGTGGTGGCCGGGAAACCGCACGCGAAGGGGTGCGACGACGGCGAGTCCTTCGACACCCAGCCCACCATCGGGACGGTGACGATCGACTTCACCTTGCGATCGACGTTGTTCCGGGCGAACGATTCCACGGTGTTGTCGGGGCCGGCCACGATGTTCTCGAAGTACCAGTCGCTCCCGGTGTTGTACGTGTGGTTCAGGTAATTGTATCGGCTGCTCGCGTTGCCGCCCCAGCGGGTGACCGGCACGCCGATCTCCGCGGCGAAGGCGGCGTCCCCGCCGTTGAGTCCGTAAATATAGGGGCTGATGGCGTGCCGGGCGGCGGCGACGTCGACCGACAGGGTCGGCCCCGCTGCGGCCACTGCCGGATTAAATGTGCCTTGGATAACCAATGGGCCGGCCAGGAGTGACGCGGCGGCGACGATCGTCGAGGGGGAGCGCATTCGCCGGTGCTGACGGGTGCCCATGTGAACCCCTAGGATCGAAGCACTGGAGTGAATTCCCGCGAGCTTGGTCCGGTGCATCACGAGCCGTCAACCCGGCCGCAGGGCGCGCGCGCCGCGGCGGTCCTCGTCGACCGGAATCGGGACTCGGCCGAACTGCTCGTACGGCAATTCACGGGTTCCTGGGTACCGCCGGTCGGCCGCATCCGTCGTGAAAACCTTCCGGCTGCCCCCGGACGATCGCCGATCGTCGACCGCGCCGGCCCGGACCGGCCCGGCGTCAGCCCGTCTGGGAGAGCGGACTGATCACCAGCTCGTCGATGCGCAGGTGAGCGGGGGTGCCGAGGACGTACAGCACGGCGGAGGCGACGTCGTCCGGGGAGAGCATCGTGCGGCGGGCGACCTCGTCGGGCACCTGGGGGCGCATCCGGAGGAAGTCGGTGTCGACGTCGCCGGGGCACAGGTGGCAGCTGCGGATCCCGTTCCCCGCCTCCTGCTGGTTGAGCGACTGGCACAGGGCGGCGAGGGCGGACTTGCTCGCCGAGTAGGCGACGCCCGCGTGCGGGGTGAAGCGCCAGCCGGCGTACGACGAGACGATGACGACGTGACCGGACCCCGCCGCGCGCATCCCGGGCAGGACGACGTCGACGAGCCGCGCCACCGCCGTCAGGTTCGTCGCCAGGATCGCCTCGAACTCCTCGATCGACTGGTCCCGCCAGTACCGCTGCGGCGTGTTGAGGCCGGCGGCCAGGACGAGCGCGTCGACGCCGCCCCAGGCGGCGATGACGCTCTCGTGGGCCGCCCGGACCGCCGCGGCGTCCGTCGCGTCGACCGGCACCGCCAGGCTCTCGCCGCCCGCCGCCGCGACCAGTCCGCCGGTCTCGTGCAGCGCCTCCGCCCGCCGCCCGCTCAGCACCACGCGCGAGCCGCCCGCCGCCGCCCGCACGGCGACCGCGCGCCCGATCCCGCTGCCGGCGCCCGTCACCCACAGCACCGGACGGTCCGTGGCCGGGCTCATGACCGCGCCTGCCGCTCGTACGCGCGACGCGGGAGCTGCGTCGCCAGCTTGCCCCCGCTGACGTCGAGGAGCGTCCCGGTGATGTACCCGGCGGCGTCGCTCGCCAGGAAGCAGATCAGGTCGGCGACCTCGCCCGGCTCGCCCCACCGTCGCAGGGACAGGGTGTCCAGCAACTGGTCCTGGACGTCCTGCGGCATCTCGGCGAACCCGTTCAGGCCGGTCGGCACCATCCCCGGCGCGTAGGAGTTCACCGTGACGTTCCAGGGTCCGAGCTCACCGGCCAGCGTGCGCGTGAACTGGACGACGGCCGCTTTGGAGGCCGCGTAGGCGGCGCTCCCCACGCTGGGGACGATCGCGGCGAAGGAGGCGGCGTTGATGATCCGGCCCGACCGCTGGGCCTTCATCGTCGGGATGACCGCGCGGCACATCCGGAACGTGCCGGCCACGTTGACGTCGAAGCAGCGCTCCCAGGCGTCGTCCGTGAGGTCCTCCACGAACCCCTCGACGAGCACGCCCGCATTGTTGACCACGACGTCGACCCGCCCGAACGTGCGCACGATCTCCTCGACGACGGCCGTGACGCGGGAGGCGTCGCGCACGTCGCACGGGAAGGACGCCCCCCGCAGCCCCAGGTCGGTCCGCGCCTGGTCGAACCAGGCGAGCGCGCCCTCGCCCGCGTCCAGACCGACCACCACGGAGCGCTCGCGGAGGAACGCCTCGGCGACGGCGCGCCCGATGCCCCGGCCGGCACCGGTGATCACGACGACCCGGTCTTCGAGGTCCAGGTGCATGGCGGTCTCCTGATCGGCTGCGGCCACGGGAACAGGCCGGGCGGGCACGGACGGCGACCATCATGCAGCGGACGGTAGGAGCCGCCGGGCGCGGCTCGCCGGAGCGGGCGGGCCCGGTCGATCGCCGGACGTCGGTGACCGGAGCGTGCCGAGGTGATCCGACTCCTACCGAGCGGCATCCTCGAACAGCCCGCCGACCTGAGACGATCCCGCCGTGAGGGAAGCGGGGGTCGCGTGGACCTGAAGGAGGCGATGCGCGTCCTCCTGGCCGTCGGTGTCGTGGTCTCGCTGCTGATCGCCGCCCACGGCGTCCGGGAGCTGTTCACGTCCCGGACGGCCACCCCCGGCCCGCCGGGTCCGGCGAGGTCCGCGCGATCGGGCCTCGCGTCGGTCGTCCAGGGTGCGGGTCTCGCCGTCATCGCGGGCGTGCTGTCCCTGTACGGTGAGCGGGCCCCCCACCTGCTGGTTCCCTACGTCCTCCTGGGGGTCGGCACCGCGCTGAGCATCGTCGGAGCGCTCCTGCGTCCGCGCCGGGGGTGAGGGGCCGGTGGCGCCCGGTCACCGGGGAGCGCGTACGGTGCCGCCGCCGCCGCCGCCGCCGCCGTCGTCGTCCGGGCCGGGGTCCGGCGTCCCGCCGTCCGACCACCGGGCCCACACCAGACCTTCCGTGAGCACCTCGGCGCCGGTCCGCCGCGCGCTCGGGTCCTCGACCTGCGGCGCCACCTGCCGGACGTCCCACCCGGTGCCCAGGCCCCGGCAGTCGCACCGGAACACGCCCGTCGCCTCCCGGACGGCGGCGTCCAGCTCCTCGGGCGTCTCGTCGTCCGGGCTGTCGGTGATCAGGACGGCGTGCCGGCGGGTGGCCTCGGGCACCGAGGCGAAGAGGCGGGTCGCCGACCGCAGCCACGAGCCGATCGCGGTGCCGCCGTCCCCCGTCAGCGCTGCGGCGGCGTCCCGCGCTGCGGCGCGCACCTGCGGATCCATCCGGACCAGCGTCCGCGGGTAGGGGCCCGGGAACACCGTGTGCGCGGTGTGCGAGCCGGCGATGACGGCGAACCACGTGCCGTCGACGACCTCGTCGACGGCGGCCCGCACCGCCCGCCGGGCCGCCTCCACGCCCCGGCCGCGCATCGAGTCCGAGGAGCCCGGGACGTGCCCTACGGTGCGGGCATGCCCGACCTCCACCGCGACGTCCTCGCCGGCTTCCCGGTCTTCGACGGCCACAACGACCTGCCCTGGCGGCTGCGCGACGAGTACGGGTCCGATCCGGCCCGTGCCGGTCTCGACGTCGGGCAGCCCGCCCTGCACACCGACGTGCCGCGCTTGCGGGCCGGTGGCGTGGGCGCCCAGTTCTGGTCGGTGTTCGTGCCCTCGCACTGGGAGCATCCTGCGGCGGTGACGGCGACGTTCGAGCAGCTCGACGTCGTCCGGCGCCTGGTGCTGACCCATCCGGACACCTTCCGCTGGGCGACGACGGCGGACGACGTGCGCGCCGCGATCGCCGACGGCCGGATCGCGTCGCTGCCGGGCGCCGAGGGCGGGCAGAGCATCGCGAGCTCGCCGGCGGTCCTGCGCGAGCTGCGCCGGGCGGGGCTGGCCTACCTGACGCTCACCCACAACGACAACACGCCCTGGGCGGCGTCCGCGACGGGGGAGCCGGTCGGGTACGGGCTGACGGACTTCGGCCGGGACGTCGTGCGCGAGATGAACCGGATCGGGGTGCTCGTGGACCTCTCGCACGTGCACGAGCGGACCATGCACGACGCGCTCGACGTCACGAGCCGGCCGGTCGTCTTCTCCCACTCCGGGTGCCGGGCGGTCACCGACCATCCCCGCAACGTCCCGGACGGCGTGCTGGCCCGGCTGCCCGGGACCGGCGGGGTGCTGATGGTCACCTTCGTGCCGCCCTTCGTGCGGCAGGCGTGCGCGGACCACCGGGCCGCCGTCACGGCCGAGCAGGCGCGGCTCGGCCTGAACGGGGACCCCTACCGCCCCGACGGGGACGAGCGGGCGCTGGCCGGCTACCGGGAGTGGCTGTCGGCCCACCCGCGGCCGAGGGCGACCGTGAGTGACGTCGTGGCCCACTTGGAGCACGCGCGCGAGGTGGTCGGGGTGGACCATCTGGGGCTGGGCGGTGACTTCGACGGCGTCGACGAGCTGCCCCTCGGCCTGGAGGACGTGTCGACCTACCCGGTGCTGCTGCGGGCGCTGGCGGAGCGCGGCTGGTCCGTCGCCGACCTGCGCGCGCTGACCTGCGGCAACGTGCTGCGGGTGCTGGCGGACGCGCAGGACGGCACGTCGGTCGACTGAGCGGGACCGGCAGCCCGGGTGCCGCCCGGACCGTCCCGGTTCGGGCCGTCCGGGCAGGTTCGGGCAGGATGGGCGCGCCGGCCGTCCCGTGACGGCGGGCGCCCGTCACGAGCCCAGGAGGCGTCCATGCCCGCAGCCAGCAGAGTCCTCGTCGTGGGGGCCGGAATCGCCGGGACGGCCGCCGCGATCCTGCTCGCCGAGGCGGGCGTCGCCGTCGACCTGGTCGAGGTGAAGCCGGACGTGACGGCGCTCGGCAGCGGGATCACCCTGCAGGGCAACGCGTTGCGGGTCATGCGGCAGCTCGGGGTGTGGGACGCCGCGCGGGAGCAGGGGTTCGCCTTCGACACGGTCGGGTTCCGGGCGCCCGACCCGGCGGGCACGCTGGTCATGGAGGCCGCGGACGCCCGGTTCGGGGGTGCCGACCTGCCCGCCACCCTGGGCATGTACCGGCCGGACCTGGCGCGCCTGCTGGTGGCCCGGGCGACCGGTCTGGGTGTGACGGTCCGGTACGGCACGTCGGTGACGGCGCTGAGGGGGCTGACGGGGCAGACGGGCGACGGCGTGGACGTCACCTTCACCGACGGCCGGGCGGCCCGCTACGACGTCGTGGTCGGCGCGGACGGGATCCGGTCCCGGGTGCGCGACCTGCTCGGCATCGACGCCGGGACCGTCCCGCTGGGCATGGGCATCTTCCGCGCGTTCACCCCGCGGCCCGCGAGCGTGACCCGCACGGACCTGTTCTACGGCGGTCCCTCCTACATCGCCGGGTACTGCCCCACCGGCCAGGAATCGCTGTACTGCTACCTCGTCGAACCCGCGCGGGACCGTTCCGGCCAGACGCCCGGGCAGCTGCTCGCCGACCTGCGCGAGCTGTCCCTGGCCTACCACGGTCCCTGGGACGAGATCCGGGCCGTGCTGACCGACCCGGCGACCGTCTCGTACACGTGGTTCGAGACGCACGTCGTCCCCGCCCCGTGGAACCGGGGCCGGGTGGTGCTGATCGGGGACGCCGCGCACACCTGCCCGCCCACCGTGGCGCAGGGCGCCGCGATGGCCTTCGAGGACGGCGCCGTCCTCGCCGAGTTGCTGGTGACCCGGCCCGCCGTGGACGAGGCCCTCTGGCAGGCGTTCACCGATCGCCGGTTCGCCCGCGCCTCGGCCGTGGTGGAGGCGTCGAACACCCTCGCCCGGTGGCAGCTGGACCGCGTCCAGGGCGACGTCGGGTCGCTCATGGGGCGCCTGGCCGCCGTCCTCGTCGCCCCGGCGTGATCCGGGCCTCCCGGGTCGCGCACGGCCTCACGGGAGGTGCAGCACGAGGTCGCTGTCCCGGGGGCGGAAGCCGACCGCGGCGAGGTACCGGTCGGACGCCTGCATGCCGCGCGGCGCGACGACGGTGCGGATGCCCGCGGCGGCGAACGGTCCGTCGGGCCGGAACACGAACTCGCCCGGGGTGAAGTCGCGGAACCGGGGCAGCACGTAGTCGAGGTCGAGCTGTGCGGTGCCCGGCGCCGTCCGGTGCGCGAGGACGAGCCCGGCCGTCTCACCACCGCTCTGGACCAGGAAGGCCAGGCGGTCGCCCGGACCGGCCGCCGCCACGCCGGCCTGCCCGCCCGTCTGGACGGTCGCGCCGCCGAGGGGCAGCGGCGCGGTGTCCTCGGGCGTGCCCTGCAGGCCCGCGGACGGCGCGGTGACCAGGACGCCCGGGTTGAACCGCTCGATGTCGCGCCGGTGCAGGTGCAGCAGGTGCCGCAGGTAGGGCTCGTCCGGCCCGACGGGCAGCACCGCGTAGTGGCGGGCGTCGTGCCGGTTGCGCAGCAGCCGGACGACGTGCCAGACGTTGATGACGGCGATCACCACGTTCATCGCGGCCATCGGCCAGACGGCGACCGCCGCGTTGAAGCCGACGAGCACGACGGCGGCGACGAGGTTGAGGACGCGGAAGCGCAGCACGCGCGTCTGGAGCAGCGAGACGACCAGCAGCACCGAGCCGGCCCAGCCGGCGACCTGGATCACAGCAGGTGATCCTGCCAGCCGCCGGCCGGGCTGCCTCCCGCCCCTCCGGAGCGGCACCGGGACGGGTCACCGGGGGCACGGACGGTCACCGGGCCACGGGCAGCCGCCGGGGCACGGCGAAGCAGGGCAGGAAGGTCGTGGCGTCGCCGGGGACCTCGGAGCCGTCGGAGATCGCGGCGGCGGTGAAGCCCCAGGTGTTCAGGTCGGTGGTGGCCGGCGGGGCGAGCGCGGTGACGGCGAGCTGGCCGCGGTTGTACGGCCCGAAGACGAAGCCCGTGGTGGCCGCGATGCTGCCCTCCGGGCAGCGGTCGGTGACGGCGCGGACGCGGGCGAAACCCTGGTCGGCGACGGCGGCCCAGGTGTCGTTGCCGACCATGGGCACCGGGACGGCCTCGACCACGCACACCGCGGCGACCGAGACGGCGTCCGGTGCGGCGGTCGATCCGTCCGCGGGCCGGGCGAGGACGCTCCAGCGGTCGTCGCCCGACCGGTAGGACTGCTGGATCGCCGTGACGTCGCTGTCCTGGCTCACCCCGCCGACGTTCCAGCCGCCCGCGGTCACCACGGTGCCCTCGGGGCAGCGCAGCGACGGCTCGCCGGGCGCGCCCCACACGACCTGGGTGCCGATCTGCTTGGAGGCGCAGACGACGTGCGCGACGGCCAGCTCGTTGTGGTCACCGCGGTTGCGCACGCGCAGCGTCCAGCCCTCGCCGACCGAGGGAGCGTTGATCTCGATCGGGTACCGGTCGCGCGGCTCGCTGCGGGGGATGGGATCGCGGTAGGTGAGCGTGCCGAGGGAGAACCCGCCGCCGATGCGCTCCTCGCCCTGGTTGCAGGTGGCCGTCACCGTGGCGGTCCGCCCGGCCGTCATCGAGGTGATCGCGTACCGGTCGGTCACCGTGTAGCGCGGGGGGTTCGGCGCCGACGGGGGCACCGTGAACGCCTGGGCCGTGCCGGCCGTGCCGGTGAGCGACACGGCGGTGAGCGACACGACCGTGAGCGACGCGGTGGTGAGCAGGCCGCCGAGCGCGGCGGCGGCACGGGTCGCGCGCCGGCGGGACGACGGCTGGGGGAGCAGGGCCGGGACCATGGGGAGTCCTTCCGGGAGGGGGTGTGCCCACACCCTGTCCTGCGGCACCCACCGGGGGCATCGGGGTGATCCCCGGTCCTCACCGGCCGGGGCGGGGGTGCTCCGGCGGGCCGGCGCTGAAGTAGTCGGCCCGACGTCGCAGGTGCCGGTGCGGCGCGTACGGGCGGCGCCGCGCCGGGGGCCTCGTGGCCGCAGCCCCGTAGAACAGCCGCTTGCCCACCTCGATGAGGGCGAGATAGCCGACCACCATGCCGGCGAGGGCGGCGAAGAACGCAGGCGGGAGGGGTTGGAACCCCAGCGCATGGGCCACCGGGGTGGCGGGCAGGATCGCCCCCACGGTGACGGCGGCCAGCGCGGCGAGGGTGAGCGGCAGGCTGGGACGGCTGCGGAAGAAGGGGACCCGCCGCGTCCGGATCGCGAAAATGATCAACGTCTGGGTGGCCAGGGACTCCACGAACCAGCCGGAGCGGAACTGGGCCGGCCCCGAGTGGAACACCCACAGCATGACGGCGAAGGTGACGCCGTCGAAGACCGAGCTGAGCGGGCCGAAGGTGAGCATGAAGCGGCGGATGAACGCGATGTCCCAGTGCGAGGGGCGGCGCAGCTGCTCGGCGTCGACGCCGTCGGAGGGGATCGCGAGCTGGCTGGCGTCGTAGAGCAGGTTGTTGAGCAGGATCTGGGAGGGCAGCATCGGCAGGAACGACAGGAACAGCGACGCCCCGGCGGCGGAGAACATGTTGCCGAAGTTGCTGGAGGTGCCCATCAGCACGTACTTGATGGTGTTGGCGAAGATCCGCCGGCCCTCGGTGACGCCGTCGGCGAGGACGTCGAGGTCCTTCTCCAGCAGGATCACGTCCGCGGCGTCCTTGGCGACGTCGCTGGCCGACTCCACCGAGATCCCGACGTCCGCGGCGTGCAGGGCCAGGGCGTCGTTGACGCCGTCGCCGAGGAAGGCCACCCCGCCGCCGCCCTGCCGCCGGACCCGCACGAGCCGGGCCTTCTGCTCCGGGGCGATCCGGGCGAAGACCGTCGTGCCGTCGATGGCCCGGGCCAACGCGACGTCGTCGAGCGCGTCGACGTCGGCCCCCGTGAGGGCCGCGGTCCCGGCCAGACCCAGGTCGCGGCAGACCTTGACCGCCACCGCGGGGTTGTCGCCGGTGACCACCTTGACGGCGATCCCCAGGTCGCCCAGCCGGCGCAGGGCCTCGGCGGCGTCCGGCCGGGCCGGGTCGAGGAAGACGAGCAGGCCCTCCAGGTGCAGGTCCCGCTCGTCGGCCGCCGTCGGTGCCCGCCCGTCGACCGGTCCGGCCGCGCGCCCCTCCGCAGGACGGGTCGCCACCGCGACCACGCGGTTGCCCGCGGCGAACTCGCCGGCCAGCGCCTCACGCGCCGCGTCGGGGACGTCGACGCAGCGCTCCAGCACGCTCTCCGGCGCACCCTTGGTGATCAGGTGGACCTGCCCGTCGGGGTCGCGGGCCAGCACCGAGACCATCCGGCGGTCGTGGTCGAACGGGACGACGCCGAGGCGGGTCCAGCCGGTCAGCGCCGCCGCCTCGCCGGCCGCCGCCGGGGAGGAGCGCAGCGCCCGGTCGAGCGGGTTGCCCCCGGCCGCCGCGGGCCCGGCCGTCGCGTCGCCGGCCGTGGTCGGCCCGGCCGTCGCGTCCTCGGTGCACAGCAGGCCGTGGCGCAGGACGACGACCGGATCGGTGGCGCCGACCGGGACCGCGCGCATGAAGTCGATCCGGCCGAGGGTGAGCGTCCCGGTCTTGTCGGTGAACAGGACGTCGACGTCGCCGAGGTCCTCGATGCACACCAGCCGCTTGACGAGCACCTTTCGCGCGCTCATCCGGCGCGACCCGGCGGCCAGGCTCGACGACACGACCGCCGGCAGCAGCTGCGGGGTGATCCCGACCGCGATGGCCAGGGAGAACAGCAGCGCGTCCAGGACCGGCCGGGCGAGCAGCACGTTGATCGCGAAGATGGAGACCGTCAGGGTGCCCGCGACGTACACCAGCAGCATCGAGAACCGGCGCAGCCCCACCTGGAACGCGGTGTCGAGCTGGTGGGTCCCCAGACCCGCGGCGATCTTCCCGAACTCGGTGCGGGGGCCGGTGGCGACGACCAGCCCCCGGCCGCTGCCCGCCCGCACCACGGTGCCCATCAGCGCGCACCCCGACAGCTCGGCGAGCGGCGTGCCGGCCGCGACCGGCGCCGTCGACTTGGCGACCGGCAGGGACTCCCCGGTCAGCACGGACTCGTCGCACTCCAGGCCGTTGACGTCGAGCAGCCGCACGTCCGCGGGGACGATGTCGCCGAGCCGCAGGTCCACGACGTCGCCGGGAACCAGCGTCGTCACGTCCACCTGCACCGACCGGCCGCCCCGCAGCACGAGGGCCTGGTGGCGGATCTGGGAGTGCAACGCCTCCGCGGCCCGCTCGGCGCGGTACTCGTTGCCGAAGCCGAGCCCCACCGACAGGGCCAGGATGGCGAGGATCACCCCGGCGGAGCTGCGTTCCCCGACGAACGCCGACGCGACCGCGGCGGCCAGCAGCAGGCCGAGCAGGGGGGAGCGCAGCTGGTGCCACAGGACCGGCAGCAGCCGGGCGCGGTGGGAGGAGACGGCGTTCGGGCCGAAGCGGCGCAGCCGCGCGGCGGCCTCGTCGTCGCCCAGGCCGACGTCGACGTCGGTGCCCCAGTCGCGGGCCACCCGCGCCGTGTCCTGGCCGGCCGACGTGACCAGCCCTCGCTGGGCCGGTCCCGATGCTGCCGGTCCCGATGCTGCCGGTCCCGGCTCGGCCGGGCCCGAGCGGACCGGATCACCCACGATCGCCATGGCCTGTGTCGCCCCTCGGTGCACCTGCACGGATACGGCCGGCCACCAGGGTCCCGAGCGACAGCTGCAGTGTAGGTGCCCGGGATCAGCGCACCACCCGGGCCACCTGGCGGCTCGCTCAGCTCCCGGCCCTGGCGTAGACGGCGGTCTGCAGCCGGACGGCGGCGAGACCGACCGTCGACACCGCCGAGACGGCGGCGAGCTGGGGCAGGGTCAGGGCCGACGTCCCGAGGAGGTCCTGCAGCACCGGCAGGTAGACGGCCAGCACCTGCAGGCCGAAGGCGCCCGCGGTGGCCAGGAGCAGGAACGGGTTCTGCCACGTGCGGGGCCGGGATCGGACCCCGAGGGCGATGCCCAGCTGGGTCGCGGCCAGCGCGACGAACAGCATGCTCTGCCAGGGCGCGCCGTGGGTGTGCGCCCACACCCCGACCCCCAGGCTGACGGCGGCGACGACGACTCCCAGCTGCAGGACGCGCTGCCACAGGTGGGCGCCGAGCACGGTCTCGGCCGGGGGGCGCGGCGGCCGGGTCATCGACGCCGGGTCCGGCGGCTCGGCGCCGAGGGCCACCCCGGGCAGCCCGTGGGTCATCAGGTTGATCCACAGGATCTGCGCCGGGACCAGGGGCAGGGCGAGCCCGAACAGCGGGCCGAGGAGCATGACCAGGATCTCCGCGGTCCCGCCGGCCAGGGCGTACAGCAGGAACCGCCGGACGTTGGCGTAGACCCGCCGGCCCTCCTCGACCGCCGCCACCACGGTGCCCAGGTCGTCGTCGGCCAGCACCAGGTCGGCCGCCTGCCGGGCCACCTCGGTGCCGCGCCCGCCCATCGCGACCCCGATGTCGGCCCGGCGCAGCGCCGGGGCGTCGTTCACCCCGTCACCGATCATGGCCACCACCTGCCCGCCGTCCCGCCAGGCCTGGACGACGTCGAGCTTCTGCTCCGGCGAGGTGCGCGCGAACACCCGGACGCCGGTGGGGTCCAGGTGCGCGGCGCCGTCCAGCTGGTCGCCGGCCGCCACCCGGTCCCCGGGGTCGATGAGCCCGAGCCGCTCGGCCACCCGCCGGGCCGTGGCCACGTGGTCCCCGGTGATCAGGACGGGCGTGATCCCGGCCGCCCGGCACGCCGCGACGGCCGCCGCGGCGGCGGCCCGGGGCGGGTCGGCGATGGCCACCAGCCCCAGCAGCCGCATCCCGGCCTCGGCGGCGACCAGGTCTGCCGGCCGTTCCGCCTGCACCGCCCAGGCGACGGCGAGCACCCGGTACCCCTGGTCGGCGAGTTCGCCCGCGCGCGTGAGCGCCGCGCCGCCCGCCGCTCCGGCCACGGCCGGCATCGACTCCGGGGCGCCCTTGCCGGCCAGCAGGTAGCGGCCGTCCGCCAGCCGGTGCAGCGTGGTCATCCGGCGGCGCCCGCTGTCGAACGGCACCTCGTCGACCCGGACGGCGCCGGTGACGTCCACGGTCGGGTCCGGGCCGAACCGGGCCGCCGCGGTCAGGATCGCCGTCTCGGTCGGGTCGCCCACCGCCGTCCGCCCGCTCGTCCCGCCGGTCCCGCCGGTCCCGCGCGTCGCGCCCGTCGCGTCGGGGGAGGGCTCGAGGACGGCGTCGTTGCAGAGGGTTCCGGCCGCCAGCAGGTCGCCCAGCGCGGGCCCGGTGGACGCCGGGACGGGACCGCCGTCGACCAGCAGGCGCCCGCCGTCGGCGGTCACCACCGCCTCGCCGGCCGGGGTCCACAGCCGCTCGACGACCATCAGGCCCTCGGTCAGCGTGCCGGTCTTGTCGGTGGCCAGGATCGTCACCGAGCCCAGCGTCTCGACCGCCGGGAGCCGGCGGACGATCGCCCGGCGCTGCGCCATCCGGCGGGCCCCCAGCGCGAGGCTGAGCGTCACCACCGCGGGCAGCGACTCGGGGATCGCGGCGACGACGAGGCTGATGGCCGTCACGACCATGAGCTCCGGCGGCTGGCCGCGTACCAGGCCGAGCGCGCCGACGACCCCG
>Ga0302322_100001923_pt1 | contig 17388 bp, 14 predicted proteins | sample Fen_T0_2_FD_203757 | JGI IMG/M metagenome (GOLD analysis project Ga0302322, IMG submission 203757) | Peat permafrost microbial communities from Stordalen Mire near Abisko, Sweden - Fen_T0_2 | ecosystem: Environmental > Terrestrial > Soil > Wetlands > Permafrost | place: Sweden: Abisko... | reverse complement strand
CTGGCTGTTCGGCGCCGGAGGCTTCTTCTTCGGCCCGGTCGCCGTGATCTACGGTTTCGTGACCCGGTGGAAGGAGCCGCTGGGCGTCACGGCCCTGTTCCTCACCTCGGGCCTGGCATTGATGATCGGCTTCTACTTCTGGCTGACCTCGCGGCGGATCGACCCGCGTCCCGAGGACGACCCGTTCGGTGAGATCGCGCAGGGCGCGGGCGAGGTGGGCGAGTTCGCGCCGTACTCCTGGGCGCCGCTCTGGCTCGGCCTCGGGTGCGCCATCGTCTTCGCCGGGCTGGCCGTCGGTGCCTGGATGTTCCTGATCGGTGTCGGTGTGTCCGCCGTCGCCCTGGTCCTGTGGGTGTTCGAGTACTACCGCGGAGAGCACGCGCACTGACGTCGTAACCCAGCTGGTACGAATCGACGCGGGAATGTGAACCCGGGCCGGCCCCCGAACGTCCTACAGTACGACCATCGGGGGCCCGCCCGTTCGTCGTCGCGGGGGCGTGCCGGTAGACGGAGGAGCAACACGTGCGCAGGGCGTTCCGCGTGGTGGTTCTGGGTGCGGTGGCGATGCTGATGGTGAGCGGCTGCCAGCAGGGTTCCGGCAAGGACACGAGCACGGGGGCGGCGGGGGCGCCGTCCTCCTCGTCGTCGGCTCCTCCCACCCCGACTCCCTCGCCGGCACCGTCCGTCTCGTTCACACCGGCCAAGGGCTCGTCGGGCGTCCGCCCGGACCAGCAGGTCCAGGTGTCCGCCGCCGACGGCAAGCTGACGTCGGTGAAGGTGCGGACCTCCGACGGCAAGGAGGTCGGTGGTGACCTCGGGACCGACGGCACGAGCTGGCACAGCAGCGTCCCGCTGACCCCCGGCACCGCGTACACGGTCTCCGCGGAGGCCGAGTCGGGCGACGGCAAGCCCTCGACCTTCACCTCCACCTTCAGCACGATGAAGCCCGAGTCGACGACGTCCGCGGTGATCATTCCCGGTGACGGGTGGACGGTCGGCGTCGGCATGCCGATCCAGGTGCAGTTCGGCCGCAACGTCAAGAACAAGGACGCGGCGGTGAAGACGCTCGTCGTGACGACCACCCCGCCCGTCGAGGGTGCCTGGCACTGGATGACCGACCAGTCCGTGTGGTGGCGGCCCAAGGAGTACTGGCCCGCCGACACGAAGGTGCACCTCTCGGCGGCGATCGACGGCGCGGAACTCGCCCCCGGCGTCTGGGGTCGGCGCATGTACACCTCGGACTTCGCGATCGGCTCCTCCATCATCAGCACGGTCGACGTGAAGAAGCACACGATCACCGTCACCAAGGGCGGATCGGTGGTGCGTGTGCTGCCCGTGACGACCGGCAAGGACGACCCGAGGTTCCGCACCCGGGGCGGCACGAAGGTCATCATGGAGAAGCTCGAGTCGGTCCGGATGGACGCGCGGACGACGGGCACCGACCCCAAGGACCCGGACTTCTACGACACGGTCGAGCACTGGGCCATGCGCCTGACGTGGAGCGGGGAATACCTGCACGCGCGGCCGGGCAGCGACTGGGCCTTCGGGAAGTACAACATCAGCCACGGTTGCACCGGCCTGTCGGACGCGAACGCGAAGTGGCTGTACGACTTCTCCAAGGTGGGCGACGTCGTCACGTACGTCGGCAGCAGCCGCCCGCTGGAGTTCGGCAACGGCTACACCGCCTGGGACATGTCCTACGCCCAGTGGGCGGGCACGACCACCAACTGACCGCCGGGCCCCCGCCCGGGCGCCTGCCGGCTGCGCCACACCTCGGCGTCATGAGTACCCACGATGCTGCTCGCTCCTCCGTCCGGCCCGGTGGCGCTCGGCGATCAGCGCGCCGGGGTGGCGCGGTGGTCACCGCGGTGGGTCTGCCTCGTCGGTGGTGAGGATGAGCCGCGCGATCTCGTCGATGGGGGCTGCCGGCAGGTGCCAGGTCGGGGCGAAGTCGTGGGGTGGTGTGGTTCCGACGTAGATCGAGATCCGGACCGAGCGGAGCATGGGCACGTCGTTCGGGGTGTCACCGACTGCCGCGATCTGGTGGGGGGTGATGCCGAGAGATCCGGCGTACTCGGTGAGCAGGGTGGGTTTGGTCGTCGGGAAGACGTGGCGGAACCCGCCGTCGCCGTCGGGCGCGGTGCCGAAGTGCGCGGTGACGCCGAGGCGGTCGGCGAAGTAGGCGACGCTCGGGGCGTGGGTGAGAGACATGATGATCGTGGCGATGCCGGCGGCGTGCAGTGCGGCGATGCCCTCCACCGCGCCGGGCGCCAGGGGGATCTCGGAGAGCACCGCGTTCATCTCATCGATGCGCAGATGCTGGAGGTACTCCCACATCCCCAGGCGCGCCGCGACGAGGCCCTGTTCGGTCGGTGCTTGTTCCCAGCGGGACATCTGGGCGGCGAACCCGAACGCGTCGGCGATGGCCTCCATGCACGTTCGTCCCCGGGTGAGGGTGCCGTCAAGGTCGAAGGCGACGAGTCGAATGCCGGGGGACGACGGGGGCGGGGCGCCGACATGATCCCGTCGATCAGGTTCGGCGCGCGGGTGAGGCATCGATGCTCCGTTTCGTCCGTCCCGGGGGCCCCGCGCGACGCACGGTGACCCCGAGGGAGCGGCCGGGCACACCGGCCGCTGCCCGGGTCCGTAGGGGTGCGACCGAGGGTATGACAGGTGGTCGAGCAGCCGGCGGACCACCTCGGCGGGCACCCCTGCCGTACCGCAACAGCATCCCGTGCCCGATCATCGCGGGCAGGTGATGAAGTCGAGCTAGGGTCCGCGCGACGACGAAGGCCCGGATCCCCTTGGTCGGGGGATCCGGGCCTTCGTCTGGAACGGTGGTGGCCCTGGGCAGGTCCCTGACGGGTCAGGCGCCGGCGATCGGCGTCCGGTCGGTCGTGGCGTCGTCGGAGGCCGGGAGGGCCTGCGGCTCGGCGTGCTCGTGGTGGGCGGCTTCCAGCTCGGCCGGGGTCACCGGCTCCACCCGGTCCTCGAAGAAGAAGCGGGAGAGGCGGTACGCGACCCGGTCACCGAAGCGCCCCGGACGCCGGACGCCGTTCTCGTCCTCGGCCGGCGGCAGCTCCAGCGGGCGCTGCGCGTCGTGCTGCACCAGGGTCCACCGGACGCGAGGGTCGAGGTCACGGTGGACCTCGAAGAACTCCCCGGTCTCGGTGCGCACGATGACGCCCGTCTCCTCGCCGTGCAGCACCCGTTCCCGGTCCTTGTGCTGCAGCCCCAGACAGATCCGCTTGGTCACCACGAAGGTGAGCGGCGGGAGCACGAAGACCAGCAACCGGAGGGAGTTGGTGATGTCGTTGATCGACAGGTTGAAGTGCGTGGCGATGACGTCGTTGCCGCCGCTGAGCAGCAGGAGCAGGTAGAACGTGATCGCCATGACGCCGATGCCCGTGCGGGTCGGCACGTTGCGCGGCCGGTCGAGCAGGTGGTGCTCCCGGCGGTCGCCCGTCGCCTTCGCCTCGATCCAGGGATAGGCGACCAGCACCGTGGTGAGGATGCCCGGCAGGATCGCCGCGGGCAGGAAGATGTTGAACGAGAACGTGTGGTCGAAGAGGGTGAACTCGAAGAAGCCCGGCATCAGGCGGACCGCGCCGTCCATGAAGCCCATGTACCAGTCGGGCTGGGCGTCGGCCGAGACGGGGGAGGGGTCGTACGACCCGAAGGCCCACACCGGGTTGATCTGCAGGAACGCGGACATCAGGCAGATCACGCCGAACACGATGAAGAAGAAGCCGCCCGCCTTGGCCATGTAGACCGGGTACAGCGGGTACCCCACCACGTTCTGGTTGGTGCGCCCGGGTCCCGGGTACTGGGTGTGCTTCTGCACCACGAGCAGCACCAGGTGCGCGCCGATGAGCGCCAGGAAGATCGCGGGCAGCAGCAGCACGTGGATCGTGTAGATCCGCGGGATGAACGCCGTCCCCGGGAACTCCCCGCCGAACAGGAAGAACGCGATGTACGAGCCCACCACGGGGATCGACTCGATGATGCCGTAGGCGATGCGCAGGCCGTTGCCGGAGAGCAGGTCGTCGGGCAGCGAGTACCCGAGGAAGCCCTCGAAGAGGGACAGCAGGGCGAGCACCGAGCCGATCACCCAGTTGAGCTCGCGCGGCTTGCGGAACGCGCCGGTGAAGAACACCCGGAACATGTGGACGATGATCGCGGCCACGAAGACCAGCGCCGCCCAGTGGTGGATCTGCCGCATGAGCAGGCCGCCCCGGACGTCGAACGACAGGCGCACCGTCGACGCGAAGGCCTCCGACACCCGGGTGCCCGCCAGGGGTGCGTAGACGCCGTTGTAGGTCGTCTCGCCGACGCTCGGGACGTAGAAGAAGGTCAGGAACGTGCCCGACAGCAACAGGATGATGAAGCTGTAGAGCGCGACCTCGCCCAGCATGAACGACCAGTGGTCGGGAAAGATCTTACGGGCGAGGAACTTCACGCCCTTGCTCGCCCCGACCCGCTCGTCCGTGAAGTTCCCTACGGACGCCGCGGCGCGGGCGGTCGTCGTGGTGCTGCTCATCCCCGCTCCCAATAGCTCGGGCCGATGGGTTCCTTGAAGCCGTTCTTGGCGACCAGGTAGCCCTCGTCGTCCACGGTAATCGCCAGCTGGGGCAACGGCCTCTTGGCCGGCCCGAAGACGACCTCGCAGTTCTTGGTGACGTCGAACGTCGACTGGTGGCACGGGCAGAGCAGGTGGTGGGTCTGCTGCTCGTACAGCGCCACCGGGCAGCCCAGGTGGGTGCAGATCTTGGAGTAGGCGACGATCCCGTCGTAGGCGCCCGCCTTGGCGGCGTCCCCGAGGTCGTCGGGGTTCAGGCGGATGACGAGGACGGCGGCCTTGGCGCGCTCCTCGAGCTTGGCGCCCGTCTCCTGCAGGCCGTCCGGCATCACGTGGATGACGGTGCCGATCTGGACGTCCGCCGCCTTGATCGGGCCGCCCCCGGCGTCGCGGACGAGCTTGTCGCCCGCCTTCCAGGGAGCCGTCTCCAGCGCTCGTCCCGGCATCGGGCCCGTGTCGCGCAGCAGGGCCACCGCGGGCAGGGGCACCAGGGCCAGGGCCGTGATGAGCGAGTTGCGCAGGAGCGGGCGGCGGCCCAGGCCGGACTCCGCCGCACCCTCCTGCAGGATCTCGACGGCGGCGGCGCGGTCCTCGTCCGAGCTGCGCATCGGGTGGCGCAGCTCGATCCGCTCCTCGTCGGGCATGAGCGTCTTGGCCCAGTGGACGGCGCCGATCCCGATGCAGAAGAGGGCGAGGAACAGCCCGCTGCCGAGCAGGATGTTCGACAGCTGCACGCGCTGCAGGTAGGCGTTCGACCCGCTGATGCCCTCGAACTTCACCGCGAAGTAGGCCACCATCGTGCCGATCGTGCCCACCACGGACAGCCCGAAGAGGGCCGCGACCTGCCGTTCCGCCCGCCGGGCGGCCTTCGGGTCGACGTCGGCCATCCGGCTGCGGTGCTCGGGCAGGCCGGGGTTCTCGAACCGCTCCGCCGCGTCGCCGTCGTGTTCGACGGTGGCGACCTGCTGCGTGGGGTGGTCGCTGGTGCTCATCTCGTCCGTTCCCGTCCCGTCGCTCACGAAGCCTTGGCGCCGAGCCACACGGCGCAGCCGATCAGCGCCACCAGGCCGATCACCCACGCGGCCAGGCCCTCGGACACCGGGCCGATGCTGCCCAGGTTGAACCCGCCGGGCGACGGCTCCTCGTTGACCCCCCGGACCCAGGCGATGATGTCGCGCTTGTTCTCGGGGCTGATCGTCGAGTCCCCGAACACCGGCATCGACTGCGGGCCGGTCAGCATCGCCTCGTAGATCTCGGTCGGCGTGGCCTTGTCGAGGTTCGGCGCGTACTTGCCCCGGGTGAGGGCACCGCCCTTGCCGTTGAAGTTGTGGCACATCTCGCAGTTGGTGCGGAACAGGTCCGCGCCCTTCGCCTCGTTGCCCTTGGCCGGGTCGACCTGGTCGGCGTCCGGGATCGACGGGCCGGGGCCGAGCGAGGCGACGTACGACGTCACCTGGCGCGTCTTGTCGGTGCCGAGCTTGTTCTCGTGCGACGCGGGCGCCTGCGGGCCGGTGGCCTGCAACGGCATCCGGCCGGTGCTCACCTGGAAGTCGACCGCGGCCGCCCCCACGCCGATCAGGGACGGCGCGTTCCGGCGTCCCTCGGCGTCGAGGCCGTGGCAGGTGGCGCAGTTCGCGAGGAACACCTGCTTCCCGGCGGCCACCTCGTCCGAGGAGGCCGGTGCCGCGGTGGCCTTGCCCGGGGCGGCGAGGGCGTAGATCAGGCCCACGACGGTCAGGCTCAGCAGCACGAGCACCACCGTGGCCATGGGGTGCCGGCGGCGGGCCGCAAGAGCTGTCACGGTCTTCTCTCCTGGTCGAGGCGGCGCTCCAGCGGGCGTCGGCCTGTGGCGGGGGCGGAACGGTCGGCGGAGCGGTCCGCGCGTACCGGCTTCACCGGGCAGGTCACTTCAGCAGGTAGATGGTGGCGAACAGCCCGACCCAGACGACGTCGACGAAGTGCCAGTAGTACGACGTCACGATCGCGCTCGTCGCCTCCTTGTGGCCGAACCGCTTGACCGCGAAGCTCCGCCCGATGATGAGCAGGAACGCGATCAGGCCGCCGGTCACGTGCAGCCCGTGGAACCCGGTGGCCATGTAGAAGATCGAGCCGTACCCGCTCGACGAGAGGGTCAGGTTGTCGCGCACCAGGTTCGCGTACTCGTAGACCTGCCCCGCGACGAACAGGGACCCGAAGAGGTAGGTGATCGTGTACCACTGGCGCATGCCCCAGCTGCGCCAGCCGTACGCGCGGGTCCAGGGGGTCCACCAGGGGCCGAGATTGGCCGGCTGCATGCGCTCGGCGGCGAACACGCCCATCTGGCACCAGACGGAGGTGAGCACGAGGTTCACCGTGTTCGCCCCGGAGAACGGGATGTTGAGCTTCGCCGCCTCGGTCGCCCAGACCCCCGGCTGGACCGCTCGGATCGTGAAGTAGATCGCGAACAGCCCCGCGAAGAACATCAGCTCGCTCGCCAGCCACACGATGGTGCCGACCTGCACCATGTTGGGACGGTTGATGCTGGGGTGCGCTGCGGGTGTCTCAGCCACGGATGCGGTCGCCACGGCGTCATTATTGCCGTACCAGGGCCGTACGTCGTCCGCCGGCCGTCCTCCGGCGTGCCGCCCGGGTCACAGTATGGTCACGCCGGGCATCCGAACGGGCCGCCCGGGGGGTGCGGGTACGATCGGCGCATCCGCCCGCGGACCAGGGGTGATCGGCCCTGCGGGTGGCTGCGGCGCCCGTCGACGACGGAGCCTCGACCCGCACCAGGACCTCACCGGAGACCACGGATGACCAGCACCCCCGCCCCGGCCGGCCACGACGTCGGCGGGGCCCCGAAGGTTCTGTCCGTCCTGCTCTACAGCAGCAACGCGGACACCCGGGAGTCCGTGCGGCTCGCGGTCGGTCGCCGCCCGGCGTCCGACCTGCCGGCCGTCGCGTGGACGGAGTGCGCGACGGCTCCCGCCGTCATCGCGGCCGCCGACGCCGGCGGCCACGACCTGCTCGTGCTCGACGGCGAGGCGTCGCCCACGGGCGGGCTGGGTCTGTGCAAGCAGCTGAAGGACGAGATCTACCACTGCCCCCCGATCCTGGTGCTCACCGGACGCCCGCAGGACGCCTGGCTGGCCACCTGGTCGCGGGCCGACTTCGCGGTGCCGCTGCCGGTCGACCCGGTGGCGCTGTCCCGCGCGGTCGCCCAGCTCCTGCGGCCGCAGGTCGGCTGAGGTGGCCGAGGCGGGGGCCCCGGCCGCCACGACCCCGGCCGTGACGACGTGGCCGGGTGTGCTGTCCGCCCTGCTCTCCGGCCGGGACCTCGCCCAGTCCGAGGCCGAGTGGGCCATGGACCAGGTGATGAACGGCGACGCCGCGCCCGTGCAGCTCGCCGGGTTCCTGGTGGCGCTGCGGGCCAAGGGCGAGACGGTGCAGGAGCTCACCGGCCTCGCCGAGGCGATGCTGCGTCACGCCGTCCGGATCGAGGTCCCCGGGCCGTGCGTCGACGTCGTCGGGACCGGCGGGGACCGGCACCACACCGTGAACATCTCGACCATGGCCGCGCTCGTCGTGGCGGGAACCGGCCGGCGGGTGGTGAAGCACGGCAACCGCTCGGCGTCGTCGAAGTCCGGCGCGGCCGACGTCCTGGAGGTTCTGGGGGTGCGGCTCGACCACCCTCCGGCACGCGTCGCCGAGCTCGCCGAGGAGGTGGGCATCACCTTCTGCTTCGCCCAGGTGTTCCACCCGGCGATGCGGCACGCGGGGGCCGCCCGCAGCGGGCTCGGGGTGCCGACGGTCTTCAACTTCCTGGGGCCGCTGACCAACCCGGCGCAGCCGGTGGCGTCGGCCATCGGCGTGTTCGACGAGCGGATGGCCGGCCTGATCGCCGGGGTGCTGGGCCGGCGGGGCACGAGCGCGCTCGTGTTCCGCGGCGAGGACGGCCTCGACGAGATGTCGACCACCGCCCCGACGGGCGTGTGGGAGGTCGCCGGGGGAGCGGTGACCTTCGAGCGGGTCGACTCCGAGCGCCTGGGGCTGCCGCGGGTCACGCTGGCGGACCTGCGCGGCGGTGACGCCACCCACAACGCGGACGTCGTCCGGCAGGTGCTCTCGGGCGCCCCCGGGCCGGTGCGGGACGCGGTGCTGCTCAACGCGGCCGCCGCCCTGGTGGCCTGGACCGGTGCCACCGCCCCGTCGTCACCGCAGGACCGGCCCTCCCTGGAGGACCGGCTGCGGGCGGCGCTCGTGGAGGTGGCGGCGGCCGTCGACTCCGGGGCCGCCGAGGCGGTCCTGGAGCGGTGGGTCAAGGCCTCCCGCGGCTGACCCGGATCGCAGCCGGGGTCAGCCGGCCTCGGGTCACTCGGCCTCGAGCCCCAGCGCGAACGCGGCCTCCAGGTCGTGGCGCGAGTAGGCGCGGAAGGCCAGGTACGTCCTGGTGGAACGGACGCCGGGCACCTTGCCCAGCTGGTCGGCGATGACGTCGGCCAGCTCCTCGTGCTCGCGCACCCGGATCATGACGACGAGGTCGACGTCGCCGGTGACGGAGTAGACCTCGCTGACGCCGTCGAGGTCCGCGATGAGCCCGGCGACCTCCGGGACGCGGTCGACCTCGGTCTCGACCAGGACGACGGCCGTGATCACGCGGACCTCCCAAGCTGGAACGGGGTGCGGGGTGCCGAGCCTACGCCGCCGCCCGGGCCGGCACCGGGCCGCGGGGGCCGTTGCGCGGGTTGCTGCGCGGGCTGCTGCTGGGCCGGTTGCCGGGTCGACGGCGGTTCGAGCCGCCACAGGGCCTGGGCCGCGCCGTGGACGGGCGTCGTCCACTCCCCGTCGAGGTCGACCAACCGCGCGCCGGGCTGGTCGAGCCAGCGCAGGATCTGGTCGGTCTCCTCCGGGTGGGCGGCCGGCAGCGGCGCCGGGCGGGCCCGCACCTGCTCGCCGGAGGCGCGCAGGGCGTCGATGAACGGGTAGGGGCTCGCACCCGGTGGGCTGACCGTCGTCCCGGCGAGGCGGCCGTGCCGCACGAGCACCAGTTCCCACCCGCCGCGCCCGGTGCGCTGCGCCGCCACCAGCTCGGGGGCCGCGGCGATGGGCGCCAGCCGCTGGCCGCGCCCGGCCGCCCGGACGAAGGCCAGCAACCGGTCGCGCACGAGCGCGGCCTCCTCGAAGCGTTCCTGGGCCGCCCGCGCCGCCGCCCGCTCGGTGAGGGTGGCGACGACGGTCCGCGCGTCGTGCAGGATCGCCCCCCGGACGGCCTCGACGACGAGCCCGTACTCCCGCGCGTCCTGGCGGCCCACGCACGGCGCGCCGCACCGGCCGATGTCGGCGAGCAGGCAGGCCGACGCGCCCGGCGCGGGCCGGCTCGGCAACCGTCCGGCGCACCGGCGCAGCGGATACGCCTCGTGCAGGGCGGACACGGCCAGCTCCGCCTGCTGGGCGGAACCGAAGGGCCCCAGGTAGGTGGCGCCGTCGTCCCGGACGTCGCGCACGACCGAGAGCCGCGGGAACGGCTCGACGGTGAGCTTCACCCAGGGCACCCGGTCGGGGAAGCGGGACCGCCGGTTGTAGCGCGGGGCGTGCTCGGCGATGAGCCGCAGTTCCCGAACGCGCGCCTCCAGCGCCGTCGCGCAGACGACGGGGGTCACCGCGTGCGCGAGCGCCACCATCTCCGCCATCCGGGACCGCTTCTCGGAGGCGGTGAAGTAGCTGCGCACCCGGGTGCGGATGTCGACCGACGTCCCGACGTACAGCGCCCGCCCGCGGTCGTCGGTGAAGAGGTAGACCCCGGGCGCGTTCGGCAGGTCGTCGGCGAGATGGCGTTTGCGGCGGGTGGAGGCCGGGACCCGGGAGGTGAAGCCCTCCAGCTCCTCCAACGACGTCACGCCGAGGTTGCCCACCCGTTCGATGAGCGCGTGGAGGACGTCGACGGTGGCGCGGGCGTCGGTCAGGGCGCGGTGGTCGGGTTCGACCGGGGAGCCGAACAGCCGGGCGAGCGTGCCCAGCTTGCGGTTGCGGGCCTCGTCGCGCGTGACGACGTGCCGGGCCAGCCGCGCGGTGTCGACGACCCGCGGCTTCGGCCACTCGATCCCCGCCCGTCGGCACACGGCCTGCAGGAAGGACAGGTCGTACGGCGCGTTGTGCGCCACCAGGACGCAGCCGCGGGCGAACTCCAGGAACGAGGCCACCGCCGGCTCCACCCGGGGCGCCGTCGCGACCATGCCGTCGGTGATGCCGGTCAGCACGGCGATGAAGGCGGGGATCGGCTCGCCCGGGTTGACGAACGTCTGGAACTCCCCGAGCCGCTCGCCCGCGCGGACCTTGACGGCCCCGATCTCGGTGATGCCGCAGTCCGCGGGTATCCCTCCCGTCGTCTCCAGGTCGACGACGACGAAGGTGACGTCGCGCAGCGGCGTGCCCAGCTGGTCGATCGTCGCCTGCACCGGAGCGGGTGCGCCCACCGGTCCTCCCTCGGTCGTCGCTCGCCTGCCGCCCGCATCGGACGGTACGTGGCAGACGCTAGACGTCGGGTCCGACAGGATCGCCGCCGCCGCGACCGGACGGCGTGCCCCGGCGCTGCGCGGGGGCTGTCGTCGCAGCGGGGTCACTACCCTGTCGGGGTGACCCCGTCGACATCCGTGCAGGTCCTGCCCGTCGACGTCCGGCGTCACCTGGTCGAGCTGGCGGCGGCGGTGCTCGGGGAGCTGGCGCCCGGCGACGTCCCGGCGGTGCTGGCGCGCGTGCGCGCGTTCGCGCCCGCCCGCCGTCCGCGGGCCGGTGCCGGACCGCTGGCGGTCGCCCTGGACCGCGAGCCGGCCTTCCGCCATCACGTCGCGGCGGCATGGCGGGCCCTGCACCCCGAGCTCGCCGCCGACCTCGACGAGGGCGCCGTCCCCGGCGCCGCCGACCCGGAGCTGGCGCTCGCCGGGGTCTACCTGCTGCGCCCGGACGGGTGGCCGGAGCTGGCGGCCACCCTGGAGCGGGCCGTCGACGAGACCCGGCAGGCCGAGGCGGCGAAGGAGTCGGACGCCGAGGCGCGGGCCGAGCTGGCCGCCGCGCTCCGGGAGGCGGACGGGCTGCGCACCCTGCTCGCCCACGAGCGGGAACGGCTCACGGCGCTGGAGGAGGAGCTGGCGGGCGCCCGGCGCGAGGCGCGCCGCCTGCGTTCGGACGCCGACCGGGCCCGCGCGCAGGCCCGCACCGCGCTGGAGCAGGTCGCCGCGGACCGGGAGCGGCTGCAGGCCGAGGCGGACCGGCAGGCCGCGGCCGCGCAGGAGGCCCAGGACGCCGCCCGCCGGGCCCAGGAGCAGGTGGCGGCGTCCCGGCGCGCGGAGCGGGAGGGCCGGTCGCTGGCCGACACGCGGCTGCGGCTGCTGCTCGACACCGTGGTCGACGCGGCGTCGGGTCTGCGCCGGGAGCTGGCGCTGCCGCCCGCCGACGTCCGTCCGGCCGACCTGATCGGCGCCACGGCGGCGGCCCCGCCACGCGGCACGCCGGCGCCGCCGGTGCAGGGCCGCGACGCGCAGGACCCGGCGATCCTCGCCCAGCTGCTGGCGCTGCCCCAGGTGCACCTCGTCGTCGACGGCTACAACGTCACCAAGAGCGGGTACGGCGGCCTGCCCCTGGTCGACCAGCGGCGCCGGCTCGTGGACACCCTGGTGGCGCTCGCGGCCCGCACCGGCGCCGAGATCACCTGTTGCTTCGACGGCGCGGAGGTCGACTCCGCGGCGGCGTGGCGCAGCCGCGGCGTCCGGGTGATGTTCTCCGACCCGGGCACCACGGCCGACGACCTGGTGCGCCGCCTGGTCCGCGCGGAACCGCCCGGGCGGCCGGTCGTGGTGGTGTCGAGCGACGGCGAGGTCGTGCGCGGGGTGCGGGCGGCGGGTGCCCGGGCCGTGCCCGCCCAGGCGCTGCTGCGGCTGCTGGCCCGCTGACGTTCCCCGGTCCCACCTGCGGTGATGCCGGCTGCCCGGCGATTGTGTCGGTGGTGGCCCCTAGCGTCATCGACGTCGGCACCGTGCCGGCCGGACCACTGGTCCGCCCTCACTCCCGAGGTGGCTGTCATGCTCATCGACTGCGACACCTGTGCCGCACGCGGGCCCGCCTGCCGGGACTGCGTGGTGACCGTGCTGCTGGGCGTCCCCGCCGTCCCCGAGAAGGGCGGCGTGGAGCTGGACGGCGCCGAGCAGGCCGCGCTCGCGGTGCTCGCTGGCTCGGGGCTGGTGCCGCCCCTGCGCCTACGCCCGTCCGGGCAGGCCGACGACGAGCGGCGGACCGCGGCACGGAACGTGACCGATCCGGCGCCGTCGCCGCACCCGGCCCCGGGCCGCAGGGCCGCGGGGTGAGCGCCGTCCGGGCGCTGGCCGGTGCCGTTCCCGGCCTGCTGCGTTATGCCGGAGCTAATGCCGGGTCATGCCTTCGATCGCGTCCTTGGCGTGGCTCTCCCGGGCGGCTATGTTCGCTGGTGAGGTCACGTCATGTGACCTCTGCGAGATCGCCGGAAGGTGTGGGGGCCGGCGCGAGGAACGGAGCGAACGCGCGTGTCCCTGCTCGGCTCCCCCGGCCGTCGCCGCCGGATGGCTCTTCCGGTTCTCGGGGCCGTCTGCTCGGCCATCTGCCTCCAGTCCACCGCCGGCGCGGCGCCGCGACCCACGATCGACCAGGTCCGCAAGCAGGTCGACCAGCTCCACGAGCAGGCCGAGGTCGCGACCGAGAAGTACAACGACACCCAGGGCAAGGTCAACGGTCTCAAGGTGCAGGTGTCGGCCGCCCAGCAGAAGGTCACCCAGCAGCAGAAGGCGCTGCAGGAGGCGCAGGCGAACCTGCGGCAGATCGCGGTCGACGCCTACAAGGCGGGCGACCTGGCACCGCTGTCCCTCTTCTTCACCGACGACCCCGACCGGTTCCTCGCGGCCGACGGCCTGCTCCAGTCGATCGGGGACCGGCGCGCCGACGCCGTGGAGAGCCTCGCGCGCCAGCGCCAGCTGATGGTCGGCGGCCTGACCGACCAGCAGGAACAGCAGCAGCGCCTGGAGCAGGCGCTGAAGGACCTGCAGGCGAATCGCGCCCAGGTCCTCGGGAAGCTCTCCGACGCGACGAACCTCCTCAGCCAGCTCACCGAGGAGGAGCGCAACCGGCTGGGCCTGGCCCGGTCGGGGCAGGACCGGACGAGCCTGTCGGACCTCGGCGTCAAGGTGCCGGCCTCCGGGCAGCTGCACTGCGAGGACATCCCGCTGTCGATCCCGGCCGGGCGTGCCGGCAAGGTGGTCAGCTATGCCTGCGCGCAGGTGGGCAAGCCGTACCAGTGGGGTGCGGACGGCCCCGGGGTGTTCGACTGCAGCGGGCTCACGATGATGGCCTGGAAGCAGGCGGGCGTCGATCTCCCGCACTACGCGGCCGATCAGGCCACCGCCGGCAAGAAGGTCAGTCGGGGCGATCTCAAACCGGGCGATCTCGTCTTCTTCCATTCGCCCATCTCCCACGTGGCGATCTACATCGGCAACGGGCTGATGCTGCACGCGCCGCAGACCGGCGACGTCGTGAAGATCGTCCCGCTCCGGTCCGACCTGGTCACCGCCGCCACCTACTGACGGCCGGGAGCAGCTCCGCGGGCCTAGGCTGGCGGTCGTGGGCGAGACCGGTCACCGCACGGATGCGGCGCGTGGCGGTCCGCCGTCCGGCGAGCTGCCGGCCTGGCAGGTCCCGGGACCGGAGCCGCCCGGGCATGGTCCGGGGTCCGCCGTCCTGCTGTTGGCGGGCCTGCTCGTGGTGGGGGGGACGGCGACGGCCGGCATCGCCGCGAGCCTCCCGGACACCCCGCGGCCCTCCTCGACGTCGCAGCCGGCGGTCCGGAGCGACGAGGCGGCCGTGCCCCCGGCGCTCGTTCCGGTGGAGGTCGCCGGACGGCTCCTCGACCAGCGCGCCCGCGCCGCGCGGACCGGTGACCTGGCCGCCTGGACCGGTGTCCTCGACCCCGGCGCCGTCGCCTTCCGGGTGAGCCAGCAGGCCGCCCTCCGGCGCCTGCGGCTCCTGCCGATCTCGTCCTTCACCTACCAGGTGATCGGCGCCGACGCGGTGTCCGTGCCGCCGTCGACGGGGCCGTCGGGCCGGGCGGTCCGGACGTACCTGGTTCATGCCCGGCTCCACTACCGGCTGGCCAAGGACTCCCGGGACGTGCTGCGGGAGCAGTACCTCACCATGGTCGCCCGGTCGGGCGGGTGGTTCCTCACCGGTGACGCGGACGCCCGCACCCAGCGGGCGCTGTGGGATCTCGGCGAGCTGCAGGTCCGGGCCGGTCGGCGGTGCCTCGTCATCGGGGTGGGGCCGGTCCCGGCCGCCCAGGTGACGGCCACCGCGGACATCGCCGACGCGGCGGCCGCCGACGTCGACGCCGTCTGGGGCACGTCGGGCCCCCGGTCCGCGGTGATCGTGGTGCCCAGCGACCGGGCGACCCTCGCCGCGGTGCTCGACCGGCCGGACGCCGACACCCTGGACCAGGTCGCCGCGGTGACCAGCGGTGAGGTCGGACCAGGTGACGGGACCGCAGGTCCGCAGGCTGCGAAGGCCGATCGGGGTGGTGGCGCGGTCGCCGATCGAGTGATCGTCAATCCCGGCCCCTTCGACCGGCTCACCGACGTCGGCAGGCACGTCGTCCTGGCCCACGAGCTGACGCACGTGGCCACCCGGGCGACGGCGCGGATCCCGCCACCGCTGTGGGTGGAGGAGGGGTTCGCGAACTACGTCGCCTATCACCGGTGGCCGACGCTGAACCCGAAGAGCATCGCCGAGGACACGTTGAAGCGTGTCCGGCTCGGGACGGCGTCGCCCGGGTTGCCCGCCGCGGAGGACTTCGACCCCTCCCGCTCCTCGATCGCCGCGGCCTACGCGGACGCCTGGCTCGCCTTCCGCTTGATGGCACGGACGGGACGCTCCGAGGACCCGCGCATCGCGGTCGCCTTCTACCGGGTCGCGGCCGGCCTGCCCGTCGGGGGCGCGGCATCCCCGGGCGGGACGGCGGCGGGGAGCGCGGGGGCGGCGGACGCGGACGCCGCGCTCCGGGCGGCGTTCCGGCAGGTGCTGGGCACCACCCTTGGCGCCTTCGAGACGCGCTGGCGCGCCTACCGGGCCGGTCTCGCCCGCTGAGCCGCCGACGTCAGGACGTTGCACCCGGAGAGCCACCGTCGTGGATCCCTGCCGCCCCCTCTTGGTGATCATGCAATCGGGGCGATCAGGCCATCCGGGCGCACCTCTGAGGTCGACGGCCACCGGCGACGTCCGGTCAGATCGACACCCGGAGCCGCGGCCTCGGATTGCATGATCGTCCCGGATTGCATGATCACGGGAGGGTGGGGGTGGGGGAGGGGGAGGGCTTCCGGGGGGAGCCGATCGCGGTCGCCGGCACCGCCCACGACAGCAGGACCAGCCCGGCCACCAGCCAGTACTGGTTGTAGAACGCCTGCTTGTTCACCAGGTTCGCGACGAAGAGCACCAGCGCGCACCAGCGCACCAGCACCGGGGCCGGCGGGTCGAACCGGTGGGCGACGAAGGCCGCGCCGCCGAGCGTCCCCAGGACCAGCGCGCCCGTCAGCCAGAACGGCGGCTGCACGCCCCACTCGTTCAGGACCGCGATGTAGGCGGTGTCCGCGAAGCGCAGCGGCGGGAAGTTCACCAGCAGGGTCACCGTGTCGTGCCAGATCGCGCCCGGGTCGGCGATCACCCAGGGCAGGACCAGGGCCGCCGCGAGCCCGGCCGAGGCGAGCGCGCGGCGGACGCCGAAGCGGGGCCAGGCGGCCAGCACGGGCAGGAGCAGCAGGATGTGTTGCTTGCTGGCGAGAGCAAGGGCGACGGCGACGACGGCGAGAACGCCGTTCCCCCGCGCCAGGGCGAACATCGCGAGGGTCAGGCATGCGAGGAGCAGGGGTTCGGTCCATGCCTGCTCGACCTGGGTCTGGGTGCCCGGGAGCAACAGCAGGAGCGCGGCAGCGGCGGTCGCCGAGAGCGAGTCCCGGGAGACGGTCTTGGAAAGCACCCGGGAAAGGGCCCCGGAGACGGCCCGGGAAACGCCCCGGGCGGCGGCCACGTCCGGGGAACCGTCGGCGGACGGCGATGTCGCGCGGCCGTCCGCGGCAACGGCGCGCATCCGGTGCGCCGACGCCGCCGGCATGGCCCGGAAGAGGAACGCGGTGCCCAGCGTCACGGCCACCAGGGCCCACCGCACGTCGCCGAGCAGCCACCGTCCCGGAGCGAGCAGGACCGCCATCCACGGCAGGTAGGTGAAGGCCTGCATCGGGCCGGGCGGGGCGACCCACACCTGCTGGTACATGTCCTGGCCCTGGAGCAGGCCGTCGGCCGCGCCCTGCAGGGTGTACCAGACGTCGATCCGGGGAGCGGCGTCCAGCCGCAGCGCGGCCCCCGCCACGACGGCGTACCCGCAGGCCGCGGCGGTGAGGGCGAGATCGGCGGTCAACGACCGCGGCAGTGCGATCAGGGCGGCGGCCACGAGGGCGGCGCCCGCGGCGAGCGCCAGCAGGTAGGTCTGGCGCAGCCCGGTGACGTAGCTGAACGACGGCACCTGCTCGATCAGGACGGCGTCGACGGCGAGGGCCAGGACGGCGCCGATCCGGACGGCGGCGCTCCCGGCGGGCGGTCGGACCGCCGGACGCAGGCCGCGCACCGCGGACACCGCGAGGACAGCCGCCAACGCGGCATAGGCGAGCACGATCCAGACCTCGTACCGGGGGACGCTGTAGGCCCCCACCGCCGCCCCGCTCACGACGAGCAGCAGGGCGGCCGCGGGGGCCAGGGCCTGGACCTGAAGA
>Ga0302322_100001921_pt1 | contig 17392 bp, 17 predicted proteins | sample Fen_T0_2_FD_203757 | JGI IMG/M metagenome (GOLD analysis project Ga0302322, IMG submission 203757) | Peat permafrost microbial communities from Stordalen Mire near Abisko, Sweden - Fen_T0_2 | ecosystem: Environmental > Terrestrial > Soil > Wetlands > Permafrost | place: Sweden: Abisko... | reverse complement strand
TGTTCACCAGAACGTCGAGGCCGCCGAAGGCCTCGACCGTCGCGGCGATCCCGGCGGCGCAGTCGGCCGGCTCCTTCACGTCGCACACCTGCGCAAAGGCGCGGCCACCGAACGCGGTGATCTCGTCGACGGTACGCGCCCCGGTGAGCGCGTCGACCTCGAGGACGGCCACCGCGGCCCCGGCCCTGGCCAGGGCGAGCGCGACGCCGCGCCCCACCCCGCGCCCCGCGCCGGTGACGATCGCGACCTTGCCGTCGAGTACCGGTGCCACCGCGTCCCCCATGCGCAGGGATCGTAACCTCGTGACACACCGGCCATTCGGTGGCCCCCGGGGAAGGACCCGCCATGCCCGATGCACTGGTCGAGAGGGACGGCTCCACCGTCGTCATCACGTTGAACCGCCCGCAGCGCTTCAACGCGCTGTCGGGGCCGATGCTCGTGCGCATGTACGACGCGATGGTGGAGGCGTGCAACGACGACGACGTGCGTTGCATCATCCTCACCGGCGCGGGCGGCAACTTCTGCGCCGGTGCCGACCTGCGCGCCAGCGCGGGTGATGCCGACGACTCCGACACCGAGATCGATGTGCGCGCCCGTATGACCGAGGATCCCGACCTCCCCTACAAGGGCCTGCTGCGCCACTACCGGCCGACGAAGCCGCTGATCGCGGCCGTGGAGGGCGCGGCCATCGCGGGCGGCACCGAGATCCTGCAGGCCACCGACATCCGCGTCGCTGGCGAGTCGGCCCGCTTCGGTGTGAGCGAGGCCCGCTGGTCGCTGTATCCGATGGCCGGCTCCGCGGTGCGTCTGCGCCGCCAGATCCCCTACACCGTCGCCGCGGAGATCCTGCTCACCGGCAAGCACATCACCGCGGCCGAGGCGTTGCAGATCGGGCTGATCGGCCACGTGGTGCCCGATGGCACCGCGCTCGCGAAGGCCAAGGAGATCGCCGCGGTGATCGCCGACAACGGGCCACTCGCGGTGGAGGCGATCCTGCGCACACTGCACGAGACCGACGGCATGACCGAGGCCGAGGCCCTCGCCTACGAGTGGGAGTACGGCCAGGCCGTCTTCCTCACCGAGGACGCCAAGGAAGGCCCTCGCGCCTTCACCGAGAAGCGGAAGCCAAATTTCGAACGCCGTTGATCGAACTTGCGTCGTCTACTTGGAACTCTTCCAAGTGAGCGACGCAAGTTCGGTTACTGCGTGGCGGCGTACACCGCGGCGATGAGGCCGTTGGAGCGGGGGTCGTCGTTGAGACCCGCGTTCATCTTGTTCATCACGTACCCGATCGCGATACCGGTCTCGGGATCGGCGAAGCCGAGCGAGCCGCCCGCGCCGTAGTGCCCGAACGTGCGCCCGCCGCCCATCGGCGAGAACGATCCCGGCGTCATGAACCCGAGCCCGAACGTCGACTCCGACTCCATCCCCGCGAACGAGAGCACGCGGTCGGTGCCCGACGTGCGGCACCGGCGCGCCTCGTCGACGGTGGCCGTAGACAACATCGCCGGTGACGGCCCCGCTTCCGCCCCGCCCTCGACCCCGACTTCCACGGGCCCGATGAGCGCGGCGTAGAAGCGCGCCAGGGCGCGGGCGTTGGCGACACCGTTCGCGGCGGGGATCTCGGCCGCAAGGTACTCGCGCGTGTTCGCCTCGGTGGCCAGGTCGGAGAACGCGCCGTTCACCGTGAGCGCGCGCACGACGAGCTCGTCGGGGCCGAGCATGTCGGCGAGGGTCGGGCCACCGGGGTTCATCGCGATCATCGGCGCGACGCGGGCCTCCTGCTCCTCGGGCAGGCCGATCCACCAGTCGAGGCCGAGCGGCGCCGCAAACTCGTCGGCGAAGAACTCACCGACGGCACGGCCGTCGATCCGGCGCACCAACTCGCTCACGAGGTGGCCGTAGGTGATGGCGTGGTAGCCGTGCGCGGTGCCCGGCTCCCACAGCGGCGCCTGCGCGGCCAACGCCTCGATCAACGGCTCGCGCTCGTAGACCTGCGCCGCGGTGAGCTTCACGTCGACCGTCGGCACACCCACCTGGTGGGTGAGCAGCCATTCGGCCGGCACCCGCTCCTTGCCCGCCTGGCCGAACTCGGGCCAGTACTGCACCACCGGCGCGGCGAGGTCGAGTTCGCCGCGCTGCACGAGCAGGTTGGCGCACGCCGCGGCCGCGCCCTTGGTGGACGAGAACACCACCTGCAGGGTGTCGCCCGTGTAAGGAGCGTGACCCTCGGGCGTGGTGGTACCGCCCCACAGGTCGACGACCTGGCGACCGTCGACGTAGGCCGCGAACGTGGCGCCCACCTCACCGTGCTCGGCGAAGTTGGAGGCGAACGCGTCGCGCACCCCCTCGTAGCCGTCGGTGACGGTCCCCCCGATGTTGGTCATCTCAGCTGGGCTCCTTGGGCAGGCCGAGCACGCGCTCGCCGAGCACGTTGCGCTGGATCTCGTCGGACCCGCCGTAGATGGTGTCGGAACGGGTGAACAGGAAGAGCTTCTGCTCGAGCGTGAGCTCGTAGGGCAGCTCCTCGGCGATCAGGCCCTCGGGCCCGAGCACGTCGATGAACAGTTCACCGAGGTCGCGGTGCCAGGTGCCCCAGAACAATTTGGAGATCGACGCCTCGGGGCCGGGCACACCGCTCGCCGCCATCGAGCGCATCGCGTTCCACTTCATGAGGTGCAGGCCGATGTACGCGTCGACCAGGCGCTGGCGCAGCAGTGGGTCGTTCGCCCGACCGCGCGCCCTGGCCAGCTCGATGAGGTGTTCGAGTTCGCGTTCGAAGCCCACCTGTTGCGCGAGCGTCGACACCCCGCGCTCGAAGCCGAGCAGGCCCATCGCCACCGCCCAGCCGCGGTTCACCTCGCCGACCACGAGGTCGGCCGCGGTGCGGGCGTCGTCGAAGAACACCTCGTTGAACTCGCCGCCACCGGTGATCTGCACGATGGGGCGGACCTCCACGCCGGGTTGGTCCATCGGCACGAGCAGGAACGACAACCCCTTGTGACGAGCGGAGTCGGGGTCGGTGCGCGCGACCACGAAGCACCAGTGCGACACGTGCGCGAGCGACGTCCACACCTTCTGACCGTTGATCACCCACTCGTCACCGGCCGGGTCATGTTCGAGGTGCGCGCGGGTCGCGACGTTGGCGAGGTCGGAACCCGCATTGGGCTCGCTGTACCCCTGGCACCAGCGCTCGTCACCGCGCAGGATGCCGGGCAGGAAGCGCTCCTGCTGCTCGGCCGTGCCGTACTCGATGAGCGTGGGGGCGAGCAGGTTCTCCCCCATGTGGTTCACGCGCGCCGGCGCCTGCGCCCGTGCGTACTCCTCGGCGAAGAGGATCTGCTGGTCGAGCGACGCGCCGCGACCGCCGAACTCCTCGGGCCAACCGAGTCCGATCCAGCCGGCCTTGCCCAGCTCCTGCTCCCACGCGACGCGCACATCGAAGCCGATGTCCTCGTCGCCCGGACCGCCGCGGCCCTTGAGCTCGGCGTACTCACCGACCACGTGGGCGGCGAGCCACTCCGCGACGTCGGCGCGGAACTGCGCGGGATCGTCGCTCAGTTCGACGTCGGCCATGGGTGCGTCCTCGGTTTCAGGCCGACGGGGGCAGCGCCATGAGCTCCACGCGCACGCCGTCGGGATCGGTCAGGAACAGGATCTCCACGCCCACGCTCGACCGGGTGTCGGGCAGGACGGTGGCGCCGTGGGCGACGAGGTGCTCGGCGGCCCCGTCGACGTCGTCGACGTAGAAGGACATGTGGGTGAGGCCGCGGCGGTTGCGCACGGCGGACGGGTCCCCCACCACCCCGGGTTCGGCGAAATGCAGCAGTTCGATGGTCATGGTGTCGCGGGTGACGAACTGCGAAGTGATGCGAACCCTTCCCGGCACCTCGAGGGAACGGTCCAGGCCGGGGGCCGACTCGCTGTCGAGGTCGAAGCTGTCGGCGGCCTCGAAGCCGAGCCCGTCGACGTAGAAGCGCAGCGAGCGCTCGAGGTCGCTGACGCAGAGCCCGAAGTGGGAAGGTCGGAATTCGGGCATGCTGCGGATCTCCCGGTCGGTCGGCCGACGACGTCTGACGCACCGTCAGAAACAAGCTAGCGTCGGCGCCGCCCCACCGCCCCAGGTAGCTGTACGAAGGAGCACCCCATGGCCATCCCCGGAGTCGACGACTACGCCATCAAGCTGGGCACCTTGCTGTTCACGATGGTGGAGCCCGAGCGGGGCCACGAGGTCGAGTACAACCGCTGGTACGAGCACGACCACTTCTACGCGGGCTGCATGATCGCCCCGTGGCAGTTCGCCGGTGACCGCTTCGTCGCCACCAAGCGCATGAAGGACCTGCGTTACCCGGCCAACTCCGACATGACCATGGGCGCCGACAACGTCACCGGGTCGTACCTCGCGATCTACTGGGTGCTCGAGGGCCACCACGACGACTGGAACGACTGGTCGGTGATCCAGGTGAACAACCTGCACCGCGACGGCCGGATGTTCGCCCACCGCCAGCACATCCACACCCTGCTCTACGAGCTCGAGTGGTCGGCCCGTTCCGCCGAGGTGAGCACCACGATCGAGCTCGCGCTCGACCGCAACTATCCGGGTCTCGTCGTCGTCGCCGGCGACGTGAAGGAGGGCCACACCCACGCCGAGGTCGAGGCGTGGATGAAGGAGCAGTATCTGCCCGGCGCCTTCGCGGCGTCGTGGGGCCCCGACCTCGTGTCGAGCAACCTCGTCCTCCCGATGAAGGAGGACCGACCGGCCGACGTCGTGCTCCCCGACGCGGGCCCGAGCCGGTTCCTGCAGCTCCACTTCCTCGACCACGACCCCGAGGAGGGCTGGGCCGAGGGCTACGCGAAGATCGGCGAGGCCATCGACGCGAGCGGCCTCGCGACCCACGTGTGGACGTCGCCGTTCCTCAACACGGTGTTCGGCACCGACACCTACACCGACCAACTCTGGTAGCGGCGAGCTCTGGTAGCGGGCGAGCTCTGGTCGCTACCTCCTGATCACGACGCGGCCCACCGTCTCGCGCCGCTCCATCGCCGCGAGCGCCGAGGGCAGCTCCGACCACGGCACATCGAGGCCGACCACCGCGCGCAGGCGACCGGCCGCCACGTGGTCGAGCAGTTCCCGGTGCAGGATCTCGCCCTGGGCGCGTGACGGGAAGTTCACGCCCGCAGCCCGGCGTACCGCCACCGGGTCGTCGACGTAGCTGTGGCACACCCCGACCAAGGAGAAGTTCCCGAAGAGGAGCGGGCGGGGAACGATGCTCCCCTCGTCCTCGGCCTCGATGCCCGACGCGAATCCGGCGAGCAGGTGCCGGCCGCCGTACGCCATGCAGCGGAATGTCTGCGTCGTGACGTCGCCACCGATCGTGTCGAAGGCGACGTCGACGCCGAGCCCGTCGGTCGCCTCGAGTACTGCGGCGACGAAGTCGGTGGCGCGGTAGTCGATCGCGACGTCGGCGCCGAGCTGCGCCGCGAGGTGCGCCTTGTCGTGCGATCCCGCGGTGGCGATCACCCGCGCGCCCGCGAGCTTCGCGAGCTGTACCGCGGCCGAACCGACGCCACCCGCGGCCGCGTGCACCAGCACCGTCTCGCCGGCCTGCACGTGCCCGCGCGCGTGGAGGCCCTGCCACGCGAGGTGGAACGGCATGAAGAGCGCGGCCGCGTCGGGCAGCGCGAACGACCGCGGGATCTCGAAGGTCATGGCGAGCGGCGCGCACGCGGAGTCGGCGTATCCACCGAACGCTCCGCTCGGCACCGCGCACACCCGGCGGCCGAGCCACTCGGGTTCCACTCCCTCGCCGACCGCGTCGACCTCGCCGACGACCTCCATGCCCGGGATCGCGGGCAGGGGCGGATTCACCGTGAGGTAACGGCCGCGTAGGAGGTCGATGTCGTTGAAGTTCGCGGTCGCGGCCTCGACCCGCACGCGCACTTCGCGCGGCCCGGGCTCGGGGACGGGGACATCCTCGAGCACGAGGACGTCTTCCGGCGCGCCGGGTGCGTGGAGTCTCCATGCTTGCATCTGGGCCTGCATCCGGGAAGCATGACACGAAGGACGCTGTTCATCCTGCCGTTACCGATCGGCCCTCAGGAAGTCGGTCGCCGCGTCGATACTGGACTTGGTACAACAGAGGTCCGCCCTCCCACCCCCAGGAGGACAACCCCCCATGGCTCCGCCAATGACTCCGACATCTGCACACGAACCCTGCAACGAGACCCGGTCCACCCGCCTCCACTACCAACTGCGTTGCCTGCTCCCCGCCGGTCACGATGGCGCCCACGCCTGGACTCCGGAACTCCTCCCCGTTGCGGTGGTGCGCGCCAGCGCCTGACACCGACGGCCGATACAGTCCGCGGGCATGACGCTCGCGCTGCACGACCCGGCCACCTACGCCCACGGCTTCCCGCACGCGGAGTTCGCCGCGCTCCGTGAGGACGGCGCGATCTTCCACTACGACCACCCGGCCTGGGACAACGGCTACTGGGTGATCCCCCGCTTCGAGGACGTGCAGCGGGTGTCGCGTGACTGGACCGCGTTCAAGAACGCGCCCGATCCCTTCATCCCCGACCGCGGGGACCACGAGACCGACGGCACGTCGCTGCTGCTGATCAGCCTCGACCCGCCCGACCACACGAAGCTGCGCAAGTTGATCAGCGCGGGCTTCACCCCGCGGCGCATCAACGACCTGAGCGACCACATCACCCGTCGCGTGCACTCCGTGATCGACTCGGTCGCGGATCGCAACGAGTGCGACCTGGTGCACGACATCGCGTTGTGGTTGCCGCTCCACATCATCGCCGACCTGGTGGGCGTGCCCGAGGAGGATCGCAAGCAGGTCTTCGACTGGACCGAGCTCACCTTCGGCTTCGACGCGTCGGTCACGATGGACCAACGCGCCGAGGCGATGGCCCAGATGTTCGGGTACGCCGACGCGATGTGCGCGGAACGCCGCAAGGAGCCGCGCGACGACCTGATCAGCGCGCTCATCGCCGCGGAGGTCGACGGCGAGAAGCTCACCGACCTCCACCTCGACTTCTTCTTCATGTTGCTGCAGAACGCAGGCTCGGAGACCACCCGCAATCTCATCACCACCGGAACCCAGACCCTGCTCGAACATCCCGGCGAGCTCACCAGACTGCAGGCGGACCCCTCGTTGCTGCCGACCGCGATCGAGGAGCTGTTGCGCCACTCCACGCCGGTGATGCACTTCACCCGCACCGCGACGCGCGACACCGAGATCGCCGGACAGGAGATCCGCGAGGGTGACCACGTGCTCATGTCGTACGCGTCGGCGAACCGCGACGACCGCGCGTTCGCGAACCCCGACGGCATCGACATCACCCGCAGCCCCAACGACCACGTCGCATTCGGCGCCGGCGGTCCCCACTTCTGCCTCGGCGCGCACCTCGCCCGCCTCGAGGGCAAGCTGATGTTCGAAGCGATCCTGCAGCGATTCGAGGGGCTCGAGCTCGCGTGCGACCCGGCGGAGATGCCGCGCGTGCACTCCAACCTGATCGACGGGTTCTCCGAGCTCCCGATCCGCTGGAAGTCGGTGCGTCCCGCACCGGAGGACCTCTCGTGAGAGCGGTCACCATGCGCGACGGGCACCTCGACCTCAAGGAGGTGCCCGACGTCGAGCCGAACCGCGAGCAGCTGCTCCTGGAGCCGATCTCCGCGGGGGTGTGTGGCGGTGACCTCAACGCGATGGACCACACCGACGACTTCCTCCACGCGTCCCACGCCAGCGGCACGCCGTTGTTCCTCTTCGACCCCGACCGCGACCTCGTGTTCGGGCACGAGTTCACCGCGCGTGTCGTCGAGGTCGGCGCCGACGTCGACCGCTACGGCGTCGAGTACCAACCCGGCGACGTGTTGCTCGTGTCACCGGCGGTGATCGACCCCGAGGGCGTCGTCCACTGTGTCGGCTACGCGAGCGACTACCCGGGCGCGCTCGCCGAGCGCGTGGTCGTCGCCCCGTTCGGGCACGTCAAGATCCCCGTGGGGGTGAACCCCTACGAGGCCGCGGCGGTCGACCCCCTCGCCACCGGCATCAACGGCGTGATGCGCTCGCGCATCCAACCGCCCGCCGGCGCGATCGTCACCGGGTGTGGCCCGGTGGGCCTCGGCGCGGTCGCCGAGCTCGCGGCGCGCGGCATCACGCCGATCGTCGCGTCGGAGCCGTCGGCCGAGCGGCGGCGCATCGCCAAGGCGTTCGGCGCGCACTACGCCGTCGATCCGGCGGCCGACGACCCGGTTGCCGCGTGGCACGACCTCGCCGCCCCCGACCAGCGGCTCTTCGTGTACGAGGCGTCGGGCAAGCCCGGCGTGCTCGACCAGCTGCTCTACGCGGCGCCCCAGTTCACCCGCATCACGGTGGTCGGCGCGTGCATGGTCGACGACGCGATTCGCCCGATCGTCGGGATCTACAAGAACATCACGATCGAGTTCTGCCTCGGCATGGGTCCCGACGGCGACGAGTATCCGTTCGCGGAGACCTACGCCCGCATGGCCGACGGCCGCATCGACGCGTCGCAGCTGGTCACCGGGTACGCGTCACTCGACGCGGTCGACGAGGTGTTCGCGCACCTGCGCCCGGGCAGTTACCACGACATCGAACACATGAAGATCCTGATCCGCCACGACCTCGACGGTCCCGGCATCATCAGGACCTGAGCGACTCGCCTACTTCAGGGACTCGAACGCGGTGACGAGCAACGGGTTGAGGATGTCGGCCCGCTCCCACTGCAGGAAGTGGCCGGCGCCGGGCACGACGAGCGGCCCGAGCCGCTTGGTGAACGCGGCCTCGCAGAAGTGCACGAAGTCGTCGCCGACCACGTGGTCGTCGGCGCCGTAGAGCAGCAGCGTCGGCACGTCGACGGTGCCGAGCGTCATCGGCATCTCGCTCATCGGCCGACCGTGCGCGAGCTGGTACACCGCCCACGCGGCCCGGATGCGTGCTTCGCTCGCGAACGGCTCGGTCATGAAGTCGACGTCGTCGCGGGTGAACGAACCGGGCGACGCCCAGAGCCGACTCTGGTACATCCCCGCGATCCACAGGCGACGCGCCGCGTCGGAGGACAGCATGGCCGCGAGCTCGTCCGGACGCGCGCCCTGCAGCTCGCGGTAGTCGCCAGTGGGCCCGTCGACCATCGCGCTCATCGACCCGATGTCGAGGCCGGCGGCCGCGTACGCGTCGAGCGCCATGGGCGGCACGGTGTTGAAGTAACAGAGCCGCGAGACGAAATCCTCGAAGCGGTGGACGAGGTCGACCGCGACCACACCACCGACGTCGCCCCCGACCACCGCGCACGACTCGTGGCCGAGCACGTCGTGCACGAGTGTGTGCACGTCGCGCGAGTAGAGCACGAGGTCGTACTCGTCGGCCGCGGAGAGGTCGCTGTCACCGAAGCCGCGCAGGTCGGGGACGATCACCTCGAACCCGCACGCGGCGAGGGTCGCGATGTTGCGCCACCAGATCCGTTTGGTCTCGGGATACCCGTGCAGCAGCAGCACCGGGTAGCCACCGATGCCTTCGCGCACGTAGGCGAGCGACAGGCCGTCGGCCACCTCGGACCGGTGGATGGTGAACGCATCGGCGGCCGGCGTGGGCGGCTGCGCCGGACGCAGGCGCGGGTCGTAGACCATCAGGCGGTCACTCGCCTGCCATCGTGGCGTCGACGCGCAGGCGCGTGAGCTTCAGCGTCTTGATCAACCACCGGCCCGCACCATTCCCGTCGGCGACCTGCTCGTAGGTCTCGTGGTAGTGGCCGTAGCCGTGCATCTGCGCGATGCCGAGCGGATGGCCCTCGGAGAACCACAGATGGTCCTCCATCGCCCAGATCCCGGTCGCGGTGGTCGGCGACGTGAGCTCGATCTCGGGCATGTGCCCGTGGTGGCAGGTGGTCACGCCTTCGAGCGCGGTCGAGACGAAGGCGATGATGTTCTCGCGACCGACGACGATCTCGAGGCCGGGCGCCTCCTCACGGGTGTCCATCGTCGCGTCGAGCGCGAACACCTCGTTCCAGCCGTCCCACTGCTTGGTGTCCATGCAGCGGTAGTAGCGGGCCTTGCAGTTCTTGATGGCTTCGACAGCTTCAGCGGAGGAGTCAGCGGAGTAGGTGGTGTCGGCGTCGTCCATTTCAGATCCTCCAAGGAGTCGGGTGCGCCTCGGGGCGCAGCTGGGCGTCCATGCCGCCGTCGCAGAACCAGATCGATCCGGTGACGAAGCGGGTGTTCGGTCCGAGGAGGAATTCGACGACCGCCGCGAGTTCGGCCGCCGTGCCGCGCCGGCCGATCGGCGCCTGGAAGCCCTCGATCGCCGGCCCGACCGTCGGGTCGTTGAGCCCCTCCTGCAGGAGCGGCGTGTCGACCGCGCCGGGCGCGATGGCGTTGAGCGTGATGCCGGCGCCGGCCCACTCGGCGGTGGGCGCGTGGTGGCGCACCCACCACGACAGCGCGGTCTTGGTGACCGGGTAGGTGCTCAGTGACTCGCCGTCGCCGGCCTGCGCCTTCGCGGCCGCCTCGTCGCCGTCGAGCAGCGCCCGGATGAGCGACTCGTCGAGGCCGGGCTGGCAGGTGGTGGAGTTGGAGCTGAACGCGACCGCGGCGGGTTCGGTGCCGTTGGCGAGCAGCGGGCGCAGTCCGGCGAGCAGCTCGACGGTGCCGAAGTAGTTCACGGCCACGAGCAGCGACGCGGGGCGGTCTGGCAGGCCTGCGAGGCCGGCCGCGGTGACGAGGCCGTCGAGCGTGCCTCCGGACAGGTCGGCGACCTCGGCGATGGCGGCGGCGCGGCCAGCGGGGGTTCCCAGGTCGGCGACGACCTCCGCGTCGCGCACGTCGATCCCGATGACTCGATCTCCCGCGGCACGCACGCGAGCCGCGGTGGCGGCCCCCATGCCCGAGGCGGATCCGGTGATGGCGATGGTCCTCATGGGCGGGGAACCTATTACAGGCGTGCGAGCACGCGCCCGAGCGCCGACTCGTAGTGATCACTATGCTCCGCGCATGGCTCACATCGACACCAATCTCGGCCGGGTGCGCGAGATGCTCGCGTGCATGAACGCGGGCGACCCCGAGGGGCAACTGCGCCACTGCGCCGACGACATCGTCTACGAGATCGCCTACTTCGACCTCCCCGACCGGGTCGGCATCGACCAACTACGGGCGATGCTCGGCGGCGTGTTCGAACGCTTCGACAGTGTCGACTACCAGATCGTCGACCACTTCCCCACCGCGGATCCCGACCTGGTGATCGTCGAGGTGCGGGGCAACAACAAGGTCAAGGGCTCCGACAACTGGTACCGCAACCACTACATCATGTTCCTGTACTTCCACGACGGGAAGGTCGTGCGCTGGCGCGAGTTCTCCGACCCGAACGTGTACCGCGACGCAACCGGAGGCCACTGAGATGACTGGCGTCCTCGACGGGATCGCGGTGCTCGACCTGACGTCGGGCATCGGCGGGCCGATGGCCACGATGCTGCTCGCCGACCACGGCGCGCGCGTCACCAAGATCGAAGTGCCGGGTGGCGACCCGAGCCGGGAATTCAGCGGTGCGCAGGTGTGGCACCGCTCGAAGCGCAGCGCGGAACTCGACCTCCACGACGACACCGACCGCGCCCGACTCCACGCGTTGGCGCGCGGCGCCGACGTGCTCGTCCACTGCCACGAGGCCGACGAGGCGACCGCGCTCGGCCTCGACTTCGCGACGCTGCACGCGCTCAACCCCCGGCTGATCGTGTGCGCGATCACCGCGTACGGCGGCGTGGCCGCGCACGCGGGTCGTCCGGCGCGCGACGCCCTGGTCGCCGCGCGCACGGGTCAGCACTACGAGGCGCGCGGCACCGTGGGCGGCACGCTGGCGCGCCTCGGCGGCGTGGAGCCGTTCCTCCCCGACCTCGAGGTGCCGGAAGGCTGCTGGACCGGCGCGCGCCGCGACGGACCGCTCGTGTCCGGCGTGCCCTGGATCAGTGCGGCGACCGGTTACCAGGCGCTCATCGCCATCTCCGCGGCGCTGCTGGTGCGCGAGCGCACCGGTCGCGGCCAGGAGGTCGGCACGTCGATGTTGCAGGGCGTGCTCACCACCACGATGGGCGGCTGGCAGCGCGCCGAACGCCCCGAGACCGACAACTGGCAGAGCTGGGTGGTCGACTCGCGTGCGCCCAAGGCGGTGTTCCGCTGCGCCGACGGGCGCTGGGTGCACCAGTGGACGCCGCTGCCGAGCTTCGTGCTCTCGGTGTCGGAGGGCGACGAACTCGCGGTCACCGAGGACACCACTGGCGTGAAGGACGCGCCGTTGCGCATCGGGGTCGACGCGGCCGAGATCCTGCTGCTGCACCACTACGTCCCGCTCATGGCCGAGCGCTTCGCCAAGTTCCCCGCCGAGGCGTGGGTCGAGCTCGCCGCCGCGCAGGGCGTGCCGTTGCAGCCGATCCGCTCACCCGAGGAGGCGTTGCTCGACCCGCTGTGCCTCGCCGACGGCTGCGTGATCGAGGTCGACGACCCGCAGCTCGGCCCGGTACGCCAGGTCGGGCGCGTCTACGAGCTGCACGCGTGTCCGACCGACCCGCCCACCGCACCGGTCGCGCCCGGCACCCACAACGACGAGGTGTACGCGGAAGCCGACGCGCTGGCTTCCTCGGCAAGCTCCACTCGATCAGACACGCCGGCGCCGTCGTCGCCGCTCGCGGGCGTGAAGGTGCTCGACCTCGGGCTCGCGGTCGCGGGGCCGTGGGGCACGATGATGCTCGCCGACCTCGGCGCCGACGTCATCAAGGTCAACACGCTCTACGACGACTACTGGATGGCCACGCACATCGCGATGGGGTGCAACCGCGGCAAGCGCAGCATCTCACTGAACCTCAAGGACCCGGCGGCGATGGCGGTGCTGCACAAGCTCGTCGCGGCGACCGACGTCGTGCAGCACAACATGCGGTACGACGCGGCGGTGCGGCTCGGCGTCGACTACGAGAGCCTGCGCGCGGTGAACCCACGCATCGTGTACTGCCACACGCGCGGCTTCGAACACGGGCCGCGTGAGGGATTGCCGGGCAACGACCAGACCGGTGCCGCGCTGGCCGGCCCCGACTGGCTCGACGGCGGCCTCGACGGCAGCCCCGACACGGGCGCCGAGGGCGAGGGTGGCATCCCGTACTGGCCGGTCGTGTCGCTCGGCGACACCGGCAACGGCTTCCTGTCCACCATCGCGATGCTCCAGGCGCTGTACCACCGCGATCGCACCGGCGAGGGTCAGTTCGTCGACACCTCGATCGTGTACGCACATCTCCTCAACGCGTCGATGTCGTGGATCACCGCCGACGGCACGCGGAGCGGTAACCGGCCGTCGCTCGACGCGATGCAGCTCGGTTTCAGCGCCGCCCATCGCACGTACGAGACCGCCGACGGCTGGCTCGTGATCGCGGCGGCCGATGACGACGAGCGAGCCGCCCTCGCGTCGGTGGTGGGTTGCGGTCCGGTGGACGATGCCACACCGTTCGACGCGCTCGAACCCTTCTTCGGCACCCGCACCGCGGCCGAATGGTTCGTCACCCTCGACGCGGCCGGCGTGCCGTGCGAGGTGTCCGACGGCGACTACGTGCTCGGCGTGTTCGACGATCCGGAGCTGCGCGCACGCGGCTGGATCACGTCGCAGCAGCACCCGGTGATCGGGCAGCTCGACACGCTGGGTCTGCTGGTCGACTTGTCCGAGACGCCGGGCGTGGTGCAGCGCGGACCGTTCATGGTCGGCCAGCACACCCGGGACATCATGCGCGAGCTGGGCTACTCCGACGAGGAGATCGCCCAGCTCGCGGACGACGGCGTGTTGAAGATCTACGACGCAGCGGCGCGGTAGCGGTTGGTGCTGTGCTCGGGGTCGGTGTCGATCTTCGGGATGACGTGGTCGCCCATGAGACGGATCATCTCGAGGGTCTCCTCCGTGGTCGCCGCACCGATGCCGAACGCGATCTGGTCGACACCGGTGTCGGCCCAACGCTGACACTGCACGAGCGCCTCGTCGGGGTTGCCGATGATGGTCGCGCCCGCGGCGACGACCGCATCCGCGTCGTCGATCGTGAAGTCGGGGATCAGGTTCGGCCACGCCGGGATCTCCGGTGGGTGCGGGAACGTGTCGTGGTAGCGGAACACGTTGCTCACGAGGTAGTTCGGCCGCGCGTTCACCCACGACTCTCGCGCCCGCTGCGTGTCCTCGGCGACGTAGGCGGAGAGACAGATCATGATGTTGTCGTTCGCGTACGCGCCCACCGGCTCGGCGTCGGCGATCGCGTTGCGGTACTGCTCGGCGAGCGGGGCGAAGGTTTCGAGCTCACCCACCGAGAAGCCGAGGATGCCGAGGCCCTTGCGGCCGGCCATCGCCCAGCTCTGCACATTGCCCGCGGCGTACCACATCGGCGGATGCGGCTTGAGGTAGGGCTTGGGCAGGATCTTGCGCGGCGGGAGTGACCAGAACTTGCCCTCGTAGCCCTCGTAGGTGTCCTGCATCCACATCTTCGGGAACTCGCCGATGACGTCTTCCCAGATCTCGCGCGTGCCGGTGAGGTCCTCCATACCGGGGAGGAAGCCGAGGATCTCGTGGCTGCCGGCGCCGCGGCCGGTGCCGAATTCGAACCGGCCGTTGCTCAGGTGATCCAGCATCGCGACGCGCTCGGCGACCTTCACCGGGTGGTTCACCTGCGGCAGCGGGTTGTAGATGCCCGAGCCGATGTGGATGCGATCGGTCGACGACGCGAGGTAGCCCGCGAACGCGTCGTTGGCCGAGAGGTGCGAGTACTCGTCGAGGAAGTGGTGCTCGGTGAGCCACACATACTTGAAGCCGGCCTTGTCGGCCGCCTCCGCGCACCGCAACTCGTCGAGGAACACCTGGTGCTCGGCATCGGGGTTGCCCTCGCGACGGAAGCCGGGGTTGTACCCCTGCAGGAAGAGTGCGAATTCCATGATCCCCCCTGGATCTCTTTACGCAGTGATTCCCCTACTTGGAGATTCCATAGCGTTCCAGCCCGTAACACGTGATCGCGTTGCCGCGCATGAACTTGTAGGTCTCCTCGTCGGACAGCCCCGCCTTCGTACAGATCTCCGTCGCGACCTCGAGCGTGCGCGGGAACGTGGAGTCTGCGTGCGGGTAGTCGACCTCGAAGGTGATCTGGTCCATGCCGATGCGGTCGCGGTTGGCGAGGCCGACCTCGTCGTCGAAGACACAGCCGTAGATGCGGTCGACGTAGCTCGACGGCGGGTGCGGCAGGGTGGTGCCGAACGTGTCGTCGGCGATGCGCTCCGCGGCGAGCTTGTCGGCGCGCTCCATCACGTAGGGCATCCAACCGACCTGACCCTCGGAGTACGCGAGCTTCAAGGTCTTGAAGCGCTCGAGCGTGCCCGAGAAGATGAAGTCGACCATCGAGCCCATCGCGTTCGAGAACGTGAGCGTGGAGCTCACGATGAACGGCGCGTCGGGCGACGTGGTGGGCATCGACGACGAGGAACCGATGTGCATGCAGACGGTGGACTCGGTGTCCTCGCACGCCTGGAACACCGGGTCCCAGTGGTGGTTCTTGTCGTGGATCGACGGGAGCCCGAGCGGGTACGGGTTCTCGGGGAACGTGATCGCGAAGCTGCCCTTGTCGGCGCAGCGCCGGATCTCCGCGGCGGCGAGTTGCGGGTCCCACAACGGGATCATCGTGAGCGGGATGAGGCGGCCGTAGCCGTCGCCCGCGCACCACTCGTCGATGAGCCAGTCGTTGTAGGCCTGCACGCACACGAGGGCGAGGTCCTTGTCGGCGCGCTCGAGAAACGTCTGCCCGCAGAAGCGCGGCAGCGTGTTGGGGAAACAGATGGACGCGTCCGTATGGTTCGCGTCCATGTCGGCGAGCCGGTCCTTCTGGATCCAGCACCCCGGACGGATCTCGTCGAACGTGGTCGGCGTGACGTCGAGGTTCTCGAAGCCGATCGCGGCAGAAAGCTTCGGGAACGGGTAGACGAGGTCGTCGTAGAGCCACCAGTCGCACGGCTCGCCGTCGTCGCCACCCTTCTCGTAGGAGAAGACTCCACCCTCGAAGTGGAACTTTGCGTTGTCACGCACGACCCGGGGGCCGCGGTCCAGGTACTTTTTCGGCAGCCGCTCGGTCCAGAGGTCGGGGGGCTCCACGACGTGGTCGTCGACCGAGATGATCTTGGGGATCTGCATGGCCCAGATAGTAGGCATCGTCCGATGACTGGCGCGAGGGGTCCCCTCGAAGGCGTCCGGGTGATCGAGGCCGCCTCGTACATGAGCGGCCCGCTCGCGGGGATGATGCTGGCCGACCTCGGTGCCGAGGTCGTGAAAGTCGAGGCGCCGGGCGGGGGCGACCCGTTCCGCACGATGGGACGCCCGGTGACGCCGACGTCGGCACTGTTCGTGAACTGCAACCGCGGGAAACGCAGCGTGGTGCTCGACCTGAAGTCGGAGCCGGGACGCGCCGAGCTGCGCGGCCTCCTGGCGGCGTCCGACGTGTTCCTGTGCAACTGGCGGCCTGGCGTCGCGGAGTCGCTCGGGTTCGACGATGCCGCGCTCGAAGCGATCAACCCGAGGCTGGTCCGCTGCCTCATCACTGGGTACGGCACCGGTGGACCTCTCGGCGCCGAGCCCGCGTTCGACACGGTCGCACAGGCGGTGAGCGGCATCACCGACGCGTTGTCGGTCGACGACACGCCGCGACTGCTCGCGGGCTACCCGGTCGACAAGATCACCGCGTCGAGCGCGGCGCAGGCGGTGCTCGCGGCGTTGTTCGCACGCGAGCGCAGCGGTCGCGGCGAACGCATCGACCTCGCGATGCTCGATGCGACCGCGTACTTCCAGTTCCCCGAGTTGCTCACCAACCGCGTGTTCCTCGACCACCAGCCGGAGGAGGCTCGGAACAGCCAGGCGCTCGGCATCCGCCCCGTGCCGACGAGCGACGGTTGGATGGTGATCGCGATGGTGACGGGTCGCCAGATCCGCGACACGTGCCGCGCGCTCGGGCACGAGGAGTGGGCGGCGGAGCTGCGCGGGATCGCCGATCAGGGCGACATGGTGCGCGAGCTGTTCGATCGGGTGTCACCGGTGACCGCGACGATTGCCACCGAAGCACTGCTCGCGACCCTGCGGGCCATCGACGTGCCCTGCGCGCCGTGCCTGACCATCGACGAACACCTGGCCGACGAGCAGGTCGCGCACAACCGGCTCTACCGGATCGAGGAGTGGCCGGGGTACGGGCGGGTGCGGGTGATCCGCCATCCAGCGGTGTTCTCGAGCTGGGGCGACGTCGCCGCGCCGGGGCGGGCACCCGCGTACGACGAGGGCTGAGCCCGGGCGGGCGGGACAAGCGGGGTGGGCGGGGTGGGCGGGGCGGGCGG
>Ga0302322_100001920_pt1 | contig 17395 bp, 15 predicted proteins | sample Fen_T0_2_FD_203757 | JGI IMG/M metagenome (GOLD analysis project Ga0302322, IMG submission 203757) | Peat permafrost microbial communities from Stordalen Mire near Abisko, Sweden - Fen_T0_2 | ecosystem: Environmental > Terrestrial > Soil > Wetlands > Permafrost | place: Sweden: Abisko... | reverse complement strand
ACGGCGACGCCGGCTGGCTCGCGACCCGGATGGTGGGCGGCGTCCTCAAGCGCGACGTCCCGCGGCCGGACGTGTCGAGCCTGCTCTGGCAGACCCTGGACGACGACGACTTTCTGCTGGACCCGCTGCCCAACCACCTGTTCCAGCGCGACAACGTGGCCTGGGTCTACGGCGGGCTGTCGATCAACCCGATGGCGATGCCGGCCCGCCGGCGGGAGACCCTGAACTCCCGCGTGGTGTACCGGTTCCACCCGATGTTCGCAGGTCAGGGGCACGTCTTCTACGGCGACGACGACGAGCCGCACGGCGCGGCGACGGTCGAGGGCGGCGACGTCCTGGTGGTCGGTGCGGGCGTCGTCCTCGTCGGGCTGAGCGAGCGGACGACGCCGCAGGGGGTGGAGAACGTCGCCCGGGCGTGGTTCGCCGCCGGGGAGGTGCGGCTCGTCGTCGTCCTCGAGCTGCCGAACGCCCGGGCCTTCATGCACCTGGACACCGCGATGACCATGGTCGACCGGGACGCCTTCAGCATCTACCCGTACCTGCCGGCCGCGCCGCGCGCCTGGACGATCGCCCCGGGCGACGCGCCGGGCGACCTGGCGGTCACGGCCGTGGCGGAGCCGTTCGCGGTGCTCGCCGAGGCGCTCGGCGTCGGCAAGCTGCGGCTGCTGCGCGCGCCGATCGACGTCCACGGCGCCGAGCGCGAGCAGTGGGACGACGGCAACAACGTGCTCGCGGTGGAGCCGGGCGTGGTGGTCGCCTACGAGCGGAACGTGGTCACGAACGCCTTCCTGGCGGACCAGGGGATCCAGGTGCTGACGATCGCCGGGTCCGAGCTCGGGCGGGGGCGCGGGGGGCCGCGCTGCATGTCCTGCCCCATCCAGCGCGACCCGGCCTGACAGGGACGCGTCCGACGGCTTCGGCCCCTGAGGCGGACGGAGCGGATGCTCGTTGCGGGTTTCACACCAGCGACCGCAGGACACCGGTGTCACCCGGCTGGCGCCGCCGGTTGAACAACAAGCCACCCGACACTCGCTGACGGGCGACGCGGCCGGAGGCGGGTAGCGTTGACCGCCGTGACGGATCTCGACGCGGCCCTGCCCGGAACACCCACGACCTGGACCGGCCGAGGGTTCTCCACCCGCGCCGTCCATGCCGGTTCCGAGCCCGACCCCGCGACCGGCGCGGTCGTGACGCCGATCTACCAGACGTCCACCTACAAGCAGGACGGCGTCGGCGGCCTGCGCACCGGCCTCGGCCCGGGCTACGAGTACAGCCGCAGCGCCAACCCGACCCGGACCGGCCTGCAGGAGTGCCTCGCCGCCCTGGAGAGCCCCGCCGACGCGCCGGCCACCGCGTTCGCCTTCGCGTCCGGGCTCGCCGCCGAGGACACCCTGCTGCGCTCGGTGCTCGGGCCGGGCGGCCACCTGGTGCTGGGCGACGACGCCTACGGGGGCAGCTACCGGCTGATCGCCCGGGTGGCGGGGCCGTGGGGCGTCACGCACGACGCCGTCCCGATGGCCGACCCGGACGCCGTCCGGGCCGTCCTCCGGCCGGGCACCACCCGCCTGCTCTGGGTCGAGACGCCGACCAACCCGCTGCTCGGGATCGCCGACGTCGCCGTCCTCGCCGACCTGGCGCACGAGGCAGGCGCGCTGCTCGTCGTCGACAACACCTTCGCCACGCCGTACCTGCAGACGCCGCTGGCGCTCGGCGCGGACGTCGTCGTCCACTCGACCACCAAGTACTGCGGCGGCCACTCGGACGTCGTCGGCGGCGCGCTGGTCGTGTCGGCGACGGCGTCGGCCCCGTGGCTGGACGGCGTCGGCGGGCTCGGCGCGTCGGTCGCCGAGCGGGTCGGCTTCCACCAGAACGCGATGGGCGCCGTCGCCGGGCCGTTCGACGCCTGGCTGGTGCAGCGCGGGCTGAAGACGCTCGGCGTCCGGATGGACCGGCACTGCGACAACGCCGAGCGCGTCGTCGCCTACCTGGCCGACCACCCGCGGGTGCGCTCGGTGCTCTACCCGGGCCTGCCCGACCACCCTGGCCACCAGGTCGCCGCCCGCCAGATGCGCCGGTTCGGCGGCATGGTGAGCTTCCGGCTGGCCGGCGGCGTCGAGGACGCGCTCACGGTCTGCAAGCGGACCGAGGTCTTCACACTCGCGGAGAGCCTGGGCGGCGTCGAGTCCCTTGTCGAGCACCCCGGCCGGATGACGCACGCCTCGGTGGCCGGCTCGGCCCTGGAGGTCCCCGACGACCTGGTGCGCCTCTCCGTCGGCATCGAGGACGCCGAGGACCTCCTGGCCGACCTCGAACGCGCCCTCTCCTGACCGCCCCACCCGCCGTGATCATGGACTTCAGCGTGATCATGGACTCTGTCGTGATCATGGAGTTCGGTAGCCTGGCGCCGTGACGATCGCGGGACCGGACGACCCGATCCCCGGGCGGCCGCGGCGCGTCGTCGTCGCGGGGACGTCCGGTTCGGGCAAGACGACCGTCGCCGCCCGGATCGGCGCGGCCCTGGCGATCCCGCACGTGGAGCTCGACGCGCTGCACCACGGTGCGGGCTGGGTGCCCCGGGCGGAGTTCGTCGCGGACGTCGAGCGGTTCGCGGCCGGCGGGGCCTGGGTGTGCGAGTGGCAGTACGGCGCGCTGCGCGACCTGCTGGCCTCGCGCGCGGAACTCCTCGTCTGGCTGGACCTGCCACGACGGACGGTGATGCGCCAGGTCGTCGTCCGGACGCTGCGCCGCCGGTTCCGCCACGAGGTGCTCTGGAACGGCAACGTCGAGCCGCCGCTGCGGACGATCCTCACCGACCCGGAGCACGTCGTCCGCTGGGCGTGGACCGGCCATCGCCGCACCGCGCCCCGGGTCCTGGCGGCGGCCGCGCGGTACCCGCACCTCGTCGTCGTCCGGCTCGGCGGACGTCGGGCCGTGCGCCGGTGGTGCGCCGGCCCACTGCGCGCGGCGGCGACGACGGCGGCGCCGTGACGGCCGGGCGCGGGGCCGGCGTCGTGCTCTGCGTCGACGTCGGGTCGACGTTCACCAAGGCCGCGCTGGTCGACGTCGGGGCGGGGGAGCTGCTGGCCACCGCGAGCCGCCCGACGACCCTGGCCACCGACGTCCTCGACGGGGTCGCCGCCGCGCGGGCCGAGGTCGAGGAGCGGGCCGGGGTGACGGCCGGCGAGGTGCTGGCCTGCTCCAGCGCGGGCGGCGGGCTGCGGATCGCCGTCGTCGGGTACGAGGCGCTGGTCACGGCCGAGGCCGGACGCCGGGTGGCGGTGACGGCCGGCGGGCGCGTCGTCCACGTGCACGCGGGCCCGCTCGACGGCGCCGGTCCGGCCGGGCTGCGTGCCGCGCGCCCGGACGTCGTCCTGCTCGTGGGCGGCACGGACGGCGGCAACGCGGACGTCGTCACGCACAACGCGGCCCGGCTCGCCCGGGCCCGGGTCGCGGCGCCCGTCGTCTACGCCGGCAACGCGGACGCCGCCGGCGAGGTGCGCGACCTGCTCCTGGCGGCCGGGCGGCGGGTCAGCGTCGCGGGCAACGTGCTGCCGCGGATCGGGGTGCTCGACCCCGGCCCGGCCCGCGCGGCCATCCGTGAGGTCTTCCTCCGGCACGTGATCGGCGGCAAGGGGCTGTCGCGGGGCCCGGCGTTCCGCCGGATGGTGCGCGGGGCGACCCCGGACGTCGTCCTGGCCGGCGTCGAGGTGCTCGCCGACGGCGCCGCGGGCGTGCCCGGGGTCGGCGACGTCCTCGTCGTCGACGTCGGCGGCGCGACGACGGACGTCTACTCGGTGCTCACCCCGGCCGGTGAGGACGCCGACCTGCCCCGCGAGGTCGTCGCACCGCTGTGGCGCGCCCGGTCCGTCGAGGGCGACCTCGGGATGCGGTGGAGCGCGCCCGGCGTGGTCGAGGCCGCGCTCGCCGAGCGCCTGGTCGACGACGCCGAGGCGGCCGTGCTCGGCGCGCACGCAGCCCGCGTGGCCGCCGACCCCGGCCTGCTGCCGCACGGCACCGCCGAGACGGACGCCGACGCCCGCCTCGCCCGGCTCGCCGTCACCGTGGCACTGCGCCGGCACGGTCGGCCCGGCTCGCCGTCGGCGGCCCCGCGCCCGCTGCGCGACGTCGGGCTGGTCGTCGGCAGCGGCGGCGTCCTGCGACACGCGGACGACGCCGGCCGCCGGCTGATCCTGGCGCCCGCCGTCACCGACCACGGCGGCGGGTGGCGGGTGCCCGAGCGGGCACGGCTCGCCGTCGACGCGCGGTACGTGCTCCTCGCGGCGGGCCTGCTGGCGGCGCAGGCCCCGCAGGCCGCGGCCCGGCTCGCGACGACGTACCTGGCGCCGGTCGCGTCCTGAGGCCGCCCCGGGCCGTCGGCCCGCAGTCAGCCGCCCGGGGAACACGGCCGTGCCAGGATGCGGAGATGCTCACCGCCGCCCCGGTCACCCTGGCCGACGTGCAGGCCGCCCGCGACGTCGTCGTGGACGTCGTCCGGCGCACCCCGCTCGAACCCAACCGCGCGCTGACCGAGCGGATCGGCGGCCCGGTGTTCCTCAAGTGCGAGAACCTGCAGCGCGCCGGCTCGTTCAAGATCCGCGGGGCCTACACCCGGATGAGCCGGCTGACCGACGCCGAGCGCGCCCGCGGCGTCGTGGCCGCGAGCGCCGGCAACCACGCCCAGGGGGTGGCGCTCGCGGCGCAGATCCTGGGCATCGACGCACACATCTTCATGCCGGTCGGGGCCCCGCTGCCCAAGATCCAGGCGACCCGCGGCTACGGCGCGCACGTCGCCTTCCACGGGACCTCGGTCGACGAGGCGCTCGTCGCGGCCACCGCCCACGCGGCCGCGACGGGCGCCGTCCTCATCCACCCCTTCGACCACCCGGACATCGTGGCCGGTCAGGGCACCGTCGGCCTGGAGATCCTCGAGCAGTGCCCGGACCTCGGCACCGTGCTCGTGTGCACGGGCGGCGGCGGCCTGCTGGCCGGCATCTCGACCGCGATCCGCGGGCTGCGCCCCGAGGCCCGGATCATCGGCGTCCAGGCGGAGGGCGCCGCCGCCTACCCCGCCTCGCTGGCGGCCGGGCACCCGGTCGCCCTCACCGCGATGACGACGATGGCCGACGGGATCGCCGTGGGGCGGCCCGGTGCCGTGCCGTTCGCGCTCGTCAGCCGTCAGGTGGACGACGTCGTCACGGTCAGCGAGGAGCTGATCTCGCGTGCCCTGCTCTTCCTCCTGGAGCGGGCCAAGCTCGTGGTGGAACCGGCCGGCGCCGTCGGCGTCGCGGCGCTCCTCGACGACGCCCTGGTCGGGCGGCTGCGGCCGCCGGTCGTGGCGGTGCTGTCCGGGGGCAACATCGACCCGCTGCTCATGATGCGGGTGATCCGCCACGGGATGGCGGCGGCCGGGCGCTACCTGCAGTTCCGCCTGCGGACGCCGGACCGGCCCGGCTCGCTCGCAGCCCTCCTCGCACTCCTGGCGCAGGTGCGGGCCAACGTGCTGGAGGTCGAGCACGTCCGGACGTCGCCGCGCCTGGGCGTGGACGAGGTGGAGATCGCGCTCCGGCTGGAGACGCAGGGCCCGGACCACTGCGCGGAGGTCCTGGGAGCGCTGCGCGGCGCCGGCCACGCGCTCCTGTTCAACTGACGTTCACGTCAGGGGCGGCGCCGCTGCGCCGCTGAACTCCGTGGTCAGGCGGACGTCGGGAAGCCGAACGTGGTCACGGCGGGCAGGCCGGGGCCTGCGGTGAGGGAGCGCAGGACGACCTGCTCGTGCGCCACGGTCGGTTCGGGCAGCGCGTCAACGTCGAACCACTCCAGCCGGGCGCTCTTGTGCGGCTCGACGATGCGCGGTTCACCGGTCCAGCGGCGGGCGACGAAGAAGAAGTCGACCCGCTCGTCGATCGGGTCGCCGTTGCCCTGGGTGCGGTGCATGACGGTGACGGGTTCCAGGTCCGCGGGCGCGATCGTGACGCCGAGCTCCTCGGCGGCCTCCCGGCGGGCGGCGTCGACGGCGGACTCGCCCGACTCGACGTGGCCCGCGGCGGCGGTGGCCCAGTGGCCGTCCTTGTAGCCGGTGCCCCGGCGCAGCTGGAGCAGGACCTCGCACCGGGTGCCCGCCGTCCGCAGGAACAGCACGTAGGAGGCGGGCACCACCTGGTAGCGACCGGTCAACCGGTGAACGGCTTCGCCGACACGATGACGACGGGGATCTCACGACCGTTGGGCGCGGTGTAGGAGACCTTCTCGCCCACCTTGTGCCCAAGGATGGCGGCGCCGAGGGGACTCTTCTCGCTGTAGACGTCGAGGTCGGTGTCGCCGGCGATCTCGCGGCTGCCGAGCAGGAACGTCTCGGTGTCGCCGGCGAGCTCGACCGTCACGACCATGCCGGGCAGCAGGTTGCCGTCGGTGCTGACCGGCGCCTCGCCCACCTGGGCGTTCTCCAGCAGTTGGCGCAGCTGGCGGATCCGGGCCTCCTGCTTGCCCTGCTCCTCCTTGGCCGCGTGGTAGCCGCCGTTCTCCCGGAGGTCGCCCTCCAGCCGGGCCTCCTCGATCTTCTTGGCGAGCTCCGTCCGCCCCGCGCCCGACAGGTGGTCGAGCTCTGCCCTGAGGCGGTCGTAGGCCTCCTGCGTCAGCCAGGTGACACTGGTTGTCTCGGTCACGCCCACTCCCTGTGGTCGTCGCAGCCCGACCTGGGCCACGGATCCGGTTCCGGCCTGCTCGATCCACGGTGGGGGTGGACAGCGTCCCACCGCCGCAAGGACCGACGGGCCGCAGGCGAATGCATGAGACTAGCAAGGCTCCGCCCCCGGGCAAGGTCACCGAGCTCATCGGTTCCGGGATCTTCTCGGCCGGGCCGCCGATCCGGTGGCGATCCGGACCGGTCTTCCCGGCCGGTCAGCCGGCCGGTCAGCCTGCCGGTCAGCCTGCCGGTCAGCCGGCCGGGACGCAGGCCCGCACGGTGCCGGACGTCGCCGTCTCGAACGTCGGCACCCGGGCCACGACCCGGAAGGTCCGTCCCGACGACGGGCCGGCGGTGACGTCGATCCGCCCGACCTCGGTCATCCCGCCGTTGAACATCCGCACCGTGCACACCGCGGCCCGGCCCGGATCCGTGGTCAGCTCGAAGGCCAGCGTGGCGTGGCCGTCGTCCACCAGGGTGAAGGCGCCGTCCTGCCAGCGGACGGCGTTCGCCGGCCCGAAGGCCACCCAGCCGGCCCAGCCCAGGCCCGCGACCACCAGCACGGCGGCGGCCAGCAGGCCCGCCCGGCGCCGGCCGCGACTGCCTGGCCGCCGGCCGTACCGGTCGGCCAGATCCGTCGCGCCGCCGGGCGCGGTCCCGGGCATGTTGTGCGTCATCCGTCCTCCGAGCGCGGAATTTCCCCGCCGTCGGGGATGATTGTCCCTCCAGGACGTGCGCGTGACACGTCCGCCCGTGCGGGCGCCGCGCCGTCCGCACGGTTCGACCCGGTTACAGCCCGTTCCACCACCAGGAACCGCATCGAGCAGGAGGATCTGTGGCCGAGCGCCTCAGGTTGATGGCCGTCCACGCCCACCCGGACGACGAGTCCAGCAAGGGCGCCGGCACCATGGCCCGCTACGTCGCCGAGGGCGCCGAGGTCATGGTCGTGACCTGCACCGGCGGGGAGCGTGGCGACGTCCTGAACCCCGGCCTGAAGGACGCCCCGGACCTCAAGCGCGACATCGCCGAGTACCGCCGGCACGAGATGGCGGCGGCGGTCGCCGCGCTCGGGGTGCGGCACCGCTGGCTCGGCTTCGTCGACTCCGGTCTGCCCGAGGGCGACCCCCTGCCGCCGCTGCCGCACGGGTGCTTCGCGCGCACGCCGCTGGACGTCGCGAGCGCGCCCCTGGTGAAGCTCGTCCGCTCGTTCCGGCCGCACGTGATCACCACGTACGACGAGAACGGCGGCTACCCCCACCCGGACCACATCATGTGCCACAAGATCTCGGTGGAGGCCTTCGACGCCGCCGGCGACCCGGAGCGCTACCCGGGGACGGGCGCGCCGTGGCAGCCGCTGAAGCTGTACTACGACCGCGGCTTCAGCCGGCGGAAGCTGACCTCGATCCACGAGGCGATGCTCGCGCTCCGGGGCGAGTCGCCGTTCGCGGAGTGGTTGAAGCGCTGGGAGGACCGGCCGGAGCCCGAGGTCACCACGCAGGTGCACGTCGCCGACTATTTCCGGCAGCGGGACGAGGCCCTGCTCGCGCACGCCACCCAGATCGACCCGAAGGGCTGGTTCTTCATGATCCCGCACGAGCTGCAGCGGGAGGTCTGGCCGTGGGAGGATTTCCAGCTGGTCCGGTCCCTGGTCCCGGCGCCGACGCCGGAGGACGACCTCTTCGCCGGACTGCGCACGCGCGTGGAGGTGTGACGTGCAGGCAGCGCTGGCCGCGGGGCAGGATCCCCGCTACGCCTCGCCCGGGGTGCTCGGGTTCCTGGTGGTGTTCCTCCTCGCCCTGGCGACCTGGCTGCTGATCCGCAGCATGACCGGTCACCTGCGCAAGGTCCGGTACCACGCCGAGGCGCAGGAGCGGGAGGCCGCGGCGGTGGCCGCCGCAGCGGCGGCCGAGAAGCAGCCCCCGGCGGCGACCGGGAAGCAGCCGACGGCGACGGCGAAGCCCCCGACGACGAAGAAGAAGCCGACGACGAAGCAACCCCCGACGCCCTGAGGCCGGCTCTCGCCGATCCCAGGGCGGGGGGTTGATCGTGCCGGGCCCGGCGCTCCGTGCCCGGCGCGGCCGGGGCCTCAGGCCTCGGTGAGCAGGCGGTGCATGACGGCGGCGTGGTCCGTGGCGCTCGTCATGGCCGTCCGGGAGTCGACCGTGTGATCGGCCGCCTGGCGGGCGCCCTCGGCGATGCGGGTGACGGCCGCCGACAGCTCGGCGGTGACGGCGGACTGCTCCTCGATCGCCGCGGCCACCGTCTCCTGGCTCTCGCTGATCGTCTGGATGAGCTGCTCGATGCGCGCCAGCGCCTCGAAGCCCTCGCTCGCGGCCCGCTGGATCGCCTCGATCCGGGCCTCGATGTCACCGATCGACGCGGACGTCGTGCCGGCGAGCTGCTTGACCTCGTCGGCGACGACGGCGAACCCCTTGCCGGCCTCGCCGGCGCGGGCGGCCTCGATGGTGGCGTTCAGCGCCAGCATCTTGGTCTGCTCGGCCACCCCGGTGATCAGGCGGAGGAAGTCGCCGATCTCGGTGCTGGACCGCTGCAGGTCACGCAGCTTCTCCACGCCCTCGGCGACGGCGGTGACCGCGGCCCGGGTCTGGGTGGACGACGTGCTGGAGGACCGGGCGATCTCGGACACGGCCGCGCGCAGCTGCTCGGTGGCCGCCGCCGCCGTCTCGGCCTGCTCGGAGGTGGCCCGCGCGACGTCCATCATGGTCTGGATGACGCCCTCGACGTCGGCGACGCTGCGCTCGAGGTCCCGGTAGGCGTCGTCCGCCTGGCCCCGGCGGACGGACAGGTTGTCCCAGATCACGATGTAGCCCTGGCGGATGCCGCCGTCCGTGATCGCGTTGATCCGGGCCCGGATGCTGGTCCCGCCGACGGTGAACGTGGTGTCCAGCGGCAGGCCGCCGGCCTCGTTCACCATCCTGTCGATGCGGGCGGAGTCCTTGTGGAAGCGGTGCAGCGGGCTGCCGACGAGGTCCTTCGGGCCGACGCCGAAGCTGCTGAGCACCTGGGGGAGTTGCGCCACGGTCGAGGCGGCACGCTGGTTCATCCAGATCAGGGTCAGCGAGGCGTCCGCGATGAAGCAGTTGGCCTCGATGCAGTTGAGCGCCGCCAGCAGCGGGCCGGATCCCTCGGTCAGCTGTCGGGCGAGGTTTCCCTCGGCGTTGTGGCGCCGAGAACTCGCGGGGAGCAGGTTGAGAGCCAAGGGAACCTCCGGAGCGCCGACGGGAAGCACCCGGACCGGGTGCACCTGTTGTGTTGTCTCGGCGCGGCGGGTCGGATACCTGAGCCGATCGCCGAAAGATCGTCCGGGCGGCCCGCCGGAGGGCGCCCGATGCCGGGCTGGCATCATGCGCCGATGGGCGATCAGCTGGGTGACCTGGCCGGACATGTGATCGTCTGCGGCCTGCACGGGGTCGGCGTGCGGGTGGTCGAACTGCTGCAGCGGGCCGGCGTGCCGGTCGTCGTCGTCGACGACCACCCGGACGCCCGGCTGGTCCGGCTCGTGGAGAACTGGGGGGTGCCGCACCTGGTCGGCGACTCCCGGCTGGGCGAGACGCTGGCCGCCGCGGGCCTGGCCCGTGCCGCCGCGCTGGTCTGCGTGGAGGCGGACGACCTGCACACCCTGGAGACCGCGCTGCGCGCCCGCGAGCTGAGCACCGACGTGCGGGTCGTCGTCCAGCTGGCCAACCCCGCCGTCGGCCGGGCCATCGCCGAGGTCACCGGGGAGGGCAGCGTCCTGGACGTCGCGGCGCTCGCCGCGCCGTCCGTCGTCGAGGCCTGCCTGCGCGACCCGGCCCACGAGATCGTCCTGGGCGGCCAGCGGTACGTCGTGGCGCACGTCCGGGCACCGGCCGGCGGCACCCTGCGCGACGTCCTCGGCGACCTGGTACCGCTCGGCGTCCTGGGGGGCGACCGCCCCGGCCGGCCGGCTCCCGAGCCGCTGATCTGCCCGGGCCGGGACGCCGCGGTGGCCGCCGGCGACCGGGTCGTCGTCCTCGCCACCCCCGCCGAGCTGGACGCCGCCCGGCTGGACTGGCAGCTGCGCGAGCGGCAGGCCCGCGGCCCCGCGCTGCGGCCGGGCCGGGCGTGGCCGGAGGGCCGGCGGCCGGAGAGCGCCCCGGTGGACCTGATCCGGTACCTGCTGACGACCGTTGCCGGGGCGGCCGACCGGCGGCTGCGGACGGCGCTCGGCGTGCTCGTCACGCTGGTGGCGGCGTCGACGACGGTCCTGACGCTCTCCTACCGGGACGACCGCGGCGGCATGACCGTGATCGACGGCCTCTACTTCACGGTGGAGACGATCGGCACCGTCGGGTACGGCGACTTCTCCTTCCGGGAGCAGCCGACCTGGCTGCGGCTGTTCGCCGTCGGGCTGATGATCCTCGGCGCGATGCTGGCCACCGTGTTCTTCGCGTTGCTGACGAACGTGCTGGTCAGCCGCCGGATCGAGGAGGAGCTGGGCCGCCGGCGGGTGCCGGGGATGTCCGACCATGTGGTCGTCGTCGGGGTGGGCGCGATCGGCGTCCGGGTGGTGGAGGCCCTGCGGCGGCGCGGGCGCGAGGTCGTCGTCGTCGAGCGGGACGAGAACAACCGGTACCTGGTCCAGCTGCGGGGCCTGGGCGTCCCGGTGGTGGTCGGCGACGCCACGCTCGGGTCCACCCTGGACGCCGCCAACCTGTCGGCCGCGGGGGCCGTCGCCATCCTGACCAGCGACGACCTCACCAACCTGGAGACCGGCCTCGCCGTCCGCGACCGGCTGGGAGCGCGCTGGATCGACGTCCCGGTCGTGCTGCGGCTCTTCGACCGGAGGCTGGCGCGGACGGTGGAGAGCAGCTTCGCCTTCCGGCACGTGCGCTCGACGGCGGCGCTGGCCGCGCCCTGGTTCGTCGGGGCGGCCCTCGGCCTGGACGTGCTGGGGACCTTCTACGTCGGCGACGAGCCGCTGCTGCTGGGACGGCTCCCGGTGGCGGCCGGCGGCGGCCTGGACGGGCTCACCATGCAGGACCTCGCCGCCGGGATCCGCGTCGTGGCGATCGAGCGGGCGGGCTCGGACCGGCTGGAGCACCTGCCCCGGCGGGCCACCCGGTTGCACGGCGGGGACGCCGCGTACCTGGTCGGCCCGTACGAGGAGCTGCTGGCCGTGCTCCGGCGGGACGCCACCACCATTGCGGGCGGCTGACGGGCGGCTGACCGGCGGCTGCCGGGCCGCTGACGGGCGGCTGCCGGGCGGGCAGGTCTCAAGGCCCCGCCCCGGGCGGACGACAACAGTTCCGACTGCCCGGGCGGCTCCCGGGAGGTACCGGGTGGGAGGAGAGGGTCGTGACGACCACGGACGCGCGTCGCGACGACGCCGGGACGGACGTCGAGCTCCTCGACCTGCTCCCCGTCGCCGTGGTCCGGCTCGACCCCACCGGCGCCGTCGTCCGGGTCAACCGGGCCCTGCTGCAGCTGCTGGGACGCACCGACCTGGCCGACCACCCCGAGCACCTGACCGGGCGGAGGCTCGCCGAGCTGGCCCGCCTCGTCGAGGGCATCGCCGCCGACGACGCCGCCGAGCTCCTGGCCCGGATGGCCCGGCTCGCCGCCGTGGCCGGCGACCGGCCGGCGGGCGCGCCCGCGCCCGAGGGTGAGCTGCTCGAGCTGCGGTACGAGGACGGACGGCGCCTGCACCTGCGGGTCCGGGCGGACCGGCTGGGCGGTCCGGCGGGCGGCCCCGGCGGCGGCCTCGGTGGCGGTCCGGGCGGCGGGCTGGCCGGAGGGCTGGTGGTCGTGCTCACCGACGTCACCGCCGAGCACCGGCTGGAGGACGAGGCCCTGGCGCAGGACGAGCGGTACCACCTGCTGGCCGACCACGTCGGCGACGTCGTCCTGGTGCACCGGGGCAGCCGCGTGGAGTGGGCCTCGCCGTCGGTCGTGCCGGTCCTCGGGCTGCGGCCGGAGGAGCTCGTCGGGCACGAGCTGGAGGAGTTCGCCCACCCGGACGACGTCCAGGACCTGCGGACCCTCGTGCCCGGCGGCCCGGCGCGCCAGCACCGGCTGCGGCTGCGGCACCCCGAGGGGACGGGCGGGTACCGGTGGTTCACCGCGACGATCACCGGCCGGCGGGACGGCGACGCGCTCGCCGAGGTCTTCGTGGCGCTGCACGACATCGAGGAGCAGGTCGCCGCCGAGGAGGTCGCGGCGCACACCGAGCACCGGCTCCGGCTGGTGTTCGACGCGAGCACCGACGGGTACGCGGTCTACGAGGCGGTCCGCGGGCCGGACGGCGCGGTGACGCGGCTGATCCTGACCTCGATGAACGCCGCGGGCCTGGAGACCGTCGGGCTGGGTGCCGGGGAGGCCCACGGGAAGGAAGTGTTCGAGCTCGTGCCGGCGTCGATCGCGGCCGACGTCCGGCGGGAGATGCTCGCGGTGCTGGACGGCGCCGGGGCGTTGCGCGGGCGGCACGTCGTGACGACGCCCGACGGGGACCGCGTCCTCGACGGCGTCGTCACCCTCCTCGACACCGACCTGGTCCTCACCACCTGGCGCGACGTCACCGACGCGGTCGAGGGCGAGCGCCTGCTGGAGCGCGCCTACGAGGAGACCGCGGAGATGCGGGCCACCCTGCAGACCGCGTTGGACGCCACCAGCGACGGCTTCGCCGTCTACAGCCTGGAGTGGGACGACCACCGCGCGCTCACCGGCCTGCGGGTGGTGCACGCCAACGCGGCGGGTGCCCAGTCGCTCGGGCTGGACCCGAACGACCTGGTCGGCCTGGAGCTGCACGAGTTCCTGCCCGACGTCGAGGGCATGGGCCTGTGGGACCGGATCGTCGACGCGGCGCTCACCAAGGCACCCCAGCAGATCCGGATCCACGTGTTCTCGGACGGCGTGACCGGGCCGGGGTCCGGCGGCGGCGGGGAGTGGCAGTCGTCCTGGGACTACGCGGTCGCCCCGGTCGGCGAGGAGCGGATGGCGATCACCTGGCGCGACGTCTCGGCCGAGGAGGGCGCGCTCCGCCAGCTCGCCCGCCACCGCGACGAGGCCATGCACTCCGCCACGCACGACGCCCTGACCGGCCTGCCCAACCGGACGCTGCTCCTGGACCACCTCCGCGCGGCCCTCATCACCTGCCGCACCGGCGAGCGGGTCGGTGTCGTGTTCGTCGACCTGGACCACTTCAAGGCGATCAACGACACGCACGGCCACGCCGCCGGCGACGCCGTGCTGCGGGCGACCGCCGAGCGGCTGGGCCGGCTGGTCCGGCACGGGGACCTCGCGGCCCGCCTCGCCGGCGACGAGTTCGTACTGGTCCTCACCCAGCTCTCGGCCGAGTGGACGCCGGACCAGTTCTTCGCCCGGGCCTCCGTGCTCCTCGCCGAGCCGCTGGTCGCCGAGGGCGTCGAGCTGCACCCGTCGGCCAGCCTCGGCGTCGTCCTGGCGAACCCCGCGGCCGGCCCGGTCGACGGCGACGCCCTGATCAAGAGCGCCGACGCCGCCATGTACGAGGCCAAAGCCGTCCGTCGCCGCCCCTGACCGACTTCGCGGTGATCATGAACTTCAGCGTGATCATGGACTTCAGCGGCACCGGTCAGGCGTGCGGCAGCAGGACGTCGTGCAGCCACGCGGCGTAGCGGTCGGCCGGGCCGACGAGCCGGCCCGAGACCACTGCGGAGCAGCCCGCCGCCAGGACGACGTCCGGCTCCTCGACCGCCAGCACCCCGACCCGGAACTCGAACGGGCGCACGCGCCGACCGAGCTCGCGCTCCAGTCGGGAGACGACGTCCTGCTCGGTCCTGCGCGACGGCGCGTGCAGGTTGACCAGCCGGCCCTCGGCGCCCGGTAGGTCGATCCACCCGTCGCGCCGGCGGCCACCGCTCGCCGGGCCGTCCCAGGGCGCTGACCACCACTGCAGGAACGGGCGGAACGCGACCCGCGCGGCCGCCCGCAACGGCGGGACCGGGGCGAGCGACGGGAAGTCCGGCGCGTCGGCGTACGGCGCCGGCGGCGGCCCGATGTCCGCGGGCCGCTCGCCCGGGCCGCGCCGGCCGCGCCGACCGTCGAGGGCGGCCCGCCACCAGGCTGGCCACGCGGTCGCGGCCCCGGCGCGGGCGTCGTCGTCGAGCAGGGCGCGCAGGTCGGGGACGTCGGGCACCAGCGGGCCGGGGCCCCCCGTGCCGTCGGAGGGGTCGCGCACCGCCAGGCCGAACGCGTCCCGGACGAACAGGACGAGGTGCAGCTCCGGCGGCTCCTCGATCACGACCTGCCAGGACGGACGGCCGCCGTGACGCATTCGTTCCCCCCCTGCGTCGTGATCATGGACTTCAGCGTGATCATGGACTTCAGGGGTCAACCGGCCGCGCTCGTGCCGGCGAGATAGAGCCGCGCGAGGGTCCTGCTGGTCGGCAGGTCGGCGCCCGTGATGAGGATGCCGCGCCCGCCGCGGATGAAGGCCACCAGCCCCAGCTTGGTGCCGCGTATCCCCGCCACCGTCACCACGTGCTGGGTGCCGATCGTCTCGATCGTCGACGGGGTGTCCTTGGTGAAGCCGCCGACGAGGTCGTCGAAGGTGGTGGCCTGGTCCGCGGTCGTCAGCGTGGCCGCGAACTGGAACACCTGGACCGTGCCCACCGGGTGCCCGCCCCGGAGCACCTCGCGCGTGATCGTGCCGCTGATGTACTGGCCTCCCGCCGCGATCTTCGCGGGGACGGTGTCCGGGCCCAGCGCGGCGTACTGGTAGCCGGTCAGCGGCGGCAGGCTGCCCGCTGCCAGCACCGTCACCCGGGGAACGGCCGCCTGGCTCTCGCTGGACGTCCCGCTCGCCGACGCCGACGCCGACGCCGACGCCGACGCGGACGCCGAGACCGAGCCGGCCGTCGCCGTCGAGCCCGCCGCCGTCGAGCCCGTGGCCGCCGTCGAGCCCGAGCCCCCGCAACCCGCAACGAGGGTGGCCACGGCGACGGCTGAGGAGAGGCCGATGGCGGCCGGTCTGCGCATCGGGGCAAAGTACCCCGTCCCGCCGGGCGGACGGCGCCCGGGTCGACCGTCAGGCGGCGGAGGCGTGCGGGACGGCGTCCACGGCCCGGCTCCGCCCGCCGGTGAGGACGGCGACGGCCGGCACGGACACCGTCCGGCCCGCCCGTCGGGTGGGCACGATCACGGCCACGATGAGCAGGGCCGCGGTGCTCGAGGAGAGGATCACGGGCAGCAGGTGCGAGCCCAGCCCGTAGCCGAACCACAGCACGGCGGAGGCGAGGCTCAGCCACTGGGTGGGAAGGGAGATCCCGGCGAGGTCCTCGCTCACGAACGCCGTCCTGACCTGCGGGAACCGCGCCAGCAGCCCGATGCCCGTCGCCGCCAGCCCGACCCCGGAGACGCCCGACAGCACGCCGCAGCCGGCCGCCACGGCGGCCCAGCCGAGGGGCAGCAGGACCGCCCACCGCGGGAAGCTGCGGGTCCGGACCATGATCAGGACGACGATCGCCGTCCCGCCGCACACCGACGGGATGTTGGCGATCAGCTGCGGCCCGTCGAGGAGCCAGGTCCCATAGGCCAGCCAGGTGGCCGCGGTGAGGGCCCCGAGCACGTTGCTGAGCAGGGAGAGGCCGGCGGTCTCACGGCTGTGGACCAGGCGCCAGAGCTGCGGGAGGGAGGTGGTCAGACCGATGAGCGCGGCCGTGGTGCCGACCAGCTGGGTCAGGGTGCCGGACAGGATGACTCCTCAGGAGCGGGCCGACCGACGGCGCCGTTGCCGTCACGGGGACTGCGAGTTGCGGCGGGATCGCTGCGACGTGCCGCCCAGCAACTGTCGGCACGGGCCACGCACGGCTTGAGCCGATGCCGTCCGGTCGGTCGCCGCTGGCGCCGTCGGTGACCGTGCGCGAGGGTGGGCGTCGTGCCGAACCGCCTCGCCACCGCGACGTCCCCGTACCTCGTGCAGCACCGGGACAACCCGGTCGACTGGTGGCCCTGGGGTGACGAGGCCTTCGAGGAGGCGCGACGGCTCGACCGGCCCGTCCTGCTGTCGGTCGGCTACGCCGCCTGCCACTGGTGCCACGTGATGGCGCACGAGTCCTTCGAGGACGACGCGACGGCCCGGCTGATGAACGAGCACTTCGTCAACGTCAAGGTCGACCGCGAGGAGCGGCCCGACGTGGACGCCGTCTACATGTCCGCCACGCAGGCGCTCACCGGGCAGGGCGGGTGGCCGATGACCGTGTTCGTGACGCCGGACGGGCGCCCGTTCTACGCCGGCACCTACTTCCCGCCCCAGCCGCGCCACGGGATGCCGTCGTTCACCCAGCTCCTCACCGCGATCGCCGACGCCTGGCGCGGCCAGCGTTCCGAGCTGGAGGCCGCAGGCGGCCGGATCTCGGCGGCCCTCGCCGCGCGCGGCCTGCCCACCACCGGCGGGCCCTTCGCGGACGGCGAGCTCGCCGCCCTGCTGGCCGGCGCGGTCCGGGGCCTGGCTGCCGACGAGGACGTCGAGCACGGCGGGTTCGGCGGGGCGCCCAAGTTCCCGCCGTCCATGGATCTGGAGTTCCTGCTGCGCCACGCCGCCGCCGAACCCGCCCCCGAGCCCGCCCCCGAGGCCGACCCCGCCGATCCCGCCCCCGACACCCGCCGCACCGCCCTGGACGTCGCCGGCCGCGCCCTGCACGCGATGGCCCGCAGCGGCATGTACGACCAGCTCGCGGGCGGTTTCGCCCGGTA
>Ga0302322_100001919_pt1 | contig 17397 bp, 16 predicted proteins | sample Fen_T0_2_FD_203757 | JGI IMG/M metagenome (GOLD analysis project Ga0302322, IMG submission 203757) | Peat permafrost microbial communities from Stordalen Mire near Abisko, Sweden - Fen_T0_2 | ecosystem: Environmental > Terrestrial > Soil > Wetlands > Permafrost | place: Sweden: Abisko... | reverse complement strand
GGACGCGTGCTAGACAAAAAGGCTAAGCAAATCAAATTGCAGCGAATGGATGGCGATTCCCTCCAATGATTTGGACGTCTGTTTCTTAGTTATTTCAATAAGTTAGGGTGTAAACCGAGGCTTGAGGTGCTAGCGGTTAAGAGCCATGGGGGTTCGAGTCCCCCTCCTCGCACAACAAACCCCCGGTAACACGGGGGTTTTTCTTTTGAGGCCGCAGATACGTAGAGCGCGAAGTCATTGGGAGGCTCGGGCGGGTGGGTTCGACAACTCGCCTTCGACAAACAACGCCGCGTGATCCGAGAGCTTCTTCCAGACGCCCTTGTAGTGCGTTGTCGAAATCCTTGCCGTCAGACCTCTAGCGTAGATTCGATCAAGGGGCAGAAAGGGAGCACGCGCAGGAAAGGTGTGCGCCTGCCTGCCAGTCGCCTCGATCGAGCAATCCTTCATGCCGACAAGCAGGGCAAAATTGTCGACGCCGCGACCCCGCCAGTCATTAAAGTCGCCCGCCATGATGATCGGAGCCTCGCGTGGAATGTGCAGGTTGATGTAGTCGGCCTGCATACGGAGCTGCTTGCGGCGCGAGGCCGCGAATAGCCCCAGGTGGATACAAAGACAGTGCAGCGGATTTGCGCGTCCGGGGAGCTTCACCGCGCAATAGAGGAAACCACGTTGCTCGAAGCTATTGGTCGAGGTGTCGATCTGTTCGGAATGAAGGATAGGAAATTTCGACAAGACCGCATTGCCATGGTGGCCGTCGGGGTAGAAGGCGTTCTTTCCGTAGGAAGAGTACTTCCATACTAGGTCAGCAAGAAATTCATGCTGAGCTTGCGCAGGCCAGTTGCGATGTTTCCGCGCCCGGGCGGTATTCTCGCCGACCACTTCCTGTAAGAAGACGATATCGGCGTCCACCGAGCGGATCGCTTCGCGCAGGCGGTGCAGGACAAACCGTCGGTTTCCCCAGGAGAAGCCTTTGTGAATGTTGATGGTTACCAGGCGCAATTTCCGCATGCAGATTGAATACCTCTGAAAATTCTGGCCTAGGCAGCCATGCGCGAGCAGCGGCGCACCCCGGCGGTCGAGATCGTGGCTTCGCTTTTCTTCCCACCAAGGCGTAGCCATAGCTTCGAAAGCGCGGCAAATTCGATCTGCCTTACCCGTTCGCGCGTGAGGGATAATCGACTGGCAATCTCCTTGTGGGTCATGCCTCCAATCTCAGCCGCATCAAGTGCGCACGCCTCGCGCACCATGGGAAGATGCCTCTCCGCCGACTTGGCCCCACGGTTGTCCCTGTGTTCAGCGGTCAAGTTGAACCGGCACGCGGTGTGTGGGCACTGATCGGAAAGCTTACGACAAGCACCACCCGTGATTTGGTGGAGATTGATAGGTTGTTCGCGTGGCATGGGCACCTCCTTGCCTGGAGTCGACGGCGCAGTTCCGAACTTCGCAGCCGACCAAAGCAGCTTTCAAGCCACGGAGGAGATGCAACAAGTTCAACCAGTTGCGAGGTGTTGGGGCGGCCAAAGATGGCCGCATTCATTCAAAGTGAAGTCGTATCCCAATCAATTTGGTCGTACCCCGTTGCCTTGCTCATTTCATCACGATCCGGCGCGCAGTCAGAAAATCAGCAAGACCCTGCGTATTCCCAAGCTGTAAGGACGCCCACTGCGCTCGGATGGCGCGGGGACGGGACCGAACCTCCCCGGCTAGACGAAGAACAGGCCGTAGGTCAGGTAGATCAGGCCGGCGGCGCCCAGGAAACTGGCCCCTGCCCACAGGGACTTGCGCTTGGTGATCATGCACACCGAGGCCAGCGCGATGGCGATCTGCAAGGCGGCGATGCCGGTGCCGAGGGGCGGCCCGTGCTTGGCCGCCTCGTCGCGCTCCACCTCGTAGGCCTTGGCCTTGCGCTGGATTTCGTCTTGCTCGGCCAGGTAGCGATCGGCGCGCTGCTTGGCCTCGGCCTGGGCTTCGGGTGAGCCCGATCGGGCTTCCATCTCGGCCAGCGAACGCTTGATGCTCTTGGCCTGGAAGAAGGCCCATTCGTCAGAAGCCTTGGCCTGGTTGAGCAGCACCCTGCTGCTATAGCCACCGGACTTCAAGCTGCCGTAGGCCGTGATGACCGCCAGCGCCACGATCATGAGCGAGACGTATTTGGTCCAGGCGTCCCGCTTTTCCTTGTCCTTGGCCGCCTGGCGATCTTCGTGAATGGCCTTGATCAGGTCACTGATGTCTTGCTGCTGCTGTTCCATGTGAATTTCCTGGTAGGTCTACCCGGCGCGACGCGTCCGCGGTAGGTTGTCTTGCCCAAGGCTATACCAAATCCGGCACGTTGTACGCTGTGCCAACGATCGGGTACAGTTCGTTGCCTTTTAGAATCATCGAAGGGAGATCCCATGTCCCCATTGCCTGAAGCTCTACTCGAACGCCTCAAGAATCGTCAGGCGGTCTTGGTGACAGGCCTTGGCTGCTCTGCGCTGGCAGGACTTCCCGCCTGGGCCACGCTGTGCGAGCGGTTGGCCGACTGGATCACCGACGAGGCGAACAAGCAGGCCGTGCTCGATCTGCTGCGCGCAGGTCAGCTGTCCACGGCGGTGGCGCTGTGCCGCGAATTGGCGCCCGAAGATGCCTTGCTCGAAGTCCTGCGCGACGCCTACCCGGTGGGCACCCAGGTCCCTCCCGTGCTCGAGGCCCTCGCCAGCGCTCCCTGGCGGGGCATCATCACCACCGCGCAGGATGCGTTGTGGACGTCCGCCCTGAAAGGCGTGGCCGAGCTGGCCGAGCGCATGGTTTTCGCCGCCAACGCACCAGCTCTGGACAAAGGCCGCGGCCGTTTCCTGGTTCAGGTTTTCGGGCGCGCCGATGTGCCCGCCTCGCTGTGCCTGGCGCCGGGCGAAATCGGCCCCAAGATCGTCGCCACGGGCGCCGCCAGCTACCTGCACGGTCTGCACAAGAAATGGTCGTTCGTGTTCGTGGGTTTCGCCCCTGGCGACCCCGACCTGGCCATGCTGGCAGGACGCGTTCTCGCCACCAGCCCATCGACGCTCGAACATTTCTTCGTCGCGCCCGCGCTGTCGGACTTCGACGCCCGCCGCATCAGGGCCGAATACAGCCTGGTGCCCGTCGCCATCGAGGGCAACCTCGAGGATGCGTGCAAGGTCCTGACCCAGGGCTGCGACCTGGCGGGTGACAAGCCCGCGGTGGACGAGGTCGAGGCCTGGCTCGAACGCCTGACCGCCGATCCCGACGACGACGAAGCGCACGACATGCTGGATCAGGGTCTGGCCAAGCTGTGCGAAAACAAGGAGTGGGAGCGCGTGGTCGGCGCGCTCATCAGCCGGGTCGAGCTCGAACCGGATGTCAGCGAGCAAGCCGCGGATCTCTACGAAGCCGGCCTGGTGCTCGACAAAGAGCTGTCCGCTGCCGATCGCGCCTACCCCGTGCTGATGATGGCGCTGCGACTGACTCCGAAGAACACCAGCCTGCTCGCCGACACCAAGCGCATCGCCGAAGAGGCCGGCCAGTCGGAAGAGTTTTTGAAGGAGCTACGCGAGCTCGAGCGCGAGTCGGCCGAAGCCGACGAGTCCAAGCCCATGGCGCTTGGCGTGGGCCGTCTGCTGGCCGAGGATCCCGCCCAGCGCGACGAGGCCATCACCTCCTTCCAGAAGGTGCTGGAGCGCGATCCGTCCAACCCCGAGGCCATCGATACCCTGGACGCCCTCCTGCGCGCGTCCGAGCGCTGGACCGACTTGTGCGCGATGTACGAAAAGCTTGTCGAGCATGACGCCGCCAACACGGTGGCGGTGGGCAAGCTGGTCGAGATGTACGAGCGCACGGAGCAAACGCCGCAGCTTATTGAATTTTTGCAGGCCCGGCTGGCCCGCGATCCCGACGACGATACCGCCTACGCCAAGCTTGAATCCATGTACCAGCAGGGCCAGCGCTGGCAGCCGCTCGGTGCCCTGTACGAACGCATACTGGGCAAGAACCCGGGAAATACTGGTGTCCAGAACAAGCTGGAGGCCCTGTACCAGAAGACCCAGCAGTGGCAGCCGCTCGGTGCCTTGTACGAACGCATGCTGGCCGAGACCCCGGACAACGCCGCGATCCTCGACAAGGTCGAAGAGCTCTACCGTCGCAGCGAGCAGTGGCGTCCCCTGGCCGATCTACTCGAACGCCGCGCGGCCAAGAAGGAGCCCGCCGACGCGCGGACAGCGCGGCTGGAACGCGCATCGATCCTCATCGACAAGCTCAAGGACATCGAGGCTGCGCTGGCGGTCGCGCGCGCCTTCCTGGCCACCGACTCCGCGGCGGCCGAGGAAATCTTCGCCAAGTGCGTGGAGCGCGAGCCGAGCAATCCGGCCGCTCTCATGGCCCTGGCCGATCTTGCCCGCAACCGCGGCGATCACCTGCGCACCGCCAAGTTCCTCCTCGACGCCGCCGAGCGGGTCCAAAATCCGCTCGAGCTCGGCCGGCTTTTCGCCGATGCCGGAACGGTCCACCTCGACAACTTGGACGACGAAGCCAGGGCCACCGACCTGTTCGAACGCGCGCTGGCCGCGGATCCAGAACAGACCACGGCCGCGCAGCGCCTGCTCGGCTTGCGCGAAAAGCGCGAGGACTTCTCCGGTGCCGAGCCTTTGCTCGATCTGCTCGTGCGCAAGGCCGACGACGCCGACAAGGCCACCAAGTCGGCTCTGTACCAGCGGCAGGCCCGCGCCGCCAGCAAGCTAGGCAAGTTCGACAAGGCCGCCACGGCGCTCAGCGCAGCGACCAAGCTTGATAGCGAATCTCCCGCGCTGGCCCGCGAGCTCGCCAACCTGCACTTCGAACGCCAAGCCTGGGCCGAGGCGCGCGCCGAATTCGAGCGCGCCCGAACCTTGATGGGCGACGGCGCGGAACCGGCCGAGCGCGCCGCGCTTTGGGAGAAACTGGCGATTTGTTCCATCCAGACCGACGACCTGGACGAGGGCTTGCGCTGCTACGAGGAAGCCCTGGCCCTCGAACCCGAGAAACGCGGCACGCTCGAAACCGTCATCGAGCTGCGCACCCCAAAAGAGGACTGGAAAGAACTGCTGGCCCTCAAGCAACGGCTGTTGCCTCTGGTGACCACGGACGAAGACACCGTGCGCATCCTCGAGGAGATCGGCGATCTTCAGCAAGAGAAGTTTGGCGACTGGACTGGCGCCATGGAGTCCTACCTGCAGGCTCTCGGGCACCAACCTGAGCGACGCCAGTTGCTGTACAAGACGCTCGACTACTACACCCAGGAAAAGCAGTGGCCCCTGGCCATCGCGGCGCTGGAGAAACTGGCCAGTCTGGAAAGCGAGCCGCACGCGCGCGCCAAGCTCAACTATGCCGTGGCGGCCATCGTGCGCGACGAAGTGAAGGATCACGACATGGCCGTCGAACAATTCAGCAAGGTCCTCGACGACCATCCGCTGTACCCGAAGGCCTTCGAAGCCATCGAGAAGATGCTCAGCGAGGCCAAGAAGCCGAAAGAGCTGGAGCGCGCCTACCGCAAGCAGATTAAGCGCCTGCCCCAGGACGCGCCCGCCGAGATGAAACTGCGCCTGTGGGATGCCCTGGCCGACGTGGCGCTCAAGCAACACGACAAGGAAAGTGCGGCGCTGACCATGGAAGTGGCCGTGTCCTTCGATCGCGACAACTTCGAACGGCAAGAGCGCCTGGCCAAGATGTACTTCAGCATGGGCCCCTCGGCGGCGGACAAGGCCATTGCCCAGCACCAGTACCTGCTCAGCAAGAAACCCGACCGCATCGAATCGTACAAGGCCTTGGCGGGGCTCTTCTTCCAGGCCGGTGCCCACGACAAGATGTGGTGCGTGGCCGGCGCCCTGACCTGCCTGGGCAAGGCCGATCCGCCGCTGCGCGCGCTGTTCGAGAATTTCCGCCCGTCGCAGATGCCCAGCACGCCTGGCAAGCTCAACGAAGAGCTGTGGCGCAAGATCCTGCACCCGACCGAGAACAACTACCTGGGCGCGCTCTTCGCCTTGCTTTCACCGGCCATCGCCATGACCACCGCGCAGCCCCACAAGGTCATCGGACTGGATCGGCACGCGCGCGTGGATGTGGCGGGCAACCAATGGTCGTACGCGGCGGCCCTGCGCTACGTGGCCAACACCATCGAGGCCGCGCTGCCGGATGTGTTCATCAAGAAGGACATCCCCGGCACGGTCAATCTGGTCAACCTGAAGGAAAAGAATACGCTCACGCCCGCCCTGATCATCGGCAACGGGTTCGATCAGCTCTCGTCGCAAAGCCAGGTCATCTTCGACCTGGCCAAACGTATGGTGCTCTTGCGTCCCGAGCGCTTTCCGCGCTTTGCCCTGGGTACCACCTCGGCCCTGGAGATCTCGGTGCGCGCCGGCCTGCAGCTCGGCGGCTCGCCCATCGGCCCCGGCGAACACCCCGACGAGGTCGACAAGATGGTCAAGCAGCTCGAAGGACTGCTGGCGGCGCCGCTGCGAACCGAGCTCAAGGGCGTGGCCAAGCGCTACGTCGAGGCCTGTGGCGACAAGGTGGACATCCCCGGCTGGATCGGTGCCTCGGATCTCACCGCCTCGCGCGCAGCCCTGGTTCTGTGCGGGGACATCGTCGCCGCCGGGCAGGTCATCGCCATGGAGCCCGCGGCGCAGAGTCCTTTGACCGTGCAGGATCGAATCAAGGATCTCCTGGCATTCTTCGTCAGCGACGATCACTTCGCCGTGCGTGCGGCGCTGGGCATGCAGGTGAATCTGACACCGCCAAGCGATCCGTCGGACACGCCACAAAAGCGACGCATGAGCCACGTGCAGATCAAGACCCAGTAGCCGTTTCGGTCCATTCTTATGGGCCGCGGGGGCCAAACGTCGTCGCCAAGTACGCTGCGTTTCCACCGCGTATCCTCAGTGGAAAAGTGCTGCAAACTCTGAGCTTCCCCCATTGCAGTCGGCGGCAATGACTGCTTGAGTAGGTTCACATCGTTCATGAAAGAGGAGAAACCAATGCGACTTTTGTCCACGGTACTTGCGCTCTGTACGGTCTTCCCCATGGTGGAGAATGCCCAACCCGCAACCGAAGCTGCCCCGGCAGCAACGCCCGCGCCTGAAGCAGCGCCCGCTCCAGCCCCCGCACCTGCGCCAGCCGCAGAGGCGGCAGCACCGGCTGCTCCCGCAGCACCGGCTGCTCCGGCCCCCATCGCATTTGGGTGGGAGGCACTCGTCGATGCCTACTACATGTACAACTTCACGGGCGATCCCAAAACGCAGGGACCTGTTGGTCGTCAGTTCGACACCATGTCGAACAGCTTTTCGCTCAACTACGCCAAGCTTGGCGTCCACGCGGACACCGATCTAGTGACCTTCCGCATGGACGTAGGCGCGGGCCACACGGCTGCCATCATCAATGCAGCCAACACCGGCCTCGCGGCACCGGCCGCGACGGGAACGGCGCCAGCGCCGGACACCACTGCCACCTTCGGCAATAGCTTCTTGGTTCAGCAAGCCTATGCTGAAGTGAAGCCGCATCCGAACGTGAGCATCGATGCGGGCCGGTTTGTCACCTCCGCCAGCGCAGAAGTTATCGAGTCCAACAAGAACTGGCTCTACAGCCGCTCCTTCTTGTTCTACGGAGTTCCCTTGGTACACACAGGCCTTCGTGTGAACGCGGCTCTGCTAGGAACCATCGCCGCCCCGGAACTGGTGTTGTCGCTCCAGCTCGTCAACGGCTGGAACAACGATCCAGACAACAACTCGGACAAGACCTTTGGTTTGAACTTGACCTACACGCCTCTCAACCAAGGCCTGACCGCGTCGCTCACGTCTTACATCGGGAAGGAAGCGGTTGGTGGCAACACCCAGATCCTGGTCGACGGGGTCGTCACGAAGGACATCGGCAACGTCTCGGTGGGTGGCAACGTCGACTACTACAAGCTCGACTCTGCCCATTGGTTCGGCATTTCTGCGATGGGACGCTTCATCGCAAGCGATGCTTTCACCCTGGCCGCACGGGTCGAGTACCTCAAGTGCAAAGGCGCTTACCTCCCCGTCGACGGCGCGCTCTACGAATTCACCGGCATGGGCGCGTGGACCGTGGGCAAGCACTACGAGTTGCGTGCCGAAATTCGCGCCGACATGTCTGACCAGGAAGTGTTCTTCAAGGGCACGGAGGCCAAGAAGAACCAGGTTACTGGCCTGCTGGCTGCCCTCGCCTACTTCTAGGCCAGCCGTTCCCGTTACCAACTTTTCACCTGTGCGAAACATCCCCGCAACCTAATCCGAGGAAAGATCAAGCCATGAAGCGCATCGAAGCGATCATCAAGTCGTTCAAGCTCGACGAGGTAAAGGATCGCCTTTACCAGGTCGGCGCCCGTGGCATGACCGTTTCCGAGGTGCGCGGGTTTGGCCGCACCGGCGGCAAGCGCGAAGTCTACCGGGGCTCTGCCTACACGGTGGACTTCGTGCCCAAGGTCCGCATCCAGATTGTCGTCGACGATGAGATGGTCAACCCCATCGTCGACGCGATCCTGGCGTCGGCACGCACAGGTGAAATCGGCGACGGCAAGATCTTCATTTCGCCCATGGCCGACGTCATCCGCATCCGCACCGGCGAGCGAGGTCCCGAGGCGGTCTAATCGATGCCCATTGCCGGAGCCATCATGCCTGGCCAAGACCAAACAGCTTCCAACGAAGCGCCCGAGAGCTCGGCGCGCGCCATGCGTCGCCAGGACGATACAGCACGTTTCATCGAGCGTTTCGAAGTGCTGACCGGCTTCCGAGTTCATTCCACCAGCCGCGAAGGACTGCCGCGGGAATTCCTTGCCCGCACCGTGCCCTCGCCCGATGTTCTGGTCGGACAGTACGGCTACGAACTAGAGCCGCGCACCCACAATGCCTTGTGCCGCTACGAACCTGGCCGCCAATCCGATCGCTGGACCTTCGGCCGCCTGCTCGAAATTCGCGGGTTTGGCGTGTTTTCGCTTCTCGATCTCCTGGAAGTCCTGGCCAAGCACGGCATCAGCAGCAAGTAGGTGCTGGCCGTCTGCGCCGGGCGCCATGATGGGGCTCACCCGTGCCCTTGGGGGCCTGTCCCTTGGATGCCTTGACTATTCAGGCTTGTCTATCTAGCCTGTTTAGATGAAGACCAATCGGGCCTCCGTGGGCGCCTTCGAGGCAAAGAACAAGTTCTCTGAGTTGCTCCTGAGGGTGGGGCGTGGCGCGGAGGTCACCATCACCAAACATGACCGCCCCGTGGCCATGCTGGTTCCCGCATCCGCGCCCGCGGCGGCTGACCGCAAGCGTGCGACGACCGAACTGCGGGCGTTGCGTAAGCACTACAGCCTGAAAGGCCTTGGGGCTCGCAATCTCATCGAAGAAGGGCGCAGATGAGCACCGAGTTCGTGCTCGATTGTTCGGCCACCCTGCCTTGGATCTTCGACTCTGAAGCCACCCCGGCAACCGACCGACTGCTCGATCAGCTTTCGGCTGGAGCCAAGGCGTGGGTGCCCAGCCTCTGGCATCTGGAGCTGGGCAATGTACTGCTCGGGGCGCAACGCCGCGGACGCATGGATCGGGCCGGCATCGAGAAATTCTTCTCCAGCCTGGCCGTCTACGACATCGAAGTCGACGGCGAAACCACCACGCTCGCCTGGTCAAAGACCTTCGGCCTCGGGGAGAGATTTGGCCTCACCATGTACGATGCCGCGTACTTGGAGCTTGCACTGCGCCGTGGCTTGCCCCTTGCGAGCCTCGACGGTCAGCTGCGGGCCGCCATGAAGAAAGCCGGCGGCAGTCTCGTCCTTTGAGCCGCAGGCCCCCTTGGGCGAGCGCTCGGCCACCCTGACGGCGACTCATGTTTCAGCTGTCGACTGATGAAATGGAAAACTTGATCTTCCATTCTGGAACATCAAGTTGGGGTGGAACGCGCAAGCCGCCGAGGGCCTTCACCGAGCAAGGCGTGGCCATGCTGTCGAGCGTGCTGCGCAGCCAGCGCGCAGTGCAGGTAAACATCGAGATCATGCGCGCTTTCGTGCGGCTCCGTCAGATGCTCCAGCAGAACGCCGACCTGGCCCGCAAGCTTGCGCTTCTGGAGAGGAAGTACGACGCCCAATTCCGCGCCGTCTTCGACGCCATCCGCGAGCTGATGAAGCCACCGGAGAAGCCGAGGCGGAAGATTGGATTTGGGAGAGAAGGGGCGTGAGGGAAGGTAGGTGGCAAAGGGGTGCCCTTGGCGAGATCGCCTCTACGGTGAACTCGATGTACAGGTTCACGATGCGGTGGAGCACCTGCAGCTCGGGCTCGGTCAGGTAGTTCTTCGCGATCACCGCGTCGGCCTTGCGAACCGAATTCCACGAAGGCGGACCGTGGCACGAGATGGCGCGGTTACGTCTTCGCCCTGCGCTTCTAGACGGTGGCTACCCAAGCGCGACCCCGGCACCGTTCCCCGCACGCGCGGGGACTGAAGCATGGCCCCCCTTGAATGAACAGCTCTGCGACAGCCGGGCCCGCGGGACCGACATTGTTCGACTCTTTCCAACACAGCAATAGTCGATTTGCAACCAATCAACACCATTGAGTAATAAGACAACAATTAATCCACAATTTGCAATTGCAATTAGTGTCTCCGATTGTAGAATCACCAACATGCTTTCCGTCGAGGATTTGGGTCGGGAGATTGCGGAGCTGGCGGCGCGGATGGATGCGGCGACGCACCGTTTGCTCGAATGTATTCGGCAATTCGATGAGGCCAATGAATGGTATGCGCAGGGTGCGGTTTCCTGCGCGCATTGGCTGTCGTGGCGAATTGGGCTGGACCTTGCGACGGCGCGCGAGAAGGTGCGCGTGGCACGGGCACTGGGTACGCTGCCAGCCATCGACCAGACGTTACGCTTGGGCAGGCTTTCCTACGCCAAGGTGCGGGCGCTGACCCGGGTGGCGACGCCAGGGAATGAGGCGCAGTTGCTCGAGCTGGCGATGGCAGCCACGGGCGCGCAGCTTGAGCGCATGTGCCGCGGCTACCGGAGGGCCCTGGTTTCCGACCAAGCCTCCGGCCCTGAGGAACGATGCGTGCGCAGGCGCGTGCTTCCCGGCGGCCGGGTAAAGCTCGAGGTGGTGCTTGACCCGGACGAGGCGGACTTGGTCATGCGAGCCATCGATTGCGCGCGCGAGGTGGGGCATGCCAAACGTGAAATGGCATCGGCCAGCGAGACGGATGCGCAGGCATGCGGGCGCGGAGACGGGGGCGAAGACGAGCGCGTTTCCGCGGAAGAGTCTCAGGAGTCCGCGGCTTGGCCGTCGCGTCCAGATGGCGTAGTTGCTCTGGCGGAGAGTTACCTAGCGGGCAACACGGCGAAAGGCAACGGGGGAGAGCGCTACCAAGTCATGGTCCACCTCGACCAGGATGCGCTGGCGCCGGAAGGGACGTCCGAGGAGACGTCCGATGGTAGCTGGGCGGCAACGCTCGAGGATGGCACGCACATTTCCGCGGAAACTTTTCGGCGCGTAGCTTGCGACTGTGGTTTGGTGGCTGCCATGGGCGACGCGGGACTGGGCGCGGGCCTCTCTATCGGCCGCCGGCGCCGAACGATTCCGCCTGCGATTCGTCGCGCGCTGGCGCTACGCGACCGTGGCTGCCGTTTCCCCGGCTGCACGAATGATCGTTTTCTGCACAGTCACCACGTCCGGCACTGGCTACAGGGTGGAGAAACCAGCATCGACAACCTGGTTCAGCTTTGCACCCGGCATCATCACCTAGTCCACGAAGGCGGCTGGTCGATGGAGCGCGACGAGGCGGGTGGCTGGGTGTTCTCGGATGCGAAAGGCAAGGTGTTGGCAAGCGCGACTGGGCAAGCCTGGACCGGCGACATCCTGGCCTGGCTGCAAGAATGGTCCGATGGGCATGGTCTCGACCTTGGCCCCGACGCAAATGCGCCATTGTGGGACGGAACGCGACCGGACTACGACTTGGCGGTGGCTGGGTTGCTGGCGGGATAGGCACGCAGCTGATCTTCGACCCCGTGCATACAGATCTTCGATTCTCAGAAGCTGATCCTCGCCCCTGTGCATACAGATCATTCGCTCCTACGCACTGATCCTCGACCCGCGCGTACAGATGGTCGGTACTTGGACGCAGATCTTCGACCCTGTGCATACAGATCATGCGTTCTTGGATGGTGATCTTGTTGCCTGGCGGCACAGATCGCCGACTCTTCGGTGCTTATCGGCGGCATGTGGACGCTGATCGTGCTGCCTGGCGGCAGAGATCGTGGTTCCCCTCACCCTAGCCCTCTCCCTGGCGGCGCCTGCCGCCGGGGAGAGGGGACCGGAGACCTCAAGGGGAGCGGCAGCAGCCGGGGAGAGGGGACCGGAGGGCTGGAGGTGTTTAGCTGGCTGGTGTCGGCGCGGGCGGAACGGGTTCGGCGGCGGCGGCTTGGGGGCCGCGGCGGTGCAGGATGGACATGTTGAACTTGGCGGCTTCGGCCAGGTTGTGGGCATACAGCTCGTGGCCGGCGTTGTTGATGACCTTGAGCATGGTGTACAGCTCGCCCTTCTTCGCGCAGAAGGCGGCGACCGCGGCGGGCATGTCGGAGGCACGGGTGCGCTCTTGCACGCTGTCGGCTTCTTGCAAGGCCTGGTAGATCTTGCGGCCCTCGTCGATGTGGGTTTGCACGGGCAGGCCGACCTTGTCCATGTCAGCCGCGTACTTGCCCAGCAGACTCAGGGTTCGCTGCACTTGATCGAGCATGCCGGGCACGGTGGCCGGGCTGCTGACTTTTTCAAGCTCGGGGGCAAGGGGCGCTCCCAGTTGCATCGCGCTCTGGCAGCGCTTGCCGATCCTACGCACCCAGATCTTGGCGGCGTAGTGTTGCTGGTTTTGTGTGCTGGTGGCTTGGCGGGCCTCGGAGGTTCGCACGGTCTTGTCCTCCATCGCCTTCTCCACGTCGGTGCGCAAGGCCGCTGTCCGGTCGAGAAAGTTGGGTGGCAACTTTCCGGCCAGGGCCGTGCCTTCCAGGGCGGCAATCCCCAAGGTGTAGCCCGCTTGCTGGACCAAATACGCTCCCCTAAAGCGCAAGCCGATGGCGGCGTACTTGGCAGTGTCTGATTGAGTGTCCATGAACAACCTCCTGTCGAAAGAATGTTGAACTGCACTACGGTGAAACAACTGCGAGACGGACCATACAGCCGGAAGGGGGAGTAGCGTCAATTGCAATTGAAGGCGCTTCTGCTTCTTGACGAAGGCTTGGTGCGCGGCCTCGGATTGGGCTGTGATCGTAATTTCTGCTAAGTTTGAAGCCATGCACGCCCACAAGACGACTGTGACAGTCCGTGAGAACCACCAGGTTGTCGTGCGCCTGCCAGATGACTTCCCAGCGGGTGAGGCCGAGGTGACCATCACGCCTCGTCCGACCGTGGCTTCGTCGCACGAGGCCGTCGCCACCTTCGACGACTTTCTCGCTTCGCTGCCTGTAGCACCGGTCGTCTCGCTTGACTCGCTCGATCGCGGTTTGCTATCCCGGTGACAACGTATCTGCTCGACACCAACGTTGTGGTGCGGCTGATGGAGCCGTCGGCTCCCGAACACGTCCAGGTAGGAAACGCCGTTCGGAGTCTGATCGCTGCGGGCAATACCCTGGTCTTGGCTCCACAGGTGTTGATCGAATTGTGGGTCGTCGCCACGCGGCCCGCGGAAGTGAACGGATTCGGATGGCCACCCAGCAAGGCTGCCGACGTAGTCACTCGTTTATGCAAGCAGTTTCCGCTACTCGACGAGGGCCACCCAACCTTCGCGCGCTGGCTGGCCCTGGTCGCATCCGCCGAGGTTCGCGGCAAGCGCGCCCACGACGCCCGTCTTGCGGCCGTGATGCTGTCGCAAGAGGTGACTCACATCCTCACGTTGAACACTGCCGACTTCGACGGCCTGCCGGGCATCACCGTTGTTCATCCTTCCGCCGTCTTGGCCGCCTAGAGCCAGGACCGGCGTGTAGGACGAGAGGGGGAGTAGCGTCAATTGCAATTGAACGCCCTTGACGTAGCCGCCATCGCACCGGAGGCTGTGACTGCGTATGGATCTATTCGAGCGCTCTGCCGGCAAGCGGCCCGGAAATGCCGCGGACGAAACCTTCGAGGGCACCCTCGAACGCATCGTCTTTGCCGGGGCCAACGGCGAATTTACGGTGGTGCGGCTGAAGGTCGAGGGACAGGCCGAACCCGTGACCGCGGTGGGAACCCTGCTGGGCCTGCCGGTGGGAGCGCGCCTGCGCACGACTGGCTACTTCGAAAACAATCCGCGCTTCGGCAAGCAGTTCCGCATCGTTTCGTACAGCGAGCTTTCGCCGCAAACCCTGGACGGCATCAAGCGCTATCTCGGGGCAGGCCTCATCAAGGGCATCGGCCCCGAATTCGCGACCCGCATCGTGGCCCGTTTCGGCGACAAGACGCTCGAGATCCTCGACGCGCGCCCCGAGCGTATTCGCGAGGTGCCCGGCATCGGCCACACGCGGGCCCTGGCCATCAAGAAGGCCTGGGCCGCCCAGCGCGGCCAGCGCGAGGTCATGGTGTTTCTGCAAGGCTACGGCGTGTCCCCTGCCCTGGCGGCGCGCATCTACAAGCGCTACGGGGCCGCGGCCATCGAGCGCGTGCGCGAGAATCCCTACCGCCTGGCCTTTGATGTATGGGGCATCGGCTTCCTGTCGGCGGACAGGCTGGCGGCTTCGCTGGGCATCGGCAAGGAAACCGACATGCGCATCGAGGCCGGCGTGCGCCATGGGCTGGAAGAGGCGGGCAGCCAGGGCCACGTGTACCTGCCGCGCGAACGGCTGGCCCAGGATGCCAGCGTGCGCCTGGAAGTGGATCTGACGCTGGTCGAGCCGGCCATCGATCGACTGGCACGCCGGGGCGAGATCGCCATCGAACATACCGATGGCGTAGACGCCGGTGTGGCGGTGTACGAAACCGGTCTGCTGCGCGCCGAGCGCGCTGCCGCCGAGGGCCTGGGCCGCATCCTGCACGCCAAGTGCAAGGTGCTGCCCGTCGAGCCCGAGCAAGCCATCGCCCGCTACGAGAAGGAGACGAACATCTCCCTCGCGCCTCGCCAGGCCGAGGCCATCCGCCGCGCACTCGTCGAGCCCTTGCTGGTCATCACCGGTGGCCCGGGCGTGGGCAAAACCACCATCGTGCGCGGTATCGTGTCGACCTTCCTGCGCTGCAATCTGCGCGTGGCCCTGGCCGCGCCCACGGGCCGCGCCGCCAAACGCCTGCAAGAGGCCACGGGCCAGCCCGCCGCGACCTTGCACCGCTTGCTCGAATGGCGCCCCGCCGAGGGCATGTTCGGCCGCAATCGCGACCGGCCGCTGGAGGCGGATCTGCTGGTGGTCGACGAGTCCTCCATGGTCGATATCCGCCTGTGCGCGGATCTGGTGGCGGCCGTGGCGGACGGAACGCGCCTGCTTCTGGTCGGCGATCAGGATCAGCTGCCGTCCGTGGGGCCCGGTATGGTTCTGCGCGACACCATCGCCTCGGGCGCAGTGCCTGTGGTGCGCCTCGACGAGATCTTCCGCCAAGCCGCGCAGAGCCTCATCGTCACCAACGCCCACCGTATCCATGCTGGCGAGCTGCCCGAGATCGACGTTGCACCTTCGGCCGCGCCACTCAAGGACACGCGCGATTTCTTCTTCCTGGAAAAGGACGATCCCGCGCTGGCCGCGCAGACCATCCGCGATCTGGTGGTGACCCGCCTGCCCGGCTATTACGGCTTCTCGCCTTTCGACATCCAGGTACTGACCCCCATGCACAAGGGCGACCTCGGCGCCATGAACCTGAACCAACTGCTGCAAGAGGCGCTCACCGCTGGGGCCGAGCAACTGCAAAGTGGCAGCCGCGTCTTTCGCGTCGGCGATCGGGTCATGCAATTGCGCAACAACTACGACAAGGATGTGTTCAACGGCGATGTGGGCCGCGTGGCGCGGGTGGCGCGCGAGCCCGGCGAGCTGGTGGTCACCTTCGATGAGCGCGAGGTGCCCTATGCCAGCGACGAGCTCGACGAGCTGGCCCTGGCTTACGCGGCCACCGTGCACAAGTCGCAGGGCTCGGAATACGCCGCGGTGGTGATCCCCATTCATACCCAGCACTTCGTCATGCTCCAGCGCAGCCTGCTGTACACGGCCGTCACACGCGGCAAGAAGCTGGTCGTGCTGGTGGGCACGCGCAAGGCCCTGGGCATCGCCGTCAGGAACGCCGAGGTGGCCCAGCGTTGTACGCGGTTGAAAGACCGGCTGGCCAAGCTTCAGGCCTAGATCGGCGTTCGTGATTCGGGATCGGCCAGCCATGTCCGGAAGTTTCACCGCAGAGGACACAGAGGACACAGAGATCGGATAGGTTTCCGGATCCGAGCCCATTCCTCTCCGGTCCGGGCTCTGTGTTCTCTGTGTCCTCTGTGGTCTCTTCGCTCCGGGCCTAGAATCCCACCCCCATGCCCAGGCCGAACAGGCCGCCGTTCATGGCGTTCTCGTTGTCGTCGATGCCGCGGTAGAGCCCGCCGTAGATTTCGGCGTTCATGGCGAACCATTTGTTGGCGCGCCACTCGTAGCCTAGCGACAAGATCCCGGCGGCCCCGGCCGAACCACGTTCGATGTTGTCGCTCTTGTTGTCGTTCTGGTTATCGATCTTCCTGGTCGACATGGCGCCGGCAATGCCGATCGAGCCCCCGGCGTAGAGGCCAAAGTCGGTGGTGTAGATGTACTCAGGTCCGACGTAGCCGAAGGTGACCGCTCCCCAGTCATTGGTCGTCGTCGAGGTGGACGAGGTGTCGAGAAGAACCTTCTTGGTCGGGCGCACGAAGGACTGCAAACGGCCGCCCAAGCGGTGGTGCCGATCTAGCACGGCGCCGATGCGCAGGACGCCGCCCACGCCTTCCAAGATCTTCGAGTCGCGCGTGGTGAGACGATTGCTGCCGTCTTCTCCGTAGGCTCCCGCCGTCATCATCATGTTGACGTAGATCGGAGCGCGCTGGCCTCGCCCCCATCCCGTGAATGGCTCGGGCCCGCTTGGCACTGGGGCGCTGGCCTGGACCGCGGCTGCCGGATCGGACGTAGGTGGCAGCACCGGTGTGAGCGCGGGCGGCGCCACATCGGGCGCGGGAGCCACTTCCACCCGCGGTGCCGCGCCGGGCTCGGCCTCGGGCTCGCCGGCCCAGGCGCCGGACGTTGCGGTCATAAGCAATGCGGTGAAAAAGCAAGTCGTTCGCATCATGGGGGATCCTCCGTGGTTTCTCCTGTGTAGGGAGAACACCGGCCACGCGAGGATCTGTTACCCGCCCGCGATGACGGATGGCCTTGGCTTGCGCCGACCGGCCAGCCACAGCAAGCCCAGGACGAGCAGTGCAACCACGCTGACAACCGCGCCCGCC
>Ga0302322_100001917_pt1 | contig 17400 bp, 15 predicted proteins | sample Fen_T0_2_FD_203757 | JGI IMG/M metagenome (GOLD analysis project Ga0302322, IMG submission 203757) | Peat permafrost microbial communities from Stordalen Mire near Abisko, Sweden - Fen_T0_2 | ecosystem: Environmental > Terrestrial > Soil > Wetlands > Permafrost | place: Sweden: Abisko... | reverse complement strand
CCCGCTTGGCAGGTCGGGCTGCCCGTTCACGACAGCGTCGGCACTCGCGTCGGCCGTTTGCTTGACGGCATTCCCCGACTTGCATCCGGTGGCCGCTATTGCCAGGGCGAGCACGAAGTACGAACTGCGCATGCGAGACTCTCCGCGTTGGGGGACAAAAGTAGACTCGGTTAGTCCTAGTTATGTCGGATGCTTCCATGGCGCTGTTCGTCGCAATAAATCCATCCGGTCAGCGCCATGTGAACACCGCGTAACCGTTGCCTGCCAACGCTGAAAGTCTGAATCACCGTCGGTCGGCTGGCATCGAATTCGGTTTAGGAGGAATCTAGAATGACGAGAGCGACCATCCCATCGCCACGCAGTCTGCTGCTGGCGGCGTTTCTTTCCATAACCGTAGCGGCTTGTTCCGATGACAGTGGCGGAGGCAAGACGGACGCTGGCGGAGGCAAGACCGATGTGGCGAGCGGCCCAGAGGCCGGCACGCCGGATACCGTGTCCGCAGATCGAGCACCTGTACCCGTGGATACCTGGGTCGCCGATGCGCCGGTCGCCGATGCGCCAGTCGCCGATGCGCCAGGTGCCGATTCGCCAGTCGCCGACGGCGGCGCGGCGGATCTTGCCACCAAGGACACAAGCATCATAGACGCACCTGCCGTCGACACAGGGTCTGACACGCGCCCCATCGATGGCGGCCAAGGAACGCTCGTGGCGCGCGGCAAGTACCTTGTGGAGAACGTCATCGCGTGTTCGGACTGCCACACGCCCAAGACGTCCTCGGGTGCGCCCGATATGACCAAGTACCTGGCGGGCAATGCGAGTTTCGTCAAGTTGCCGAACGGTGATGTCCTGCCCTCGCGCAACCTGACCCCTGACAAGGCCACGGGCCTCGGCAGCTTCACCGCTGCCCAGATCAAGCGCATGTTCATGGACGGCGTGGTGCCAGCCGGGGATGGTGGAACCGCGGCCCTCAACTCGGTCATGCCCTACTACGTTTTCCACAACATGGCCTCCGCCGATGCGGACGCTATCGTGGCCTATCTGCAGTCGATCCCCGCTGTGGTTAACGACGTGGGCAAGCGTTCGGCGTCGTTCGACGTACCCGATCCGTCCGATTACCTGGATCCGGCCACCATTCCGACACCCGCGGATACCTACCCGCAAAAGGACAGCGCCCTGCGCGGTCGCTACCTGGCCACCGAGATTGGCCTTTGCATCGAGTGCCACACGCCCCACCTGCAAGGCGGAAGCAAACCCCTCGACACCAGCAAGTTTTTCCAGGGCGGCGAGGATTTCAGCAGTTTCTTTGCCGGAACCCTGAACATCCACCCGGTGTCGGCGAACCTGACCTCTGACCCAACCACGGGCCTCGGCAACTGGACGGCGGCGCAGATAGTGACCGTCCTCCACCAAGGCGTGGACGATCAAGGTGTTGGTCTCTGTCCCCCCATGCCCGTGGGGCCGAACGGTGCCTACGGCGGTATCACCGATCAGGATGCCCTGGACATCGCCAACTACATCAAGTCGCTACCACCGGCGGTCCATGACAATGGTCCCGCGTGCGTCTGGCCGCCGGCCCCACCGGCCATGGATGGCGGTGGCGTTGATGGCGCAGGCAAGGATGCCTCTGCCATCGACAGCACAACCTCCGGCTAGCAACAATCCTCTTGACGGCTCTCCGGGCGGACGCCACCGCCGGGAGAGCCGTTTCATTACTACTTCGCGCCAGCGGCCCAATTCGATGCTAAGAATTCGTTCGTGAGCTCAGACATCCTGAAAGTTGAAGTTGTTGTTATCGGCGCGGGCCCAGGCGGCTACGTGGCCGGTATTCGCCTCGGTCAGCTGCGCAAGAAAGTCCTGGTGGTGGAGAAGACCGCCCCAGGCGGCGTGTGCCTGAACGTAGGTTGCATCCCGTCGAAGGCGCTTATCAATGCGTCCAAGCTGTTCGAGAAGGCCTCCCACGGCGCCGAGATGGGCATTTTGGTCGACAACCCGCGCGTTGATCTGGTTCGCCTGCAAAAGTGGAAAGACACCGTGGTCGGCAAGCTGACCTCGGGGGTGCGCCAACTGCTCAAGGCCAACGGCTGCGACTACCGCGAAGGCACCGCGACCCTCCTCTCGCCGCGCACAGTGCGCATCACGCGGCCAGGTTCGGACGACGAGCTCCTGGTCGAAACCGAGCACGTCGTCATTGCCACGGGCTCGCGTCCGGTGGCCATTCCCAGTCTGCCTTTCGATGGCAAGCGCGTTGTCGATTCGACCGGCGCGCTGGCCTTCACCGAACTGCCAGCACGACTGGTGGTGGTGGGCGCCGGCTACATCGGCATGGAGATCGGAACGCTCTACGCCAAGCTGGGTAGCAAGGTCACCTTCGTCGAAGCCCTGCCCACCATGTTGCCGGGCAGCGATCCCGAGTGCGTGCAGGTGGTCGCGCGCAAAGCCAAGAAGCTTGGCATGGAAGTCTTGCTTGGCGCCAAGGCCAAGGGCGTGGTTGAAAGAGGCGACTGCGCGGTGCTGACCGTCGAGCGCGAAGGCGGCCCTGTCGACATCGAGGCGGACAGGATCCTGGTGGCCGTGGGCCGCCGGCCCAACATCGAGGACATCGGTCTGGAGATCGCCGGCGTCAAAACCGCGGGCGGCTTCATCACCGTGGATCGCCAGATGCGCACCAGCGTGCCCAATATCTTTGCCATTGGCGACGTGGCCGGCCAGCCCATGCTGGCGCACAAGGGATCGCGCGAGGCCGAGGTCGCCGCCGAGGTCATCGCCGACAAGGCTGCCGAGATGGACGCACAAGTGATTCCTGCCGTGGTCTTCACCGATCCCGAAATCGCCAGCGCGGGCCTCACCGCCGAGGAAGCGGAGAAGCGCGGCCACAAGGTCAAGGTGGGCAAATTCCCTTTCACGGCGCTTGGCCGCGCCATCGCCAACCTGGACACCGATGGTTTCGCCAAGGTGGTCATGGACGCCGACAGCGGCCTGCTGCTGGGTGTGCACGTGGTCGGCCAGGGCGCGGGCGATCTCATCAGCGAGGCCGCGCTGGCCATCGAGATGGGCGCCGCCACATCCGACCTGGCCATGACCATCCATCCCCATCCCACCCTGCCCGAGGCCATCATGGAAGCGGCCAAGGCAGCGCTGGGCGAAGCCATCCACGTCATGAATAGGTAGAAACCATGCGCATCCTCGTCACCGGCGGCGCCGGATACATTGGTTCGCACACCACGGCGCTCCTGCGCTCGCGGGGGGATTTCGTGGTTGTGTTCGACAGCCTGGAGCTGGGCTATCGCCAAGCCATCGGCGACACGCCGCTGGTGGTGGGCAACACGCGCGACGGCGCGCTGGTCAAGCAAGTCATCGGCGATCACAAGCTGGAAGCCGTGATTCACTTTGCCGCCTACAAGGCCGCCGGCGAATCCATGACCAACCCGGCCAAGTACTTCGACAACAACGTACAAGGCAGCCTGCAATTGATGGAGGCGGCCTGCCAGGCGGGGGTGCGCCAGTTCGTGTTCTCGTCGACGGCGTCGGTCTACGGCACGCCCAGCACCTTGCCCGTGCGCGAGACCGACGAGCTGCGACCTGAAAATCCCTACGGCGAAAGCAAGCTCCTGGTCGAGCGCATGCTGAAATGGTTCGGCACCTGCCACGGCCTGCGCAGCGTGATCTTGCGCTACTTCAACGCGGCGGGCGCGGCGCTGGACGGTGAAAACGGCGAGGATCCACGCTACGTGCAAAACCTGATCCCCGTGGTCATGAAGGTCGCCACTGGGCGCGCGCCCACCCTGCGCGTGTTCGGCACCGACTACCCAACGCCCGACGGAACCGGCATCCGCGACTACATCCATGTCCTCGACCTGGCCGAGGCCCACGCCCGCGCCCTGGACTTTCTGGCCGCAGGCCGCGCCTCGGATGTGTTCAACATCGGCACAGGCCAGGGCGCTTCGGTCCGCGAGGTTCTTGATCGTTCCCGCCGTATCAGCGGTGTGGACATCGCGGCTGACTTTGTCGCGCGCAGGCCCGGCGATCCCGCCGCGGTCTACGCCGACAATCGCAAGGCGCGCGAGGTGCTTGGCTGGTTGCCCCGCTACGGCATCGAGGACATCATCCAATCCGCCTGGCAGTGGCACCACCGCCATCCTGACGGCTTCGTAAGCGCGAAATAAACAGGACCCGGGCAATCCCCTTTGGCGCGCGCTACACTTGCGCGGTGTCAAACCCGACGGAATCCTACGACGTAGTCATTGTTGGCGCGGGGCCCGGCGGCCTGTCCTGCGCCAAGCACCTCGCGGGCTCGGCCAAGAAGGTGCTGGTGCTGGAGAAGAGCGCGGGCCTGGGCGAGAAGATCTGTTCAGGCTTGATCTCGCCCAAGGCGTTTCCGGACATGCAGCAGGATCGCGGCATTCCATGGACCGAGATCTCCGTCGCCACGCGAACCTCGAAGAAGGCCATCCAGTTCACGCGCCCCTATCTATGGACCATGGGGCGCAAGGCTATCGAAGGTCGCCTGCTTGGCGACTGCACCGCCGATGTGCACTTCTCAGAGCCCGTGCGCAGAATCACCCGGGATTTCGTCGAAACTGACAAGGGGCGCTACGCCTACAAACATCTGGTCGGGGCCGACGGCTCGCTTTCCAGAGTGCGCAAGCACCTTGGGCTGCCTTCCAAGCACATCGTGGGTTGGGCCTTCCATTACATTCTCGATCGCCCCTGCACGGAATTTCAAATGCACTGGGTTCCGCGCGCGTTCAAGGGTGCCTACGGGTACATGATGCCGAAGAACCGCCAGCAGACCATGGCCGGCTTGGCCTGGGCCAGTGAAGCCTTCGATGCCGAAACCGCTGCGCGTGCCAAAGTTTGGATCGCGCGCACCTTCGACATCGATCCGGACAAGACCCCGCACGAGGCCATGAAGGGCAACGCCGACTACCGCGGCTGGAAATTCGGTAACACCTACCTGATCGGCGACGCTGGCGGCTTTCTGAACCCGGTCACCACCGAGGGCATCTGGTTCGCCATGCGCAGTGGCGAAGGTGTGGCCAAGGTCATCCTGGGCGACGAAGAAGGCGAGCGCATCCTGGCCAAGATGGTCGCCAACCACCGCAAGCAGGTCCGCATCTTCAACCTCATGACCAACCGCAAGCTGCCGCTCTGTTGGTTCATCGAATGGCTCTTCCGCAATCCCGGCAAGGGGCTGCGGCGCCGGATCTTCGACGGCGTTTTCTGGAATCTCATGGAAGGGTGAAGCGCGCGGCGCGGCTCAAGGGACGCCAGGAGAACGTCGATAGATCGAGCTGGCAGACGATGAGCCCCCAGCGCGCAGAATCCGAACGTCGAATCTACCCTCGGCATCGAGTGCGCGTGGCGGTGCTTTGGCGCAATCGCCAGCAAGACATCATGCCGGGCGAAATCTGCGACGTGTCTGCCCAAGGTATCTTCGTGGTGGCCACCACGGCCCTGCCCGACGATGTGGGGACGGGCGACCTGACGCAAATCACCCTGCCACCTCAGCTCGGCGAAGAGACGTTGACCGGCATCGTGCGCTGGCGAGGCTACCACCCGTTGCACCAAGCCATCGGCTGCGGCATCCGGCTCGACGAAGCAAGCGTGATCGCGGTGGCGCGCCTGTTTCCGGCGCTGCGCGAGCAGGCAAAGCCATAGCCCCACAAACGAAACGAGCGCCAGGCAGCAACGCCCAGCGCTCGTTGGATAGAGAAACCTATGGCACCTTCTTGATTTCGATCAGCTCGATATCGAAGACCAGCATACCGAAGGGGCGCCCGGGCGGTCCAGGCTCGTCGCCGTAGGCCATCTTGCCTGGGATCCAGAAGCGCGTCTTCTCGCCCTCGACCATGAGCTGTACGCCCTCGGTCCAGCCCTTGATCACGCCGCCCAGCGGGAACTCGGCCGGCTGGCCGCGCATGACCGAGCTGTCAAAGCGTTTGCCGTCGGTGGTCCAGCCCGTGTAGTGCACCTTCACCACGCTGCTGGCGGTGGGATGCACCTTGCCCTTGCCCTTGGTCAGCACGCGATAGGCCAGGCCCGACTCAGTCTTCTTGGCGTTCTTGGGCACCTCTTTCACGTCGGTGGGCACGGCCGGCGCAGGCGGGGCCTTGGTGTAGCTGAGAAGCTCCACGTCGAAGACCAAGGTTCCTGAGGGACCACCGGGCCGGCGCGGCGTATCGCCGTAGGCAAGATTGGCCGGGATCCAGAAGCGCCGCTTCTCGCCCTCGACCATGAGCTGCAGGCCTTCGGTCCAACCCTTGATCACGTGGTCGAGCGGAAATTCCGCGGGCTGGCCGCGCACCACCGAGCTGTCGAACATTTTGCCGTCGGTCATCCAGCCCGTGTAGTGCACCTTCACGGTGTCCTCGGCGGCGGGATGGGCGGTGCCGGTGCCCTTCTGTAGGACCTTCGAGGCCAACCCCGAGGCCGTCTTCTCGGCGTCGGCGGACGCGGCCGCGACGTCGGCGGGCGCGGGCAAGCCCTGGGGCTCGGGCGGCTTCACCGCGGGCGCCGGGGGTGGCGGCGGCGGCACTGGTTTGGCGGGTTCCTTCTTGCAGGAGGAACAAGCGAGCAGGGCCATGAACATGGCGGTTGCAATGTGTTTCATGGCCGCAATCTCGGCTGGTTTCCACCTCGCTGTCAACCGGCTATCGAGTACCCTTGCGCCATGCCCTTGTTCCAGAAGCCGGCGCGCACAGACGAGGAAATCGCAGCCAGCCGGCCGCTCGACATCCAGCCCGCCGAGGTCGCGACCTTCGACGAGGAAACCTGGTACCGGTGCGCGTTCCGCGGCGAGCACGCCCCCCAGCTCACCCTGCGCGCCGTGGTGCTTGGTTCCATCCTCGGCTTTCTGCTTGCCTTCACCAACCTGTATGTCGGGCTCAAAACCGGCTGGGGACTGGGCGTGGCCATCACCGCGTGCATCGTTTCCTTTTCGCTGTGGAACCTGTGCCTGCGCGTCGGCTTGGCGAGCTCGCCGCTTTCAATTCTGGAAAGCAACTGCATGCAGTCGACGGCGTCCGCCGCTGGCTACTCGACGGGCAGCACCATGGTGTCGGCCACGCCCGCGCTGCTCATGCTCAGTGTGACAGCCGAGAATCCGAGTGGACACCACCTGCCCTGGCCGGTGCTGGCGGGCTGGACCTTTTTCCTCGCGCTCCTCGGCGTGGCGCTGGCCATTCCCATGAAGCGCAACATGATCAACCAAGAGAAGCTTCGCTTTCCATCGGGCATCGCCGCCGCGGTGACGTTGCAATCGCTGTACAGCCAGGGCAAGGAGGCGTCCGCCAAAGGCAAGGCGCTGTTCTGGGCCGCGCTGGTCGCGGCGGTGCCGCCCATCCTCATGGATCTCCACCTTCCCCATCCGAGCCCGGGACGCCCCACCAAAGGCCTGATTCCCGACACAACCGCGATTTTCGACTGGCTACCGGTACCTGGCCAAAATCCGAAGACCGGCGCTGCCTACCACGCCAGCGACTGGAATTTCCTGCTCGACAACAAGCTGCTCATGGTCGCCGCCGGGGCGCTGACCGGACCGCGTGTCTGCCTCTCGATGGTGGGCGGTGGACTGCTTCTGATGTACTGGCTCGGCCCCGCCGCTCTCGCCGTAGGCGCCGCCCACAGCGCGGGTGCGGCCTGGCGCGAGATCGGCATTTGGGTCGGAGCGCCCATCATGGTCTCGTCTGGCCTTGTCAGCTTCTTCTCCCAGTGGCGAACCATCCTGCGCGCCGTGGGCGGGCTGAAGCGAGCGAAAAAGTCACCCTATGCGACTGCCGAGGTGCCGGGCTCGTGGTTTCTCGCTTTGGGGTTGGTGGCTACGGCCGGCGTTCTCTTCATCGGACACACGCAATTCTTCATCCCCTGGCACCTCGGCTGCATCGCCGTGCTGCTCACATTTTTCCTCTCCCTGGTCGCGTGCCGCGCTACTGGCGAATCGGACATCACGCCCATTGGCGCCATGGGCAAGGTCACGCAACTCGTTTACGGCGTGCTGATTCCACAAAACGCCACCGCCAATCTGATGACCGCCTCGATCACCGCCAATGCCGCGGCCTCAAGCGCCGATCTGCTGACCGATCTGAAGTCCGGCTACCTGCTTGGCGCCCACCCACGCCGCCAGTTTCTCGCCCAATTGATGGGGGTCTTCACCGGTACGGCCGCCACCATCATCGGCTTCCACCTTCTGGTGCCCGACGCCAGCGTCTTCACCGGCTCAGGCGGAACACCGCCCACGTTCGCCGCGCCCAGTGCGCAAGCCTGGCTAGCCGTGGCCAGGATCTTTCAAGAAGGCATCGGACATCTCCACAGCATGGCCCGCCATGGAATCGCGTGGGGCCTACTCGCCGGCGCCGTGTTGGCGGCCCTGGAAATAGCATGGCCCAAGCAGCGCCGGTTCATCCCCTCCCCCATCGGCATCGGCCTTGGCCTCATCCTGCCATTCTTCTACCCCTTCTCCATGCTCCTGGGCGCCCTCGGCGCGTGGCTGTGGTCGCGTCGCAACCACACCCACGCCGACAGCTACGTCGTGCCGGTCTCGTCGGGCATCATCGCCGGCGAATCCATCGTCAGCGTGGCCATCGCGTTGGTGAACAACGTGATCCTGCGGCGGTAGGACTGTCAGGTGGGCGCGATCAATTCGACCGTTGGAAAGTAGGTGCGGTAGCGAGCGGCGTCGCGCGTAAGCAAGGCATACTGGCGGACAGCAGCATGCGCGCCGATGTAGAAGTCGCGCAGCGCCGAGGAGCGCGCGCCACCGCGCTTTCGATAGCGGAGAAAGGCTTTGCCTGCCAGGAAGCCCGCTTCCCAGGGAAGCTGTTCTCGCCGGTAGAGGTCGTGGGGTAATGCCGCCTCGAGATCCTCGATGCGTGAAAAGGCCACTGAAACCTCGGCGTAGACGAGCGGATTGAGCACGAGATACGAGCGCTGGGCTACAGATTCCAGGGCGGCCATCGACCACTCCGACCAGGTAGGATCCTCGGTTGCGACGTCAATCAGGACATTGCTGTCAACAAGGACCGGCTTCACGGCCGCCGCAGCCCGCGGGTAAGGGCAAGAATTTGGTCGGTGCTCATCTTGACGTCGGCTCGGCCACGGAGACTACGCACGGCCGCACTACCACGCGTCGGCTTGGCGTGCATTTCCTTCCTGACGATACGGACGGTCTGCCCATCGGTCACGAAGTCGACGTCGGTATCCGGCAGCATCCCGAATTTCTCGCGAATAGGCAGCGGAATGGTGACCTGGCCCTTGGAGGTGATGCGCATGGTATTACTCCTACCAGTAAGAATATGGCTGACGAGGAGGAGGATCAAGCAGGATGTCCGCATAGGGGAGCAGTCGCTGCTCGTACAAGATCGGTGGTGGGGTCCAAATCATCCTGACAGCAGGATAGTCTCGGGCCAAAGCAGCTACAACCATCATACCAACTGCGCAGTCAAAACTGGCTTTGACTGGGACCACGCCTTCCCGATTGCAGGCCTCAAGGATGCATGTCCCAAACTGATGTCAGCGAGGCGCGCGATCAGCGGGCGGCCAGGAGCGACTCCGACGGGACGTGAGGAGGCGCTCTGCGAGCACAGCGAGCAGATGCTAGCCGACGACCGAGGAGGTCATGGACGCGCATCGCGCGGCCGGAGACCTCCGTTCCCGGAGGGGTCGTCCTGGCGCAAGCCCGCCGCGCCGAGCGACCGCTCTCCCGGATATTCACCGGTCAGGCGCGGCTGCCGGAGGAGAAGAGATGGCGGCTATGCCGCCACCGCGCGTTTTCCCATCTTCGAATCCAAATACCAGATGCCGCCGCCCTGCTCGCCCACGGCTTTCAACTGGTCCACGATCTGGCCCACGTTTGCTTCTTCCTCGACTTGCTCGGTGACGTACCATTGCAGGGTGATCTCGCTGGCGTAGTCCTTCTCGGCCCGCGACAGCTCGAAGAGCGAGCCGATTTTGCCCGTGATGCTCTTCTCGTGCTCCAGGATTTTTTCGAACACCTGGGTCACCGTGCCGAAATCCGACTGCGGAGCGCTGATGGCGCCGAGCTCCAGCTTGCCGCCGCGGTCGAGCAGAAAGGTAACCAGCTTCATGGCGTGCTTGGTTTCTTCCTGCGCTTGCATGCGCAGCCAATGGGCGAAGCCGCGGAAGCTGCGGCCTTCGCAATGGGCGCTCATGGCCAGATAGAGTTGGGCCGAGTATTGCTCCAGATTGATCTGTGCGTTGATTGCGTCCTGAATCTTCTTATTGATCATAGTGTCTCCAATTGGTTAGGCGGCCCGAATGCGATCTTCAAATGCCGTGAGAGCGGCCTTCGCGCCCTCGCCCATGGCGATAACGATTTGCTTGAAGGGAACACTGCTGACGTCGCCGGCGGCGTAGATGCCCGCCTTGCTGGTTCGGCAGCGCTCGTCGATAACGATCTCGCCCATCCGGTTCGTGGTCACCAGTTCCTTGGCCACGGCACTGTTGGGCACAAGGCCGATCTGCACGAAGACGCCATCCAGCGCCACCTCGTGTACCTTTTCGGTCGACCGATCTTGGTAGCGCAGGGCCGTGACGGCTTGTCCGTTGCCCACGACCTCGGTGGTGCGAGCGTTGGTTACGATGGTCACGTTGGGCAAGCCGCGCAGGTTGCGCACCAGCACCTCGTCGGCCTTGAGCTCCACGGCGTACTCGACCAGGGTCACGTGCGCGCAGATGCCGGCCAAGTCGATGCCGGCTTCAACACCGGAATTGCCGCCGCCGATCACCGCCACGCGCTTGCCTTTGTAGAACGGACCGTCGCAGTGCGGGCAGAAGGCGACGCCACGGCCCATGTAGTCCTTCTCGCCTGGAATACCAAGCTCGCGCCACTTGGCCCCGGTGGCCAAAATCAGGGCGTCGGCGAAGAGCACTTCGCCGCCTTGCAGACGCAGTTCCTTCTGTTTGCCGTGTTCGAGGATCTGCTCGACCTTGCGGTTGTCCAGCACATCGATGGCGTAGGTGCGCAGGTGCTTTTCCAGATCCGCGGCCAGCCGAGGGCCCTCGGTGTAGGGCACGGAAATCAGGTTCTCGATGCCAAGGGTTTCTTGCACTTGGCCGCCCAGCCGCTGGGCTACAAGTGCGGTTTTCAGTCCCTTGCGGGCGCTGTAAATGGCCGCCGAGCTTCCAGCCGGACCGCCGCCGAGCACCACCACATCGTAGCTCTTCGGAGGTTGCGGCGCTTCGTCGGCAGAAGCTTCACGCCCAAGCACGCCTTCCAGCGTCTCCAGCAATTCAGCAAAGCTGGCACGGCCCACGTGCACGATGGCATTGCCGTTCACGACCGCTGGCACGCCCTGAATGCCGAGCGACTGAATGTCGGCCTCGGCCAGCTCGCCATCGATCATCTCGTGCCGGAAATCCGCATGCATAAGCGCCATCTGGTTGAGCGCTTGCACGACGTCAGGACAGTTCGTGCAACCGAGCGAAACATAGGTGCGCAAACGCACCGGCCCCTTGAGAGCCTTCACCCGGCGCCGGATGCCTTCATCAGGCAGCTTGCCTTTGCCGTCGCTGTTGAGGATGGCAATAACGAGCGAAGTAAATTCGTGACCACCGGGAACCCCGCGGAAGCGAATGCCCGTCGCACGCCCGTCGCGAAGAATGTCGAACTGAACACCTGCAACTTCGTCGGCGAGCTCGCCAAGCGCGATCTTGTCACTGCACGAGGCGACGTCGGAGAGCAGCTGGCGCAGTTCCTCCTGTTTGGGGCTTTGGCTGCGAAAAAGAGCCAGCGTCAGCGACGAGGACAAGGTCGCGAAGTGGCTCTTGAGTTGGTCCTTGATGCCTTGGTCCAGCATAAGTACTCCAGGTGAAGGTGGGGGGATGGTAAGGAAGAGCGACCCGGGATGGTCAGTCCCGGGTCGTGGGAGAGGGTCGACGTCGCGTTCCGGGACTAGATCTTGCCGACCAGGTCGAGGCCTGGTTTCAAGGTCGCGGCGCCGGGTGTCCACTTGGCAGGGCAGACCTCGCCGTCGTGGCTGGCCACGAACTGCGCCGCCTGGATCTTGCGAACCAGCTCCTCAGCGTTGCGGCCGATGCCGTTGTCGTGGTACTCGGCGACCTTGATCTTGCCTTCTGGATTCACCACGAAGCTTCCCCGGTAGGCCAGTCCCTCATCGTCGATGTAGACACCGAATGCCTTGCTAAGCACGGCCGTCGGATCGGCCAGCATGGGGAACTTGATCTTCTTGATGGTGTCCGAGGCATCGTGCCACGCTTTGTGCACAAAGTGCGTGTCGGTGCTGACCGAGTACACCTCGACGCCCATGCCCTTGAGCTTGTCGTACTTGTCGGCCATGTCGCCGAGCTCGGTCGGGCACACGAAGGTGAAGTCAGCCGGGTAGAAGAAGAACACGGACCACTTGCCCTTCAGATCGGCGTTACTGATCTTCTTGAACTTGCCGTCGTGGAAGGCTTGGACGCTGAACTCTGGAATCTGCGAATTGATGATGCTTGCCATGGGGGCTCCTTTTTCGTTTGCTACTTGGATGCTTGAACTCTAGGCGCGTTTCCAAGAAGTGAACACCAAAGAATCCAAACCCGGAGAATCGCCTATGCCCCGCCGGACAGTCGGAACACGACGATCGATTCGTTCTCGACAATCGGGGCACCGTAGCGAGCGACGAGCTGGCTCCGGATCCCGTGGACAAACCAGCTTCGCACGCCGCTCGGACCGAGCGCGTAGAGCTCATGCAGCAAGTTCCAGTGCAAAATCAGATATTCAGCTCGGCTTTTCCGCACCTCATCGGGATCAGCGATGTCAATCGCCGTGTGAAAACGAACCCGACAGTCGTTCTCTGGGCGGCCGAGCACGTGGTCGACGATCATGCCGCCCATGATGTACCCAGGCGAGGGCGGCCGAACATCGACGGGCGAGCGACTTGCGGCCGCAAGGCCGAACGTGTCCGCATCCAGCGCACCGCTGCGGTAGTAGCCGGCCAGGACCGGACGGCCGTGAACCTGCTGGGCGAAGTACAGCAGGTTCGCGTTCTCGCCGAGAATGAAGGGGTATTCGATGACCGGTGCATCGCCCGTCTGGCGTGACAAGGCCGCGTAGAAAGGCTGTAGGTCGGCGCGAGAAAGGCGATCCGCGAGGTTCCATTCGAGCGGGTCAGGGCGCGCCAGAGCGGGGTCGTGCTCGGCGTAGTCGAACTGGAAGGCTGGGTGCTTGGTGAAGCTGTTGGTCGCGCCATACAGACGGGGTAACGGTCCGAATGCCCACAGGGCGGCTAGGAAGCTGAGGGCCGTCCCGAGCAGCAACCTCTGCCGCGTCCGCGTGCTCGATGCGCGCAGGGCGGTCTCGACAGCAACGCCGATGGCCATAGTGGCCAACAGGAACGCAGGCAGAAGATAGCGGACAAACACGCCTGCGACGCCACTCATATTGGGATGAGTCACCAGCACCGCGAGCAAGCCTCCGCCGGTTGCCGCGAGCCAAACCAACACAGCCTGTGGCGCACGCCGCGCCGCCAGACCAATTCCAGCGAGCACGACGGCAACGTAGGCGACCTGAAGCGATACCGCGTCTGTCCCACTGAGCAGTTCGATGACACCCAAGAGGGTTCGAACCGAGAAATGGCCTGGAGAAAGCGGCATGACCGGCATCGGCGTGCGCAGGGCGGGAAGCCACAACGCCCCCGCCAGACCCAGCATCCCGACGCCTGCGGCCAGCACATGCCAAGCGCGAGGCAGAAGAGGCTCGGTGGCACTGCGGGATCGCAGAAAGCGGTGGCCGGCCGCGGCCGCAACGGCCGCAACCAATGCCGGCAGGGCCGAGGCGTGTGTCCAGATGGCGAGCGCTCCGAAGAGCACAAGGCCGAAGCCGTGGCGCCGCCGCCCCATTTGCAGCCACTCGCACAAAGCCACCAGCGCCAGGCATTGAAGCAGCAAAACTGCGGCGTAGGCCCGGGCCACCCGGCTGTAGAACACCAGGAAGGGAGCCAGAGCCAGAAGCGCCGCCGACACGATGGCCGGCACCGCGCCGAACCGCCGCCCAACCCAGCGCGGGAACACCCACAACAGCCCCAATCCCGCGACCAGCGACGGCAGTGCTATCGACCATTCCGTCCACCCGAACGAATCTAGCAGCGCCCGCAGGTAGAGGTTGAAGGGAATGCTGTTGGCGCCAGCCCGGCTAAAATGGGTGAAGAGAAACCAGAGATCGTGCGTAAGCGCGAAATCGAGAGCGTGCCACTCGTCATCGATCGGGATCTGGCTGCCAAAGCCAACCAGACGAAGGAAGGCGCCGAACACCAGGCAGGCCAACAGGACAAGGATCTGCGTTCGGCTGGATAGGCCGATCCCAGCCTGCTGTTGGCCGCGTTCGCTCACTTCCTCACGAAGATCGAGTTGCCGTACCAGGAAGTCCCTTTTCTGGTCTTGAGATCCGCCATCTTGGGCGCAGCGGCGGCAAAGTCCGTGGCCACCTCTGCAAAGCCCTGCGCCTCGAACCACTGCCTCATCTCGGCGTACAGCGATTGCCCCTTGTAGAGCTCCACGAACTCGACTTCGGTCATGATCACCTTGACGGTCTTCACCATCCTAGGCGCGGCCTTCAGGACTGGAAACTCCTCGCCCTGGATATCAAGCCAGATGAAATCGATCTTCTCCACGTGCTGGGCGCTGGCCCACGCGTCGATGGTGGTGGTCGCGACAGTGATGGAATTGTCGAATTTCACCCAAGGGAAGCCCTCAAGGTGATGGCTGGGTTCCAGCAGCGAGCCCGAGCCGAGTGAAGCGTCGGGCTTCCCCGCCATGGCGGACAGATGAAACACGGCCGTCCCAACCCTGTCGGCAAGCGCGAGATCCGATGGGTGGATGTTCTTGAAGGCCAACGTGTTGTGCTTGACGATGGCAAACAGCTCCGGCACGGGTTCAAAACTGTAGACCGTTGCGGTTGGCCAGCGCCGAACCATCGCCAGTGCGGTTTCGCCGTGGTACGAGCCGGCCTCGAGAATCACCGGATTGCTCGGAAGATAGCGAGCGGCAATCGCAAGCGCCTGATCGTCATCCGCAAAATGATCGACCGTGCTTCCTACGGTCTGCACGGGATTCTTCTTGCAGGCAGGAACTGCGACCGCGAGAACCATCACGACCAGTCGGATACATTCCCTCATGGCGAGTCCTCTCCTTCGCGCTTGGAAATCAGAATCCGTGGCAAGAACGGAACCAGGATGAGCGCAACCAATGACGTGCCAGCGTTGAGGCAGATGAGCCGAGTCAGATCGTGGTGCCAACCCGCGCTGGGCAGCTCGTACAGCCAGGAGCCGATGGGATTCGAGATGGCGAACACCGCGATGTTGTAGACGCTCATGAGGAGCGCGTAGCCGAAGCTCTCGCTGCCCTTGGGCGTGGCTCGCGCCGCCAGATCGAAAAGCGGCAGGACCCCAAGAATGGCCAGGAACCCGTTGGCGGTGTCGATGATCATGGCGCTCTCGGGCGATCGGTACCACAGGTACAGCAAGCTGCTGAGGGCGTTGAAGAGAATACCGCCCAAGAGCAACGGCCGCAGCGAAAGCTTGCGGCAGAAATAGGCGTAGAGCGCCGTGGCCACGATGCCGCCGATGCCGGAGAGTGCTTGCAAGCGGCCGATGAATTCGGTGCTGAATTTCAGAACATCCTGCTGGTAATAGTTCATGGCAATCCCGAAGCCGGGTGCCATGAACACGAAAAGCAAGAGGGCTGCCGCTGCCCACATGGTTTTGGAGCGCAAGATCAGGCGAAACTGCACCGCCGCCGCCGACCAGACCGCCAGGTTGCGACGCGCCAGCCGCGGCTCCTTCACCAGCACCATGGTGACAGGCACGAGCAGGAACAGGAGCATGGCCCCCAGGCCCGCCGTCCAGCCAAAGGCACGCGCCGCCAGCCAGCCGCCCAGGGGACCGGCGATGACGCTGATGACACCATCGATGCCAAAGCGCACGGACGCCAGCCGGCCCGTGGCGCTGCCCTCCTGCCCTGCCTCGACCAGCAGCCCGCCGATACTGGTGCTTGCAATGACCATGGCAGCGTTCAGCGTCACCATCAGCCAGAAGAAGGCTGCGTAGGATTGCGGCGCGATGGCGAAAAGCGACCAGGCCGATCCCGCCACCAAGCCAGCCAGCATCAGGTAGCTGCGCCGGCGCGTGCCGAAGAGTGGGAAGCTGTCGCACAGCAGGCCCGCAAGAGGCTTGAGGTACCAGGCGAACGTCGCGATGGCGAAGAAGTTCGCCTGCTGGGCGGCGTTGAGGTGAAACTGGTTCTTGAACAGAAACCGGAAAGGCAGTTGTCCGATCACACCTGGCTGGCCCAAGGTGGTGATGAAGAGCCCAGCCGAAATGAGGAAGAACATGCGCCGCAAGTCCGCCCGCGAGCGCACGAGGGGGCCTGGGCCGGAGTCGGGGCTTGGCGCCTTCAAGGTGGCCTCTGCGCCGTCGGTGGGACTTGTTTGCATGGTTGGAGCTTGCTCTCGCGGTTGACGATAGCCCATTTTCAACGACGGCAGGAATCGAGAGTGGCCGAGATCACGGACTTCGATGAAAGCCCTGACTCGAATGGTCTAGGAAACAAGATCGCTCTGGTTTCCGCATCGCAAAGGTGTAAATTTGTGCTGCTATCCTAACTTCTGAGTGCCGCGGGCTGTGGCACCGCCTTGAGAGAAGGTAGTCGATGAGACGTCGCTCTCGACACCGCGTTGGCTGGCAAGGAGAGACCATGAAGAGGATTTCATTGAGCGCTGTGTTTGCTGGGATTCTTGTCGGTTCGTGCGCAGGAATGCTGCACCTCGGGTGTAGTTCGCCCGGCAAGGTTGGTGATGGAACGGGCGCGGGTGGCATCACCAGCGGTGCAGGTGGCGTGGTGATCAACACGTCCGCGACAACGCAAGGTGGGGTATCAGGCGCGGGTGGCGACGGCGGAACGTCTGGCGCCTCTGGTGCTGGCGGCTCTCCTGTCGAGGGCACGTGCGGGGATCTGACGATTACGCCCAACCGGGCGCCGGTGGACGTCCTGCTCGTACTCGACCGATCGTTGTCGATGGACTACAGCATTACCGGCGACTGCTACTGCGCACTCACCGCCACCAGCCAGGGCTCTTTGTGCCAGCCCGTGCCCGCCAACTGTTCGACCCGGTGGTCGGCGGTGGTGCCCGCGGTGGATCAAACCATTGCCGCCAATCCCAGCCTCAACTGGGGGCTAGAACTATTCTCGGCGCCGGACGCGCCCGCGTGCTCGGTCTCGCTGAATCCGCAGGTGCCCCTCGCGGTGAACGGCGGCGCGGATATCCGAGCACTTCTTCCCAATCTGACGCTGGCGCTGTGGACGCCCACGGCCACGGCCATCAACAGCGCCAACCTCTACTTGCAGTCGGTCAAGGACGGAAACGACAAGGTTATCTTGCTGGCCACC
>Ga0302322_100001915_pt1 | contig 17403 bp, 15 predicted proteins | sample Fen_T0_2_FD_203757 | JGI IMG/M metagenome (GOLD analysis project Ga0302322, IMG submission 203757) | Peat permafrost microbial communities from Stordalen Mire near Abisko, Sweden - Fen_T0_2 | ecosystem: Environmental > Terrestrial > Soil > Wetlands > Permafrost | place: Sweden: Abisko... | reverse complement strand
CCGCGGGTCCGGCCACGATGGTGATGCGCCCGGGGCGGGGCCATTTCGCCGTCCGGGGCCAGCATTCATGGGCACCGAAAAGGCGCAGGGGGATCACGGGCACGTCGCCTTTGGCAATGATGAAGCCGATGCCTGCCTCGGCAGCCTGGAGGGTCCCATCGGGCGAGCGGGTTCCTTCGGGGAAGATGAGTACGCGATTCCCCTCCTTGAGCAGTTTCAGGATGCGTTTCATGCTGGCGAGGTCACCCCTGCCGAGGTCCACTGGCAACACCTGGATGCGAGGCAGCAACCAGCCCAGGAAGCCCTTGAAGAGCGACTTGCGGGCCAGGTAGTAGATGGGGTTCCGGAAGCAGGCTCCGACCATGGATGGATCGAGGAAACTCACATGGTTGGCCACGATGATGGCGCCCCCGGATTCGGGAAGAAATTCCCGATGCAGGGTACGGTGCCGGAAAAAGAGGCGGCCGACGATGCGCGACAGGGTGTGGGTAAGCCAATAGATCATGGGTGGCCATCGGAAAGGAACGACAGGACAGGTATCCAGTCTAGGGTCTGTTTTCAAAATAAATCCCAGTTCCAGACTGACAATGCCGGGGTTCCCCAAGTGTGATTCGCCTAGAATGACCTCACCCCTCCGGAGTCAACCCATGCGCGTGAAGGCCCTGCTCTCGCTGCTCGTCCTGTCGTCCCTGACCCTGTCCGCCCAGGATGTGGTGCGCCTCGGCAACCTGAAGTTCGCCCACTACGGGGCCGTGTCCTACATGAAGGAGCTGGCGCCGAAGTACCGGCTCAAGATCGACGAGCGCATGTTCGCCAAGGGCATCGACATCAACCCGGCCATCGTGGCCGGCGAGATCGATGCCAGCGCGGCGGCCCTTGATGCGGCCATCGCCGGCCGGGCCGCCGGGGTGCCCATTTATGTGGTGGCAGGCTTCGCCCGGGGTGGTGCCCGCCTCGTGGTCCGGCCCGACGCGGGCATCCGGTCGCTGAAGGACCTGAAGGGCAAGAAGGTGGGCGTGGCCCGGGGCGGCGCCCAGGAGTTGCTGCTGCTGGCGGAGTTGGCCAAGGCGGGGCTCACCTGGGCGGACAAGCCCGGCAAGGACGTGCTGGTGCTCTACCTGCCCTTCGCGGATCTGAACCAGACCCTGATGGCGAAGAACATCGACGCCATGTGCCAGAGCGAGCCCTACAGCTCCCAGGCCATCAACAAGAAGTTCGGCCTGGAGTTGCTGAAGCCCTACGACACGCCCATCGGCGAGCCGATCCGGGCCCTGGTCATCACCGAGAAGCTCTACAAGGAGCGCCGCGACGTGGCCCAGCGCTTCCTGCTCTGCTTCGTGGAGGCCACCAAGAAGTTCATCGATGAGCCCAAGACCGCGGAGAAGTTCGTCCGCGAGGTGATGTTCAAGCACCAGATCAGCGCCGAGGATTATCAGGATGCCATCGGCAACTCGCCGTTCAGCTACGACATCTCCGTGCCCCACGTGCAGGTCACCACCGACCTGATGGCGAAGTACGGCGTGGGGAAGATGGCGAACCCGCCCAAGGCCGCCGACTGGGTGAAGCTCGACTTGCTGACCGAGGCCAAGAAGCAGCTGAAGGTGAAGTAGTGAAGCGGTACAAGCACGCCGCCTCCGGCATCCTCGTTCCGCTGGCGGCCCTGGCCTTCTGGCAGTTGCTGTCCTCCATGGGCTGGGTGAACGCCACCATCCTGCCCTCGCCCATGCGGGTGCTCATCAAGTGGTGGGCCTACCTGCGACCCCTGGAGGCCTTCGATCCCGCCCAAGGCTCGTACCTGAAGTGGTGCTTCTCCGGAGAGCTCATCCAGGATGCCCTTGGCAGCCTCTACCGCGTGCTGGTGGGCTTCTTCATCGGGGGCGGCCTGGCCCTGCCCCTGGGCCTGGCCATGGGCTACAGCCGCGTGATGTACGGCCTCTTCAACCCGCTCATCCAGGTGCTGCGGCCCATCCCCCCCATCGCCTACATCCCGCTCTCGATCCTCTGGTTCGGCCTGGGCAATCCCCCGGCCGTGTTCCTCATCAGCATCGGGGCCTTCTTCCCCGTGCTGATGAACACCGTGGCCGGCGTGCAGAACGTGGACAGCATCTACCTCCGCGTGGGCCGCAACCTGGGCGCCTCGCGGCTCACCCAGTTCACCCGCATCATCCTGCCCGCCGCCACGCCCTACATCTTCACCGGAGCGCGCATCGGCATGGGCACGGCCTTCATCGTGGTGATCGTCTCCGAGATGATCGCGGTGAACAACGGCCTGGGCTACCGCATCCTCGAGGCCCGCGAGTACCTTTGGTCCGACAAGATCATCGCCGGCATGTTCACCATCGGGCTGCTGGGCCTGGGCATCGACACCCTCATGAGCCGCCTCAGTTCGCACCTGCTGAAGTGGCACCGCGGCCTGGAGCAGTCATGACCGCCAGCACCAGCCATATCTCCGTCCAGGGCGTGCACAAGGTGTTCCAGAGTGGCGGCCAGGACGTCTACGCCCTCAAGGCCATCGACCTGGAAGTCGGCCGGGGCGAATTCGTCTGCCTGCTGGGACCTTCGGGCTGCGGCAAGTCCACCCTGCTGAACGCCGTGGCGGGCTTCAGCCTGCCCACTTCGGGCGCCATCACTGTGGATGGCGCAGTCATCTCGGAGCCCGGGCCGGACCGGGGCATGGTGTTCCAGGAGTACGCGCTGTTCCCCTGGATGACCGTGGAACAGAACATCGCCTTCGGTCTCCAGATCAAGCAGGTGGCCAAGACCGCCATCCAGGCGAAGGTGGACGGCCTGCTGGGTCTGCTCAACCTCCAGGATTTCCGCAAGCGCTACCCCAAGGACCTCAGTGGCGGCATGCGCCAACGTGTGGCCATCGCCCGTGTGCTGGCCATCGACTCGCCCATCATGCTCATGGACGAGCCCTTCGGCGCCCTGGACGCCCTCACCCGCCGCAACCTGCAGGACGAGCTGCTGCGCCTATGGATGGAGCTGAAGAAGACCATCCTCTTCGTCACCCACAGCATCGAAGAGGCCCTCTACCTCGCCGACCGCACCGTGGTGATGACCTATCGGCCTGGCACGATCAAGCGCGATCTCAGCATCGATCTGCCCCGCCCCCGCGACGTCGCCAGCCCCGCCTTCAACGCCCTGAAGAAGGAGTTGAGCCAGCTGCTCATGGAAGAGCAGGACCGGCATCAGCAGGACGAGTTCAAGGGCGCGGCGGTGGACTAGGAACCCAGGGAAAGCGGTGCGGTCCAGGCTTCCCAGCAGGGTCAGATGCACGCTAGACAGGGCTTTTCAACCTCAGGCAACGGCGGCCGCCCCGGAGGCATCCCAATCTCATGGATCCCATGACACTCTCTACCCTGGCGGCCTTCCCGGACCAGCTGATAGCCCACTACTCGGCCATTCCTCTAGGGTTCACCCACTGGACGCCCCCCTCCTGGGAGGGCATCCCCAGCGAGCCCTTCACGGCCATCGAACAGATCTGCCATGTGCGGGACATCGAGATCGACGGGTACCACCTCCGCCTGGCCCGCATGGCTACGGAAGCAGCCCCCTTGCTCGAGTCCATCGACGGCGAGTCGCTGGCCCGGGAGCGGTCCTATGCCACGGCCAACTCCGCCGAGGTCCTCCAGACGTTCCGGTTGGCCCGGGCCCAGACCATCGAGATCATCTCTGGCCTGACCCCCGAACAGCTGGCGCGACCTGGAATCTTCCCTGGCTATGGTCCACTGACTTTGCGCAGCCTGATCCACTACCTGTGCAGTCACGATCAGCAGCACCTCGCGGGGTTGCAGTGGCTGCTCGGGAAGATCCATGCCTCCCGGCTCCAGGTGGGCTGAGACGACCGGTCAGAAGGTACCGGGTTCCTTCAGGGGCTGGTACAACTCAATCCGGCGGCCTTCCAGGTCGCGGATCCATGCAAAGCGGCCGTAGTCGTAGTCCTCGCACTTGTCGATGGCGATGCCCTCGGCTTCCAGCTACGCGCAAAAGGCTTCCAGATCCGCCACCCGTCAGTTCACCACGCATTCGGGGCGTCCTTCGGCGAGCGGTGCCTTGGCCTGCGTGATCGAAAAGACCGTGTGGACCTTGGACCCATCCGGATCGGTGTAGAGGAACTCCAGGCCAAAACAGGCGCACGGCCCCCACTCGGTGAAGCCCAGACCGAAGTGCCGCGCGTACCAGGCGGATGGCGCCACCGGGTCCTCCGCCTACAGGAACACGCCGCCGAGGCCCTGCACACGCGGGCTCAATTCACGACCCTTGGTGGCATCGGCAACTCCACTTCGCCGCGACCCCTGGTGGCCAGGGCCACCGCCAAGGTCCAGAAGGGTGCCAGGTTAAGGTAGGGGATCCATTCCGTGAGGAAGGAGGGCAGGAAGGCCCAGTGAAAGCCCAGCATCGCCCACATCACGGCCATGGTGATCAGGTCCAGACCGACGTCGATGAACCAGCCAGCTGGCCCAGCTGCGGTGGCGGGGATCTGGATGGCGTCCACCGCGAGGGCGATGGCCCAGGCCACCCGGATGCGGGTTCGGCTGAGGGGAGGCCTGCGGTCCGGCTCAGGGGACATGCCAGAAGTCTACAGGATTGGATTCCCGGCCCCGATCCTCCGATGAGGTTCGGGAGCGTCGCCTAAAGGACAATCGCATGGCCCAGATCCAATGGAAGGACCGCTACAACATCAACTTCCGGGAAATCGACGCCCAGCATCACGGCCTGCTGGACCTGCTCAACGAGCTGAGCGACCAGATGGACGGCCAGAAACATCCAGGGTCGGTGGCCCACATCTTCACCTCGCTCGGGGACTACGCCAAGACCCACTTCAGCACCGAAGAGCGCTACATGCAGGCGGCGGGCTACCCGAAGCTGGCCCAGCACCGCCAAGAGCATGTGGCCTTCGTCAATCGGGTCCAGGAGTTGAGCCAATCCTACGATCCCGGCGATCCCCACCTGGCCGAGGAGACCTCGATCTTCCTGCGGGATTGGTATCTGAACCACATCACCAAATCTGATCAGGAATACGTGCCCCACCTCAAGCGGGCCCTGCCCACCGCCTCCATCGAGGCCATCCTGTTCGGGCTGGAGGGGGTGGTCTGTGCCATGGACCCCGCCCCGTTCGTCAAGGCCATCGCCGAGCGCAGTGGCAAGGCCGAATCCGAGGTCCAGGCTGCCCTCTGGGAAGATCCGGGGCTCCTGCGGGAGCTGGAATCCGGGCAGTGGGATCTGGAGCGGTTCGACACCGAGGCGTCAGCCTGGGCCGGTAAGCCCCTGGACCAGGCGTCGCTGGCCTCCAGCTATGCCGCCTGCTTCCAGCCGGTGCCCGCCATGCTTCGTCTGGCGGACCAGATGAAGCACCACCAGCCCGTGGCGCTCGTCGGCAACGCCGCACCCTGGATGCGGACCCAGGGATTGGCTGGGCTTGGCCTTGTGGGGCACTTTAGTGCCGAGGTGCTGTCCTGCGAAGCCGGTCTGCGTCTTCCGGACAAGGGCCTCCTCCTCGCAGCGGCGGAGCGCCTCGGCCTGGCGCCTGACACCTGCTTGCTCATCGACAAGGACTCGGCCTGCCTGGATGCGGCCCAGGCCGCGCGGCTGCAGACCCTCGACTACACGACCCCCGTGATGCTCATGGCCCAGCTCCGACGCATGGGCCTGCCGTTTTAAGGTTCTCTGGGGGGAGGCACCGACTCCGCGACGAAGGAGCGGGAGCGGCCTCCTGAGGAGGCCGCGTCAGTCGGAGGGGCTCAGCGCCTGGCCTTCCCGGTGGCCCGCTCAATGCGGATGCGCACCACCGCCGTGCGGAAGAGATCCTTCTCGATCTCGCGGTACACCAGATCCGGATGGGCCGCCGCGAAGCGCAGTCCGAGGGCCCGCAGGGCCTCCCGCTTCTCCAGGTCATCCGTAAGCAGCTTCGCCTGGCCGAAGACGATGACGCTTGCATAGCGGGTGGCCAGCTCCAGGGGCAGCGTCTCGGCTTCGGTGACCACGCAGTACGACACTTTCGGGTTGAAGGCCAGGTTGTCCAGCTTGTGCCCCGCGGTGGCGCAATGGATGATCAGATCTGCGCCCACCGTCGCGTGGTTCACAGGCACGGCGTAGGGCCAGCCCTGCTCATCCACCGTGGCGAGCACGCCCCACTCGGCTTCCCCGAGCAGAGAGAGGGCTTCGGCCTCGCTCAGTTCCCGGTCCCGCCGGCGCATGGGGTGGCTGGGCGCGCTCACCTTCGCCTCGACGCGATCCAGTTCAACGCATCCAGGGGCGTCATGCGGTTCAGGTCCAGGGCCTCCAGTTCCACGCGCAGTGCATCGGGTTCCACCTCGAACAGCGGCAAGGCCGGCTGGCTGGGCATGGGCGCCCTGGGGGGCGCCTCCGGCGCCTGGCCCAGCAGGCGCTGGGCCTTCTGGATAACGGATTTCGGCAGACCTGCGAGGCGCGCCACCTGGATGCCGTAGCTGCGGTCCGCCGGGCCCGGTGCCACGCGGTGGAGGAAATGCAGCTGCTCCTCCCACTCCTGCACCTCCACGTGCAGGTTCTGAATGCGAGAATCATCCGCCAGCTTGGTCATCTCGAAGTAGTGGGTCGCGAAGAGTGTCCTGGGCGCGCCGCCCTTGAGGTCACGGAGGAACAGGGCGATGGCTTCCGCCAGGGCCAGGCCATCCCTCGTGGAGGTGCCGCGGCCGATCTCGTCGAGGATCACCAGGCTGGCGGCCGTGGTCTGGTTGAGGATGCGCGCGGTCTCGGTCATCTCCACCATGAAGGTGGACTGGCCCTTGGCCAGCTGATCCGAGGCGCCGATGCGGGTGAAGATGCGGTCCACTAGGCCGAAGCGCATGAGCTCGGCGGGCACGAAGGAGCCGGTCTGGGCCAGCACCACCAGAAGGGCCGCAGCGCGCAGGAAGGTGGATTTGCCACCCATGTTGGGGCCCGTCACCACGGCCATGGGCTGGGCCGCTGAGAACTGAAGATCGTTCGGAATGCACTCACGACCGAGCCGCGCTTCCAACATTGGATGCCGGGCGGCGGCCAGCACCAGCTCCCGCTCCTCGCCCAGCTCGGGCCGGGTCCAGCTCGACAGCCGGGCTCGCTCCGCCAGGGCCGCCAGCACATCGAGGGAGGCCACGGCCCGTGCAAGGCGCGTCAGGTCGGCGCGGTATTCCAGCACCAGGGCCAGCAGGCGCTGGAACCGGGTGGCCTCCAGGCGGGCCTGGTCGCTTTCGGCGCTCAGCAGCCGCTGCTCGAAGGCCACCAGCTTCTCGGTGGTGAAGCGCTCGGCGTTGGCTAGGGTCTGCTTGCGGAGGAAGTGCGCCGGTACCGCGCCCAGGTTGGCTTTCGTGATCTCGAAGTAGTAGCCGAAGACCCGGTTGTACTTGATCTTCAGGCTGTTGATGCCAGAGGCGGCGCGCTCTTCCTCTTCCAGTTCCAGCATCACCTGCTTGGCGTCTCTCGCCAGGCGTCGCACGGCGTCCAACTCCGCATCCACGCCCTCGCGGATGACGCCGCCCTTTTCCAGATCCAGCGGAGGAGCCTCGGCCAGGCAGCGCTGGAGTTCACTCATCAACGGTGCGCAAAGCGGCGTGTCCTCGGGCCAGAGGCCCAGGTCCGCCACTTCGGTGGCCCAGCCCTCGTCCTGGATGCGCCCCGGCAGTTTCTGGAGCACGCTCAGACCCTCGCGCAGCTGGGCCAGTTCCGGCGGGTTGGCCAAGCCGAGAGCCACACGGCCCAGCAGCCGGTCCAGGTCCGGCACCTGCGCCAGCAGGGTCTGGATGGGTGTGCGGCGGCGATCCTCGGTCAGCCAGGCCACCTGGGACCACCGGCGCTCCAGCGCGTCCCGATCCCGCAGGGGCTGCTCCAGCCAGGCCTTCAGCAGCCGCGAGCCCAGGCGGGTGCGGCACTGATCCAGCAGGGCCAGCAGGGAGCCTGACTTCCCGCCATCCAGGCCGTTGGCGAGGACTTCGAGGTGGCGGGCGCTGGTGGCGTCCAACAGCGGCCCCGAGGCGCCCAGTTCCAGTGACACGCCCTGCAGGTGGGCGGGTCGTCCCTTCTGGGTGGCCTCCACATGGTCCAGCAGGGCCGCCAGGGCGCCCAGGGCCGCGGGGTACGGATCAAGTCCAACACCTTCGAGGTGCTGCCAGCCAAAGAAGGCCAGCACCTGCTGCTTCGCCCGCGAGGCCTCGAAGCGCCAGGCCGGAAGACGCGTACGTGCGGCTTCGAGGTCAGGAATATCCTCGGCCTCTTCGGCCAGGATCAACTCCTGGGGACCCAGCCGCTCCAGGGTGGCGCACAGGGCCTCCTCGCCTTCGCCCGGCAGCACCCGCAGGGCACCGGAGGCCAGCTGCAGCAGGGCCAGACCCCAGGTCCGGCCGCTCCGATGCAGGGCGCAGAGCCAGCGGGCGTCGTCATCCAGCCAGGTGCCGGGCGTGATGATGCGCCGGATGGCCCGGGGCAGCAGGCCCTTCACGTCCTCGGCCTTGGCCGTGGGCTCGGCGATGGCCGCGGAGAAGCCCGCCGCCAGCAGCTTGGGCAGGTACGACTCCAGCGCGAAGTGGGGCACACCGCACATGGGCGTCTCGGAGTCGGAGCCCTTGCCCCGCAGGGTGAGGGCGATCTCCAGCACCGGCGCGGCGCGGATGGCGTCCTCCCCCAGGATCTCGTAGAAATCCCCCATGCGCGTCAGCAGCACAGCATCGCCCGCCTCGCGCTTGAGGCCGGCGATCTGCTGCAGCATGGGAGTGGACATGAACCGGCTCGGAAAGTGGAAAAGCTGAATCCACAGATTACACAGATGACACAGATTCAGTGCCGGCCTGCTCTTCAGCCCGGCCTTTCAATTTGTTTTCCCATCTGTGGAATCTGTGGACAGATGCCCTTTCCCTGACTTCCTCGAAACCGCCGATGCCGCGAAGATGGAGCCATGGACAGCGTGGAATGTATCGTCATCGGAGCCGGGGTCGTAGGCTTGGCCCTGGCCCGGCACTTGGCCCTGCAGGGCCGCGAGGTCGTGGTGCTGGAGGCGGAGGACCGCATCGGCATGGGCATCAGCTCCCGCAACAGCGAGGTGATCCACGCGGGGATCTACTATCCGGCCGGTTCATTGAAGGCCCGACTTTGCGTGGCGGGCAACCGCTCGCTCTATGCCTACTGCCAGGCCCATGGCGTGGCGCATCGCCGCTGCGGCAAGCTCATCGTGGCCACCGATGATAGCCAGCTCGAAGGCCTGCGCCGGCTTCAAGCCCGGGCGGAAATCAATGGTGTGGATCTCCAGTGGCTGGAGGCCGGAGCCGCCCGGGAACGGGAGCCCGCGCTCCACTGCACCGCCGCCCTGCTCTCCCCCAGCACCGGCATCGTGGATAGCCATGGGCTCATGCGGGCCTTGTGCCTGGAAGCAGAAACCCAAGGTGCTTCGGTGGTACTGCAGAGCCCGGTCCTGGGCGGGCGGCGGGGGACCGCTGGCCTCGAGGTGGAGGTCGGCGGCGCGGACCCCATGACCCTTCAGGCCGGGCGCGTCTACAACTGTGCAGGGCTCGGCGCCGTGCCGCTGGCCCGGGCCTTCGAGGGGGCCCGGCCCGAATCCCTGCCGCCCCTGCCCCGGCGCTTCGCCAAGGGCAGCTACTTCAGCCTCGCCGGCACGGCACCCTTCTCCCGGCTCATCTATCCCGTTCCCTCCCAGGGCGGCCTGGGTGTGCACCTCACCCTGGATCTTGCAGGCCAGGCCCGCTTCGGGCCTGACGTGGAGTGGGTGGAGCACGAAGACTACGACGTGGATTCCCGGCGGGCCGATGCCTTCTACGCGCAGGTCCGCAGGTACTGGCCAAAGCTTCCGGATGGGGCCCTTCAGCCGGCCTACGCTGGCATCCGGCCCAAGCTGCACGGCCCCGGTGAACCAGCGCCCGACTTCCTCATTCAGCGCGAGGAGGCCCACGGCCTGCCCGGCCTGGTGAACTTCCTCGGCATCGAGTCCCCGGGGCTGACCGCCTGCCTGGCCCTGGCGGAAGAAGCCGCGAAGTGAATGGGCGGCGCTCCAGCCAGGGGGCACAGCAACCGTTGGGGCGGTTCTGGCGCTCCGGCTCGGGCCTTCAGTCCGCCAAGGGACAGTCACGGAACAGCAGGAGCTTCCCGTCCTTCCCTTTTTTCAGCACCTGCAGGTAGCGGGCCCTGGTCGTGTCGACCTTCCCGTCGGACTCGCTGGTCATTTCGTAGGTTCCCTGGTCCAGAATGGCGTCTCCCAGGGGGTGAGTCTCTTCAGAGACGACCTTCATGGCTTTCACCCTCAGGCCCTTGAACATCCCGGTCAGGAATTCCTGGATGGCGGCGCGCCCCTTCAAAGTGGTGCCCTTGAAGAAAAACAGGTGGCCGTCCTCTGAATAGAAGGCCGCCACTGCGGCCGCATCGCCCTTCATCATGGCTGCAGCGAAAGCCTCGTTCAGGGCGTCCACCTTGACCTTGACCGGGGGACTGGCGACCGAGGGCAGGGCGACAAGAGCGGCTAGAAGCAACGTGCGCATGGCACCTCCGGGGAGTGGGTCGCGAGCAGGATGGATCATTTTTAATTGAGACTCAATGCCAATAGTCGGGAAAACACATCCTCTTTCAATGCCGTGCCGGAGGCCGACCTCAAGTTGGCTTGCCAGGTCTGGGATGTCCGACCTGCGCGGCAATGTGAGTTTTGAAGAAAATTTTAGTGCATATACATCATATTTAAACCATTCTGAAGGGGAGGTGTCCCATGTCCCTCCTTCCCTTCACACAGAAGGCCAATGACGTCCTGGTGGCGGCGCGGCAGCGAGCCGTCCAGGATCAGCATCCGGAGCTGGTCCCCCAGCACCTCTTCGGGGCCCTGCTGGCGCCAGACGCCGGGCTGCATCCCCTGCTGGAGCGGGCCGGTCTGAGTCCGGAGTCCATTCAGGGCCTGGTCGACGCGGCTGAGGGCCTCATCACGAAACTGCCCCGGGCGGTGGGCGGCGCGGAACCCCAGGTCGGCGCGGCCTTCCGGCATTTCCTGGAAGTGGCCAGCGACACAGGTCGGGGCCTGAGTGATCGCTTCCTGGCCACGGATGCGCTGCTGCTGGCCCTGGCCAACGCCCACACGGACGCCAAGAAGGTACTGGAGCGCTTCGGCCTGGACCGGAAGACGCTGGAGGCCGCCATCCGCGAGGGCCGCAAAGGCTCGAAGGTCGAGGACGAGCAGGCCGAGGAGAAATTCGCGAGCCTGGAGAAATACTCGAAGGACTACACGGCCCTGGCTGCCGCCGGGAAACTGGACCCCGTCATTGGCCGCGATGAGGAGATCCGCCGGGTGCTGCAGGTGCTCTCCCGGCGCACCAAGAACAATCCCGTGCTCATCGGTGAACCCGGCGTGGGCAAGACCGCCATCGTGGAAGGCCTGGCCCAGCGCATCCACAAACGGGATGTGCCGGAAAGCCTCAAGGGCCTGCGTGTCATGGGCCTGGACATGGGCGCCCTGGTGGCCGGCACCCAGTACCGGGGCCAGTTCGAGGAGCGCCTGAAGGGCGTCATCCAGGAAGTCGAAAAGGCCGAAGGTGAAGTCGTGCTCTTCATCGACGAGCTGCATCTGCTGGTGGGAGCGGGGGCGGTTTCGGGCGGAATGGACGCGGCCAACCTGCTGAAGCCGGCCCTGGCCCGGGGCGAGTTGCGCTGCATCGGCGCCACCACCTTGAACGAATACCGCAAGTACATCGAGAAGGATGCCGCTCTGGAGCGCCGCTTCCAGCCGGTCTTCGTGGACGAGCCGGGCGTGGAGGATGCCATCTCCATCCTGCGGGGCCTGAAGGAGCGCTACGAGCTGCACCACGGTGTCCGCATCCAGGACGCGGCCCTGGTGGCCGCGGCTCAATTGAGCCACCGTTACATCGCCGACCGCTTCCTGCCGGACAAGGCTGTGGATCTCATGGACGAGGCGGCCAGCGCCGTGCGCATGCAGCTGGACAGCCGGCCCACGGAAATCGACGTCCGTGAGCGCCGGGAGATGCAGCTGCAGCTGGAGCGGCATTCCCTGACGAAAGAAAAGGACGCGGCCAGCCGCGCGCGGCTGGCGGATATCGAGAAGGAACTCGCTGAACTCAATGAGGAACTCTCCCGCCTGCGAGCGCAGTGGGAGAACGAGAAGAAGGTGATCGAGGGCACCCGGGGGATCCAGAAGCGGCTGGACGATCTGCGCATCGAGCTGGAGCAGGCCAAGGTGAAGGGCGAGTACGAGCGCGCCTCCCGGCTGGAGTACGGTGAAATCCCCGCGCTCGAGAAACAGCTGACGGCCACGTCGCCGAAGGAAAGCGCCATGCTCCGCCTGGAAGTGGGCGAGCCCGACATCGCGGCCATCGTGAGCCGCTGGACCGGCATCCCCGTGAACCGCATCCTCGAAGGCGAGGTGGAGAAGCTCCTCAAGATGGAAGCCCGCCTGCGCGAGCGGGTGGTGGGCCAGGACCCGGCCCTGACAGCCATTGCCGACGCCCTGCGTCGCAACCGTGCGGGCCTGGGTGACCCCAAGCGGCCCATCGGCAGTTTCCTGTTCCTCGGCCCCACCGGCGTGGGCAAGACCGAGGTGGCCCGGGCACTGGCGGAATTCCTCTTCGACGACGAAAACGCCCTGGTCCGCATCGATATGAGCGAGTTCACCCACGAGGCCGATGCCACCCGTCTCATCGGCGCGGCGCCCGGCTACGTGGGCTATGAGGAAGGTGGTCGCCTCACCGAGGCCATCCGACGGCGTCCCTACGCGGTCATCCTCCTGGATGAAATGGAAAAGGCCCACCCCCGCACTTTCGACATCTTCCTGCAGGTGCTCGAAGACGGCCGCCTCACCGATGGCCAGGGCCGGACGGTCAATTTCCGCAACACCGTGGTGCTCATGACCACCAACCTGGGCAGCCAGGCCATCTTCGATGCGGGCGGCGATCCCACGAAAGCCGAGGTGGCCGTGCAGGCGGCCCTCCATGCCCACTTCCGCCCGGAATTCCTGAACCGCCTTGACGAGGTGGTCATGTTCCGTTCCCTGGACCGGACCGATATGAAGGCCGTAGCCCGCATCCAGCTCAAGCGGGTGGAGGGCCTGCTGCAGGCCCAGCGCCTGGGCCTGGAAGTGCCCGAGGTTGCCCTGGACTGGCTGGCGGAGGAGGGCTTCGACCCCCAGTTCGGCGCCCGCCCCCTCAAGCGCCTCATCCAGCATGCCGTGGTGAATCCCCTGTCCCGCCTGGTCCTTCAGGGCCAGCTCCAGCCCGGCGGCCTGGCGCGCCTGGTGGTCCGTGATGGGCAGCTTGCGGTGGAGGCAGAGGCAGTCCAGTAGACGCCCTTGCCCTGCAACCATTCACCCGCCATCGGATGCCCAAACTTGCCTCCGCCCCCCCTGAGACCGATGAAGGGAGGGTCTTAGGAGCCGGTGTGCCTCTTTTCCACCCCATCCCGATCCTCATCGTGGATGACGAAGCTGATCTGCGGGACCTGTTGGTGGAAGCCCTGCAGGATCAGGGGTATGCCGCAGAGGGCGCGGACGGTGGCGCCCAGGCCCTGGCCCTGGTCCATGAGAAGCACTTCCCTGTGATCTTCACGGATCTAAACATGCCCGGCGGTCTGTCGGGCCTGGAGCTGCTGCGGGCGGTCCACAATGAGGACTCCCAGAGTGTCGGCATCCTCATGACGGGCTACGCCACCACGGAATCCGCCATCCAGGCGCTGAAACGCGGGGCCTATGACTTCATCCAGAAGCCGTTCAAGCTGGCCGAGATCGAGGCCAGCCTGGAACGCGCCCTGGAGCACTACCGTCTCCTGCGGGAAAACGAGGAATACCAGCAGAACCTGGAACGGATGGTGGAAGCCCGCACCAAGGAGATCCTGGGGCTCAAGAACGATATCGAACGGCTCTTCGAAGGTTTCGTCAACGCCTCGGTGACGGCCATCGAATCCCGCGACCCCAGCACCTCGGGCCATTCCAGCCGGGTGGCGAACCTGACGGTGGGCCTGGCCGAAGCCGTGAACCGTACCCCCAATGGACCCTACGGGGCCATCCAGTTCAACCCGCTGCAGATCAGGGAGATCCGCTACGCCAGCCTCCTCCATGATTTCGGCAAGGTGGGCGTCCGGGAGCAGGTGCTGGTGAAGGCCAAGAAGATCGAAGGGGAGCGGCTGGAGAGCATCTACCAGCGCCTGCATCAGCGGACCTTGGAAGCCATGCGCGACCGGCTGCTGGAGGCCTGGAGCAAGGGCCAGAGCTTCGACCACGACACGATGGGGGCCCTGCTGAACCGGCAGGATGAGGAAACCCAGCGGCTGATGGACCTGGTCCGCCGCAGCAACGAACCGACCGTGCTGCCTCAGGAGGTGGCGCTGGAATTGAACCTTCTGGAAGACCTCACCTACCAGCACTGGAAGGGTGATCGGCGGACGCTCATCGAGCCGCGCGACCTGGACCTGCTGCGCATCGCCAAGGGCAGCCTGTCCGAAAGCGAGCGCGACGAAATCCAGAACCACGTCACCTACACCTACCGCTTCCTCAGCCAGATCCCCTGGACGACGGAGCTCGCGGGCGTGCCCGAGATCGCCTGGGCCCACCACGAACGCCTGAACGGGAAGGGCTATCCCCGCCAGCTGCTGGAGGCGGACATCCCGGTCCAGAGCAAGCTCATGGCCGTCACCGATGTCTACGATGCCCTGACCGCCGCGGATCGCCCCTACAAGGCCGCCGTGAGCGTCGAGCGCAGCCTCGAGATCCTCGAGCAGGAGGCCAAGGTGAACCTGCTGGACGCCGAGGTGCTGAAGATCTTCCTCGAAGCCCGGATCTATGAGCGAACGATCGCCCCCGGGCGGACCTCATGATCCAGGAGCCCATCCTCATCGTCGATGACGAGCTCGAAGTCCGGGTGACCCTGCTGGAAGCCCTGGAAGACCAGGGGTACACGGCAGAAGCGGTGGCCAGCGGCGAGGAGGCCCTGGCCCGCATGGCCAAGCGCTCCTTCCCGGTGGTCCTCACGGATCTCCACATGCCCGGCGGCCAGACAGGGCTGGATCTCATCGGGGCCATCCGGCATCAGTTTCCGGACACCCTCTGCGTCCTGATCACGGCCTACGCCACCCTCGACACCAGCATCGAGGCGCTGAAACGGGGGGCTTACGACCTGATCCAGAAACCCTTCCGCCTCGCGGAAATGGAAGTGGTCCTGAACCGCGCGCTGGAGCACGCGAATCTGCTCCAGAAGGTCCGCGCCTACCAGGAGGAGCTGGAAACCCGCATCCTGAACCGCACCCGGGACCTTCAGGAGGCCCACCAGGAAGCTCTGGCCCTGAGCGATCTCAGCCTCCAGGCCCTGGATGCGCCCTCCCCGGAGGCCTCTCTGGATCCCCTGCTGGACTGGCTTGCGGACCGCTGGGCCCCGGACGGCCTGGGCTGCTATCGGCGCGACGAGGATGGGTCCCTGGCCCTGCGGGCGGCCCGGGGGCGGCTGTCACTTCCCCCGCGACTGGCCCGTCCCTGCCCCGGCCCCCTGACGGCGCCAGACTTCGGGTACCCCGAAGAGCACCTGCTCCCCCTGGGCACGGCCGGGTGGCTGTACCTCGGCTATGAAGGGCGCTCAGTCTTCACGGAATCGGATCCCGCCTTCCTGCTGCTCGCCCGCCATCTGGAACTCGTCCTCCGGGTAAGGTGAGGGCATGAACAGCGCGCACCAACTCCTCTGGACCGGCTTCAACGGTCTCGATCCGGTCGAGGTGGAGCTGCCCTTCCGGCCTGGCGGCCTCGTCCTGTTCGCCCGCAACCTCGACCCGGATCCTGAGCTTGGCCCGGCGCGCTGTCGGGCCCTGGTTGACGGACTTCAGGCCCGGTTCGGCGCGGATCTGCCCCTGGCTGTGGCCCTGGATCAGGAAGGCGGGCCCGTGAGTCGCCTGCGTCCCTGGACAGGCCCCACGCCACCGCTGCGCCGGCTCTGGACGGAATTCGGCCCCGAAGGGTGCGCGGCCTGGGGACGGCTCTGGGGCGAGGGACTGCGCCTGCTCGGCTTCAATGTGGATTTCGCACCGGTGCTGGATCTCTGGGATGGCCATCCCGGGGCGGGCATCGGGGATCGGGCCGCGAGTGGACTGCCCTCGGAAGCCGCCCGAGCGGCCGGCGCCTTCCTGCACGGGCTGGAATCCACTGGCGTGCGGGGTTGTCTCAAGCACTTTCCGGGGCTGGGCGGCACCACCTTGGACAGCCACCAAGGCCTCCCGGCCCTGGCGGATCCCCGGCAGGTTAGACGCAACGCGGAAGCCTTCCTCCCCCTGGCCCATCCCGACCGGCTGGTGATGGTAGCCCATCTGCGCACGCCCGCCAGCGGAGCCCTCCCGGCAAGTCTCCACCGGGGTTCGGTGCAGGACAACCCCTGGGGCCTCCAGGGCCGCTTCCTGCCCGACGATCTGGAGATGGGTGGCTGCACGGATTGGAGCTGGGAGGACCGGGTGCGACTCTGCCTGGAGGCCGGTCACCAGTGGCTGCTGGTGTGCCAGACCGCCCGGGGTTGGACGGCCTGCTCCGAGGCAACCGCCAGTCTGCCGGAAGCCCTCTGGGGCCCGGCCCTGGCGGCCACTCTGACCATGCGCCGGCAGCTCCCCTCGGCCATCCCATTCGATCCCCGGGTTTGGAAGGATTGGCTGGCGCGGCTTCGGGCTGCGGCAAAGGAGAACTGATGGCAGGTCGAATCCTCATCGTCGATGACAACACGATGATCCGCAGCGAGATCAAGGCGGTCCTCATGAAGGACGGCAGCTTCACGCACTTCATGGAAGCCTCGGACGGCCTGACCGCCTTCAAGACGATCATGGAACACCCGCCGGATCTGGTGCTCTGCGACCTGGTCATGCCCGGCTTCGACGGCCTGAAATTCCTGGGCCTCAAAGCCAGTCGCAAGGAACTGGAACAGATCCCGGTCATCATCCTCACCGCCGAGGATGACCTGGACCGCAAGGCCGAGATCCTCGAACGGGGCGCCTCCGACTACGTGACCAAGCCCTTCCACGAGAAGGAGCTGCTCGCGCGGGTGCGCATCCACACCAAGCTGAAGCTCCTCCAGGATGAGTTGCGCGAAACAAACATCCGCCTGGAGGACCTGTCGGTCACCGACCCGCTCACGGGCCTGGCCAATCGCCGGCGGCTCATGACGCGGCTCGAGGAGGAGGTCGCCCGGGCCCGGCGCTACAAGACGCCCCTGTCCGTGGTGATGATCGATATCGATCACTTCAAGCAGGTGAACGACACTCACGGTCACGCCATGGGCGACGAGGTCCTCCGGAACATCGGCGCCATGCTCAAGGCCTGCGTCCGCACCACGGACCTGGCGGCACGCTATGGTGGCGAGGAATTGACGTTGGTCCTCCCTCACACGGACCTTCCAGCAGCGATTCAGGTGGCCGAGAACCTGCGCCAGA
>Ga0302322_100001914_pt1 | contig 17405 bp, 15 predicted proteins | sample Fen_T0_2_FD_203757 | JGI IMG/M metagenome (GOLD analysis project Ga0302322, IMG submission 203757) | Peat permafrost microbial communities from Stordalen Mire near Abisko, Sweden - Fen_T0_2 | ecosystem: Environmental > Terrestrial > Soil > Wetlands > Permafrost | place: Sweden: Abisko... | reverse complement strand
TACTGGATGGCGATGTTCTTCGTCAGCCCGATGACGGCGTACTTGGAGGCTGAATAGGCAGCCCCGCCGTTGCCGTAGACCCCGGCGATGGAGGAGACGTTGACGATGCTGGCGGCCTGCCCCTCGCCCAGGCGGAGCAGGAACTCGCGGCAGAAGTAGAACGTGCCGGAGAGGTTCACGGCGAGGACGGTGTCCCACAACTCGTCCGTGACCCTCGTGGTCGGCGTGTGCTGGTCGACGATGCCGGCGTTGTTGATCAGGACGTCGACCCTGCCGAATCGTGCGACGGTCTCGTCGAAGACGCGCCTGCAGTCCTCGACGCGGGTGACGTCGGCGGGGACGACCAGTGCTGTCCCGCCCGCCTCCTCGATCCTGGCCGCGACCTCCGCGAGCTTCTCCGCCCGGCGCGCGACCAGGGCGACAGTCGCGCCCTCACGCGCGAACAGCTCGGCGGTGGCCTCACCGATGCCGGCGTTGGCGCCGGTGACGATCGCGATCTTGCCCTCGAGCCTGCCCATCCTCGTCCCCTCTCCCTCTCGTCAGATCCGGGTCGCGCCGCCGTCCACGGACAGCGCCTGGCCGGTGATGAAAGATGCGTCGTCTGAGGCGAGATACAACACGGCGCTGGCGACTTCTTCTGGCGTCCCCAGCCGCCCCAGCGGCACGATGCCGGTCACGGCCCGCACGTCCTGATCGGCGAAGACGCGCTGGAGACCCGGCGTCGCGATGGGTCCCGGACAGATGCAGTTCACCGTGATCGCGTGGGGAGCCGTCTCGAGTGCGAGCGCCTTGGTGAACGCGATGACGCCGCCCTTGACCGCCGAGTACAGAGCCATGTTCGGGCCGCCGATCTTGCCGGCCACGGCCCCGGTGTTGACGATCCTGCCGTACCCTTGCGCCGTCATCGCCGGCAGCACGGCGTGGCAGGCGCGGATGGTGCTCTTGAGGTTGACGGCGATCATCCGGTCCCAGAAGTCGTCGGTCTGGTCGACGAACGGCTTCTGGGGGGCGAGGTCGGGATCGCCGCCGACGTAGTTGAAGAGGATGTCGACCCTGCCGAACTCGCCGACCGCGCGCGCGACCATAAGGTCGATGGTCGCCGCGTCGGTGATGTCTCCGGGCGCGAGCGCGACTCTGCCGCCCTGCGCGCGCACGGCCTCGGCGGTGGCCGCCAGGCCCGCCTCGTCGATGTCGTTGACGACGACCGCGGCCCCCTCGGCTGCAAAGCCGAGGACGGCGGCTCTGCCCATCCCTGAGGCGCCGCCGGTGACGAGAGCCACCCTGTCGGTGAACCGCATGAGCATCGACCTCCCGCGTGACGGGGTTCGCCTTGACATCACCACCATACCTGAGAAGATGTCGTAGAGCGAGCGCTCTATCGCTCTGTCTGACCGGTGTGTCTCAGTCTCGGATCGGCCCTCCGCCTTCGGGCAGAACGTACCTCGTGGCCGGTCCCGAGGCGCCGCCTCGGTCAGCGGCAGAGGTCGCCTAGTCGATGAAGCACGGGAGGCAAGACTGATGATCCGCCCCAACTACGAGTCAGACGCCGGCAAGCGCCGGGAGATCCCGCCGCAGGAACTGGGCACGATCCCCTTCGTTCCGTTCGAAGAATACAAGGAGATGCTCAAGCACTGCATCATGATGAAGCGCGAGAACGGCATCCTCGAGGCCAGACTGCACACCGACGGCGACAGCATGCAGTGGGGCGCGCCGGCACATCAGGGTCTGCACGTCTTCTTCGACCTCGCCGGCCGCGACCTCGACAACGAGGTCATCATCCTCGGCGGCACCGGCCAGGACTTCATCAAGAGCATGGGCAAGGCGAACCTCAAGGTAGACGAAGAGACCAAGGAGTTCGAGTCCCAGGGCGACGACGCCTGGAAGCTGTACGAGTACCAGTACCTCGACGGCACCAAGAACATCGAGGGCCAGATCTTCGACATCCAGGTGCCCACCATCGGCATCTGGAACGGCGCCGCCTTCCACACCGACATCCCCCTGTTCTGCGACATCACCCTCTGCACTGAGGACGCGTGGACCACCGAGATGCACTACCGCGTCAACATGGTCCCCGGCGACGGCATCCAGACCGTGTGGCGCGAGCTCATGGGCCGCAAGCGCTACGCCTACGCCGAGCTGACCGGCGAGGTCATCACCGCGCGCAAGGCGCTCGCGCTCGGCATGATCAACGAGATCTGCCCCGACACCGAGTCGGCCTACGCGCGCGCCCAGGAGATCGCCGAGCTGATCATGCGCACCGGCTCGCGCGTCACGCGCCGCATCACCACGCAGCAGATCCGCCGGCCCTGGAAGATGGACATCGCCGACGAGCTGCGCAACGCCTTCTCGACCGAGATGTACGTGACGGCGACCGAGCACTCCCCGCACGAGAACAAGTACTGGGACTGGGCGCACGAAGAGGCCGGGCTGGTCAGGGAAGCCGAGAAGAAGGGCAAGGTCATCCGCCCCCGCGTCGGCGGCGGCCAGGAAGAGGACGAGATCAAGTAGCGCCGGCGCTCCGGACCACACCCGGAGTGACGTCAAGAGGTCACGAGGGGCGCGAGTCGGATCGACTCGCGCCCCTCGCCCTCGTCTCAGGGAAGCGCGTCCCGAGGGACGGGAGGCCCTTCCGAGATGAGCCGGTCGACGAGGTCTCGATACTCCTCGAGGCGCGCGGAGGCGTCGTTCGTCCCCCTGTACGCCGCCTCCACGGCGAGGTACAGGAAGAGGTGCGTGAACATGACGTCCCGCTGGTCGAAGTCGCCGTCCCAGGTGGCGCGCATGGAGGCCTGCTCCGTCGCGCCGAAGAGGCTGTAGGCCATCAGCTCGTCGGGGATCGGCGGTCCGCCGCCCTCGCGCCGCAGTTCACGCAGGTCGGCTGTGGGGCCGGCCGCGATGATCCGCAGGGCCTCCTGTACCGCCGCCCTGGTCTCCGCGTCCTCCTGCAGGCCTTCGGCCATGGCGAGGCCGAGAAGGTCGGGGCTCAGGCGCTGGAGTCCCCAGTAGGCGTACATGCGCCAGATGAGACGGACGGCCGGGTCCGGTTCGTCCGCGAGCGGCGGCTCGATGAGGCCGCTCATCCAGTGGACGAACACGTTGAACGACTCCACGAAGAGTTGCCTCTTGGTGACGAAGTGGGTGTAGAAGACGGGGGGTGCGATGCCCACTTCCCGGATGATGTCGGCGATGCGCGTGCGCTTGTAGCCGCGTCGGGCGAACTGGCGCGCGGCCGTCTGCAGGATCGCGCCGCGCGTTTCCGCGGCCCGCCGAGCGACCAGGTCGGGCTCGGCGGCCGCTTGGCGCTCGAGCAGCGGAGCGATGCTCGTCCTCACGGTCTCGAGATCTGCTCCCGAGCCTTTGAGGCGGCGGATCTCCTTCAGAAGCTCAACGTGCACGTCGCTGTAGATGGCGCGGCTGGCCGCCGCCTTCTGCGCGGCGGGCAGCAGACCCTCACGCACGTAGTAGTAGATCGTACTGCGCGGTGTGTCTGCGGCTGTCTCCAGCTCCGTGATGGTGAGCGCTCTCACCCTCGACACTCCTCCCCCGCTGTGACGGACCGACCTGAGAACACTATGCATTGACACGCGGACGGCACAACTCTAGCATGCGTAGCAATCGTTCCAAGTCCTATAGTCATATTTGACAGGTCAAACGCTCGCATACCGCCGGGGGCGGCCGAGCGAGGAGGTCCGGGTCCGGGATGAACACTATCGAGATCGACTTCGACGCCTGTACTGGCTGCAAGACGTGCTATCTGGCGTGCTTCGCCGACGTGATCCGCTGGGATGCCGACGCCAAGCGGCCGGCGATCGCGTACCCGGAGGACTGCGTGCACTGCAATCTCTGCGAGATCAGCTGCAAGGACGAGGCGATCAAGGTCATCGCCGACTGGGACATGGACTTCCCGCCGGTCATCGAGCGAGGGTTCCCCTACAGGGTTGGAGGTCAGCGATGACCGCCCTGGAGGCGCTCGGCCGAGTCGAATCCGCCGACGTGCTGGTGATCGGCGGCGGCATCGGCGGCCTCGCCGCCGCCACTGCCGCGAAGGAGAAGAATCCGGACGCCGACGTGCTGGTCGTCGAGAAGGCCACCTCAGGCTGGGCCGGCCAGGCCAACAAGGGCGCCGGCATCTGGTGGTACCTCGCGCCCGAGGACGACGCGGACCGCTTCGTGCAGTTCCACTGCGAGCACATCGGCCACTACATCGAGGACCAGGAACTGCTGGCCGATTTCGGCCGCGAGAGCCTGGAGACCCTCGAGCGGATGGACGGCTGGACGGGCAAGTTCGAGCGCCGCGAAGACGGGCAGTTCATCCACAAGCGCTTCAAGCCGTTTCTGCCCTGGAGCCTCACCGGCGCCGACCTCGACCTCATGCGTGCGCTCAAGCGCACTGCCCGCAAGCTGGGCGTGCGCTTCATCGACAAGATGTCGCTGACCGACCTGCTGACCGACGGCGGCCGCATCGCCGGCGCCGTCGGTTTCAGTCTTCTCGACGGCGCGCCGATCGTCATCAAGGCGCCGGCGGCGATCATCGCCACCGGCGGCCAGAGCTACCGGATCATGGGCATGTGGAGCTGCCAGCGCGGCGACGGCCTGGGCATGGCCTGGCGTGCCGGCGCACAGATGCGCAACGCCGAGTGGGGCCCGTTCGCCCAGCTCGCCGGCAAGCGTGGCAAGGAACCGCTCATCGGCGCCGAGGACGCTCTGTACAACGCCTGGCACGAGAAGCTCTCGCCGCGATTTCGCGGCGAGTTCGAGGCCGACGTCTGCGGCATGACCAGCGCGGTGTGGTACCAGCAGATGATGGCCGGCAACGGCCCGCTGGTGACGTTCCACCCCGAGAATTGGATGCTCGCCAACACCACGGAGGACGTGGAGGGCGGCACCGTGTGGGACCGGCCGGAGGCCGTGAAGTTCTGGACGACGCTCATCAGCCGGGTGCGCGCCGCCGACGCGCCCGGCGCGTTTCTCGAGGTGTTCCCGGCGGTGCTCGGCGAGCTCTCGCCGATCAAGGTCGACCACCAGATGGCGACCACCGTTCCGGGGCTCTTCGCCTGCGGCAACGCCTGCTACAACGGCTCCGGCCTGCCGGGCGCGGTGCCCGCATCGCCCGGCCGCATGCGCGGGGCGGGGCTCTACGGCGCCACGTGGATGGGCATCCGCGCCGGCGAGTCCGCGGCCGCCACCTCATCCGCTGCCGAGGTGGATCCGGCGCAGGCAGAGGCGCTGCTGCGCGACGCGCTCGCCCCACTCGAGCGCGCCAATGGCGTGCCCGCGATGGAGCTCGTCAAGGGCATCCAGAGCGCCGTGAGCCCTGTCGGCTACTCGATCTACAAGAGCGAGGAGCGCATGAACGAGGCGCTGGGGATGGTGCTCGACGTCAAGGCGCGCCTCCCACAGGTGACGGCCACCGACCCGCACTACCTGGTGGCCGCCCACGACGCGCGCAACATGGCGCTGAGCGCGGAGCTCTTCTACAGGACCGCGCTTGAGCGCAAGGAGTCGCGCGGCTGGTTCATCCGCGAGGACTATCCGGAACGCGACGACGCCGAGTGGCTCAAGTGGGTCTACGCGGAGCCGGACGGCGACGGGATGCGTATCTGGACCGAGGACGTCCCCGTCGCGGACTACCCCTTCCACCCGACCGCCACCGAGAGGAGCTGAGCCCGATGGCCGCCACGATGGAACGCCAGCCTCGCCCTCTGACCCCTGAGGAGCAGGCCAAACCCTACGCCAAGTTCTACACGATGGAGTTCCCCGGGCCGGACCCGGCGACCGTTGCGCTGATGGCGCGCGACCGCCGGCTCCCGCAGGAGCGGATGCTCATGCCGGAGGATCTCAACAGGTTGCTCGACCCCGGCAACCTCGAGACCGAGGTCGGCTGGGGCATGATGGACAACGGCGCCGGCTACATCGCCATGCGCCACGAGATGCCCGGCGTGACCGTCGAGATGGTCGACTGGTGGTTCGCCTGGCACCCCATCGAGGGTCTGCGCTACCGCATCTGGTACCCGCCGTATCACCTCGGCGTCCACGTCGACGAGTGGGCGCAGCCGCGGCTGCTCGACCCGCAAGTCCCCGTGCGTGACAAGTGCGAGAAGGTGGTCCACCACGTCACCGAAGACACGGGCATGGGCACCGAGCACATCGACATCCACTTCCTCACGCCGGAGCAGGTGGGCTTCGACATGAGCCGCTGGCACAAGCCCAACGTCGGCACCTTCGTCGGCGGCTTCGGCTGGAGTGTCAACGAGCACCAGCCGCCGGAGATCCCGGCCGCGCCGGCCATCATGGTCCACTTCATCCGCGAGATGGACGGCGGTGTCGAGTGGCGCACGCGCTTCTGGATGGGCTACACGATCCTGAACGGCCATCCGGTGCCGCTGCTCCCGCCGGGAGTCCGCGTACCCGAGGACGCGGTGTACGGGCTCGCCAACCACAACATCTACGAGTACACGCGGCTCACGTCGCTGCTTCCGCTGGTCTACGCGGAGCTCGGCGGAACCTACGCCTGAGAGGAGGACCATGCTCAAGAGCATCGTGATGATGGACCTGCCCATCGACGACATCGCGCCGATGGAGCGCTGGTACTACGAGGCGCACTCCTCAGAGATCTCGCGCCGGTACGGTCCCTTCCTGCAGCGCCACGAGAGCTACGTGGCGCTCGACGCGCCGGAGGACGCGCGCCGGTTCGGCTTCTACAACTGGCGCGTCACCGAGACGTACTGGCGTGAGATGCCGGAGGCCGGGGCGAGAGGCGCCTACTGCTTCACCCCGGCCCCGGTCTGGAACCCGATCGCCACCTGCACGGTGCCGGCGCAGCCGGACGACGACTTCTTCGGCTGGGACGGGTTCTCCACCGACGGCGCCAGCATCCGCTGGTACATCCTGATGCGGTACCCGCTGGGGGTGCGTCTCAAGGACGGCGAGGACTGGTTCGTCAACGTCCACGCCCCGGAGGTGTGCAGGCAGCCGGGGCTCACGCGCTTCTTCAGCTTCAAGTGCGAGCAGGAGGCGATCCCGCTGCCGGGCATGTGGCACCCGGACGCCACGCCGCCTCAGGATATGACGATGGTGCAGTGGGACCGGGTCGTCGAGCTCTGGTACCCGAGCTTCAGCGCCTGGCGCAAGGCGGTCATCGAAGAGCCGCCGGCGTACACCCCGCCCGAGTGGGCCACCGACGACTTCTACAAGGACGGCTATCCTGCGTACCCGTTCTTCAAGCCCGGCGTGGACTTCGTCAGCACGTTCCTGCTCGAGCGTCCCGCTGATGAGTTCCTTCGCGACACGCGCTACTACCGCCCGTGAACGCCCGCGTCCCGTTCCCCATCCGCCGGAGGTTCTCCTGATGGCCGTCCGACAGCTGACTCCAGAAGAAGAGGCCAAGCCCTACGCCAAGTACTACCACCGGGCGGTCACGCCGCCGGACCCGGACCTGATCGCGCGGATCAAGCCCGACGAACAGATCGATCCGGCTCTGGCGCTGCCGCCGGACCGCATCAGCGAGCTCCTCGACCCGGGCTATCACGAGGTCGAGACCGGCTGGTGCATCATGCCCAACGGCAGCGGCTACCTGGCCGTGCACAACAAGATGCCCGGTGTCACCGTCGAGATGCTCGACTGGTGGTTCTGGTGGCACTCCATGGCCAGCATGCGCTACGGCCTCTGGTACCCGCCGGGGCACTACGGGATCTCGATCAGCAAGAAGTCGCGCGCCCGGCTGTCCGATCCGGGCGTCCCGGCCAAAGAGAAGATCTACGGCCGCACCGACCACGTGGTCGAGGACATCGGGACGGGCGCGGAGGACATCTACATCTGCTTCTGCGCCCCCGAAGAGATGGGCTTCGACATGAGTCGCTTCCACGCTCCGAACGTCGCCGCCGTGTACGGCGGCTACGGCTTCGACCAGCCGCAGGGCGCCAAGCCGAGTGACATCCGGGCGCCCGCCATCATGTGCCACTTCATCCGCGAGCTTCCGGACGGGGAGGGCATCGAGTTCCGCTCGCGCTTCTGGATGGGCTACAAGCTCATCGCCGGCAAGCCCGTGCTCTCGATCCCACCGGGCGAATCCGTACCGGCCGACGTGCCGTTCGGCCTCGCCGACCACAACGTCAAGGAGTACTGCAACCTCAAGTCGCTGCTGCCCGAGATCTGGGCCGAGTTCAAAGACGCTGACCCGGCGCTGTGAGGTGTTCGTCCCAATGATCAACGCTGCACTGAGCAGTTGAGCATGGAGGTGGCTTGTGCCAATCAAGCTGATGGCGGCATCACGCCGCCGGCCTGGACTCACCAGGGCGGAGTACTTCCGCTACATCGAGCACTACCACGGTACCGTGGCGCGCGTCGAGCGCTTCAAGATCGAGAAGTACATCCAGAACCATGTGATCGACGGCGCCTTCGGCGTCCTCTCTGACGACTCGCACCAGAACAAGGTCACGGACAGAGACGCGGTCGTCGAGCTCCACTTCGACAGCTTCCGCGACATGCTGGCCACCCTCGAGCCCGAGGGAGTGACCCAGTCGCGCGCCAACCAGGACGGCCGGTTCTTCGCGGACGAGGCGAACAACGTGCTCGTGATGGCCGAGGAGGAAGAGCTTCCCGTAGCGAGTCCCATGCCGGCCTTCAACCCGGGCCTGGGGGAGCCTGGACACGGCGCGCTCAAGGTCATGCAGTACATCATGCGCCGGCCGGACGTCTTCCCCCAGGACTTCCACCGGCTCTGGCGCCGGGCGCATGACGAGGCTCTGGCGACGAGCTCCTACGCGAACGAGATGTTCAGGAAGATCACCGTGAGCAGGCGCTCACGGGTGAACGACAACGATGCGGCGGCTCGTGCGCACTTCAGGATGGTCGACCCGCCTGTGTACGATCTCGTCGTCTCGATCACGCTCGACAGCATGGAGCAGGTGGGCGCGTTCCGGCAGTATTTCGACGCGATGACCAAGAGCGCCCTGGACTTCGCCGATTGGTCGCAGTCGTTCTTCCTCTACGTGCGGCCCGTGCGGATCATCGACGACGCGTCAGCGAAGGAGTAGTCCCATGGCGGACATGACGAAGCCTGAGTGGCAGGCGCAGAAGACCTACGACCAGAATCGGGCCGACTGCAGGGTCAAGGCGACACGTCCGCCTCTCACGCCCGACGAAGAGAAGAGGCCGTTTGCCAAGTACTACTACGACGAGATCCCGCAGCCGGACCCCGTCCACTACGCGACGATGGACGAGCCGATGGACCCGGCGGACGCGATTTACCCGGAGGACATCAACCGCCTGCTCGACGTCCCGGCGCTCGAGGCGGGGGTGGAGATAGGCTGGTGCAATCTGCCCAACGGCGCCGGCTATATCGCCAACCGGATCCACTATCCGCAGTTCACGGCCGACATGGTCGACTGGTGGTTCGCCTGGCACCCGCTCGAGGACCTGCGGTACCGCATCTGGTACCCGCCGCAGCACGCCGGGATCATGCTGAGCCCCATGGACCGGGCCCGCATCCTCGACGACTCCATCCCGAACCGTGAGAAGAACTGGGGGGTCGTCCACAACGTGACGGAGAACTGCGACAACGGCTACGAGAACATCGACATCGCCTTCCGCTCGCCGGCCGACGCGGGCTTCGACATGGAGAAGTTCGACAAGGTCGCGGCGACCATGGCGGGCGGCATGGGCTGGGCCGTGACGGTCGACAAGACCGACGAGTCGATCACCGCGCCGGCGCTCATGGTCCACATGTTCTACGACGCGCCTGAGGGTGGGCTGATCCACCGCACGCGCTTCTGGATGGGCTACCGCTTCAACGAGAAGGACAAGCCCGAGCTGTGCTTGCCGCCCGGCGTGAGCGTGCCGGTCGAGGCCGTCCAGGGCCTCGCGCGCCACAACGTCAAGGAGTACACGCGGTGGCGCGAGTTCCTGCCGCGCATCCATGCGGAGCTGGGCTCGGGGATGTACTGCTAGCGACGTCCCGTCGGGCATCGACGACTGTGATGAGACCTCATGAGGGCGGGGGGCCGGGGCGTCATGCTCCGGCCCCCCGCCCTCGTATCAGGTCTCGCCGTCGACCGAGTCGCGCTCGGCCGGACGCAGCCAGTCGTGGAGCAGGTCCGGCCGTCGCTCTTCGGCGCCGGCGGTCAGCGGCTCGGTGACCGGCCAGACGAGCTCGGTGGCGAAGTCGCCCGGGTCGGCCGTGTCCCGCTCGTCCCGGATGAAGCGCATGCGCAGCAGGCCCCGCAGCTTGCGGCCGCTGTCGGCGAGCCATTCCAGCTGCCTCGCGTAGGCGAACCGGTAGCCGTCCTCGTACAGACCGCCGAAGACGCTGCGCGCGAACAGGCCGCCGTCTAGCTCCACCAGCTCTGCCTCGGCCGCTCCGGTGGTCCCTCCGTTCACGGGAAGGCACAGCTGGTACCGCAGCACCGTCTCATCGCCGCCCGCAAGGCCCTTGTCCGTAGGGTCGCGGAGCACGACCACCTCTCGTGCGCTCGGCGTGAGGCCGAGCCCATCCGCGCGCTTCGCCAGCACGCCCGCCAGCTCGATGTAGGATTCGTGGAACTCCGCCCTGGCCATCGTGCCCGTCCAGTGCAGGCAGAGTTCCGGCGCGAGCGCGACGAGTTCGACGGCCGGCGCCGCACGGAACATACCGTCGAGTTCGTCGATTCGCCCGAGCAGCTTGAGCGCGGCATCCAGGCGGGTCTGTTCTTGCTCGAGGCGCTGCTTCTGCTGGGTGAGAGTCTCTTCGAGACGATCCGTCGCGGCTGCGTCGATGTACAGGCGCATCTCACCGAGCGGCACGCCCAGTCGACGCAGGAGGCGGATCATCTCCGCCGCCCGGATGGAGTGGACGTCGTAGTAGCGGTAGCCGGTCGCCTCGTCGACGTGGGCGGGCGCCAAGAGTCCGCGATCGGCATACAGGCGAAGAGCGCGATGACTCAGCCCGGTCATGCGCGAGAAGATACCGATCGGCATGAGCCGCTCGCTGCCCGGGTCCGACCCTGTTCTCTCTCGTCCGCCCGAGTCCATGACCCCACTCTAGTATCGCCTGCCGGACGTGACCATCCCCCTGTGTCATCACCGGCGCGGCCGAACAACCAGCACAGCTGCCACATTGCCTCCGTTGACTCTGACCCGCGTCAGTGTTCGAGACTGCCTGCGTTGCGTTCCGCCTTGGCGTCGGCGCGACTGAAGCGCAAACAGCCATTGGTCCGGGAGGTACAGCGACCGTGAACCACATGATCGAAGAGCTCGCCGCGCTCGTCGGCCGCGACAACGTCGCGGCTGACCCGGCGAGCCTTGAAGCGTATGCCCAGGACGAGAGCTTCGTCCCCCGTCTGACGCCGTGGGCGGTCGCCCGGCCCGGCTCAGCTGAGGAAGTCCAGCGTGTCGTCGCCTGGGCCAACGAGACGGCGACGCCGCTCGTCCCAGTCAGCTCCGGCGGCCAGCACTTCCACGGCGATACCGTGCCGAGCACGCCCGGCGCCGTGATGCTCGACCTGCGCCGGATGGACAAGATCCTGCGCGTCGACCGGCGCAACCGCATGGCCGTCATCGAGCCGGGCGTCACGTACCCGCAACTTCAGGCCGCACTGGCCGCGGAAGGCATGCGCGTCACTCCGCCGCTGCTGCCGCGGGCGGACAAGTCCGTGGTCGCTAGTCTGCTCGAGCGCCAGCCGACGCTGATCCCGCGCTATAACTTCCACCTGCCCGAGCCGCTGCGCAGCTGCGGCGTGGTGTGGGGGAACGGCGAGACTATGTTCACCGGCGAGGCCGGCACCGGCCCCGAGTCACTGGAGGCCCAGTGGCAGGCCGGCGGCGTGCAAGCCGACCCCAAAGGGCCGGCGCAGACCGACTTCTTCCGCCTGCTCACCGGGGCGCAGGGCACGATGGGCGTCGTCACGTGGGCGGCGGTCAAGTGCGAGTTGCTGCCCGCCGCGCACGAGTACCTGTTCGCCGCCGCCGCCGAGCTCGACGAGCTGGTCGACTTCACCTATCGGCTCGACCGGCTGCGGCTCGGCGACGAGGTGCTCATCTTCAACGATTCCTATCTCGCGCGACTCTTGGCCTCACGCGATGGCGTCACGGTCGATCCCGACGCGCTGCCCGCCTGGACGCTTGTCCTCGGGCTCGGCGGTCGCGAGTACTTCGCCGCCGAGCGCGTGGCCGTCCAGAAGAAGGACTCGGAGGTGCTGGCCGGCGAGTTCGGCCTGACGCTGCAGTCGTCCATCGCCGGCGCAGCCACCGCCGACATCGCCGCCGCCCTCGCCGGCTGCTGCAAGACGCCTTGGAAGCTCGCGGCCGAGGGCGCCTGCGCCGACGTGCTCTTCGTCACGACCCTCGAGGAGGCGCCCGCCTTCACCGAGATCGCCCACATCGTCGCCGACGGCCACGGCTATGCCGCCGAGGACGTCGGCGTCTACATCCAGCCACAGCACCAGGGTGTCACGCATCACGTCGAGTTCAGCCTGCCGTACGACGCCTCGGTGGCCGGGACCCGGGAGGACATGAGCGATCTGTCCGACGACCTGGCCGCCAATCTCATGGCCGCCGGCGCCTACTTCAGCCGGCCCTACGGCCCGTGGGCGCAGCCGGTCTACAACCGAGATGCCGCGGCGCGCGACGCCCTGCGCAAGATCAAGGCGATCTTCGATCCCGCCGGGATCATGAACCCCGGCAAGCTCTGCTTCGGTGCGCCCGTCGCGCCTCGCGCCCTCGCCGAGAAGGAGGCCTGAGATGGCCCTCACCGACTACCGTGCCGACGCGATGCGCTGCACGCGCTGCAGCTACTGCAAGTGGATCCCCTTCGACCTGGTGAAGAGTCACCAGTTCGCCAAGGGCTGCCCGTCCATCGAGGCCGGCAAGTTCCACGCCTACTCGGCCGGCGGCAAGCTCGTCACGGCGCTCAGCCTGATGGACGGGCGCAGCGAGGTCACCGACCAGGTCGTCGACATCGCCTTCAAGTGCCAGCTCTGCGGCAACTGCGACGTGGCCTGCAAGCTGTGCCGCTACGACATGGAGCCGATCCTCGCGCTCCGCGAGTTCCGCGCGCACCTGGTGGAGATGGACCGCGTGCCCGAGTCGTACCGCCCGCTGATCGAGCGGACGCGGGCGGCGCTCGCCGGCAAGGGTCCCAAGACCCCGGCCGACCGCAACGCCTGGGCCGAGGGGCTCGGCCTCAAGGACCCGACAGCCGAGCCTGTCGACGTCGTGTTCTATGCGGGCTGCAAGTACTCCCTGGAGGAGACCCTGCGCGAGACGGTGCGCACGCAGGTCCGCCTGCTTCAGCTCGCCGGCCTCACCGTCGGTCTGTTCGAGAACGGCTGTTGCGGTGGCCTCGCCGACAAGCTGGGCTATCGCGATGAGGCCGCCGAGGCTGGGCAGAGGATGCTCAAGCAGTGGGCGGCCGCCGGTGTCAAGACCGTCGTCACGTCCTGCGCCGATTGCCGCCACGTGTTCACGCGTGTGTACCCGCAGCTCGAGGGCGCACCGGAGGCCATGCCGCAGATCCTGCACACGGTCGAGTGCGTCGACCAGCTCATCAGGGACGAGCGGCTCGAGCTCGCCACTCCGGTCCCCATGGCCGTCACTTACCACGATCCCTGCAACCTCGGCCGCCAGGGCGAGCCCTACACGCAGTGGGAAGGCGTCGAGAAGAAGATCTACGGCCAGGCTGTGGTCTACGATCCGCCGCGGCCGCGGCACAACGGCGCCTACGGGGTGTACCAGGCGCCGCGCGACGTGCTCGCCGCCATCCCCGGCGTGCAGCTCGTCGAGATGGAGCGGAGTCGCGAGGCTGCATGGTGCTGCGGCGCCGGCGGCGCCTGCCGCGAGGCGTTCCCGGAGTACTCCGCGGCGACCGCTGCCGAGCGGGTCGAAGAGGCGGCCTCGACCGGCGCCGAGGCGCTCGTCACGGCCTGCTCGCGCTGCGAGCTGAACTTCACGGAGGCCGTGGCCGCCGATACTGCGTCGGGCGGCCCCGGCGCCGACCTGAAGGTCCACGACGTCCTGGAGCTCGTCGCGCTTTCCGCCGGCATCGGGAAGGAGCGGTCATGAGTCCGAGCTACGCCAAGCCCACCACGCCGGCCGAGACGGCGGCACACTCACCGCAGATCCCCGACGACGCCTACCAGGCGCTCGAGGACATCGTCGGCGCCGAGAACGTCTCGCGTGACGCCGCCGTGCTCGACACCTACGCCTTCCAGTGGCTAGCCGAGCTCGTGCGGCCGGACCAGAGCCACTACATGGCCCGTCCGGCCGCCGTCGTGCTGCCGGGTTCGACCGAAGAGGTCCAGGCGATCGTCCGCCTGGCCAACAAGTACGGCCTCAAGGTGAAGCCGCACGGGACCGGCTGGTACCACTGGTCCGGTCCCATCAAGGACTCCGATGCGACGCTGCAGCTCGACATGCGGCGCATGAACGCCATCGTCGAGATCGACGAGCAGAACATGTACGCCGTCGTCGAGCCGTACGTGATCGCGGCCCAGCTGCAGGCGGAGATCCTCCCGCTGGGCCTCAACCTCAACATCCCCGGCGTCGGCTGCTCGAGTTCCATCGTCGCCAGCGCCTGCGCTTATCACGGCGCCGGCCCCGACACGTACTACATGGGCGGCAACGCCGAGAACGTCCTCGGCATGGAGTGGGTCACGCCGGAGGGCGAGATCGTCCGCACCGGCTCGCTCGGCTCGGGCGACGGCTGGTTCTGCAGTGAAGGCCCCGGCCCATCGGTACGCGGCATCTGCCGGGGCACGCTCGGCAGCCGCGGGGGTCTCGGCGTCTACACCAGGTGCGCGGTCAAGCTCGCCCCGCATTTCGGGCAGACCGAGTGGAACGTCGAGGGCACGCTTCCGGCGTACCGCCTGCCTATCCACGAGAACCTGCGCGTCTACACGCTCGCGGTCCCTGACTGGGACGCCTGGGCGGAGATCTACTACAGGATCTACGACAACGAGATCGGCTACATCTTCCACCGCCAGTTCAACCTGGCCGGCGCCGATCTCGCGGCGGCCTTCTGGCTGATGTACAACGACGCGTCGAAGACGCTCTCCGACGTGCCGGAGCTCGCCGCCGACCCCGAGATCATCGCGCTCACAGAAGAGCTGCGCATCAGCTTCCAGCTCATCCTCGCCGGGCGCTCCAACGACGACATCGAACTGCAGGACAAGATCCTCGACGCCATCCTCGAGGAGGTCGGCGGCCACAAGGTCGAGCGCTTCTGCGAGCGGGACATGGCCGAGTTCACCAATGTCTATCTGCAGCGGCTCGGCCACAAGCACATCAACTTCGTCTGGGCCGGCGGCTACATCGGCAGCTGGATGCAGTTCGGTACGCCGGACTGGGTCAAAGGCTACATCCCGACGGCCGCTGCGGGCCTCGAGCGCGACGCCGCCGGCGGTAAGCTCGTCCAGTGCGGCGGTGACGCGATGATGGGCTCAGGCAGCGGCATCCCGCTGGGCGGCGCCACCGGCCTCGAGCAGTTCGTCAGCTACGACCCCGACGACTACGACTCCACGGTGGCCGGGATCAAGCACATGGAGGACGCGGTCGGGGACGCCGCCGCCATCAGCTACCCGCCCGGCAAGGAGTTCCTGTACCTGCAGATCGGCTGGACCGACGAGCAGATCTGGGACGCCCTCGCGCACGCCAAGCAGCCGCAGGCGTTCCACTACCAGCGCAAGATCAAGGAGGCGTTCGACCCGAACAACGTCGGCGACCGCATGTACCCGACGCTGCCGGAGGGCTACACCGCCGGCGAATGATCCGATCCCACGACAGAACGGGGCGGCCCTTCACCGCCTCCAGGGCCGCCCCGTTCGTGTCTCCGGGACATCACAGTCCCTTCGTGAGTGCGGTTACTTGACTATGCATGTTCATTTGACAAGCAAGCTATTTGGCGTTTAGAAATGTAGACTTCGGCTGCGTCCATCAGCCTAGCCCACGTTTCGTTGGCTGAAGCGGCCTGAGAGTCGGGGGGAAGCGGAATGGGTCTGTCTCAGTGGTTGCAGCTGCTCATCTCTGGCATCACGACGGGGATGATCTACGCTCTCGTCGGCTTGGGATATGTGACCATCTATCGCACGTCGCGGGTGGTGAACTTCGCCCAGGGCTCCTTCGTGATGCTCGGCTCCCTGATCACCTACTCGTTGCTGACGGAGCGGGGCCTGCCGTTCTGGCTCGCCGGCATCATCTCGGTGATCGCCGTCGTGGCCATCGCGGTCGCGATGTACTTCCTCGTGATCGCGCCGATCATCAAGGTCTCGCTCGTCTCGATGATCCTTGTGACCGTCGGCGTCAGCCTCCTGCTCGAGAACCTTGCCCTCGTGAAGTGGGGCGGCTACGGTCTCGGCATTCCGTCGTTCCCCGGCGACCGCACCCTCCACTTCTGGAAACTCACCTTCGAGGTCCAGAGCATCTGGGTCATCGTGGTCGCGCTGCTGCTCTTCACGGGGTTGTGGGCGCTCTCCAACCGCACGCGCGTCGGCAAGCAGATGACGGCGACGGCGAGCGACCCGCTGTCCGCAAGCCTCTCCGGCATCTCCACGACGCGGATGATCGTGCTGGCGTTCGCCATCAGCGCGGCGATCGGCGCCATCGGCGGTATCTGCGTGGGCTCGATCAGCCCGATGAGTTACGCGTCGGGCGGCATGCTCGGGCTCGCCGGATTCATCGCCGCCATCGTCGGGGGCTGGGGATCGAGCAGCGGCGCCATCGTCGGAGGTCTGACGGTGGGCATCGCCGAATCGCTCGCGTCGGGCATCTTGCCCGGCGGCTACCGGAGCGCCGTCGCCTACGTGCTGCTCATCATCATCCTGTACTTCCGGCCGTCGGGGATCCTCGGCAAGGGTTCCGTGGAGGCCGGCGGATGAGCGCCCGGGTGGAACCGCAGGCCGTGCAGGCGATGCCTCGTCGCCGCTTCGTCTCAGCGGCGACCATCGCCAAGCTCGCCGTCGTCGTGGTGCTGGCCATCTGGCCGTTCTTCTACAAGGACCTCTACACGCTGAGCTGGATGACGTTCGCCGGCCTGTCTCTTATGGTCGTCGTCAGCGTCTACCTCATCATCGCTCAGGCCGGCCAGCTCTCGTTCGGCCACGCCGCCTTCTACGGCGTCGGCGCGTACACGGCGTCGATCCTCGTCATCAAGTTCAACGTGCCCACGCTCCTGGCGCTCCTGGCTGGGGCGGCATTGGCCGGCGTCATCGCGCTCGTTATCGGCCGCCCGGTGCTGCGCCTGCGCTACTTCTACCTGGCGCTGGCCACCATCGGCCTCGGCATCATCTTCAGCGCCATCGTCATCGAGGCCCGCGGCGTCACCGGCGGCTCTCTGGGCCTCGCGCCGGTGCCGCCGCTCGACCTCTTCGGGTTCAAGATCGACACCTACTTCCGCCAGTACTACCTGGTGTGGATCGTCGCCCTGCTCATCCTGATCT